>BNJU01000163.1_pt1 | contig 241055 bp, 231 predicted proteins | sample 8539281 | NCBI WGS metagenome assembly BNJU01 (sample SAMD00202456, study PRJDB9452) | human saliva metagenome | isolation source: human saliva | place: Japan
TGACTAAATAATTTACATAATCATCCCAGGTATATAGTTTGGCAGCCGCACCGCCGTTAGCATAATCTACCACCGAGAGATAGTTCAAATTAGACATAGCTCCATTGGCTCCAGCATTGGAGGAATAGCCGAAGTTGAATGTCCATGGGTATTTCTTCTTATGGTTTACATCGAGGTTCATGTTTCCATTCGATGCCAACATTTTATCTTCTGAAATTTGTGGAATACGGAGCACGGAGTCGTCTATACTGATTTCACCAGTAGCCAAATACTTTGGCAAGGAATCTACATGGAAGAATACTGGCTGCTGCTCTGATTCAACACTGTCTGTTATGATCTGTGAAGAAATATCTTCAGTAGAAAGAGTCTTTTCTGCCAAAACACGCCTATCATTTTCAGTAGCACTTGAAGGTATAGAATACCTTGGCTGCCCATTCTTTTGAGAAGCAGCTCTATTTTGTTGAACTCGTTTTGGAAAGTTATGATGAGTATCTAAAGCCGTTGATCTATTATCAGATGTGTCAACGAACTTGTCCCTCGTTACGAAATAGATATAGACAGGTATCAGGATGGGAAGCAAGAACAGCATCCAATACTTAATCAATATGACACGCAGCATTTTCTTTGCCCGAGCCAACTGCGAAGAAGAACTGTGTGGATTGATACCAAGCAGCTCCCCTATTTCCTTATGTGAAAGACCGTCCAACACTGAGAGTTTGAAAATATTTCTCGGTTCCCTCTGGTAACAGTTCTATCGCTGACAGCAACAACTCCAGTTCTATATTCTTTTCTTTATCGTCTTCTTCGCTCAACACATCTTTCCCCAGACTGGATAAAAGAATATTACTTTTTTCTGTACTTTGTAGGAATCTCAACGAAAGGTTTCTCACAATCGTTATCATCCATCCTTCCAATTTTGAGTTGTCCTTCAGCGAATTAATAGAGGTAAAAATGATGACAAAAAGCATCGTGCAAAAATATCTTCTGCCGTACTTTCATCTTCCACATAGTGCAGGCATATTCTCTTTAATCTGTCGGAATATGCCTTATATAAATTTCGAGAGCCTTACGTTCTCCCTGTTTACATGCGTCTATATTAACATCTATTTTTCATAGATATACCATACCTTTTTATTAAAAGGAGTATGTTTTTGCTTAAAAGACTGCACGGATTTAGGGAACTTTTTTTGAGAAACTTAGAAAAAAATATTTAAAAGATATGACTAAAAACCTCTTTTTAATAGCTGTTTCGTTATCAAAAAGAGATAGTTGCCACCTTGATTTATAGAAAACACTTCATGCCGTATCGCAACACCTACAACAAGCGAAAATAACGTATCTTTCTCATATTTCTAATTTCTTTGAAGTATTTTTTTAGTTTAGATTTATCATTACATTCGATTTCAGAATATCACCTTACAAAGGTAAGAATATAATAGCAAACAGTATGTTTTTTTATGGGAAGATTACCAGTATTTTTTTATAGTAACTCTATATAAAATGGATAAACCAAATTTTATCCACGTTTATTACCTAATAATAAAAAAATAAAAAAATGTTAATTTTTATAGCGTGTTTCTTCAGAGGCACAATGACATCGTTGAAAAATAAGAGGCGTTATGCTTATCTTGTAAAACTCAATATTTTAGAATAGGTGGCAAAGTTGAATCATTATAATTGAGAGTACATAATTGCTTAAAATATGACAAAAGAAGAATTATTACTATGGGGAGAGAAAACGGTTCAGCTGTATAATAAGATAGCAGACGAACGTGGTAGAGAAAAGACTCCTGCATTCTATACTCAATCTAACTTAAATAAAATTATAGGAGTAAATTCTGTTGATATTTTAATAGCAGGTATTAACCCTGGTTCTGGCGGTACTTACCAACAAATGATTGAGAATCCAAACTGGGGAATAAGCTCGACTACAGGGATGACAGCAGAACAACTTATATCAGGGAACTTCGGTAGAGATCCTCAGTATGGGAACTGTACAAACTGGAGTCGTCATCATACTTGGCGTTATTTTATGAATTTAAAGAGATTCTTTAAAGATGTTGAGGAACCTAATATTCTTGACGACGAAAGTAGATTTGTTCTAACAAATGCCACTTTCTTCAACACTGTCAAGGAGAAAGAACTGAACCAATCACTATTAAAGACTACGTTTCCACAGACTATAGATTTAGTCAGAAGAGTTAAGCCTAAGATGATTGTATGGTTAAGTGGTAGGAATGCGTTCAACAGATTAGCTTCGATTTCGATAGATGGCTTTTCTTTCAAGTATGATAAGACACGTAATCCTATAATGGCGCGTATATATATGGGTACATTCAATGGTATACCATGTTTTGGGATTCCCCACCCTGGAGCGTTCCTAACTACAGAAGAAAGGACTTTAATAGCAAAATTCTTTTCTTATGTCTTTAATTATAAAAGTATTGACGAGATAGACCTTAATAACTTGGAGTCTTTCTGTATAAATGAAATTCAAGCATATCATAAGCGTTTAAAAGAGAAGAAACCTGCTTCTGTAAAAAATAATATTGATGTAAGAAGTATAGAACATTCTATCCTCGAAAGGGTAAAATCCTACATTTACAATAATGGAAATAGGATTTGCAAAGATGAAAATGCCCAATATGGAATTACAATTGCTACGAGTAGAATTTTAGTTCGTCAAGCTTATGAAGATAAATATAAGACTCCTCAAATCAACCCCAAAGATAGTGTTGTCATAGAAAAGCTAAAAGAAAAAGGATATAAAAGCCGTAAAGGATGGCTTGGCTATCAAAATCTTACGGAATTTGATAGTACAGAGAAAGAAATAGAACAGAAGGTTATAAAGGAAATAGATGACCTATTTGAGTTGTTAGATGTCTAATTTATAAAATATAGTAACTGAACATATTGGAAACGATGCCATGTGTATTATGCTACTCTTTAAGAGAGGCTTGGGAAACAAATCGAATAATTAAGATAATAAGATGGTTTATAAAGAATTACTTGAAAGCGTATCTTTCTCAGAGATAGAACCATGGCTATACAAAATGTATCCTTCATTAAAATCCTCTATGGGCTGGATGAAGGTACACTATGATATGTTACGTATGATAGGATCTAAAAGTCATACTAATGCTGATAATGGAGAAATTACCATTGTGTTAGATGAAGAAGATGGCGAAACATATCTTACTGCCTACTCTTTGGAAGGAGAAGTATGGGAATGTGCTCTTGCAAAAGAGATTGTTATAGATAAAAAGGTAAAGGCTTCGTTACCAGAAATTGCAGCTTGTTGTTTGTGGCATTCTTCATTTTATGGATTTACACCAGAAACTGAAGAAGAGTGCTTTAGAGATATGTTTGGTTATGACTCCTGTAAAGAATTAGAATATAATAGGACACTCATCCAAAAGTTTGGTGGTGTTGTCCCTTCATTTATTCAATTACCATCAAATGTAAAGGAAAAACTTAGAGAAATGGCGACTGATGAAGTCTTCATAAGTAAGGGTAATCGGAGCAAGCATAAGCAGGCGTTTCGTAGAGAATTAATGAAACTTCATTATGAGCGAATGGTCATTATTTCTAATTTTATAATTTCATTTCTCTCTTTTATAACGCTGAAAGAAACGAATATCAGTATTAAGGATTTATGTGAGATGTTCTACTCTACAGCTTTTAAAACCTCCATTATACCATCTTATTCTTTCGATGAGCCTGATATTGATTACCTTTGCAATATAATAGGGCAATACAATATGATTCCACAAATGAGTCGTCTCATTTTGTTGGTGGTTCTTGATAAAGATTCTCGTGCTTTAGACGAGAAACAAAAAGATAGGTTACAGAGATTACTATCGCGTTATAATACTAAAGATTGCAAAATCTTATTTGTACAAAACAAGTCTTTGAAAGGGCAGACGGCAATATATTACGCAGCATTTGACCTGTAAAATAAAATAGTAAAAAATAAATTCTGATTGTTATGGAAGAAGAATTCATGTGGTTTGTAAGACTAATATCTACTGACAAGGAAGGTGAACAAATTGTCGAGAGGCTTAGACTCGATGGAATATCCTGTTCGGAGGATGATGACACACCTCTTTTGAGTATAATATTGGCGTCTTCAGAGGATAATTTGAAACATCTGAACATGTCTTCATTGAGGCAAAATAATAGACAAAAGATAGTCCTTCTACAAACTTCAGACATATTTGAAGTTGTTGATAAAGAAATGTTTGACGCAATTCTTTCATTTCCAAATGTTAGTAATACTTATGAAGAAATAAAGTCGTTTTTTTATATTGTATTCGTAACTTTATCGAAATTCATTGGATGATATCAGTTGATTTTTATGATTTCTATTCAGTGATAAAGGGGAAAAATATAATTTCTATGCAAAGGTTTACTTACAGAAAAGACATAGAAGAAGCACTATATAAGCTGAATTACAACAGAGATAAAAAAAGAAAAAAAATATCCTCGCTATCAGTGGCGTACGCAATCAGGAAGAAGGTCTACAAGCATTTGACAAATATCTTTCTGAAAAAACATTTATTGAAGAGTATGATTTTTCGCTTTAATATCATTCCTTATGGGATGAAGCAAGTAATTTTGCTAACAGCCACATCATATTAATCAATACAAATATTTTTTTCCGTTAAATGTATGAATGCTTTTTCGTATACCTTTGACGGAAAAAAACCTAAGTTGCTCATTAAACAAAAAGCATAGTCAAGACTATCAACTATCTATTCTATCATTACCCTCCCATCACTGAAAACCTTTTTATCTTAATACTTCAAAAACACAGATAGATAAATGAAAAATCATTACATATTTTCAAACAAAACTGCTATAAATAAGGTCAAAAATACGGATAAAAAACAAACTTGTAACCAACACGAAATCAATTGGTTATAAAGCAGTAAAGGAAAAGGTGCTTAATTGGACTTCAAAAGGGCGTTAATTGGACTTCAAAAGGGCACCTATTGCAAGTCAATTAGGCGTCTTTTAGAACCCAAAAGAGCATGGATTGATTTCGAAGCGCATGAAAATAGTTTACAAACATCTATTGATAAGGGAATAAGCTGTTTGTAAAAACTAGAAAAACATGCTAATGGATAGAGATTAACCAACGAAGTGGCGGAGGCCGGGAACAAAGGTGCGAGAGACTGGGATGATGTCTTCACAACCTGAAAGACGAAGTTGATAACCGTTGGAATTGCCTTTTGCAGAAGAAATGTTATTGATATTCACAAGGAAGGAACGGTGACACTGAAAGATATTATCGTAAGGGAGGTCATCTTTCAAGGCTGTCAACGTAGAACGGAGTTCGGTTTTGTGTATCTTACCTTCTTTTAGATAACATACGCAGACATTGTTTTTTCGAGCTTCGATATAGAGTAGATTGTTGATAGGCAAGGTGAGGTCGGTTCCCCGAAGGTTCTGATCATGCAGCGTGATAAGGATATCCTCCTGCTCATCCGTAGTCTTCTTTATCATTTCTTCCAGTCTACTATTCAACATACGGTTATAGTTTACCAACGTAAAAATAGCCGTAACGATTATCCACACAAGGAAGGTCCAATAAAAGAATGTACTGAACAGCTGCCATGTTAATGGCATTTGGAAGAAGAAAGCTGCATAGAGCGTCATAGAGATAGCCATCGCAAACTCGATAGCTACACTATAAAGGATGATATAACCATTGGTGATTGGGACATCTTTTCGCGATGGTCTTTTGAAGAAAAGCGACACTTAAATACCTATGTTTTGCTATGTGAAAAGAAAAAGAATGTTTGAAAGGAATGAAAGAGAAAAAAATGTTCTTCAAAAGTAAGAATACTTATTGTGATGTAATGCATCAAGAAATTATTTTATTGGTAGCTGTCTGCTCTGCTTTCAATCATCTTCTTATATCTTTACATATCAATAAAATAACGTACTAACACAGACGATTATGACCTACAACCAGTTACTTGAATATTGTTACTTTTATAAAGGTGAAGCAATTTGCCCCGAAGAGTTTGAGCAAAAGAATGAGGGAGAGCTACGGTTTGCCGAAAAAATGATTTGCGAACACATCTCCGAGCTTGTTGATGATGCAAATCCTCGTGTCGGCTTTGCACAAGCTGTGGCATCTTATGTGGGCAAATGGGATTCTTTTTCTTTGTATGAAGCGATGGAAACCTATTTTGAAAAGTGTCCTGAACTACGTTTTAAGTTCATATAACCGCACTAATATCTACGTGTGTAATCTGAGAAAGATAAGTATTTTCAGTATACAAGACGATGAAAATACTTATCTATTCTCCTACATGTCAGTCTTTGTCTTCCTCTAATAAACCTCTTATTAAATACATTAATGTTGTTTTTTTGTTAAAAATACAAAAAAACAACAATATCGAAAAAGCCAAATCCGTCTAGAAAATCTTATTATTATTTTATATTTGCACTTAAAATTAAATTCCATTTTTTTATACACAAAGAACAAATGAAAAAAAGAATACACATTTTTTTGGGTTATGCGTTGGTGCTAACACTTCTTTTCCTTTTAATGCCAAGTAAGAGTGAAGCAAGAGTTAGAATTCCTGTAGGAACTCGTGAAATTGTAGACGTTGTTTATCGAACTCCTGAAAAAGACAGTATCTATCAAGATGATGTAAAATTGGATATCGCACGTTACTACAAGCTATTTGACATCGCTTACATTTTTCCTCTTTATGTTGTTAACGAGCCAAAACTTGTGTTTTACAATGCAGAAAGCGATATGATTTACGAGCCAACAACAACTGAACAAGAACAGTTCTTGGACGAATATCTTAAAGAAAAAGGTCTTAACAAAGAAGAATTGACAAAAATTGGCTGGTATAAACGCTGGGGTGGCAAGGCAGTATTTATCTTAGTACTCGCACTTGTCTTAGGAATTTCTTTCAGCAAGACCAAAGATGAAATAAAAGAACCAATAAAATTATAAACTTAACATAAAATATTTATTATTATGCCAACAACTCAAATTATCATTATTGCAGTATTTATCGTAGTAGCATTCTCTTTTAGTTTTCTCTACAGCAAGTTCTTTAGTGCTAAAGGTTATACTAAAGAAGATTTAGATAACCGCATTAAGAACACAAGCGAACAAGAGATTAAAGAGTTCTATACTGCAGAAATAGGAGACTGCATAAAGCATTTAAATGGCAAAAAACCTATTGCTGCAAGTTGTTTATTTCACGCTCCTGACACAAAAGAGCACATGAAGAATGGTGCAAAGAACTATCTATACGGCTTACTTACATTGGGTACTGTGAAATTTAGAACTGTTTATGTTGCAACTCCTTTGTTTTTAACTGAAGACGGCTTACACGTTTTTGAGCTTGACAAAGATGATGAGGTAAAAAATCACTATCTTTTTGACAATGATCGACTAGCTAACGCTAAGATCTTCCCTAGAGATGATCAAGCAGGAAGCAAACAATTGGGCGAAAATGCGGCTTTCTTTACACTCTCAATTCCAAGCGAATCGGGAACTAGAGAATTGGAGTTATGCACTGAGTTCTATCCAACTCAAGAAAAATATATGCTATATACTTTCAATAAGAAGCTTATAGCAGCAGCTACAGGCCGTCATTTCTTAAAGAAACTAGGCGAATGTTTCAGTAATCCCTCAATTCCGCAACATTATTCCTTGTGAGGTACTTTTTTATATTGAAGTGACATTTTGGGCTTTATCCATTGATTTGGGAATTTTCCGGAGTTCTTGGTTCTTGCATAGGCATAAAATCCCCCACCCAAACCAATGGGGAAGTATGATAACTACAAAGAAATACAGTTTATTCTATGAAGATTTCAGCGTAGTAGGTTTTATTTGTATATAGGTTCAGAACGTTCTGTCTTCCAGTTCGCACCCATTTTGCTGGCACGCTGACAAAATGTAGGATAAAGGCTTTCAGCCTGCTTGTCTTTTTCAACGGCTTGACCTTTTCGCTGATATGACGGACGAGATAGAGATAGAAGTTCTTCAGCATGGCGGTAACCATCATGAAAACCATGTTCTCAGCCATAAAGGAAAAGGGCAGATGTGCCCAGCCGAAATCATTGTTCTGTATGTCGAAGTTCTTTTCGCTTGCTCCACGCTCATTATAAAATGTAATGATGTCTTTCTCAGTAGATGTCCAGTTATTGGTGAGGATACAGCGGTATGTGTATATTACTCCGAACATATCCGTCTGTTGCTTGCCATCCTTGTCTTTCAAGGGACTACGCTGTACGACAAGCCTGTATGACCTTCCTTCTATTAAGTTGTCCATATTGATGGATGTGACATCGCATTTCTCATAGCCAAGCTCAACGCTCTTCCATTCTTTTAACTGTCGGAAGTTCTCATAGCGACTGCCACAGTTGGTAGCACGTATATAGAACGTGTTGCAGCGCTGCTCTACGGTTTGGATGATTTCCTTTGAGAACGACCCGCAGTCAGCACGGAAACGCTCTATCACCACACCAAGTTCAGAGGTCACACGGTCCATAGTGCGACGGAGCGTATCCTCCTGATGGAATTTTACATTGGTATTCCCATCACGGTTCTCACCTCCGACTATGATTCCCCCAATGGAAGCCCATCCTGGGAAATAACCATGATCCTGCTTGTAAGAATACTTTGCATCGAACTTGTGGGCCGGAATAAACTGGTGGTCAAAGTCCAAGTCAACATGGCTACCCACCTTTATAAGCCCCCATCCTCCGTATCATTCGTAAAAAGTAAGGTATTCAACTTTTTCTGCCGTATTGAAACTATACGACTTGTCGGAGGTCTCGCTCTTATAGACAATATTTTTCTCGGCAAGCTCCTTTAGTCCGCGCCCCACAGTGTCGGCACTGGGTAATAGCGTATTAGGTCTCTGCTTGAACTGTCCAATAAGCGCATTGATGTCCTCAAGGCATTCTCCACCACAAAGGTAGCTGAAGAAGAGAGAGCCGAAAATACTTCCATGGCTGAATGCTTGCCACTACGTCCACGTTTGCCCAATACTGATTCGGTAAGTTTTTCAAAGCCCAACTTTGAGAAAACGTCCATAATGTGATAAATCCCACCGAAAGAAGTGATATTCTCGTTTTTAATTGCTACCTTTGTCATGTCAGTTTTTTGCTTACTTGTTATGTTTGCAGCACCAAGATAGGTGAAATTTCTGACATATCCAAGTGTTTTGAGAACTTTATTTCTCAGACACTTGGAGTTCTTACAAGAATTTATGCTACGGAATTAAGGTAATCTTCAAGTGAGATTCTAAGAAACACAAAGTTTTTCTTTATCAAAGATACAACATAACTAGGGATAGCCAATAATGGTTATTCCTAGTTTTATTTTTGCCTCTTGCTTTTACCTGCGCTGGTATTTTAGTTGCTTACAAGCCTTTTGATTTTCTGTTTACATATATATCCTATCAACATATCGTTTATATCACTTCTGTCTCATTTTATTTCTTATTTAACGTAAGTTCGACGAATTCAAAACAAGGCAAGCTGTATGTCAATATTCCTTTGTAGATTGATGCACGGCTTCTACGGAAATAGACAATAGGCAGCAATTGCCCCCAACAAGTTGACGATGAAATTGTCAAAGCATCTATGTCTGGAGTGCTCCACTTGTGCTATGCTCTTCAGTTCAGGTTAATATAAGTACGTCCATAAATTCATCAGATATTTCACCTATCTGTTCTGTGGTAAGATCTTTGGTATAAAGTAGATCAAATAACTTTGCATGATCTTCGCTTTCGCTACGGATGAAACCTAAAAGAACAGGATAGAGATTAGCACTACGACTACGAGGAATACGAAGAGAAAACTCAAAGCCATTACATTGCTCACCTTCATATTCTTTAATGAATAACTTACGTTCATGATTCATTAAAGAATTCAGAATTAAAGACTGAAGGGTAACAAAACCCTCACTACTGCTTGTGTAATGAGAAATAATTTCCGAAATTTGTGAATGTGTAAGTTTCATTTTTTTTGCTTATACAAAGATAAGAAAAATATGGACTTACACACTTCTTTAGTACACTACCGGGAACAAAGGAACAAAGGTGCGAGAGACTGGGATGATGTCTTCACAACCTGAAAGACGAAGTTGATAACCGTTGGAATTGCCTTTTGCAGAAGAAATGTTATTGATATTCACAAGGAAGGAACGGTGACACTGAAAGATATTATCGTAAGGGAGGTCATCTTTCAAGGCTGTCAAAGTAGAACGAAGTTCGGTTTTTTGTATCTTACCTTCTTTTAGATAACATACGCAGACATTGTTTTTTCGGGCTTCGATATAGAGTAGATTGTTGATAGGCAACGTGAGGTCGGTTCCACGCAGGTTCTGATCATGCAGCGTGATAAGGATATCCTCCTGTTCTTCCGTAGTCTTCTTTATCATTTCTTCCAGTCTACTATTCAACATACGGTTATAGTTTACCAACGTAAAAATAGCTGTAACGATTACCCAAACAAGAAAAGTCCAATAAAAGAATATACTGAATAGCCGCCATGTTAATGGCATCTGGAAGAAGAAAGCAGCATAGAGCGTCATAGAGACTGCCATTGCCAACTCAATAGCAACACTATAAAGAATTACATAACCATTGGTGATTGGGACATTTTTTCGTAATGGTCTTTTGAAGAAAAGGAAAGCACAAAGCCACTGAACGAAGATAGTCATGACACAAAAACCAAGACACATCAGGAAAGTATTACCCCGATACTGGCTGATTCCAAAGGGTTGTAGGAGGTAAAGAAACAAGAAAATGCCAACTCCTAACGCAACACTCGTGCGCCAGGAAGTGGCATTTGTCTGTATCGTACACCTGCTATGTAGAAATGAGGTTAGTCTACTCATGATGTCTTAAATGGTTGGTTGTCCACAAAGTTACATCTTTCCTCTTTTCGTGCAAGTGTATTTCGTCTTAAATTTTTACTCTTTTACTTCCCAAATATCGTTGGTTTCGAGCATCTCCATAAAGGTATGGTAATGCTTCTGCGCCTTCACCTCTTCTATCTGCTGATTGACAGCAGCGTCATAGGTAGGTGCTTCAACGTCACGGATAACTCCGAGGGCTACAGGGAAGCCGTCTTCGTTACTCATCATCGCAAGCTTTAGCTGTAAGGTATTATCCTGACTGTGAGCATCATGTACGAGGATATCATCGCGAGTAATACCATTCTCTCCGATTTTAACCACTTTCAAGCCGAAGCCTTCTTGTACAAGTCCAAACTCTTGGTTGGGACCGAAGATCAATGGTTCGCCATGCTTGACATAGATAGCATTCTCCTTACGACCTTGTGAGGTATAGACAGAGTTGTGACAACCATCGTTGAAGATAACACAGTTTTGTAAAATCTCACAAACGGCAGCACCCTTATGCTGATAGGCAGCCTTAAGGATTTCAATTGTCTCGGTATTGTCGCTGGCAACACTACGAGCAAAGAAGTTACCACGCGCACCAAAGCAAAGCTCTGCTGGGTGGAATGGGTCCTCCGTAGTACCATAAGGACTTGACTTAGAGACGAATCCACGTGGACTGGTTGGTGAATACTGTCCCTTCGTCAGACCGTAGATACGGTTGTTCAGAAGAATCATATTCAGGTCCACATTACGACGCATCGCATGGATAAAGTGGTTACCACCGATGGCAAGTGCGTCACCATCGCCCGAAACCTGCCAGATGGTAAGGTTTGGATTCGTCACCTTTGCACCAGTGGAGATGGCTGCTGCACGACCATGAATGGTCTGCATAGCGTATGTATTAGCATAATAAGGTAATCGGCTTGAGCATCCGATACCACTGATAACGGCTGTTTCGTAAGGTGGAACACCTAACTCTGCCATTGCTTTCTGCAAGCTGGCAAGGAAGAAATGGTCGCCACAGCCAGGACACCAACGTGGTTGTCCCTTCTTAAAATCTTGTGCTGTATATTGATTCATGACTTTTATTTTAATTCAGAATTCATAATTCATAATTCATAATTATGATTACCATTAATTCAGAATTCAAAATTCATAATTCACAATTATGATTACCATTAATTCAGAATTCAAAATTCATAATTCACAATTATGATTACTTCTATTCGCTTAGCTCTTAACAAGCAACTTGTAAACTCATTAACTCATCTACTTGTAGACTTCCCAACGTCGCAAGCAACTTGTAAACTCGTTAACTTGTCTACTCGTCAACTCCCTTACTCAAGTATCTTCGTATAGAAAGTACCAGTTTCTTCCTTTGGCAGTGGAGCCTTGAGGAGTTTCTCGAAAGTAGTAACCAACTCCGTGACAACGAATGGTTGTCCCTTAACTTGGTTATACTGATAAGGAGCGAAGTGGTTGATACGAATACGCAAGAGGGCTGCAAGCTGACCAAGATTTTGTTCTGCAACAACGACTTTCTTGTAACGACTGAGCACTTCTGCTGTGTTCTTTGGCAATGGGTTCACATACTTGAATTGTGCCAAAGCAACCTTATGTCCCTTACCACGCAACACCTCCATAGCTGAATAGAGATGACCGTATGTACTACCGAAGCCTACAATGAGTAAATCAGCATCATCCTTGTCGCCTAAAACTGTCAAATCAGGTACAGAAATACGTGCCACCTTGTTCCAACGGATGTGGTCCATCTTGTCATGGTTCTCTGGATCGGTTGAGATAGCACCTGTCTCACCATCTTTCTCCAAACCACCAAGGATGTGTGTATAGCCCTCCGTGCCTGGAATAGCCCAGTAACGTGCTAATGTCTTAGGGTCACGCTTGTATGGAGTGTACTTATACTTCTGGTCTTCTGTAACGAAGTGTGGATGGATTTCTGGCAAATCTTCGATGTTTGGAAGTTTCCCAAGCTGAAGAACCATTAGCAATGAAAGCATCGGTAAGGAGCACTACTGGCGTCATATGTTCCAATGCAATCTTACAAGCGTTATAGGCTGCATCAAAGCAATCGGTAGGACTTATAGCTGCAATGACAGGCATTGGACTCTCACCATTACGTCCGTAAAGCACCTGCAAGAGGTCGGTCTGCTCACTCTTCGTAGGCATACCCGTTGACGGACCACCACGCTGTACGTCGATAATCACTAATGGAAGCTCGTCAATAAGCGCAAGGTTCATTGCCTCACTCTTCAAACAGATACCCGGACCAGAGGTTGAAGTAGCAGCCAAAGCACCAGCGAAAGCAGCACCAATAGCCGATGCACAACCAGCAATCTCGTCCTCACACTGTACGGTTGTCACACCCATTGACTTATGCTTTGACAACTCATGTAAGATATCTGTTGCTGGAGTGATAGGATAAGAACCTAAGAAAAGACGCAAGCCAGCACGCTCAGCCGCAGCCATCAGACCATAAGCAGTAGCCTTATTACCCGTAATATCCATATAACGGCCAGGCTGTTTCACTGTTGACTCTATACGATAGGTATTAGGAACAGAAGCATGTACGTTATGACCATAGTCATATCCTGCACGTACTACCTTTATATTCGCCTCTGCAATGGCTGGTTTCTTCTTAAACTTTGTCTCAAGATAGTTGTTTACTAACTCTAAGTCACGACTGAAAAGCCAGCAGACAAGACCCAAGCAAACATATTACGGCACTTTAGCATAGACTTATTATCCATGCCAGTATCAGCCAAACAGTCCTTCACCATCTTTGTTATCGGACAAGCCACTACCCGATCAGGGTCGATACCCATCTCGCCTAAATAGTCATCGCTGCGGAATTCAGCCTTCTGAAGGTCACGCTGTCCGAATGAATCAGTATCAATAATAATTGTACTGTTAGGCTTACAATGCTTATACTGCATCTTCAACGCAGCAGCATTCATTGCTACAAGAACGTCACAGAGGTCACCAGGCGTATAAACCTTGCCCGCACCGATATGAACCTGGAATCCACTCACACCTGTCAAGGAGCCTTGCGGGGCACGGATATCAGCTGGATAGTCTGGGAAAGTAGATACACCATTGCCGACTGTAGCCGAAACAGTGGTGAAAATGTTACCCGCAAGCTGCATACCATCACCTGAGTCACCAGAAAAGTGCACTACAACACTGTCGAGTTCTTTCACTTCGATTTGTTCTTCCATAGATTATTTCTTGTTTATGTTAGTAAATCGTTTCTGTATTTCTTAGCTTTCCACCATAGTGGTGAAGCTTATTTAACAAACTTCTTACCATTAAGAACATAGATTCCTTTTGGCAATTCGCTCTCATGAGTCCCCATCTTAGCACCCTGCAACGAATAAATATCATTGCTTTCAGTACTTTCCTGTATCTTTGTCATTGGGACACTGATACTCGTAGGGATATGCTTCTCCTTTTGATAGACACGTATCCAATCGACACGCATCTCGTAGGTATGGTTGACATCTGCCTTTTTTGCCCATGAACCATTGCCCACTGACTGATTGAGAATCAGGTAGAAATTAGACTTATCAAACGGCCATTGCTCCTGACTATCATTCTGTTTCTTATATTGGAACACGCGCTTACCATCAGCAAAGAAGGTCAGCACGTCCTCTTCCCACTCTACTGCATAGGTGTGATAACGATTCATTGGCATCCAAAGATTGCCAGAGTGTGGCTCATTTCCATGACTTTTTGTCCACGCAGAGTGTACGGTAGCATAACAACGCTGCTCATTATCAATCTGCTCAAAGATATCAATCTCACCGCCTTTCGGCCATCCAAACTTTGACTTTGGCATCATCCAGATAGCAGGGAAATTACCTACAAAAGGATTAATCATAGCCCGACACTCTACACGACCAAAGCGAAAGGTGAAGCTCTGAGTGGTTTCGATACCGCCTGAAAGCATTTCCACATCATCTTTTGACCTATCAGAATTAGGAATGGCACGCAAAACGAGATTACCATCCTTCATAAAAGCGACCTCAGGAGAGTTGCTCAAGAAGCGTGCCCATGTCACTTTGGGACGGCGCGTACAGAATCTCCACACCTTTGTATTAGGCAAGGTGCCATCTGGCTCATTAAACTCATCATGGAAGACAAGTGTATATTCTAAGCCCGGAGTTTCTGCATCCGCTGGCAATGGCTCAATACCATCAGCCAACTTGACTCCCTGTGCAAAGGATATTATGGAAAACAATGCCATTGTAAGCACTGCAAGCAATCTCCTGTTATTCTTCTTTTGTGACATGATTTTATGAAGATTCTATCTGAAGCGGTACGATCTGAAAAGCATAGAATCATCCTATAGCACAGATGAGAACATAAGGAATTTGACATAACATAGGTCTACATTTCCCCACGTTGCTTTTTCGACTTTCCGTTTTTTAGATTATCTTTTGTTTACGTTAGTGTATTCTGAGGACAAAAGTGCGAAATATTATTGAGAAAACAAAAATCTTTTGAGGAGAAAAAAATATTTTTTTATATCTTATGAGTAAAAAGCATCCAGAAATCAACACTACAAATACTCTACAAGAGAAAAAAATATATAAAATCAATGAATATTATGTAGATAATATTTATCAACTATCTATACCTTTCATTAAAAACACATCATTCAACACCCTAAATAACCACAAATTCACATCATTGGCACCCAACATTCAACTCACAAAATCCTCCATCACCAAATTATTTTTCATGAAAAGAAATATTTTTCTTCATGAAAATAAATATTCTTTTCACGTAAATAAATTCTTTTTTTCATGAAAATAATTCGGCAAAGACGACTTATTCCCTCAAAAAAATAAGTATAAAGACTCCTATTTAACTCTCTTAACACGTTTTATTGATGGCTAATAAAAAACCAAATCATTTCCTTCTTTAGATAATAAATGGTAGTTCTTCATAGTATCCTTCTTTAGTAGAGATTAGAACATTATCAATCTCTCTTAGCAAAAAGTTTGTATACTATGTTGGCTTCATCATGAAATTTTGTATCTTTGTAGCATTACAAACCCTTTAATTCTAATCAATATGACAAAGTACGTAATTCAAGTGAAGAAGGATTCGCTGATGAAAGAAGAAGCGAAGGCTTATCCGCAGACCTCACCAATCATACCTATAAATCTGACTTCAATGATTGAAAAACAAATATTTAAAATCGTTGCTAATCAGTATTTAGCAAAGAGCTGGAATTGTCTTATAAGACAATTTTAAGAGGATGCATAGCAAGGTGATTTTTACTACATTCTTAATATAGTAGAAATTAGTGTAAATAAGTTAGTAAATAGAGATTAACATTAAATTATAAGATAAAAAAATGAACTGGATAAAAAAATAAACAATATACGCTGGAAGAATATAGAAAATATTCTCTTTGTAATAGCTGTTTTTTTATTATTAGCCTTAGGAATAGAGATCTTATTAATAGAGAAATTAAGAATAAGCTCGGTAGAGGCTACTTTAATAATAGGAATAGTTTCTGCTTTTGCAGGTACAATGAAAATTTCTGCAACAATAAAACAATCAAGTAAAAGTACTTTTATCAATACCATAACAATTGCCCGAAAGGAATATATGACAGAACTCCGTAAAGCTGTTGAAGAGTTTTGTGTAACTGCTGAAAGAAACGATAATGATAAGTTGAAAGAATTGTCGTATAAATTAAAATTGTTGATGAATCCTGCTGATAAGGATAATGAGCTTTGGGATAGGAAAGCTATTGAAATGATTGATAAAATAGTCCAAGCAGAGAATAAAGCAGAAGAGATTGATAGGTTCATAACACTAATGCAATCATGGCTTACTCTTGAATGGCATGGGATGAGATATGAAGCTAAAAAAGGAATAATGAGCAAAGAAGAGAAGAAAACTTTGCAGAAAACAGAATATGATAACTATATAAAATGGATTGAAGAAAAAGACAATGGACAAGAATAGTATATTACAATATAAATTATCGTTCGACAGCATTGTCAGATACATTGAGAGCGACGATAGCAAAGAACAGATAGAAGTTTGGTTTGCACGCGAACTACAAACAATATTAGGCTATGCGCGATGGGAGAATTTTATTGTTGCCATACGACGAGCAGTAGATTCGTGTAAAACACAAGGAATCAATCTTGATGATCATTTTCGTGAGGTCACGAAAATGATAGAAATAGGCAAAGGAGCAAAACGAGAGGTATCCGACTTTATGCTTACTCGCTATGCCTGCTATCTTATCGCCCAAAACGGTGACCCCAAGAAAGAAGAAATTGCTTTTGCCCAAAGCTACTTTGCCGTACAAACACGAAAAGCAGAATTAATAGAAGAGCGACTGAACCTGCTATCTCGTTTAGAAACCCGTGATAAACTGAGAATGGCTGAAAAGCAATTATCGCAGAACATATATCAGCGAGGAGTTGATGACAAAGGCTTCGGACGCATACGTTCTAAGGGTGACACGGCACTTTTTGGAGGACACACCACTGAAGATATGAAGAAACGATTGGGGGTGAAATCTAATAGACCATTAGCTGACTTTCTACCCACCCTTACCATAGCTGCCAAGAACCTTGCCACAGAGATGACCAACTACAACGTAGAAAACAAAGACCTGCACGGAGAACTACCTATTACGCGCGAACACATACAGAACAACTATAGTGTGCGTAATATGTTGGGACAGCGTGGTATCAAGCCAGAAGACCTTCCACCCGCAGAAGATATTAAGAAACTGGAACGCAAGGTTGCACGAGACGAGAAAAAGATAGAACAAATCTCACAAAAACTACCGAAGAACCAAAATAGTGATTCATAATATACTTTCAGTCCGCAACGTTATTCCTTACGAGAAAAATTTATCTATTAAAATATCTCTTTGAGGAACTCTATCAGTTGATTTCAGAATTTTATAGAGTTCCTCGAGGGCTTGACTAAGTATGAAATCCCCAATCCAATGGGAAGTATGACAACTACAATGAAATACTGTTTTATTCAAGGAAGAACTCAAAGTTGTATGCTTTATTTATATGTAGGTTCAGAATATTCAGACATATCCAAGTGACTTGAGAACTTTGTTTCTCAAACACTTGGCTTTCTTAAAAGATTTTACGCTGTAGAATTAAGAGATAATATCAGAGTTTTATTGTAACTTTGCAATACTTTCCACAAATGAAAGCTTATAACAATAAAACAAGACATGGTCAAAGCCGTTGTTAAGGCTATCCTCAAAAGGGAAAAGGGTTTGTAGAATAGCTTTCTTTTGATGAAGGAAACTGGACAAATAAAGAAACAGAAGAGAAATGATATTACTAAGCTTCGATACGGAAGAGTTTGATGTACCACGCGAACATGGGGTAGACTTCTCCCTTGAAGAGGGCATGAAGGTATCCATTGAGGGTACTAATCACATCCTCGACATACTGAAGGCGAATAACGTCTGCGCTACCTTCTTCTGCACTGGCAACTTTGCAGAACTGGCACCAGAGGTCATGGAGCGTATTAAGAACGAAGGACACGAGGTGGCTTGTCATGGTGTTGACCACTGGCAACCCAAGCCAGAGGATGTTTTCCGTTCTAAGGAAATCATCGAACGCGTAACAGGTGTGAAGGTTGCGGGCTATCGTCAGCCACGTATGTTCCCCGTATCGGATGAGGATATAGAGAAGGCTGGCTATCTTTATAACTCTTCTTTGAACCCTGCTTTTATACCGGGTCGATACATGCACCTCACCACTCCACGCACATGGTTTATGCAAGGGAAGGTCATGCAGATACCTGCCAGCGTTAGCCCACACCTACGTATTCCACTCTTCTGGCTGTCTATGCACAACTTCCCAGAGTGGTTCTATCTTCGTTTAGTCCGACAGATATTGAGCCACGATGGCTATTTCGTGACCTATTTCCACCCATGGGAGTTCTATGATCTCAAGTCACATCCAGAGTTTAAGATGCCATTTATCATCAAGAACCACAGTGGACACGAATTAGAACAACGACTCGACCGCTTTATCAAAGCAATGAAGGCAGACAAGCAGGAGTTTATTACCTACGTTGACTTTGTCAACCGCCAGAAGAAATAAGTTCCTCTTCTATTGGCTATTATCCCTTTGATATATCCACTATTAATTCCAAAAGCCTACTCCTATACAACCTTCGTATATTAAAAGATAGCAGCTACTTATATTGTACACCTGCTATATAAAAATGAAATTAGTCTGCTTGTAATGACATGTCTTCTTTATTCAGACCCATATCAGCTACAATATAGACAGGACGACGTTTAATTTCATTAAAGACTTTACCTAGGTATACACCAATGATACCAAGAGATAATAATTGAACACCGCCTAAGAACAGCACAACTGTCATGAGTGTTGGATAACCTTGCACTGGATCACCATATATCCAAGTATGTATAAGCGTGTAAATCATAAAGAAAAAGGCTATCATAGAGAAAAGCATACCCAGATACATTGACCACTTAAGGGGTGAAACAGTAAAAGAAGTGACTCCTTCTACAGCAAGGGATATCAATGACCTGATGCTCATATGGCTCTCTCCAGCCACACGATTTTGCGTAATAAACTCTACGCTGGCTTTCTTAAAACCTATCCAAGCATACATCCCTTTGGTGTAACGCTCGGTTTCACGCAACTTCCGAAGTTCATTTATACACTTACGATCTAGCAAACGGAAGTCGCCAACATTCTCTAATATATCATACCGAGCCGATTTCTGTAAGAGTTTATAATACAAAGGACTAAAAAATTTCCTCACCCAAGATTCCTTTCCTCTTGTAAGTCGCTTACCATACACATCATCATAGCCTTCTTCCCACTTCTCCAACATCTTAGGAATGACATGAGGTGGGTGCTGTAGATCCGCATCCATAATAACCATACAGTCGCCAGAGACATTATCAAAGCCGGCAAGCATAGCATTTTCCTTACCAAAATTACGTGATAGATCAATATAACAGATACGGTTATCTTCTGCACGCAACGTCTTAATAATACGCAAAGTATCATCTTTGCTTCCATCATTGACCATAAGGACTTCCCACAAATATTGATTATGAGAGTCCATTAAATCCTTTAGTGCTTGATAAAGCGAAGGAAGGCTTTCAGCCTCATTATAGCATGGTATAAGTAAACTAACTTTTTTCATCTTCTCTAAATGTAAAAAACTTCTGCCCTAAGAAATTAATGATAACAAATAATCCTGTACCCAACAGCATTGCAATATTCTCTAACATAGATTTATTAAATGACAATGACAACCATGTCAAAGCACATTCCACCAAAGGGCGAGCCAAGCCAAAGGCTATAAAATAACAGATAGCAATATTAATTATAAAACGGGTGAGAGACTTTAATGTTCCTCCTTTATATTGAAAAAGTAAATCTTTTATTAAGCATATAACTTACAATACTTGCTAAACAATAGTCAAGCGCAGACGATAACCAATATCCTAAATGGAAGAAATTATAGCACACGAGCATAATAGTTGTACCTATGCACGTATTAATCACACCAACCAGAAGGAACTTTAGGAAGGGTTTACTAAGCTGCTTAAAAAAACTTACAAGAGATTTCAACACTATATTCTGTCTTTCTGTTATTTAAAATAGTAAGTGCAAATTTACGATAAGTTTCTGTAAAGTTTACCACCAGAGGTAAAAATCTTAGTATATACTTAAAAGTTATCAAGTAAAAAGAAAAAATATTCCTTTATATTTAAGGAATATCCTGCAAAGGAATAGTGAAGGTTACCCTATAATTACGGACTTACAACCTACTTTACTTTTAAAGGAAAACCGTCAAAAAATAATGTTGCTGGCTTCGTTGGTAGCCACATACTCAACTATCTTTTAGAGATAGGATTGCTCCATCTCTTCCTTTGGTTAGGTATCAGCAAATGGCTGTCGCCTATCCTTGTGATGGTGATAGTTGTTCCTATCAACTTCGTTTTACTACGTCTTGTGTTTGTAAAAGGGAAGAAGGCTGATGGGTGTTAGGTGATGGGTGTTAAGTGTTGATGGTTGGCAGGATTGGGTGATAGGTGTTGAATGGTGGGTGTTAATGGTTTGCAGGAGTAATATTAGCCGTTCGCACCATTGGTGTTAGGCGTCCGCACACATGGTGCGGAGCGTTCGCACGATTGGTGCTAAGCAGTAACACAGCAATAGAAAAGGGAAGAAAAAACTCATCCCCAAGCTCTTTATGATAAGAAAAGGGCTTGGGGATGATGCTTTATACCTTATTATACACTTCAAGAATCTGAGAGGCTACATCTTGATTTTCGAATCGTTTTACGTAGCGTTGGCTCTTGCTGACTATCTCCTTACGATGCTCTATCGCTGAAAGGATTGCAGCGGCATTACCGTCGACATCGTCTGGACCTACATAAAGGCAATCAGGACCACCCGCTTCTTCCAAACAACTACCCGTAGCAGCTACAACTGGCAATCCACTTTGTATGGCTTCGATGATAGGAATACCAAATCCTTCATAACGTGAAGGATAGATGAAAGCCTCAGCCTGATTGTAAATAGCTGCAAGAAGGTCGTTGGGTACACCTTGAAGGAAATGGATTCGGTCGCCAATCCCTAAGCGTTTGATTTCTGCATCGAGCTTTTTCTGATACTTGGTCTGCCGTCCTACGATAACAAGATGTAAGTCGGAAGGTAGCTTTGCCATAGTACGAATACCCAAAAGGATATTCTTTCGCACTTCTACTGTTCCTACATTTAATATATAACGATGTGGGAGTTGATACTTACGGCGGGCTTCCTCTATCAGTGAAGGACTTACCGACTGATTAAAGTGAGTGCTACAGCTTTGATAAACAAGGTCTATCTTATCTTCTGGAAAGTCACCATAATATAAGATGTCACGCTTCGTACATTCGCTAATCGCAATGATGTGCGTTGCCTCGCGTAGTGTCTGATAGAACTTCCGCTTATAGAAGAAAACGTCAATAGCGGGATAGAACTCTGGATGACGTAGGAAGATAAGGTCATGAACAGTAACTACCCCGGGGATTCCTGCTGCTGCCAAGCCTGAAGGAAGCTCACCCGAAAGACCATGATAAAGCTCTACCCCATCTGCTTTTAGGTCCTTTACCACCCCTTTCACACGCCACCAGTCATGCTGCAGACGAAAACGAAGGTGGTCGGGATAGCAGAACTGTACGTTATCTCGCAGCTCCACCTGATTGCGAAGGTCGTCACGTCCAGCATCAGGAGCATAGAGTCGTAAGTTTGTGTCAGGCATCAACGGGGCAAGGTCGTTGATGAGCGTACGCCCATAGCTACCTAATCCGGTACCATTTCTTACGATACGCTTAGCATCATAACCTATTATCTTCTTATTCATGAGCATCAACCTTTTCTATTGGAGTATAATCCTTTGTGCATAACTCATAACAAAGCCATAGCCAGAGAATACTGATTGGCAAGGCACGGAGGGCGTATTGCTTGATATATGCTTCTCGGATGAACTTCGGGAAGATGTCGCTACTACCCATACCAGAGAGTAGGAAGACAAATACCATCAATGCTATCGCCCACTTTCCACGCTTCCAAGGAGCAGCGGTGTACCATATACAAACGCCTAACAAGGCTATCACATATCCGCTGGCTTCGCTACCTGTACTGAAAAGAATGACAAACAAAAGTACAGAGGCGAGTATTGTCTCACGGAAGGTAAGGTTCTTGTACTGTGAGAAACGCAGATAAGGAAGGGCAAAGAGTGTCATTCCGGGCAGAATCAGCCATAAGTCAGAATAATTCATACAACCTGTTGTACGGCGCACAAGCCCTAAGAGGGAGATATTCTGCTGAATAGAGCCAAGATTTTCTGCATTCTTTTCCACCAAGTTAATGTACCATTCATGATATTGTCCTATGACATAAGCAGGCGAACTGATAGCCATTGGCGCACAAAAGAGTACGACTGACCATATTGTAAGCCACATCAACAAACGTAGTTTGTGCCGAGAGAATAGGAAGAAAGCCAATCCTACGATACCATATAGCTTCACGAACGTACCTAAGACGATGAAGAATGCAGCCCAACCGTCCTTCTCTTTTTCAATAAGAAAGAAGGAAGAGAGAATCATTGCAGCCACAGCAATATTAAACTGCTGCATAAACAATGCAGTTGGGAGCGTTATTCCACAAAACCAAAGTATGAAAATCTTTTGCTTTTCACGTAGTCCTGAACGGACAATAGCCAAATATAGCCATGCTGTTAGGAACACTAACCATAGCAACATACCCGCCCAAAGAGGTAGAAGGGCAAAGGGTGCGATGACAAGTGAGAACACTGGACCATAATGATTCACATCCCAATACTCCGTAGGATAGGCTTCATAGAGTGAAGTTCCGTTTACTGTGTGCCAAAAAACACCACGGAAGATAAGGAAGTTATTGAAACTTCGATTGTACTTCAGCATTCCTGCGAGGGCAATGATAAACCATAAGCCCATAAGGAACCAGTGGTTAGAGAGCAGGGGGTGGTGTAAGAGTTGCTTTATTCTATCTTTCATCACATTTATTTCTTAGGAAACAGACAAGGGATATTCCTTTTCAACCATCGGTTTAACTTCTCCATCGGGGTTCGTTTCCAGCTATGAGCACAATAATGTATGGCGTATGAAGTTGGTGTTGCCTCATACTTATTGCCTGCAAAGATTTCCGAACGAAACACCATCATATTATCTTCAAGCGGTTGGTCCTTATCCAAGTACTTGAAACCGTACTTTTCCATTACTCTTGCATAGACAAACGGAGAGATTACCCCCTTACAAACTAATCTTGGACCTTCTGGATAAATAAACTCACGCTTTTCATAGTCATCCAAGACATCTTTCACGAACTGACAGCCAGCCTCAGAACCCATCACTGCAGCCTGAATCTGTATTCCAGAGACGAAACCTTCCTTTATACGATTGCCTTCGACATCAATCATATCCATTGCACCAGTCATCTCTATCTGCTTTGGATGGTATTCCAAAGAGGTGAAGAAGTTATAGTTAAGGAATTCATCAAACGACTTCAAGACCTTTACATCAGAGTCAAGATAGATGCCCCCCTCAGTGTAAAGCGCATACATACGGATATAATCAGCAGCAAAAGCCCACTTACGTTGCTCGAAAGCTTCACGTACATACTCCGGAGCCTTTGACATATCAAAGTTCTCGGTGTTCCATAACTTTATCTCATAGTCGGGCAACACCTTCTTCCAAGTGTCCATACACTTCTGTATCTTGTCAGGATATGGATCGTTACTGAGCCAGCAGTAATGAATAACTTTGGGTATCATAACTATAATGCTTATTTTTTGATTACTTGTTTTTTTTCAATTGGTATAATGCAAATGTACAGAAAAAAATTGTATCTTTGCCCATAAGATGGAAAAAAAAGAGATATCAGTTGTTATCAATACCTACAATGCAGAGAAATTCCTGCAACTTGTACTTGATTCTGTTAAGGGCTTTGATGAGATAGTTATTTGCGATATGGAGAGTACTGACCATACCGTGGAGATTGCTCAACGTGCCGGATGTAAGGTTGTCACCTTCCCAAAAGGTAATCATACCTGTGCTGAACCAGCTCGAACCTTTGCCATACAGAGTGCTAAAAGTCCGTGGGTACTCGTCGTTGACGCTGACGAATTGGTGACACCAGAACTGAGAATCTATCTATATCAACATATCAATAAACCTAATTGCGCGAAAGGTCTTTATATTCCAAGGCAGAACCGATTTATGAATATCCCAAAGAAAGGGTTTTCAAAGGATTATCAACTGCGCTTCTTTATCCGCGAAGGAACCGTCTGGCCTCCTCACGTACATACCTTCCCAGAAGTGCAGGGACCTGTCGAACATATCAATAACCATCTTTACAACGTACAACTGATTCACTTAGCGGAGAACTATTTAGCTGATATGTTAGAGAAATGCAATCGATACACCACTAACGAAGTCCTCAAAAACAGGGCAAGAACTATGGAGTTGGTGCATTACTCTTCCGTCCTTTCTGGCGTTTCTTCAAATCCTACTTTATGAATGGAGAAATAAGAAACGGTATTACTGGCTTTATTGATAGTGTTATGACAGGCTTTTATCAGTTTATGATTGTTGCGAAAATAATAGAATCAAAGATAAAGAAACAGACAGAAGATGAATAGAAATTATTGCTGTCCGGTAAAACTTAAATAACATATAAATCCTTGCGGAATTGCCTTTATATAGGTAATTCCGCATTCTTTTTTGAAATCCAAGCCCCCTAATCAAATAAGTTAAGTTCTTTTGGTGGTGAATTTGCTTTTTCAGCCATTATGATGAGTTCATCATTTTGTGGATTTTCCATAAATGAGATGAAATCAGTGTAATACATCAGTGTGAGCCTCAGCATGGTTACCAGCTGCGAGAAGGATACGTGTCTTTTTATCATTCTGGAGATAACGGTACAAAGCAGATTGGCAATGAGTACCACCCATGTCTGTATCTGTATGGCATTTACACTGTCACCATAGAAGAAATGCAGTGGGAAGTTCTGTTTGAGCTGCTTGTAAAGGGACTCTATAGCCCATCTTCGCTTGTAAATCTCCTCAAGGTCCTTTACATCAAGCTCAAAGTTATTGGTCAACAGGACAACTGACTTATGTGAGTTGTCACTCCACAGTTCCACTCGTCTTGCCTGGTGTCTTATCTCCCCCTTCTCAAAGACAATCTTCTTGTCTGTATGTGTAACCAATCCATCAGGGCTTACATAGGTTACTGAGGACAACTCCGTATAGGTGAGATTCTTCTTCATCTTGGTCACATAGCATACCCCTTCCTCTGTAAGTCGCTGGAACTGTGCATAATCAACGTATGCTCTGTCCATGGTAAGGGTAGCATCCTTAGGAAGATGCACTTCTTTAAGTAGATAATGATCATGCGTAGCAGCAGAGGTGAGCTGTACAACCATGGGAACGCCAACATGATACTTCATCACCGTATGAACCTTCATACCGCCTTTCTTCTTACCACTCTTGGGGTGTCTGCCTACACCCTTGAGTATGTTGTCAAAAAGGGTAATCGTAGTTGAATCCATCATATACAGAAGCTTTTCCCATGTCTTCTGTTCACCTTTAGGGCGGCTGTCCGATAAAAAAGAACCATAACGCTCTAAGAGGTACGCATAAACGCTTGCAAAGAACTCTTGTGGGCGACGCTTGTTGGCATCAGCAAGCGTACTACGACGGACGACATAGTCCATGCCAAGATGATGCAGTTTGTTTACTTCAGCCTTCATGCCTATCTCCACTTCCCGAAGAGAATCAAAGTGTTTGAGAACACCGAAAAGCATTATGACAAGGTGAGTCCACCCATCAAGACGCTTCACATAAGCTTCACTTCGGGGTGTTTCAAGGCTGATTTGCTTGATTTGTTGCTTATCGAGTAATTTTATTACCTGATTATAGACCCGGCTGTCCGATAAAATGTGTACTTTTTGCCCATGTTATTGAAGTTTTATCGCAGAAACAAAAGTAACAAAAAGGGCTGAAATCCAAATACCGATTTTAGCCCTTAACTTTTATATGTGGAAAAGGTTTACCGGACAGCAATAAATAGAAATAAACAAAAAACTTATACAAGTAGAGGGTGTAAGCATAAAAAGCATACACCCTTTATTTGTAACTAAACCTTATTTCTCCTGTACTAAAGAAAAAAATAATTGTAACTCTTATTTCATACAGTTGTAAAGTTCATAGAAGAAAATTAAGGCAACAAGTGATATCTGAATAATATTGATAGACAAATCGATTATGAGAATAATTCGACTTTCTTTCTACTACGATTAAAGGAGAATACAGCTGTCCCTCCTACTATGTGCTTGAACAGTTTTAAGCTCTTACAAAGCAAAGTATAACGCACATAGTACTTAAAACCTAACATTTTATATGGAGAAGGAAGTTCTATGGTTCGAATTTCGTCTGATACCTTCTTCAATAATTTTTGTTTAAAGTCATTATCATAGGGAGAGCGCACAATATCTTTTAGTCCCTTCACTAACGAGTAAATATAAGCAGCATTAAATTGAGAGATATTATCTTGCAAAAAAGAGGATTCTTTAACCAACTCATAACGAGTTATAGTAGCACCTATATAGTCTATCAAGTTCTGTTTCATGTTACTATGAAGACAACTATAGGCATATTGCCTATAATGATAGAGTGGTGTATGTAACAGAACAACTCTATTTGCATGGAACATCCAGGCAAACAAAGTAGCATAATCTTCAAATGCGCGATAGGAGCAAACCGTTCTTGAGCAATATCTCTTCGAATAAGCATTGACCACAGATAACTTGTTATCTTGTCCTGAAAAGTCAAAAATAAAGCATCTTTTCTATTTAAGACAATTACATCATCATCATCCTTACTTCGCATAATGGTCTTTTGAGGATACTCTACATAGAAATCAGACACTACAATATCAGCCTCCTGCTCCTTTGCTGTCTTGTATAATCGTTCTAACCAGCATGGCTCCACCCAGTCATCACTATCAGCAAATGCTAAATACTCACCAGTAGCCATGTCCATAGCTTGATTACGTGCTGATGCGACACCTTCATTGGCTTTATGGATGACACGTATTCTTTTATCTTTACGAGCATAGCAATCGCAGATTTCTGCTGACCCATCCGTACTACCATCGTCTATCAGCAGCAATTCCCAGTCATGATATGTCTGATTAAGAATAGAGTTTATAAGTTTTTCTAAGTATCTCTCACTTTGAAAAACAGGTGTTATTATACTTATCATCGTTTTTTGTTATTTTAAGATGAATGAAAATAATCAAATTATTAAAGAATATATCAACGAAACAGTTTTGCAAAGTAAACCAGTCTAAGAAAGTTGCGGGCTGCCGTAAGTCGCTCAGCCTTCTTTTGATAGATTGGTATAGCTTCTATCTGGTCAACGTTTGCACTATAATAAGTACTGTCCGAAACAGACGTATCTAAGAGATTCTTACCCATCTTGAAATACTTTGTATTGCGGAAAGCAAAAGGAGCTAATGTCGCTAAGATATCATCATGGCTTCCCCATCGCTTAGTTAACTTGTTGTAAGCCTCTTTACGTAGGTAGGGTGACAGATAAATATAGAGTGGAACGGAGTGTTCATACCGTTTGTCTACTGCATCATAATTAAGGATAGAACGCACATTATGGTCGCCTGTGACAATGAGAATCGTATTCTTTGCTGCCGTAGAAGCCTTGAAACGATTAAGGAACTCGTTGAGTACCTTATTATAATAGCGGAATCCCGTTAGATACTTATCCAAAACCTTTCGATTATGTTCAGCAAAACACTTCTTACTATAGAAAGACTCTGGCAAAGGGGGGAGCTTTAAGTCCTTTGGGAACTCAAAAGGCGGATGATTTGTTGTTGTCATCACTGCAATCATCTGCCGTTTCTTTGACGGTTTATTTAACTTATCTAACAACGCTTGAAAGAGGTATTCATCGTAAACACCAATACTATTATAAGTCGCATGAGGATAGTCTTTCAAAAGGAAGAACTTATCGTAGATAGCATCGAATTGCTGATGAACCAACGCCTCAGCACAGTTTTCCCACGCAGCATCCATTCCCGACATAAATGTTGTTGTATAGTTGCTGGCTTTGAAAGGCAGGGCAATCGACGTTGAAAGTGGCTTAAAGCGATAAGCTGAAGCAAAGAAACGTGGGAAAGGCGTAGAGACAAAGAGGTTTTCAAGTGAAGCTACAGTACCATTCTGTACCGATTGGAAGTTACGAAAGAGCAGGTCTTCCTTGAAATGACGTTCCAAACCGAAATACATCTCCGCATTCTTTTGTTGGAGATTGAACAGATAATTGCTCCAACTCTCACTATAAATGATTACAATATTCGGTTGAGGCTGTTTCAAGCTGTCACCTACTTCCTCAAAGAGAGCATGCTGCAGTGCTCTTAGTGTGTCGTTATTCGCCATCTTCACCTTTCCGTCTGTATATAAATCCAAGGCTTCCTGCAAACTCTTGAACTTATATTCATGCAGTAAGTCGTCTGTCTTTGCTATCTTGAAAGCGTTGTTCTTCTCTTTATAAGCCTTTTTCAACATATAAATAGCATTTGGAACAAGGTCGTTCAGCAGTTTCTGGTTTGACACAAACGTGTCTTCTATCTGTAAAGGGAAGCGCCAGACTGACCCACGCAGACCGATGACTAAAAAGGTTAAATATAATAGGATGGTAGCTGATAGTTTAGTAATCTCGAAACGTGAAAGTCGCTGTCTGCTTGTCGAATGGAGAGGGTGACGAGAGGAAGACTTGCTCAACTCAATTCTACGGATAAGTAGAAGGACTGGTGAAAGAATAAGAAGAAAAGCTATAGCCTCATAGACACAGTGATATTCTTCCCATATAGTTTGAATCAAACCCATTGGTCCTTCGTTGAAGAAATCAAAGAAGGTGATATTGATATGGCTATTGAAATTGTCATAAAAGCCCATATCAATGCCGCTAATCGCCAGTAAGAGAGTGCTGATAATAGAGAAATAAAGCCTACGGAAACGACTTAACACGCATTCTGTCCATGATTTTCTAATGGCTGCAAAGATGAAAGTTAGAACCGTAGGAAGTAACAACACGTAGCATACTACTTGCAAATCAAAGCGAAAGACATTGAAAAGTAAGTGAGGAAAAACAGCCAAATTATTGCTGATAATACTCATCGGGACGAACACAATAGCAAAGCAAATGCGTACGAAGAATAGGATAACAAGGATTACAGCGGAATGCTTTATTAGGTATGTTAAGTTCTTATACATTATTTCTTTTGGTTTATTTTGAATTTATGATAGGATAATTTCGGTAAGAATAGAGCGTCGATAGTCATTGTTTTCACTGTCATCTCTACGTCTAAAGTGCCTCATGAATAATCCCTCTCTATAGTTTATAATCATTTTTTTCTTCACGATAAGAAATATTTTTTTCATGAAAAGAAATAATTATTTTCATGAAGAAAAAAATATTTTTCATGAAAAAAATTCGCACTTGACACGCTGTTAGAATGGGCAGACACATAGAAAGGTTGAGAAAACATGGTCTTAACTGCTGTAAAAGAACTGTTTAGGGGGGTATTAAACATGATGTCTTTCAATACAACTTGTATCATGTGGCTGGTTTATCTTTTATGATTATGATGTGAGAAGAACAGCAGGATTGTATCCTTTCTGTTATGGTTTTCTAACGTTCTGAGCCCTCTCTCCGCTTTAGTCAATTGTGGAGAGATGTAGCTCTGTTATGTTCACGTGGTTTAGTAAATCATTTCCTTGCCCTCACGTAGACGTACCTTACCATCAATCTCCTCAAAATATTCATCAAAGCGAGCGCGTGTACGCTTCCAACGGTTGTGACTCCAGAGATAAATCTCTGGTTGATGACGAATTGACTGCTCAAGCTCTTTGAAGTAGAGGTCGGTGATTTCATAATCTGGTAGTCCTTTGGTCTCTTCACGAATGATGCGGAACTCACAGTTATAATGCCCACGACGCGTACGGGTCACATCACCATAGACGAAGACCTGGCTCATGTGTTTAACGATTCTTTCCCCTCCCGTGAGTACAGGGGTCTCCTGATTCATAAACTGAACCCAATGATGAATGCTCCACCAAAATGGTGCTTGGTCCGATATATAGCCCACAACAAGTGGTTTACCATTGCGCCCAAATTGTATAATTTTACGTAATGACTCTTGCATCGGAATACAAAGTGCACCCTGACGCTCGCGTACGAACTTGAAAAGACGGTCAAAGTATTCATTTTCCAATGGATGATAAAGCTGACAGCATAAAGTGTTATTTACCCAGTAGGGGAGTGAAGTAATCCATTCCCAATTACCTAAATGTCCTAAGTAAACAGCAGCTGATTTGCCTTCAGAAAGCACTCTGTTCAGTTCTTCTGTACCTGTAAAGGTCATACGCTTCATCAGTTGCATCTTACTCATTGTCATCAACTTTAGTGTTTCAGCAATGTAATCACAGAACCAGCGATAGAAGCCTTGCTCAATTTGACGAAGTTCGTCATCTGTTTCTCTGGGAAGCTGTTCTTGAGGTTTGTCCATATCACCTTGTGGCGATACTTCACTACTCGTGACATTAGCAGATAAAGGCCATCGGAGAGTAGATACAGCACTGGAAAAGGAAGTAGAGCTACCAGGTACCAGAAGCCGTAAGCGATGATGTAAAGGGTCTTATTGAGGGCTCTTTTCATTGATCTTCAGGGTTATTAATCGTTGGGTGCATCTTATCGTGTACCATACGATACATATACTGATAGATGATAGCTTTCAGTTCTCGTTCCATCTTTGCTTGCTCAGGCACGTGTCCGAGAAGATTGTGCTTCATCAGTGCGTCGGTTACTCGATAGATAGCTTTAGTCTGTTTACCGTCCCATTGGAGTACATAACCATACTTAACGTATTGATAGATACCGTTCAGATAGTTGACAGCCCAAGTATCCTTCGCCGGTGTATGTAGTAGGTCTTTACCGAAAGCGAGGTATGGTGTTGCATCATAGCCGATGTGAAAGAGTAGTGTTGGCATAATGTCAATCTGTTGTGCCACACCATCTACATGTCCTGGCTTTATCTCTCCAGATGGGTCATATATAATAATAGGTGAACAGAAGCCACCTATGTCGGTCTTATACTGCTCATGATCGCTCTGGTTGGTATGGTCGCTTGTTAGGACGAAGATAGTATTCTTAAACCAAGGTTGCTTGCTGGCAGACTCGAAGAACTTGCCTATCGCCATGTCGGTATAGCGGATGCACTTTTGGATAGGGAGGTGTTCCTCCTTATAGATGTTCTTATATTTCTCCGGAACAACAAATGGGTCGTGACTTGAGACAGTAAAGAGAGCCGTCATGAAAGGCTGCTTCATTTCGCCCATCTTCGCACAGTAATATTGCAGGAAAGGTTCGTCCCAGATGCCCCAGTTGCCATCGAAGTCCTTATCCCCACCAAAGCGAGGGTCTTCGTCATAGTCTTGTCGACCATAATAGTGTTGAAATCCAATCTTATTAGCAAATGCAAGGAACCCCATAGAACCACGATTAGCACCATGAAAGAAGGCCGTTTGATAGCCCCACTTACTAAGGAGTCCAGGCATACCAGTGTAGTTGTTCATTGAAGCTGGGGTTAGGATGAAGGGTTCTCCAAAGCGAGGAATACTGCAGAGTATTGATGGCATGCCATCAATACTCTTACGTCCATTACAGTAAGAGAAGCGGTAGACGAGGCTCTTATCGATGAGCTTGTCTACATTCGGGGTGTAACCCTTGTATTTACCACCGAAGAAGTCACGATTAAACCCTCCTATATACTCACGTCCGAAACTCTCAACAATGAGAATAACAATGTTCTTCTTATTGGGAAGGCGTACGCCTGAAGCAGGATTAGGCTCCTTGTACTGCATCCAATAAACAGGGTCGTAGACCTCACGGGCAGCTGCCAAAGAGGGGAAGTAATCAGGAATGGAGAAGTCGGACTTGCCTATCGTGCGGATTAACGCAAAGGGGGGTGTTGAGTACCAAGGCGCAGTCAGTAGGACGTTCTACGTACTGGTTGGCGTTACTGATGGTTATCGGACGCACACCCGACTGTAGTCCACCTCGACAGCCAGCCACTGTAAGGACGGCAGCAACGGCAAGACATACGAAAAGTTGTGCTCCATAGACTAAGCGTTGACGCAGACTTTTATAGTGGCTGTGGTCGGTATGTGGCATAACATACAGTTTATTGGTAAGCCACAGGACGAGAATAAAAATAAGGATAAGGTACCAGTGCGTGATAGCATTGTGGAACAAGATGCCAGCAATGTTGTTTTCATTATCGAACTCACGGAACACAGTGGTTGTTGTGCGGCGTAATGTGAAAGGAAAATACACAGAGTCGGCAAGGTTTATAGCAAGTGAAAGTGCATTGACAACCATGAATACCCACTTACAAAGCCTGTGATAGGCTTGGTTTTCCTTCCTCCATAGCGGCAAAGCATCATCACGATGTAGAGAATATGCGTATAAAGGATGGCTGTTGTATCAAAGAGAAGACTTCCTCTTACCCACATCCAGAGCGAAGAAGCACTAAGACCATCAATGAAATAACTGTAATTGACAAAGAAGTATGTCAATCGTGCCACAAAGAAAATGGCATACGCCAATAGCAAGTTGAACACTAATGCTATTGGCGAACCAAATGTTGTTTTTAATAATCCCTTCATATCTTTCAATCCTTTTGGACCTTTATATCTCTTGCATGTCATGTAGTTTCTTATAGTAGCCTTCGATATCCATAAGTTCATCGTGCGTTCCCCGCTCTACAATCTCACCTTCGTGCAGTACGCAAATCTCATCGCTATTCTTGATAGTAGATAGGCGGTGCGCTACAGCTATGGTCGTACGCGTCTTCATAAGCTTATAAAGGGCATCCTGTACAAGGCGTTCGCTCTCTGTATCGAGGGCTGATGTCGCTTCGTCAAGGATGAGGATTGGAGGGTTCTTAAGGATAGCACGCGCAATACTCACACGCTGACGCTGTCCACCAGAGAGAGGCGTCCACCACGATCACCGATGTTTGTGTCGTATCCTCGCTCACTATGCATGATAAACTCATGAGCGTTGGCAATCTTCGCAGCTTCGACTATTGCCTCGTCTGTAGCATTGACACCGAAAGAGATGTTATTCTTGAAACTATCATTGAAGAGGATTGCCTCTTGGTTTACATTACCAATAAGCTGGCGGAGATCGTGTACTCCTAAATCCTTAATATTGATTCCGTCAATGAGAATCTCACCTTCCTGCACATCGTAGTAACGTGGGATGAGGTCGAGCAAGGTAGACTTTCCGCTACCGCTCTGTCCTACCAAGGCAACAGTCTTACCCTTTGGAATAACGAGGTTGATATCCTTCAATACCCAATGGAGTTCTGGCTTGCCCTCATCGTCCTTACCATCTGTATAAGCAAAGCTGACATGTCGGAACTCAATCTCATGTTCGAAGCTATCAATATGCACTGGTTTCTCAGGGTCTTGTATCTTCACTTCTGCCTGTAGAATTTGTCAATACGATCCATTGAAGCAAGTCCTTTAGGAATGTTATAGCCTGCGCGGGAGAATTCCTTCAATGGATTGAGAATGCTATAGAGGATAACAAGATAGTAGATGAAGGTAGGACCACTGATAATTGGTGATTCACCCAAGACAAGGGTACCACCAAACCAAAGTACGACAACAATCATGACCGTTCCAAGGAACTCACTCATCGGATGCGCTAACTGCTGACGAATGTTCACACGCATGATGTCGCTGCGGTATTCTGAGTTGATCTTATCAAAGCGTTCGTTCATCATTCCTTCAGCACAGAAGGCTTTGATGACTCTTAATCCGCCTAAAGTCTCTTCCACCTGACTCATCGTATCACTCCACAACTTCTGTGCTGTCATACTGTTCTGCTTTAGCTTTCTACCAACAAAGCCCATAAACCATCCGAAGATAGGTACGAAAATGAGCGTGAAGAGTGTCAACTGCCAAGAGATAACAAGTAGTGTGATAAAGTAAATGATGATAAGAACAGGATTCTTAAAGAGCATGTCGATAGATGACATGATAGAGTTGTCAACCTCTTGGACATCACCACTCATACGAGCGATGATATCTCCCTTCCTTTCCTCACTAAAGAATCCTAAAGAAAGGGATGTAATCTTTTCATAGAGTTGGTTGCGAATGTCTCGCACTACGCCTGTTCGGATAGGAATGATTGATGCAGAAGAAAGGAAATAGGCACCAGTCTTTAGGAAAGTCATAAAGGCAAGAATCAAACCGATAGCCAACAGGACGGTTGTTGGTCCCCAACTGGTGATGTATATCTGCGTGTAATAATCTGCATTGTTCGATAGTACCTCCTTAAAAGAACCTTCGCTCCAAGCCATAGCACGCGTTGCTCCCGTTCCTGCATCAACCTTAAAAAGAATCTGAAGGAGTGGGATAAGGGTAGCAAAGGAGAATATATTGAGAAAGGCTGACAATATATTAAAAATAATTGACAGCACAAGATACTTCTTATAGGGTGGTATGAACCTGCGTAAAACGTGTATGAATTCCTTCATAGATATGTTATCTGGTTATCCAATTTTCTATTTTTATAATATGGACTGACGCCCCTCCTGTATACTCAACTTCATAGTATCAATATCAACATCAGACCATGAACCAGCAAGACTACCGAGCAAACCAAGTTTCTCTTTATGCTCCAGCTTTGCTTCCTCTTCTTTTGCTTCATGAATAAGTCGCTCACCCAGCCAACGTTTGACCCTCGGAGAGAGTGACATTGAGTTGACGAAGTTCAGGAAACTTCCAATATTGATAACTGCATCCATACTACTTCTTATTTAAATTCCTATGTGCAAATATAAGTATAAATAGTAAAACCGCAAAATTGTTTTGCGGTTTTATATCCATACATATAGTATATTTACACTTCTTCTCCAAAGAGTGTGGCACTGGTTGAGCCTGTAATGCGTACGCGGACCGTCTCACCAATATGATGATTGCCACGTGGCATGACTACAGCCTTGTTCTGTGGCGTACGTCCCATCAGCTGTTCACGGCTTCGTTTACCAAAGCGCTCGATAAGAATATCAAACTCCTTTCCCTCGTCTTTCTTGTTCTGTTCGGCAGAGATTTCAGTTTGAAGGCGAATCAACTCATTCAAACGACGAATCTTCTCTTCCTCAGATACATTGTCAGGGAGGTGCTTTGCAGCATAAGTACCTGGTCGTTCAGAGTACTTGAACATAAAGGCTGAATCGAAACCTACCTCTCGCATCAATGAAAGCGTTTGCTGGAAGTCTTCTTCTGACTCATTATGATAACCAATAAAGATGTCAGTTGTCAATCCACAATCAGGAACAAGACGACGAATAGCAGCCACTTTCTCAAGGTAGTCCTCACGTGTATATTTACGATTCATCACCTTCAGCACGCTATTACTACCGCTCTGTGCAGGGAAGTGGATATGATTACAGAGGTTTGGTTCGGTAGCTACTGCCTCAATAATATCCTCTGTCATATCTTCTGGGTTAGAAGTCGTGAAGCGCACACGCATATCTGGTACGCTCTGTGCCACCTTATGTAACAATTCTGCAAAGGAAACACCATTCTCTGGACGCTTACCATTAGGCAACAAACCATATGAATTGACGTTCTGACCTAAGAGTGTAACCTCCTTAAAGCCCTTGTCGTGCAAGTCTTTAACCTCTTTCAAGATACTCTCTACATCACGAGAACGCTCACGACCACGTGTGAAAGGTACGATACAATAGTGACAGAAGTTATTGCAACCACGCATGATACTAACGAAGCCCGACACTCTATTGCCACCAATACGCTGTGGGATAACATCACGATAGGTCTCAGTGGTAGAGAGTTCGATATCCAAAGCATTCGTACCGTTCTCACACTGTGCTATCATATCAGGCAAGTTGAGGTAGGAGTCTGGTCCACACACAAGGTTGGCATGGTGATTTGAATTAAGTCGTCTCTTACTCGCTCTGCCATACATCCTAACACGCCCAAGATAAGGTCGCGCCCTTTCTTCTGCTCAGCGTGCAAAGTCTCTAAACGATTGTATATCTTGTTCTCTGCGTTCTCACGTACAGAACAGGTATTAAGGAAGATTGCGTCTGCTTCATCCTCATTCTCACATACGTCATAGCCTGCCATCTTCATGACTGAAGCCACGACCTCAGAGTCTGCCACATTCATTTGGCAGCCGTATGTCTCAATATATAGTTTCTTCATTCTGTTGTTATCTCGAAAAATTTAGCATGCAAAGATACTAAATTTATCGCATACAACCGAAAAACGTTCTGACTATTTGATTCTTATGGCGTGCTAACACGGTCTTTTTATCCAATTAAGTCGCTTAATAAACATTTCTCATACAAGTTTTGCCAGTGATATATCATTCCTTTTATCACGACAATTATGCTGTGTCTTACTTATATTCAACCAATGTGTTAAGGCTTAGCACGAGTGGTGCGAAGGCTTAGCACATGTGGTGCGGAGGCTTAACACCATGTGTGCGGAGGAACAAATATCCTACAATATACCATCAATATAGATAAAAGTTATTATCAAGAAGGGCTATACAAACGGCATTTAGGTTTATTAGATAGTAAGATTTGCAAAACTTACAATCTCGTTTACGCCCTTTATCGGATATTTTCCGTACCTTTGCAGACCAATTAGACACATTCACAATAAATAAAGGATAGCTACAGGTCAGTAAAAGCATAGAGATAAGTAGGCTAAAGGTTACTGATAAACTCAATGCTTGATAACTGTCTGGTAATGAAAATAAAACAATGAACAAGAATACAAATGATTTTGAGATAATGGCACCTGTAGGCTCACGAGAGTCGCTCGCAGCTGCCATCAATGCCGGAGCTAACTCTGTTTACTTCGGTATCGGAAAGCTGAATATGCGTTCGCATTCAGCTAACCACTTCACCATCGACGACCTCAAAGAGATTGCCGAGACCTGTAACGCAAAGGGAATACAAACTTATCTGACTGTAAACACTGTCATCTATGGCGAGGATATTGAGACTATGCACGAGATTATCGATGCTGCTAAGGCTGCAAATATCACCGCTGTCATCGCCAGTGACGTTGCTGTAATGATGTATTGCCGTCAGGTGGGGGTTGAGGTTCACCTCTCAACACAGCTGAATATCTCTAACATCGACGCCTAAAGTTCTACGCTCAGTTTGCTGATGTTGCCGTATTGGCACGCGAGCTGAACATGGATCAGGTAAAGGAAATACACGAACAGATTATCAAACAGAATATCTGTGGACCAAAGGGACAGCCTATTCGTATCGAGATGTTCTGCCATGGTGCCTTCTGTATGGCAATTTCGGGCAAGTGTTATATGAGTCTTCACGACTCTAACCGCTCTGCCAATCGTGGTGCTTGTACTCAGATATGCCGTCGTAGCTATACGGTTACAGACAATGAGACTGGCAATCAGCTTGAGATTGACAACAAGTACATTATGAGTCCTAAGGACTTAAAGAGTGTTCGCTTCATTGATAAGATGATGGATGCTGGTGTACGTGTGTTTAAGATTGAGGGTCGTGCGCGTGGACCAGAGTATGTTCACACCGTTGTAAGCTGTTATAAGGAGGCAATAGAGAGCGTACTCGATGGTACCTTCACCGAAGAAAAGAAGGACCAGTGGGACGAGAGACTCTCAACAGTCTTCAACCGTGGCTTCTGGGATGGCTACTATCAAGGTCAGAAGATGGGCGAATGGACAAAGGATTATGGCAATAAGGCTACCGAGAAGAAGGTACTCATCGGTAAGGTGATAAAGTATTTCTCTCGTCTGGGCGTAGCTGAGGTGGCTGTTGAGGCTAACACCTTCGTAAAGGGAGAGAAACTTCTTATCACTGGTAACAGCACTGGCGCTATGTTCCTCAATGCTGAAGAAATCCGTTACGACCTCAATCCTGTTGATAAAGCAGAACAAGGTTGGCGTGTTTCTATCCCTGTACCAGACAAGGTTCGCCCAAATGATAAACTGTTTAAGTTAGTAACAAAATAAATTAATAATTCAGAATTCACAATTCATAATTATGATTAGTGTCAATTCAAAATTCATAATTCACAATTCATAATTATGATTACTATGGTAATTCTGAATTCAACATTCATAATTCACAATCCAAATTCACAACAATGATTACTTCTATTGGTTAATATTATATGGTAAATAACAATATTATAAGCTGCTTATAGCAATAAACTCTGCCCACAGAAGTTATCATAATTATGAATTATGAATTGTGAATTATGAATTAAAAAAGGATATAGTAAGTTGCTTATAGCAATAAACTCTGCCCACAGAAGTTATCATAATTATGAATTGTGAATTATGAATTATGAATTAAAAAAAAGGAACTATGACAATAAACGAAGCACAAGATGCGGTAATTGGTGAGTTTGAGGACTTCACTGATTGGATGGATAAATACCAAATGCTCATTGACTTGGGTAACGAGTTGGAGCCATTAGAGGAACAGTATAAGAACGAGCAGAACCTCATTGATGGTTGTCAGAGCCGTGTATGGCTACAGTGTGACAATGTAGATGGTAAACTCATCTTCACTGCTGACTCTGATGCACTCATCACAAAGGGTATCATTGCCCTTCTCATACGTGTGTTAAGCAACCACACTCCACAAGAGATTATTGATGCGGACTTGTATTTCATTGATAAGATAGGTCTCCGCCAGCATCTCTCACCAACACGTAGCAACGGCTTGCTCTCTATGGTGACGAAGATTAAGGCGTATGCAGTAGGGTTTAGTTTGCAGTAAAAAGCCTCCCCAACCCCTCCGAAGGGAGAAAGCCTCTCCCAACCCCTCCGAAAGGAGGGAGTGCAGATAACAAAGGGAGAATAATACAGGTTCGCTCTGTTGAGGTTTCTATATAATATTTAGCATATATCCCTATTCTATAACGATATTCTATAATAATATTCTACAACTATAACCCACACACAAGCTAATACTCCTCCCCTTTCGGGGAGGTCGGGTGGGGCTTTTCCTTTATGAGAAAACTACGCACAATAGAAATGAATAGGCTTTCCCTTGAGGAGTTCAAGGAGGCTGATAAACTGCCACTCATCGTTGTATTAGACGATGTGCGGTCGTTACATAATGTGGGAAGTGTCTTCCGTTCGGCTGATGCTTTCCGCGTGGAAGCTGTCTATCTATGCGGTATTACCGCCACACCTCCTAACGCAGAGATTCATAAGACGGCACTCGGTGGTGAGGACTCAGTTGACTGGCGTTACTTTGAACGTACAGAGGATGCCATCGAAGAACTCCATCGTCAAGGCGTATTCGTGTATTGCGTAGAACAAGTGGAAGGCTCAACAAAACTACAAGACCTCAACACACAGAACCCAACAAACCATCAACACCCAACACCCAACACCCAACACCCATCCCTCCACTACGCTATCGTGCTGGGCAACGAGGTGAAAGGTGTAAAGCAAAGTGTCGTGGATATGAGCGACGGCTGTCTTGAAATTCCACAGTTCGGCACAAAACACTCATTGAATGTTAGTGTAACAACCGGTATTGTCATTTGGGAGTTTGCGCGTCAGCTACTTATAAAGTAGGTTTCAAACAACTGACGACATAAGATATTGGGGGCAAATATGCCCCCTTTTTAATTTTAAATCACATGAAAATAGCCTGCATAAGTGGGAATAAAGCAGTAGTAGAGTTCACCTTCTGCGAATTATTTTCATGAAGAAAAATAATTATTTACGTGAAAAGAAATATTTATTTTCATGAAGAAAAAGAATTATTTTCATGAAAATAAATTATAAGGCTTGCAATGTTTGACCGCTTATCATTGTGGATAGGATTTGTTAATACGCATACTTTCCACTACCCTTCATGGTGTATAAATCCTTAAAATCATATTTTTACAAACAATCTTCTTGCTTGTTTTTCAAATATTACATACTTTTGTGAAATCGAAATCAATATAGAAGGATGGTATCATATTAAAGCTATGATATCTAAAAACGACTTAACTTAAAACTAAAAATGAATGGATTATGAAGAAGGTATTATTGTATCTACTTGCTTTACCAATAGTTATGTTGCTATTGGCAAGCTGTCATTCTGAAGAAGATGACTTTATTGATAGGCCTGATGCGAAGAGTTTGATTATTAAAGGGGTTGCTAAAACGCCAGACGGACAGCCAATTCCTAACATAGAAATAAAGTTGGATTATATGATTATTTATAATCCTTATTCTTCTAAGGTTTATCATAAGGCCAAAGCAACGACGGATAAGGATGGTAACTACATAATGTTTTTCAACTTAAACGACAAAGAATTAAAGTCTTTGACCACTGATTCAGCTGGAGTAGCCACCTGGTACTCTCTACAGATGACGTTGGATTTGAGTAAGTTGGATGATAAAGTGTATCTATTACCTACTGATATCACAGCAGTACATCCGTTGAGTGAGAAAAAGATCTTCTATTCGTATTATATAGTGCCAGGTCGTTTACAGAAAGGACAGGTGTATGAGCAGAACATATTCATCCCTCGCAAGCAGCTTGTGAAGGTAAGGATAGAAACGAATGGGACTATTAACGAGAAGGATAGCTTTGCCATTTGTAATAAAGTCTGGTATGGTATGGAGAATCAAATACCGGAGGATTTTAATCAAGCAAGAGGCTATTTAAACTTTTACCAACCCGTGAAACTGAAGAATACACATAGTCAGACGGTGGAGATCTCATGTGCAGTTGAGCAGAACAGTAAGCTTAGCTTGTATCGTCTACCATATGGAGAGTTTAATTACGAGGAGTATTCTTCGGAGGTTGAGGTCCCTGTGATGCAGACAGGAGGTGAGTTGATACTTAGGACGCATTAGGCTTATTCTGTGGCTGTTAAGGCTTAGTAGGGCTGCTCTCGTGGGTATAGAAACAAAAATAGGGGCTGAGTGCTCAGTCCCTATCACCTTGTATTGTATTTGTATTAAATAGCTCGAAGCACCACGGCAATGGTCTTCATGCGCACATAGTTCTCACTTAAGAACATAAAACCATGGTAACGATTGGCTGTTCCCCAACTATTCTTGCAGAGGAAAAAGCGTCGACCATGTTGATCGTGGGCCAAGCCTACGATTTCCATAACGTGGTCATCGGTTGTACGATGTGCTTCAAAAGAAGCCTGCCGACGCTCGGCTGTCACCTTTTTATCTTCATGTTTCAACACAGCAAAGCCATTTCCAAATAAGAAGCCGGGCTCTGATATGTCTCCTTCCCAGCACACAGGATGTCCTGAACGTAAACTCTGAACAATGCGGTTCAGCAGCGTGTCGAGTGGAACATTGAGGAAAGTGTTATGAAAGTAATTATCAGGTACTTCCAAAGGGAAGCGTTGTCCGTAAGGATGATGTGTGAAACTGGTTAGTGCTATGTACTCATCATCAGTGCATACGCTATGTGCAAACTCTAATGGAGTGTATAATGCGCCTAACATAAAGACCTGATTTGGTAGCGGTCCGATGTACTTATCCAATAGTTTCTCTGTATCATTGCCCTTATCCAACTTACGACAAAGAACGTTATAGTCCATATCAGGCTTATGACGATAGGCATCATAATGCTGCAAACCGTAGGTTTGTATAAGGTCGAGTGCCATAGTACACATACCACGCGTTGTAATACCAGCCTCCTTCTGAACAATCTTATTAGGGAGTAAACGGCGACGACTTGCCTGCTCACTAAGGTACATACGTGCCACATAGTCAGGACTTAGGTTTACAGAATCACCCCGCATGATATGCTCTGTCTCAAGGGTTGCAAGCATTCCATAGACCCAGCAGAGCGAACTCGAACCTTGATCTTTTACTGGGGTAGTAGGAAGACGCAAGTCAACAGTGAACTTCTCTTCTGGGAAAGAGATGTTGCTCCGTTGCTGCCCACAGCTTATTAACACAAAACATGTCAAGAATATAAAGATACTTTTCTTCATTCTTCAATTCAATATTACCGTTTCTGCTTTATACTTGGTTGTGGATAATTGTGTATTATCCCATAACTAACACTAAAAACAATCGCTAAGTTAACTATAGAACCTTTGTCTTAACTCCTCTCACTCCCTTTCACTCCTTAACTCCTTCATCTCTACTCTCCCTCAATACTCCACCATCTTGGTCCAAGCCTCAGCCACTTCCTTATCTAATGGTGGGACAACAGCAGGGATAGAGAAGGTCCAAACGCTGTTCTTCTCTTTCTTAATACGTTTGAGTTCGCTCTCTGTAATGGTCATACGATCCGACACATAAAACTCACTCCATACATCTATTCGTTCGTCATCGTCCTCTCCACGATAGTGAGCAAAGAAGGTTTGATGTTTCTGGGAAGCAAGGAGAAGATTGTTAGAGAGGTAACTCTCGCTCTCATCATACTGCGTCATCCGAGCCACGATACCATACATACGCAGCTGACTCATGTCTATTTCGTGCTTTGGTTGTCCGACAAGTTCGTCCATCTCAAGGGTTGTCACGACCTCTGTCTTCCCATTAATCTTCCGCTTTTCCTTGCTTATCTTACCGCATTTATCAGCCAATCGGTACACATCTCCATTGTTACGAGTGGAGTATTCCTCGCTGTCAATACTCTTAAGGAGCGTCTGCCGTTCCAGATTAGGGAGTGAAATGCGTGCAAAAGTATCATCACCATTGGCTTTCGGAGCCTTACGACGACGTTCACCGAGGAACTTCCGTTCAACAAAAGGCGATCTTTTCTTCCCTTCTGAAGCCTCAGTAGCAGTGTCAGAAAGCGGTATATAAAACTCCATCATACCGTCAATAAAATAGCTAAGCATGGAGTTTGTGGTCTGATAGACACGATAATAACCTTTCAGACGAGTGTATTGTCGTTCCTGCGCCTGCGTATTCACGACCGCAAGAATGAGTATTATGGAAAGCAAGAAACTACGTTTAAACATTTCTTTTTGTGTTTATATGAATACAAATCATAGGTATTCCATTAGGATACCCCACACGGCTATGATATGACAAATGCTACCTGCAAGGACAAAGAAGTGGAATACTGTGTGCATATACTTACGCTTGTTGAGCGAATAAAACAGTGCACCAGTAATATACATGACTCCTTCTGCAAAGATCCAGACGAGCGATTGCGTTTCTAAAGCATCGACTAATGGTTTGAAGGCGACCAATACTGATAGCCCCATACCGATGAATGTCAACGTTTCTAAGTTACTATGGTCACGCAGTTTACGGAAGGATGAGATGGTGCCGAGTATTGCACAGAGCCATACAAAGGCAAACAAACCCCAGCCCCAAGCACCTTGATTGCGCAAGGCTATCAGTGTTATGGGAGAATAAGAACCTGCTATATGCCAATAAATAGCGGCATGATCCCACTTCCGCAACCGTTCTTTCCATACAGAATGAGCAGAGAGGGCATGATAGGCGGTAGACGTGATATAGCTGAAAAGCATCCCGACAAGATATAATATCACACCCGCTGTTGCCCAACCAGACCGTTCCTTAGAGCACCAAACAAGGAAAATCGTACCGAACACTACGCCCAGTACGATTCCTCCACTATGACTCCATGAGTTCCATAGTTCCTCTTTGTGTGAAAAGAATATCTTTCGTCTCACCTTGATAACTACTTTCTTCTGCGGCTCTTGCTACCACGCTTGCTGCTCTTTCGGTCGTTCTTCCTATTTACAGCATACTCAGCAGCAGCCTGCTTAGCCTTTAATGGGCGACCATCATCAAGTGCGAAGTCGAGCTGTCTACGCTCTAAATCAGCCTTAGCCACCTGTATGCGGATAGGATCACCAAGCTGGTAGACGTGGTGACGACGACGACCAACAAGACAATAGTTCTTCTCATCGAAATCGTAGTAGTCATCATCGAGGTCACGCATTGGTATCATACCCTCGCAATGGTTCTCGTCTATCTCCGCATAAATACCGAAACTCTGTATACCAGATATGTGTGCATCATAGCATTCACCGATATGCTCGCTCATAAACTCAACCATCTTGTACTTGATAGAATCGCGTTCTGCATTCTGTGCAACGAGCTCCATGTCTGAACAATGCTCACAAAGCTCCTCGTAATGTTCCTTATTAGCCGAGCGACCACCGTTCTGGTAGCGTGTTATCAAGCGATGAACCATTGTGTCAGGATAACGACGAATAGGCGAGGTAAAGTGGGTGTAATAATCAAAAGCAAGTCCGAAGTGACCGATGTTATGCGTAGTATACTTCGCTTTCATCATCGAACGGAGTGCAATCGTCTGAATCACCTTCTCTTCACGTTTGCCTTGTACCTCGTCCATCAGCTTGTTCAATGCCCGAGCAGTAGCTCCCTTCGTGCTCGCAGACTTGAGTTTATAACCGAACTTGGCTGTAAATTCACGCAAGTTCTCGAACTTCTGTGGGTCAGGATTGTCATGAACGCGATAAGGAAGGGTCTTTGCTTTCTTGCCTTTCTTCACGATTCCGACGCTTTCTGCTACTGTCTTATTAGCCAAGAGCATAAACTCTTCAATCAACTTGTTGGCATCCTTTGAGCGCTTAAAGTAACAACGGATTGGCTTACCCTTCTCATCAATGTCGAAGTGGAGCTCTTCTGAATCGAACTTCACGCTTCCTGCCTTCATACGACGACCACGAATCAACTTCGCAAGACGGTCGAGTGTAACGATTTGTTCGGCATTCTCGCCCTTATATCCAGCCTTTCCTGGGTCAGGAGCAGGCTCGCCTGTACCATCAACAACACCATTGTCTTCCAATATCTGCTGTGCCTCTTCGTAGGCATAACGACGATTTGACTTGATAACCGTGTGCACAATGCGGTAAGCCTTTACGTTTGCTTCATCGTCAAGGTTGAATATACAACTGAAAGCAAGCTTCTCTTCGTCTGGACGGAGCGAACAGATAAAGTTACAAAGACGCTCAGGAAGCATCGGGATAGTGCGGTCTACGAGATAAACTGACGTTGCACGCTGTTGGGCTTCACGGTCGATAATATCTCCTTCCTTGACATAATGCGACACGTCAGCGATATGTACGCCCACTTCCCACAGTCCACACTCTAACTTTCGGATAGAAAGTGCATCGTCAAAGTCCTTCGCATCGCGTGGATCAATCGTACAAGTCCATACGTCACGGAAGTCTTCACGTTCCGCATAGTCCTGTGCTGTGATCTCAGCACTTATCTTCTCGGCAGCATCCTCGACACGTTTAGGATACTTATAAGGCAAGCCATACTGTGCAAGGATGGTATTCATCTCTACATCATTGTCACCAGCTTCACCCAAGACGTCCACCACTTCACCCACAAGGTTCTTATGGTCGGCATCAGGCCACTTCGTTATCTTCACCAAAGCACGGTCGTCTGTCTTTCCTCCCTTTAATTTCTTCTTAGGAATAAGGATGTCATGAATAAAGAGATTCTCCTGTGTTACAAGAAAGGCAATGTCCTTCTCGACACGCAACCTTCCAACGAAGGTGTCTTTCTTCCGTTGCAGTATCGCGATGACCATTGCCTCTTTTATATGATTCTGACGGCGTGCCATGAACTGAACTCTCACTTGGTCGCCATTCAAAGCCGCCATAGAATTACGCTCAGAGACAAAGACTGGTGTACCACCATCCTCTGGAAGGAATGTATTCTTACCATTCGCTTTACGGATAAAGGTACCTTCCTGCACCTGTCCCTTGGTATTCAACGTGTAAGCACTCTCTCCAACCTTTGAAAGGAAGTCGTCCCACGCCAATTCCTCCATCACATCAATCGCCAACATCTTGGCTGGATGAGTGGTCAACTTGAGTGCATGAAATATCTGTTTAAAGCTAAATGTCTCGTCGGGTTGTGTCTGAAAGAAACTCATGAGTTTCTCTGCAAGCTGCTTTTTGGTCAATCGCTTGCTGCTTTTCTTTTCTTTCCTCATAGTGGAATTAGTTGTTTTGAACTCAAGTAAAGGTTATCCTAAGCAATCCTAAAAGCCATCGAACATTATTGTCCGGAGGCTTCGGACAAGTTGTCCGAAATAGCCGTAGCATATGTCCGGTAGACCGATACAAAACGGTTTGATACTTAGTTGCAATGCTGTTCATTACATACAAAACATCTAAAAACCGAAACTTGAGTTTTGTTATTTTCCACAAAGTAACGAAAAAGTTTGTATCTTTGCAAACGTTTGCAACGAAATTTTTAATGAAAAAGATACTTATAACAGGCGCATCGGGTTTCATTGGCTCCTTTATCGTGGAGGAAGCACTGCGCAGGGGTATGGAAACTTGGGCGGTAGTACGCCGTACTTCCTCACGAGAATACCTCCAGGATGAGCGGATTCATTTCATAGAATTAGACTTCTCATCTGTCGATAAACTAAAAGAACAGCTCTCTGGACATCAGTTTGACTATGTTGTTCATGCCGCTGGTGTGACAAAATGCTTGAATAAGGAGGATTTCTTCCACGTCAATCGAGATGGTACGCGCAACTTTGTAGAGGCTCTTCAAGCGCTTAATCAACCTTTGGAGCGTTTTGTTTTCCTATCAAGTCTTAGTATCTTTGGCGCTATCAGAGAGCAACAACCTTATAAAGAGATAGAGCCAACAGATACTCCACAGCCTAACACAGCCTATGGTAAGAGTAAGTTGGAGGCTGAACAGTTGTTGCCTTCGTCCTTCCCTTATATCATCTTACGCCCAACTGGCGTTTATGGACCACGTGAGAAGGATTACTTCCTAATGGCAAAAAGCATCAAGGGGCATAGCGACTTCGCTGTTGGCTATAAGCAGCAAGATATCACCTTCGTATATGTTAAGGACGTGGTACAGGCTACCTTCCTTGCACTTGAGCACGGAAAGATAGGCAGTGCCTACTTCCTAAGTGATGGAAAGGTCTACCAGAGTACTACCTTTAGCGACCTCATCCACGAGGAGTTAGGTCGTCCTTGGTGGATTCGCATCACAGCTCCAATATGGGTATTACGTGTTGTCACGTTCTTTGGCGACCTTATCGGACATGCGACAGGTAAGATTTCGGCTTTAAACAACGACAAATACCAGATTCTAAAGCAGCGTAACTGGCGTTGTAACATCCGCCCTGCGATTGAAGAGTTAGGCTATAAGCCTGAATATGACCTCAAACGAGGCGTAAAGAGACAATTGAATGGTATAAAAAAGAAGGCTGGCTGTAATTTAGCTTATTATTATTAGCCTTATTGATCCAATTAGGCTAATAAGGCTAATAGGCCTAATAAGCCCAATAACAACAAACAATGAAACAATTCATCATAGACTTATTTAAATTAGAAAAGAAGCCCGTAAAGGGACTTATGGCATACGAATGGGTGGTAATGGCTTACTTGGTGTTGACACTCATCGTCATCTTCTTTATGTACACCACTATTAACAACCCACAAGCAATGATATTCGGGCGTCTTCGCATCGTTGCTTTGACAGCTGCTATGTGGGTGGTTTATCGCTTAGCTCCCTGTAGAGCAACCCGTTTCCTACGTGTTGGCGTACAGTTAGGACTGCTTGCATGGTGGTATCCTGACACCTTTGAAATCAATAGACACCTGCCCAACCTCGACCATCTCTTTGCGCAATGGGAGCAAGACCTCTTTGGTTGTCAGCCAGCATTGCTCTTTTCAAAGGCTTTGCCGGGTCCTATCTTTAGCGAGTTGTTCGACATGGGCTATGCAGCCTACTATCCAATGATAGCTGCAACGGCTGTTTATTACTTCGGCTGGTACTATAAGGAGTTTAATAGAGCTACCTTTATCATCCTCTCTTCCTTCTTTATTTATTACGTCATCTTCATCTTCGTGCCTGTAACAGGACCTACCTTCTATTATAAGGCGATTGGTTTACAGAACGTGACAGCGGGTATCTTCCCTAATGTTCACGACTACTTCAACCATCATCAGGAGTGTTTACCAAGCCCAGGATATACCGATGGAATCTTCTATCACCTTGTTGAGAGTGCGAAGGAAGCTGGCGAACGTCCTACTGCAGCCTTCCCAAGCTCACACGTTGGTGTCAGCACTATCTGTATGTTACTCCTTTGGCACGATCGCAACTATAAACTTTTAGCTATCCTTGCACCTTTCTATCTTCTGCTTTGCTGTGCCACAGTTTATATCCAAGCACATTATCTCATTGACGCCATCGCTGGTTTCATCACTGCAGTTATCCTCTTCGCCATCCTCCTACGCATATCACGTAAGATGATAACGAAGTAATGTGACACTTTGAATAAGAAATAAGACTATAATAAAGCCAATAAAAGGAGTCAAGTCAATAGTTTCTTCGTATAAGAAAAGTATGTAATACGATAAAAACTATTGACTTGACTCCTTTTATTTTATACCTCCTCTGATTCTTAAACATCATTTTCCGTTGAAACCACTTGGCAAACACAGGGTCAGTAATAGCCAACTCTGCCCCACGCTTTTCTATCAAGTCACGCTCAAGGAGTGCTTTCTGCAATCGGTTGATATTCGAGTAACTACCCAATTGATATTTCTCTCGTATCTTTGCAAGTCCAAAGTCCTTCGTAACACCAGAGCATAAGGCACGCAGAAAGTTAAGTTGATACTCCGAGAGGGGTTCAACCATCTGCATAAAGAGTACCTCATTCGTTGCTAAAAGGTCGTCTGTTGCCTGCTTGATATCGGTTTCATCCACTGTCTCTCCTTCTTCCTTCTGTGTATAAACGAGCCAAGATAACTGCTGAACATAGGCTGAATAGTTGTCGGTGAAGCTACAAATCTCCTCCGCAAGGGTTGGACTGATAGTCCTCTTACCATCTGCAAAATGGCTGACAATATACTCCACCCACTCAGCTGATGGTATCTTGTCGAGCACTATCAAGTCGCCAAACTGATAGAAAGGCATACTGCGGTGTAGGAAAATGCTGCTCATCAAGTGATGCTTACTACCGAAAAGACAGTAAGATACGTGCTTCTGATGTTGCCATACACTCCTTAATCGTGCCTGTACATGCTTACTATCAGTCATCTCACCTATCTGTTGGAACTCATCAATACAGACAACAATCTGCTTTCCTTTTTTTATGGCAATCTTTCAGCCATCTCAAGCACTTCTTCTGGTGTATGTGTCTTCGGAGTTATACCCAAAGAAATAGCAAAATCACTATTCGGTTCTGGACTGAATGATATCTTTGGCGTAAGTCTATACAAGAATTCCTTTGCCTCCTCGAGCCACATACTCTGCTTTGATGCCGTCTGCTTCAGTACTTCTGACGCCAAACGGTTGTAAAAGTCATACTCGCTCTTACATCCAAAGATGTCTAAATAAATCGTTATAATATCTTCTGACTTCATCTTTTCACACACACGCATCACCAAGGAGGTCTTTCCCAGTCGACGAGGAGACATCAGAATGGTATTGATACCACCTCTGAAATTATTCATCAATCGCTTTGTTTCCACTTCTCTTCCTATGAAGTTATAATCGGAAACAGCTACGCCATAAACAAATTTCTTGCACATAACGATTACGTTTTAGCTTGTCTTACGACTGCAAATATAGTAATAAAATAGCAATCACACAAGTTTGTGTCACACAAACTTGTGTGACACAAGCTTGTATTACCTTTAACACATTTACTAACAAGCATTTACAAAACACAAGGAAAGGAAAAAGCGATATCAAAAACACCTTGATATCGCTTCTTTTTTATGCTCTTTTTACGTAGAATAAACATATGGGGAACCAACATTCTACGGATGTTTATCCTACAGAAAGACCACAACTATGAATTTTATTCATGAACGAAAAGAATTATTTTCACGACAAGAAATATTTTTCTTCATGATAAGAAATATTTATTTTCATGAAAATAATTCGGAAATAGGACTACATACCAGTGCCAGCACCCATTCCAACACCATTCATTTGTTGGTCATTCTTCTTCTCTTGGAAGTCATTTGAAATCTTACTCTCATGTGTTTGGAACTGCTTCTTAGTGTTTCCAAAATTCCAAGTGATAGTTAATGCCACGTGTTGTGCTGGTATCGTGATATTCATGTGATTCTCGAAATCAGCACCATGGCTGTATTGCTTGATATGCATCTTTCCTGTCAGCGGTACGAAATACATCAAACTAAGATTGAGTTTGTCCTTGATAAAACTCTTTGAAAGGGTTGACGTAAACATATTAAAGCCTCCGCTATATCCCTGCAATGAACGTTTCTTTGTCAGTCCACCCATAAATATACTCCAATTCAGCTTCCATGGGAAGGTTTGTTGTACGCCCAAGAATGCACTTGCTTGCCATCCAAAGTTGTGTTCGCCCAACTGCTCTGAGCGAATATCTCCATAGTCAACTCCTCCATTGAGCATGATACGTGTCTTAGGTGTGACTGCATAGTTCATAAAGGTGCTGAAGTTAGTCCAACGGCTACGTACGATATTGCCATAAGTTGTGTTCAGCACTGTTCCGTTCATAAACGAATACTGCTCAATCTGGTTGTTGGCAAAGGTCTCACCAAGCGTCATATTCATCATAAACTTCGGTGTAAAGTAATTGAATACCAAGCTAACGTTGTGGCTCTTCTCTACTGACAAGTTTGGATTACCGTAACTCAAGACTGTTGGATTAGAACGGTCGATATACGGGTTGAGGTAGCTAACACCCGGACGGCTGATGCGCATGTTATAATTCAAGCCTAAATTAACTCCTCCAGAGATGTTATAACTGAGGCTGGCAGAGGGAACAAGACTTCCATAATTCTTCTTAAAGTCGGCACCAGAACCAACAATAAAGTTCACCTTCTCCCACGTATGCTCATAACGTAAGCCTGCCTTTGCACCCACCTTACCCATCGTTGCACTATACTCAGCATACTCAGCCAAGATACTCTGTGTGTTCTTATAGTCCACACTGTTAGCTGCATTATAGACCTCTGCACCTCCTGTGATGTCATAGAACTTAGAATCAGAAGAGTTGCGATGAGAGATAAACTTCAAACCAGTGCTCAATGTCTGTCCTTTTCCTAATGGAGTCGTAAAGTCCACCTGCACAGTATGCTCCGTTCCACGTGTCTTTGCTGTTGAATAAAGGTCGGATAAAGGAATCGTCACACCTGCTGGAAGTACGTCATAAGTGCGTCGGTTATTACTCTCAGCAGGAGAAGTAGTGAAGAGGTAACTCAATGTCAAACTACTTGTACGTGCCTTATTAAAGAAACGTTGATAGTCAACACTTCCGTTAAACGACGTACTCTTATTCTCCATCGTCATCTGATTACCATACGTGAACCCGGTTCCATAGCTTCCACCAGAGAAGGTTGTCGTAGGGTGACCATCGTTTTTCATCGTGTGACCAGTCAACCCGAAGGTAGCACCAATATTACTCATAGAGTCGAGTTCATAGCCTAAGCTAATATTACCCATCGTAAAATTAAAATTGGTATTACCCCTCTGCCAATAGTCCATACGTGACCCATCAGATGAAATACGGCGAATCTCCGTTTCTGTTCCGCCTGCCTTACCTTTTGAAACCATCAGGTTAGCACTGTAAGTGAGCTTTCCTTGTTGTCCGCTCAAGAAAGTTGAACCACGGTATCCCTTGTTGCTAATGGTAGCAGCAATGCTACCATTGTATCCGTTCAACTTCGTTTTAGCCTTTCCATCAGCATTATTCATAACAATATTCAGTACACCACCGACACCCTCTGCATCATATTTTGCACCGGGGTTTGTGACTACCTCGATTGATTTCACAGCCGAAGCAGGCATCGCTTTGAATATCTGTGAAGGATTAGAAGAGAACATTACGTTAGGTTTTCCGTCCACATAGACCTTGAAGGAACCTTGTCCATTGACGGTGATATTGTCCTGTCCGTCCACTGTTACCATCGGAACCTTACGCAACATATCAAGTACGGTGTTTGTCTTGACGTCGTTGTCACTCTGAACATCGTAGGTCATCTTGTCGGTTTCCATCTTTACAAGCGGCTTCTGAGCCACGACTTCAACCCCTTTCAGCTGCTTTGTATCGTCTTGTACAAGGAGGTTTCCGAGGTCGATAATGCCTCCTGCTTCCGTAAGTTGTACCCTACGCACAATCTCTTTACGACCCATTGAAGTGAAGGAAACAATATAGCTGCCCTGTCCTGTTACCTTTTGAGAGAACTTTCCGTCCTCTGCTGTCACCGACATAGCCACTGGTGTCTCGCTCTTCTTACCTTTGTAGACTCTGATAGTGGCGTACGGTTCGCCATCATGGGTCAAAGAATCGAGTAATACACCCGATATCGTTGAGGTCTGACCATGTGCGGTTATGGCAATAGCCATCATACCCAAAGTAACGATTAACCTATTAATTTTCATATTCTCTATGTTTTTACGGCTGCAAAGATGATATAGATGTAATACAAAGTTGTTTCCCATTACAACAAACAACATCAATAAAATCATTATCAATCACCTAACCAGTAGTGTTTTACTATCTAATCTATGTGCGCATTATACAATGCAAAACTAACGAAAATATTCTAATAAAACAAGTTTTGAAGGTAAAAAAGAGCAACTTAAAATAGGATTCTTTCCTACTCTTTCTATGCTATACAATAACTATACTAACAACATATTACATCGTGTTTAGCCCTCCGCACCATTGGTGCTAACACCCCGCACCACTCGTGCTAACCATCCGCACCATATGTGCGGGATATCAACACAGAGAAAGAAAAGCGTTATAGAGAATCATGATTGGCATGATAAGCGGTATCGTAAGGCGTTAATGCCCCACTTCATAAGGGTAGACATTTACCCAATAGTACAAAAAAAGATGATTACCAAGCCTAAATAATCTTATCATCAAGGCTTGATAATCATCTTTTAAAAAGTTATCTTACTTCAAACAAACCAACTGGATAGCAAAGCCACCACTCTTTGCTAAGTGTAAGTTGAGTACAGTTTCGTTGTTAACCACTTGCTGTTCGATCGTCATAGAATAAGGATTCTTATCGTATTCAGCATCAGGACCATCCTTTATAGATGATAGCCTTGTAGCTTGTACCGGGTGAAAGGAAGTCGAGTTTCAACTTGATATCACGTGCATTCTCGTCACTCATACCTCCAACAAACCAGTTCTCACTATCGCGATCCTTACGTGCAGTAACGATATACTTACCTATCTCCGCCATAGGAATCACAGTCTTTTGCCAGTTAGAAGGCATTGCCTCGATGAAAGCAAAGGCTGGCTGATCCTTGTAGTTTTCGATTTCGTCGGCTGCCATCTGCCATGGAGTATAAATAACAACATACTCAGCCAACTGCTTAGCAAGTGTTGTGTGCGGATGCGTATTAGGATAAACCCTACCTTCAAGGTTAAAGATACCTGGTGTAAAGTCTATCGGTCCAGCCAACTGACGAGTGAAAGGAAGTACACAAAGATGGTAAGGAGGATTACCACCATTGCCATCCCAAGCATTCCACTCTTGTCCTCTAACACCCTCACTGGCGATAAGGTTTGGATAAGTACGCTGTAAACCGGTTGGCATAGCAGGCTCATGATTAACCACCATAATGTGGTGGCGGGCTGCAGCCTCTATCACCTTGCGATAGTGACGTACACCATATTGAGAGTGCTGGTGCTCCTTATCGTCCATTAGATTATTGACATAACCCGTCTTAACAGCCTTGATGCCCATCTTCTCATAGAGGGAGAATGCCGCTTCCAACTGGTTCTCATAGTTCTTTGCAGCACCACCTGTCTCGTTGTGAGCGATGAGTGAGACACCCTTTGACAGTGCATACTTCTGCAATCCATCGAAGTCATAATCAGGATAAGCCTTTGTGAAGTTGAATTTATCACCTTCCTTACCCCAGTCGTTTTCCCATCCATAGTTCCAACCTTCAACCAATACGCCCTTGAAACCATGCTGTGCAGCAAAGTCGATATAGCGTTTTGTATTCTCGGTTGTGGCACCATGCTTAGGACCTATAGCCCAAGTCGCTGTCTGCATGTGGTAAGACCACCATACACCAACATACTTTCCTGTTGTAATCCATGATGTATCCTTAATCTTACAAGGGTCGTTAAGGTTCAACATGACACGGTTTGTAACCAAACCACCTACCTTATTCTCCACTGACAACATACGCCAAGGACTGACGAAAGGAGCTTTTGCACGTACCAAGTCGCCATTTGACCATGGAACCAACTCAGCCTTCAGTCTTACATTCCCATCTTTTGTCTCTACAGGCTTAACATTCAGCGAAGAATAGTCTGTCAGATTTGCCTCGTGAAGCATCATATAAAGGTCTGGTTTCGCCTCGATAGTAACAGGAGTGCATACCTTTCCCTTCTTACTCAAGTGGTCCTTTGTCCACAGTCCCTCATAGTAACCAGCATCATAAGGCAATGTCCATGCCTCTGGATCGCCCTTAAAGCAGAATTCTGTAGCCTCATCTGTGATGACAAAGTCCTTCAACTGCTTTTGTTCTGGGAATACATAACGGAAGCCCATACCATCGTCAAAGACACGGAAGACGATATTCAGCTGTCGCTGCAGTCCTTTCTTCTGTGCCAACTTCATAGTCAACTCGTTATAATGGTTGCGCACATCGACTTCTTCTCCCCATGGTTGGCGCCACGTTTCGTCCTTTGTAGCTCTTACAAAAGCCACAACACGGAAGTCACTATCAAGACTTCCATCTTTCAGTTTCATTCCCAAAGCTGAAGGGAGAAGGATTACTTCCTCACCACGACGCAAAGAATAATAAGGTCGTCCAGCATTATCAACACCCACTGTCAGCGTCAGATTGCCCGAAGGTGAACTTACCGTAGCTTCCTGCTTTGCCATCATTGCCATTGGAAGAAGTGAAAAGCACAGCACTAAAAAGAGATTTTTAAAACGTTCTGTTTTCATTTATTGAGATTTTAATAATATTAATTCTTACCATTAACTGTGTTTAACAGTACTTTTACCTTAGCTATTTTCAGTTATTATACAATTATTTCTGTTAACGATTTCTGTATTGGCAAAGTTGAGACCTCTGCAAAACTCTTAGTTTAGGAATTTGCTTATATCATTATTTTTTCGTACCTTTATAGTATGAAACAGCAACTCTCCTCTCCCAGCTTTTGCCGACCTGTTAGTCGGTCAGCGTAAGGTCAAGCAGACCTTCTTTTTCTCAGATAGACAAGATTATCAATTGGAATCCAATCCGTAGTATTATTGAAATCGCCTACACTAAAGGTAACAATACAACTGGTCGTCCGAGCTATGATAGTCTTGTTCTTTTTAAAATCGAACTTCTCCGTACTTGGTATGGTCTTAGTGATGGTGAGGTTGAGGAGCAGGTTAACGATCGTTTGTCTTTCAGCCGCTTTGTAGGACTGGGCTTGGAAGATGTTGCTCCTGACAGTACGACGGTATGTCGTTTCCGTAACATTCTTGTAGAGGCAGACCTTTATGATATGGTACTGAACGAGATTAACCATCAATTAGAACAACAAGGTGTTATTGTCAAACGTGGGGCTATCGTTGATGCCAGCATCACCGATAGTCCACGTCGTCCACGTGGTCGCAAGGAGTATGAGATTGTTGAGGACAGGGATGAAGAAACGGGTAAGTTAAAATCCGAAAGCTATGCTCAAGGAGAAACTCAAGTCCAATGTGGACGGAGAGGCACGCTGGATCAAGAAAATGGGAAGGCTCCACTTTGGATACAAACGTCATTCAGTTACAGATAAAAAAACGGATTGGTTCTTGCAGAGGAGACTACTGCAGCTAATGAGAGCGACATCAAGCATTTGGAAACGCCCCTGAAAAAAGCAAATCTTCCGAAAAAGGCTCTCGTATATGCTGATAAAGGTTATGACTCGGCAGAAAATAAGGAGATACTTGCTCGAATGAAACTAAAAAGTCGCATTATGCACAAAGGAACAAAGGCGCATAAGATTACAGAAAGAGAGAAACGCATCAATGTGGCTATCAGTAAAACTAGGTACAGAGTGGAACGCACTTTTGGCTCCATACACAGATGGTTTAGAGGAGGAACGGCAAGATATGTAGGACTTGCCAAAACACATGCACAGCATATTATGGAAGCTGTTGCCTACAACTTATATCGAATGCCAGGGATAATTGTGTCCAATGCTCTCACATAAAAGAAAATGGGACACAAATATAGATGATAATAATCGTTTGACTGCATCAATTATACCAATATATACGTTAGAATATGCTTCTAAACACAACTAAATAGATTTTTTCTATAAATGAAGGTTTTGCAGAGGTCTCAAGTTAGTTATCATTTTTGATAAAGCAAAGGAAACTTAGGAATATATAAATATTAACGGATGTCTATAAATTATAAGCAGCTAATATTCAAAGGATAAAATTAAACCATCATCTAACATGATACAAGTATCATATTATCCTTTCTACTCTTTATACAGAAGAAATATGTAAGAGAGTCACTTGCACATGACGCAGTTAATATTGGGTCTTCAGCAATTTGGAGTGATACCTTTTGAGATTAGAACTTTGAAGAAACGTCACACAGAGAAATGGAGAGCACGGAGGATTGTTTATAACAAAGCTATTGTTGACACAGAGGCACCGTTGGTGCGTGGAGAAACAGAGGATATTTGCGAGTTTTATTAATACTTTGGTCTACTTCATTACAAAGCAGTGGTTTGCAAGATTACTTAAAAACGTTTATAACCAGAGCTATCAGCAACACGTACACTACGCCTCTGTCGCTCTTTGTGCCTTCGGCACCTCCGTGATATTGTCTGATTTTACCTCCGTGTTCTCCCTCTCTCTCTGTGCCTTTTATATGCAGTAGGCTTACTTTATCACTCCATATTTCGGAAAAACCTTAATATTGCACTATTCTAAAAAAGCAACAGGCGTTTACAGAAGATGATGAATGTGATAGGTATTATCACTTACCATCGGCTGTAAACGCCTGTCTTATTAATTCTTTTACCGCTATTTATTAATTTTCAAAGCCTCTGCCTCAGCAGCAGCGATAATAGCTTCGCGGTCAATAGACTTAGAATGAGAAATATCAGAGAGGTCAAAATCCTCATTGTTAGCCTTCTTTTCTTCCTCAATAGAGGAATCAGTTAGTTCTTCTTTCACTTCATCAGCAGCCGATGATTTCTCATCAAAGACCTCTGTTTGGAAAGGATTCTCATGTTTCTCAACCTTTGGTTCAGAACCTTCAATGAAGTTCATGTCCTGTGAAGTCTCAGGAACATTGAGCACTGGTTCTTCTTCCATCTTTGTACGGTTGGCTTTGGCGGCAAAAACCTCATCTATAAACTGGGGCTCACGACGCAAACGCTGGAGCGTAAGTTTGGAAGCCTCTTGCTGGCTTTCCTTCTTAGAATAACCGTGTCCCTCTCCACATGGAATACCCTCCATAATCACTTGGAAATGGAAAGTAGGACTACCCTGTTTATCCTTTTGGTTTTCAATCAGCTTGAACTCCATATTGACCTTATTTTTCTGGCTCCACTCGATGAGTTTTGACTTGAAGTTCACCTCCTTGTAAGCAACCTTATCAATATTGATAAGCTTCCCAAGGACTTGTTGCTTCATAAACTTCATACAAGCATTGTAGCCATGATCAAGATAGAGAGCGCCTACGAGTGCCTCAAAAGCATTACCACCTAAATAACTGTTATGCGAAGACGTCTGCCCGTTAGAGAGAATCAACTGTCCGATTCCCATCTCTTTTGCCAGGCGGTTTAGCGTATCGCGTTGTACTATCTTTGAACGAGTGTTGGTCAGGAAACCTTCACGCTTGCCCGGGAAGTGCTCATAAACGATGTCACCGACAATGGCATCGAGAATAGCATCACCAAGAAACTCAAGGCGTTCGTTGTTTACTGGCTTACCCTTTGCGTTACGACGCGCTACGCTCTTGTGCAAGAGTGCAGTCTTATAATAACTGATATCGTGAGGAATAATGCCGATAATTTGGTACAAAGACAAATAAAGCTCCTTCTCCTTGCGGAAAGGGAGCTTTATTCTATCAATTATATTATTCAGCATACTTCTTGAATACAACACAAGCATTGTGACCACCGAAACCGAAGGTGTTGCTAAGTGCAGCACGTACCTCACGTTTCTGTGCCTTGTTGAACGTAAAGTTCAAGTTGTAATCCAATTCAGGATCCTTATCATCTTCCTCATGGTTGATAGTTGGAGGAACGATATCTTCCTTCACAGACATGACACAAGCCAAAGCCTCTACAGCACCAGCTGCACCGAGGAGGTGACCTGTCATACTCTTTGTAGAAGAGATATTCAACTTGTAAGCAGCATCACCAAACAAAGCCTTGATAGCCTTTGCCTCTGAAATATCACCTACAGGAGTTGATGTACCGTGAACGTTGATATAGTCGATATCCTCTGGCTTCAAACCTGCATCCTCAAGTGCTGCCTTCATAACGAGCTTAGCACCAAGACCCTCTGGGTGAGAAGCAGTAATATGATGAGCGTCAGCTGACTCGCCTTCACCAACCATCTCTGCGTAAATCTTAGCACCACGAGCCTTTGCATGCTCCAACTCCTCAAGGATAAGACAACCAGCACCCTCACCCATTACGAAGCCATCGCGGCTTGCAGAGAATGGACGTGAAGCGTGCTCTGGATCATCATTGCGTGTAGAAAGTGCATGCATAGCATTGAAACCACCTACACCACAAGCGCAAATAGCAGCCTCAGCACCACCACTAACGATAATATCAGCCTTACCAAGACGAATCTGGTTGAATGCTGCAGCCAAAGCGTTAGTTGAAGAAGCACAAGCAGATGTTGTTGTATAGTTAGGACCGTGGAATCCATACAGCATACTAATCTGTCCAGAAGCGATATCTGCAATCATCTTCGGAATGAAGAAAGGATTGAACTTAGGACCATTCTCTGGATGCTGTGCGTAATAACTCACCTCATCTTCGAATGTCTTGATACCACCAATACCTACACCGTAGATTACACCTACGCGGTTCTTGTCAACCTTCTCTAAGTCGATGTTAGCGTCCTTAACACCCTGAATAGCACTAATCATAGCCAACTGAGTGTAGCGGTCGAGCTTACGAGCCTCCTTACGGTCAATGTAATCATTGATGTTAAGGTCTTTTACCTCACAAGCAAACTTCGTCTTGAACTGGGTTGTATCGAAATGTGTAATAGGAGCAGCACCACTCTTACCTGCCAGCATGTTCTGCCAAGTCTCCTCTGGAGTGTTACCCAATGGAGTAACGGCGCCAAGACCTGTTACAACTACTCTTTTTAATTCCATGCGTGAAATATAAATTAAAAAAGTAAAGTTAAAAAAAAAGCCAAGCAAAGGCATACGCTTTGCTTGGTACTTTTATCTTGAGTAAACCTTACTTAGCGTTCTCCTCGATGTAAGAGATAGCGTCGCCTACTGTAGAGATCTTCTCAGCCTTATCGTCTGGAATAGAAATACCGAACTCCTTCTCGAACTCCATGATGAGCTCTACTGTATCCAAAGAGTCAGCACCAAGGTCGTTTGTGAAACTTGCCTCTGGTTTTACCTCAGCCTCATCAACACCGAGCTTCTCTACGATAATAGCCTTTACTTTTGATTCAATTTCTGACATAATTGTAAGTTTTAAAATGTTTAATATTGATTTCAAATTCAAAATGCGCTGCAAAGGAACTGTTTTTTTCCATGTGTGCAAGTTTTTTTATTAAAAAAATACACTATCTATTGCACAAACCATATAGCTTTGTGCATGTTTTTGGGCGTTTTTACACTTAATTGTACGATAAATCAAACAATTATATCGGATTATTCAAAACTTTATTTATGCCACTACTTGGAATTAAACTGATCTTATAAACTACTACACCTTATTATTATTAAGACGATAATACAATGATGTTGTTTATTGTCACTCATCATGCGTATTCTATCCGACATCGTAAAGCACTGTTAATTGCCTTTTACAGTTTAAGCATAGTTTACTTTTTGCAAGCTTATAAAGCATCCGCACCATTGGTGTTAAGCGTTCGCACCATACGTGCTAAGCACCCGCACCATATGTGCTGAACCTCCGTACGATGATTAAAAGGTTAATTATAACTCGTCCACAAATATGGAATTGAGGTGTACATAAATAAGGTTCTTCCAAAATATGGAGTGATAAACTAAAACGCTTATATAATAAGGCACACAGAGCTACGGAGAGGACGGAGATAAAGGCAATGTCACAGAGGTGCCGATGGCACAAAGAGCGACGGAGGTGTAGCGTACATATTTCTGATAACTCTTTTAGTATGAACGCTTTGTATATAAATTGCTAACAGAATAGGCAAACTATCTCCGTTGCTCCACGCACCGACGGTGCCTCCGTTACTACCAGTACTTGCTTGATATCCCTCCGTACTCTCCGTCCCTCTGTGTGACATTCCGTCAGAGACCTAAGCTTAAGTGGAAAACCTTATCACTTCAAAATCCTGAAGATTCAAAAATAAACGGAATTCAATCGTAGATAGTCAGTGCGGAAAAATAATTTTCCTGTCACTCCTGTCATCTTTTATAAACTTATAAACACTTAATTGATAAGTAGTTAATACAAACTGTTAAAATGACAGCAAACGAAATATAAACTTATTGTATAGATATATGGCATATTCAGAGGAGCTTATAAGCGCATGAAATCCACTTAAAAGGGATATTTCTTATCGCATCTTGTCTGTCTTTATGACTTGACATAGCCGCTACTCCTACATTGTAAAGACAGACAAGCCGCTCAATAAGAAAATAAAATATGTTTAGGCAATCATGACTGATTTGAGATTAAGCGATTAACAATGAAAAACAAGAGTTTTTATTTTGTCCTTTAAGGAATTTACTTTATATTTGCAGAATAAACAGAAAAATAAAAACCGAATGTCATTTACAAAACATTGTAACGAGATTTTCAATCAGGCAATCCGTGATTATCATATTACGGACAACGTAGATACGCCGATTAATAACCCTTACGACAGAGATTCCATTGAAAACCGTCTCTATCTGAAATGCTGGATTGACACAGTACAGTGGCACTTCGAGGACCTTATCCGCGACCCACATATCAACCCAGACGAAGGAATGAGTCTCAAGCATCGCATTGACCGCTCTAACCAGGATCGTACAGACCTTGTTGAGCAGATTGATTCGTATTTCCGTCAGCTCTACTCTGACGTGACTCCACTCCCAGATGCAACTATCAACACCGAGAGTCCAGCATGGGCAGTTGACCGTCTGTCTATCCTTGCATTGAAGATTTATCACATGAAAGAGCAGACTGAGCGCAAGGATGCTTCAGCTGAGCACGTTGAGAAATGTAAGTCTAAGCTGAATATCCTCCTCGAACAACAGAAGGACCTCAGTCTTGCCATCGACCAATTGCTCGATGACATTGAACATGGCCGTAAGTACATGAAGGTTTATCGTCAGATGAAGATGTACAACGACCCTGCTACCAATCCGATTCTTTACAACAAGAAATAAAATGATGCCCCTCCCACTCTCATAGGGAGGGGCGTAATTACTCGATCAGAGTAAACATCAATGCGCTTTATTAGTTATTGAACAAGCATATCTTATTGCTTTCTTTATCAATAATAACTTTTTTTCCTCTATTCTTTATCCTGCTTATTTATTTCTGTTAGCCTATGAAAACCCCACATATTCTTATCATCCGATTCTCTGCTATGGGCGACATTGCTATGACAGTTCCCATCGTTTATTCACTTGCAAAGCAGTATCCAGATGTGAGAATAAGTGTGCTTTCTCGTCCTTTTGCACAGCCATTCTTTCAGCATTTAGCACCAAATGTCGACTTTATGGCTGCCAATTTGAAAGAAGAATATAAAGGTTTTAGAGGACTTAACGCCCTTTACCGTCGGTTGGTAGCAAAGCAATTTACAGCTGTAGCCGATTTCCATAACGTACTCCGAACCCGTTTCCTCCGCTTACGTTTCCTTCTCGATGGTAAATCTGTGGCACATATCAATAAGCATAAGCAAGGAAAGAAGCTACTCTGTCGGGAAGAAAATAAGATTTTCATACAGCAGCCTACCTCTTTTCAAAACTATGCTGACGTACTCGAAGCATTAGGCTATCCTATTAAACCCGAATTTACAAGTATCTTCCCAACAGAAGGTGGCGATTTGCAGTGTCTCCCTAATATAATAGGTGTGAAACAAGCAGGGGAACGATGGATAGGTATAGCCCCTTTTGCAGCCCATGCAGGTAAGATGTATCCAAAGGAAAAGATGGAACTTGTGGTGCGAAAACTAACTGAGAAACATCCTTCTTGGCGTATCTTCCTCTTTGGTGGTGGTAAACAAGAAATAGAAGTATTGAACCAATGGGCAGCACAATATCCGCAATGTCTCTGCGTTGCTAACGTCCTTAAAGGACTCGAAAAAGAACTCATCCTTATGAGTCATCTCGACACTATGGTCTCAATGGATAGTGCTAACATGCACCTTGCTTCCCTCACTGGTACACGCGTGGTAAGTGTATGGGGTGCAACCCATCCTTATTGTGGATTTATGGGTTGGCAACAGAAGGAAGAAGATGCTGTTCAAATCAATACACTCTCTTGCCGTCCTTGCTCTGTCTTTGGTAACAAGCCCTGCCATCGGGGTGACTTCGCTTGTATGAATAATATTCTTCCAGAAGAGATTATTCAGCGTATTGAAGATGGATTGCAGCCTGAATAGAATATAGAAAGATTTTAAAGAACAAAGATATAAAACTTCAACCCAAATCGATTATTAGAGCCTAAACATATTTTGTTTTATTATCGAGCAGATCGTTTGGCTTTGAAACGCAGGCGTAGCGGGCTACGTCAAGTTACAAAGACGGACAAGATGTCGATAAGAAAATAAAAGATGTTAGGAAACAATACCATAGTAATAAGAATTATACATATTGTGGTCTAATGACCGATTTGGGTTTAACATCATAAAAGTATGAAACAAACTGCACTCTTCTTCGTCTTTCTCCTTACTCTCCTATCCTCCTGTTGTAATAAGACTTGTCAAAAATCAACAGACAATAATCCATTAGATAGTCTTGTTCTTGTTGACACCACAGAGATGAAATCAGCCTTTTTGGGATGTATTCATCGTTTTATTAAGCAATATCCTAAGGATAGTACGTTTATTCTTAAATGTGGATATGGATATGAAGACCACGGTGTTTATACAAATGGTGTCTATATCAACAGTGACGTTTTTGTTATCCATCCTGCTTATTATGATGCGTTTATGGGTGGAGAATGGTCTGTTGATGATATGTACCCCGCACATTATTTCAAGATTGACAACCGCATCGTCTTCCTCTGCTCACGTTCAGATTCCTTTATGAAGCAGGAGAAATACCGGAAAGCCTACCATCAGATAGTGTCTGATAGTCTACGTGTACGCTATGAGGATTTAGCTTTTATCCTTGTTGAACACAAAGACAATAAGGCTACATTGTTATCAAGTGACGAAATAAGAAAGCGAAAGATTAGTCCTATCAGTGGTTTTAGAACAGTTGTCAAGTTCAAAGCTCCAAAGCTTACGGATGAGTCATCAGATGACGAATAAGCTTATTAAGGAACAATAAGGGGTATTTTTTAGGTTTTTCCGTTAAATGCGTAGATTGTTAATAGAATGAGATTCATCCACATACATGGTATAATTACCTCCAATAAGATGGTTTTATAAAGGGAAATAAACTACATGATAAACGTAATAAGGTACAATGTCTTTCTGTATTCTACAAACAACTTATTCCCTTATTATGTGAAGTTTGTAAACTATTTTCGTGCAGTTCAAAACCAATACATGCTCTTTTGGCTTCTAAAAGATGCCCAATTGACTTGCAAAAGACGCCCTTTAAGACCCTTACTAACGCCCTTTTGAAGTCCAATTAAACACCTTTCATCATACCGTTTTATAACTAATTGATTTACTGTTGATTGCAAAACTACTTCTTATATGTGTTTTTGGCGTTAGTTATAGAAGTTTTCTTTGAAATTATGTAATGATTTTTCAAATCTTTATCTGCGTATTTTCGAAGTCTAAAAAGAAATGATTTTCAATGGAAAAGGATGATAATCGGATAGAATGTTGACTGTCTTAGCCAAGTTTTTGTTTAATGAGTAGCTATGGTTCATACGTTAAAGCAATACGAAAAGCGTCCACACATTTAACGGAAGAGCCATTTTTTAATACAATAATAGCTTTAAAAAGCTATCAATCGGCTTACTTTTCTCCTTACTTTTATCTATCTTTATTCTTCTAATCATTGTCTTTAGCGAAATTATGTTTATGAGAATAAGTCGCAATCAATAGACAATCGAAAATAAAGAAAAGATAACAAAAAAATAATAAATCAGGTTTTAGGAGAATACTGATAGGCATTTGTTCGCTTTTAATAAAGACCAGCAGCGAGATGATTTCAGCATCATGATCGTTCATGAGGAAAATCACCCGTTTGGAGGAAGAGTTGGGACTCAAGACCTTCTATCGTAAGGTTAAATATATGACCGAAGAAGGACTTTATGGTGATTATATTCTTCAGAACTATAGTGAAGAAGAAATCAACGAGGCTGCTACTTTCATTGACCCTGAACGCAATAAACTCCTTAATTATTCAGGTCTTGATCTACTTCTAAAGCGTTATGTTATAAAGAATTACTCTGGTAAAGTGATTGAGCGTGTACAGGAAATGTTCCTTGGAATTGCACTTCACCTTGCTATGCCAGAGAAGGAAGACCGTCTTATGTGGGTACGTCGTATCTACGACTTGCTCAGTAAGTTGGAAGTAACGATGGCAACCCCTACCCTCTCTAACTCTCGTAAGCCAAGTCATCAGCTTTCAAGTTGCTTCATTGACACCGTACCAGACAGTTTGGATGGTATCTATCGTAGCTTGGACAACTTCTCACAGGTGAGCAAGTTTGGTGGTGGTATGGGTATGTACTTCGGTAAAGTACGTGCTACAGGTGGTAATATCCGTGGTTTTAAGGGCGTAGCAGGTGGTGTTATCCGTTGGATGAGACTTGTTAATGACACTGCTGTAGCTGTCGATCAGTTGGGTATGCGCCAAGGTGCTGTAGCCGTTTACTTAGATGTATGGCACAAAGACCTACCTGAATTCCTGCAACTTCGTACCAACAACGGTGATGACCGTATGAAGGCACACGACATCTTCCCAGCAATTTGCTATCCAGACTTATTCTGGAAGATGGCAGAGGAAGACATGAATCAGAACTGGTCGCTCTTCTGTCCTAACGAAATTATGCGTATCAAGGGTTATTGCCTTGAGGATTGTTATGGCGAAGAGTGGGAACGTAAGTACCTTGATTGTGTGAATGATCAGCGTCTTTCACGTCGTGTTATTAGCATTAAGGATATTGTTAGATTGGTTCTTCGTTCTGCTGTTGAGACTGGAACACCATTTACATTCAACCGTGACACAGTGAACAGAGCTAATCCTAACGCTCATAAGGGAATGATTTACTGCTCTAATCTCTGTACTGAGATTGCTCAGAACATGGCTCCAATTGAGACTGTATCGAAGGAAGTAGAGACAAAGGATGGTGACACCGTTGTTGTTACAACTACTCGTCCAGGTGAGTTTGTAGTATGTAACTTGGCAAGTCTTTCACTTGGTAGACTTCCATTGGAGGATGAGGAAAAGATGAAAGAAAAGGTAGCAACTGTTGTTCGTGCACTCGACAACGTTATCAACCTTAACTTCTATCCTGTTCCTTATGCACAGCTTACCAACCAGCGTTATCGTTCTATTGGCTTGGGTATTAGTGGTTATCACCATGCTCTTGCTAAGCGTCGCATTAAGTGGGAGAGTGAAGAGCATTTGGAGTTTATGGATAAGGTGTTCGAGACAATCAACCGAGCAGCTATCCTTGCCAGTTCAAACCTTGCTAAGGAAAAAGGGAAGCTATCAATTCTTTTGAGGGAAGTGACTGGCAAACGGGCGCTTACTTTGATAAGCGTGGTTATGACGATGCTGAATGGCAGGATGTTCGTAAGACGCTTGCCTTGCAGGGTATGCGTAATGCTTTATCTTCTTGCAGTCGCACCAACCAGCAGTACAAGTATTATTGCAGGTACAACAGCCGGCTTAGACCCAATCATGAAGCGTTTCTTCTTAGAAGAGAAGAAGGGAAGTATGCTTCCACGTGTTGCTCCAGAGCTTTCAGATGAGACCTACTGGATGTATAAGAGTGCTTATCTTATCAATCAGAAGTGGAGTGTTCGTGCTTCTGGTGTACGTCAGCGTCATATCGACCAGGCACAGAGTATGAACCTCTATATCACCAATGACTTCACAATGCGCCAGATACTCGACCTTTACCTACTTGCTTGGAAAGAGGGTGTTAAGACTATCTACTATGTGCGTAGTAAGTCATTAGAGGTGGAAGAGTGTGAGAGCTGCTCATCATAATTCAGAATTCATAATTCAAAATTCATAATTATGATTACTATTATAATTCAAAATTCAGAATTCAGAATTCAGAATTATGATTACCTCTCTTGCTAAATATTAGAAGAATGATAGAGTAAATAAATAAGAAATAATGGACAATCAATTAAAAACGTAATACCTTATTCAATCCTTCAGGCGATATAGAATTGCGCTTGAGACGAATGATTGGTGGCAATACTACTAATTTGAATGACTTCAATAATATGAAGTATTCATGGGTAAGTGACTGGTACAGACAGGCAATGAATAACTTCTGGATTCCAGAAGAAATCAATCTTTCACAAGACTTTAAGGACTATCCACGTCTTGAAAAGGCTGAACGTACAGCCTATGATAAGATTCTGAGCTTCCTTGTTTTCCTTGATTCGCTTCAGAGCAATAACCTCCCAACCCTTAGTGAGTATATCACTGCAAACGAGGTAAACCTCTGTCTGCATATTCAGGCATTCCAAGAGTGTATCCATAGTCAGAGTTATAGCTACATGCTCGACACTATCTGTAGTCCTGAAGAGCGTAACGACATTCTTTATCAGTGGAAGACCGATGAGCACCTCTTGAACCGTAATAAGTTTATTGGTGACTGTTACAATGAGTTCCATGAGAAAAGAGATAAGTTCAGTTTGATGAAGACGCTTATTGCTAACTTCATCCTTGAAGGTATTTACTTCTATAGCGGATTTATGTTCTTCTATAATCTCAGCCGAAATGGTAAGATGTCAGGGGTCTGCACAGGAGATTCGCTATATCAATAGAGATGAGAATACACACCTCTGGCTCTTCCGTAGCATTATTCTTGAGCTGAAGAAAGAGGAGCCTGATATGTTTACTCCAGAGAAGATAAAGGTTTATGAGGATATGATGCGTGAGGGTGTACGTCAAGAGATAGCATGGGGTCAATACGTTATCGGCAACGATGTGCAGGGTCTTAACGCTCAGATGGTGTCTGATTACATCCGTTATTTGGGTAATCTTCGCTGGTCTGGACTTGGCTTCGGTTTCCTCTATGACGACAACCAAAAAAAGAACCAGAGAACATGAAGTGGGTTGGTCAGTATTCAAATGCTAATATGGTAAAGACCGACTTCTTCGAAGCTAAGAGTACAGCTTACGCCAAGAGTACTGCATTAATTGATGACTTGTAAGTCTTAATTCAGAATTCATAATTCAAAATTCATAATTATGATTACTCCTTATTGCTAATGTTATGTTTAGGATTTTCCTTTCATAACACCCAAAATAAGTAATCATAATTATGAATTGTGAATTTTGAATTATGAATTATGAATTCTTTTATCCAAAGTACGAACTATGAGCATGAAAGACATCAACTATATTCTCTTTACTTTTTAGTATTTTTGCCTCTTTAATAATCATAAGTTGTTTTATAATTACCAATCTATTACAACGTAAATAACACATAACACCATTAGTGTTAACCCTTAGCACACTATGTGCGGAACATCAGCACAATGTTTAAAGATGGCATATAGACTGATTAGAGCTATTATAATACATCGTAGAACACGAATGATTCCTTTTATAAGGAACATTTACTAAACAATACTTATACAGATATTGAACTAATAGCTGTGATAACTCTGTGGAAAAACTATGTTGATAACTATTTTATAACTCTGTGGATATCCACACAAGAAGAAGAAGAAGCTTCTATGTGGATATCCACAAGGTTATAATGCAGTTTTATAGAAGTTTTTACACAACTTTCATATCAAAAAGATATAAACTTATTATCTTTGCATCAATTGTGGATAATGTGGATAACTCAGTATAATACCTGAATATCAAACAGTAGAAATGAGGATAACTTGTTAATAAAGTAACCTCTAAGTTTGATAACTATTCTGGCAAGAAAATGGGTAAAAAGTTCTGCACTAATCCACAGCCTATCATACTAAAACATTCTTTTTTCTTTTAAAAGAGAAATAAAGAATAATATTAAAGTTGAACGGATAAAACGGAGAATATGAAAAAGTTTAAGATTTATATAGTTTGTCTCTTTGCGATGATTGCCGTCAGTACCACCGCACAGTGTACATTCCGTAACACGGCGTTTAGCAGTGGAGAGTATCTTACCTACAACCTTTATTATAACTGGAAGTTTATTTGGGTAAAGGCAGGTACAGCTTCTTGGTATACGGTTTCCTCTACTTATAAGGGTATTCCGGCTTATCGTGCTTCATTGACGACACGTGGTAATGGTAAACTTGACGATTACTTTGTATTGCGTGACACGTTACTTACTTATAATTCAAAGCAGATGGAGCCACTCTACTTCCGTAAGGGAGCAAGGGAAGGAAAGCGATATACGGTAGATGAGATATTCTACACTTATCCAAATGGTAAATGTAAGCTACGCCAGCACAGAATCAATAACGAGGGAAAACATCAATGGATGGAGAATACCTACGATGATTGTTGTTTCGATATGATGAGTATCTTCTTGCGTGCACGTAGTTTTAATCCAGAGAACTGGAAGAAAGGTGAGGTGGTGAAGTTCCCTATCGTAGATGGAAATAGCCGCCATGCCGGTCGTATAGTTTATGGTGGTAAGGAGAATATCAAGGCTGACAATAATCATAAGTATCGTTGTTTGCGTCTCACCTATTATGAATATGAGGATGATAAGTGGCGTGAAATAGCTAATTTCTATGTAACAGACGACAGCAACCATATCCCTGTTCGTCTTGATATGAGTTTGAAGTTTGGTTCAGCTAAGGCCTTCCTTGTTTCTATGAAGGGAATTAATAGTCCGATTACATCAGAGATAAAATAGCAAAAACCGAGGTAAGTTCTTATCTTATATATAAAGAATAAGGGCTTATAACGTACGATATAAAACTATTCCTTATACTTATAGGGGTATAACGTGACATAAGCGTTATGCCCCTATAATCGTATGATAGAGATGAGATTGACTTCATATGTATTCCACCTTATTTCCACTTCTTCTCGCTTATATCGAATTAATTATGTAATTTTGCAGAAAATAAGCAGCATACGATAAAGAGAAAGGAAACTTCCTTTGCGCTCGTTGGCTTTATTTTTGTACAAAAGAAATAAACGTTTATTTAAGATATGGCATTAAAATGTGGTATAGTAGGACTGCCAAACGTAGGTAAGTCCACACTTTTCAACTGCTTGAGCAGTGCCAAAGCACAAGCAGCTAACTTCCCTTTCTGTACGATTGAGCCGAACCTCGGCGTAATAACCGTTCCTGACGAGCGTTTGAATAAGCTCGCTGAGATTGTTCATCCAGGAAGAATCGTACCTGCTACCTGTGAGATTGTCGACATCGCAGGACTCGTTAAGGGTGCTTCAAAGGGTGAAGGATTGGGTAACAAGTTCCTTGGTAATATCCGCGAGTGCGATGCTATCATTCATGTAATCCGCTGTTTCGAGGACGATAACGTGGTACGTGAGGGTGGTATGGCAGTCAACCCGATTGAAGATAAGGAGATTATCGATACAGAGTTGCAGCTCAAAGACCTTGAAACCATCGAGGCACAGCTTGCTAAACAGCAGAAAGTTGCTGCTGCAGGCAATAAAGATGCTAAGGTAATGGTATCTGTCTTGGAGGCTTATAAGGAAGTCTTAGAGCAGGGTAAGAATGCTCGTAGTGTTGAGTTTGAAAGTAAGGAAGAACAGCAAGCAGCGCACGACCTCTTCCTCCTGACAACAAAACCTGTACTTTATGTTTGCAATGTAGACGAATCAAGTGCGAAGACAGGCAATGAATATAGTCAGATGATTGAGAAGATTGCAGCTGAAGAAGGTGCTGAAGCAATGATCATCGCTGCTAAGACAGAGGAGGATATCGCTTCTTTGGAGAGCTATGAGGACAAGAAAATGTTCCTTGACGAGCTTGGCTTGGAAGAAAGTGGTGTGAGCCGACTCATCAATAAAGCATATCATCTGCTCAATCTCCAAACCTTTATCACCGCTGGTGAGATGGAAGTAAAGGCATGGACCTTCCATAAAGGATGGAAAGCACCGCAGTGTGCGGGTGTTATCCATACCGACTTTGAGAAGGGTTTTATTCGTGCAGAAGTCATTAAGTACGACGATTACATTAAATATGGTTCTGAGGCAGCTATTCGTGAGGCTGGTAAACTTGGCATCGAAGGTAAGGAATACGTTGTACAAGACGGTGATATCATGCACTTTAGATTTAATGTATAGCCTCTATTTAACCCCTCTCTACTCAGAGAGGGGATAATTATTGGTGCTATCTTCACTTTTAATAGCATAACTATGAACAATCTACTTTATATTGCATGGCAGCCAAGTGAAGTGATTTTCCAGCTTGGTTCTCTTCCTATCCGTTGGTATGGAATGTGTTGGTTAGTAGGTCTTGCCTTGGGATATTTTATGATGCAGTGGCTTTTTAAGCGTCATAAATTCCCTCCATCACAGTTTGATCCACTCTTCCTCTATGTCTTCTTTGGCGTACTGATTGGTGCTCGCTTGGGTCATTGTCTCTTTTATGAACCAGAGGAGTTCCTCACTTCTTGGAAAGGAATCATGACTATCTTTATTCCTATTCGTGAAATGGCTGACTGGTTCATGGAAGTATGTGGGTTATCAAGGACTCGCATCCCATGGTGGAGTGGCTGGATTACTGATTGCCCTCTTCCTTTATATTCGCAGGACGAAGATGAATACGTGGGTAGTACTTGATTTCTTCGGTATCGTATCTGGTATCACAGCTTGTTTTTATTCGCCTTGGAAACCTGATGAATTCAGAGATTATTGGTAAGGTAACAGACGTTCCTTGGGCATTTATCTTCTATAATGTAGACGATAAACCACGTCATCCAGGACAGCTTTATGAGGCAATAGCCTACTTAATTATATTCCTTTTTATTTACTTCATATATAGGAAATATCCTAAGAAAGTGGGTACAGGACTTTATTTCGGACTCTGTCTTACACTTATCTTCACCTTCCGTTTCTTCATTGAATACACGAAGGAGATACAAGAAGCATTTGAGGCAGGTCTGCCAATTGATATGGGTCAGATTCTCAGTATTCCTCTCATTGCCCTCGGTGTATGGTCAATCTTACGCTCAAGAGGGAAAGAAGGAAAACTACCATAACTCGCTTTCGACTACGAATTACGCTAATTGCACGAATATTCATTGATTAGGGATATTCGTGCAATTCGTTTTATGAATAGTAATTAGTTGAAGTTTGTAAACTATTTTTATGCAGTTCAAAACCAATACATACTCTTTTAGCTTCTAAAAGACGCCCTTTTGGCTTGCAAAAGGTGCCCTTTAAGACCCTTACTAACGCCCTTTTGAAGTCCAATTAAGCACCTTTTACTTTGCTGTTTTATAACTAATTGATTTCCTGTTGATTACAAACCTGCTTTTTGTATGTGGTTTTGTCGTCCTTTATAGATGTTTTACTTGAAATTATGTAATGATTTTTCAAATCCTTATCTACATATTTTCGAACTCTTAAATGAAATGTTTTTCAATATCAGAGGATGATAATAGGACAGATAGTTGACTGTCTTAGCCAAGTTTTTGTTTAATGAGTAACTTCGATTTTTCCGTTAAAGCAGTACGAAAAGCGTCCACACATTAAACGGAAGAACCTATTTATTTCTGTAAGTAGATATTAAAAACACAATGAAAAGCAATGGAATATTTGGGCTTTCCTCCTTATTTTTGTAATTTTGTAAGTCTAAGGATAAAATAAGAAAAGACTTAATAAGGAAATAAAAGATATGGCAAAAGACGATAAGGGACTTACCCCAATGATGAAACAGTTCTTCTCAATGAAGGCGCAACATCCTGGTGCATTGATGCTCTTTAGGTGTGGTGACTTCTATGAGACGTATGGTGAAGATGCTGTGGAGTCGGCAAGAATACTCGGTATTACCCTTACACGTCGTAATAATGGTGGTAATGGCGACTCAATAGAGATGGCTGGTTTCCCCCATCATGCCCTTGATACTTATCTTCCTAAGCTTATCCGTGCTGGAAAGCGAGTAGCTATCTGCGACCAATTAGAAGATCCAAAGAAGAAACGTGAGGCTATCAAAGGCAAGAAGGGTCTGTCGGCAATGGACAAGATGGTGAAGCGTGGTATCACAGAACTTGTCACTCCGGGTGTTGCCATGAGCGATAACGTACTCAACTATAAGGAAATAACTTCCTTGCTGCGGTACACTTTGGTAAAGGGTCATGTGGTGTTAGTTTCTTAGACATATCTACAGGAGAGTTCCTGACAGGTGAAGGCACCTTTGACTACGTTGAAAAGCTATTGGGTAACTTCCAACCAAAGGAGGTACTCTTCGACCGTGCGAAGAAACAAGACTTCGAACGCTACTTCGGTACACGCCTTTGTACGTTCGAGATGGACGATTGGGTGTTTACTGATCAGACGGCTCGACAAAAGCTATTAAAGCATTTTGGAACAAAGAATCTAAAAGGTTTTGGTGTCGACCATCTGAATAATGGTGTCGTTGCAGCAGGTGCTATTCTACAGTATTTAGAGATAACACAGCACACACAAATCAATCATATCACTTCATTAGCACGTATAGAAGAAGATAAATACGTGCGTATGGACCGTTTTACCATCCGTTCTTTGGAGTTGATAGCCCCAATGAATGAGGATGGTTCATCGCTTTTGAATGTCATTGATAATACGATTACGCCAATGGGTGGACGTATGTTACGCCGTTGGATGGTCTTCCCACTGAAGGATGAAAAGCCTATTAATGAGCGTTTAGACGTGGTTGATTATCTCTTCCGAGAGCCAGATTTCCGCGAATGTATCAATGAACAGTTCCATCGCATTGGTGACTTGGAGCGTATTATTTCAAAGGTAGCTGTCGGTCGTGTGTCACCTCGTGAGGTTGTGCAGCTGAAGAATGCCCTTATGGCTATCCAACCGGTTAAGACAGCTTGCCTTTATGCAAAGAGCGATACGCTGAAGAGGATTGGAGAACAGCTGAACCTTTGTGAGTCCCTACGTGATAGAATAGAGAAAGAGATACAGCCTGATCCTCCACAGTTGGTCAATAAAGGCGACGTGATAGCCTTAGGTTTTAATCAAGAACTCGATGATTTGCGTTCTATTCGTGATAATGGAAAGCAGTATCTGTTGGAGATTCAAGAGAAGGAGATATCTCAGACAGGTATTACCTCGCTGAAAATAGGATTTAATAACGTTTTCGGCTATTACTTGGAGGTGCGTAATACGTTTAAAGACAAGGTGCCTGAGAATTGGATTCGTAAGCAGACATTGGCGCAGGCAGAGCGTTATATCACCCCTGAACTTAAGGAATACGAGGAGAAGATACTTGGTGCGGATGAGAAGATATTGGCTTTGGAGACTCAGCTTTATATGGAGTTGATACAGGATATGCAGGAGTTTATTCCGCAGATACAAATCAATGCCAATCTTATAGCTCATCTCGACTGTCTGCTTTCGTTTATGAAAGTATCTCAGATGCAGCGTTATGTGCGTCCAGTAGTGGACGATTCGGAGGTTATAGACATCCTACAGGGTCGCCATCCAGTGATTGAAACACAGTTGCCGATAGGTGAACGTATGTGCCTAATGATGTACTGCTTGATACGGAACACCAACAGATAATGATGATTACGGGTCCGAATATGGCGGGTAAGTCTGCTTTGTTGCGTCAGACAGCCCTCATCGTACTGTTAGCACAGATAGGTTGCTTCGTTCCTGCTGAACGAGCACGCATCGGAATGGTGGATAAAATCTTCACACGTGTGGGTGCTTCGGATAACATTTCATTAGGAGAATCAACCTTTATGGTTGAGATGACGGAGGCTTCAAACATCCTTAATAACGTCACTCCACGCTCTTTAGTACTCTTTGATGAGTTAGGACGTGGTACAAGTACCTACGATGGAATTAGCATTGCGTGGGCAATTGTAGAGTATCTACACGAACATTCGCGTGCACAAGCACGTACCCTCTTTGCTACACACTACCATGAATTGAACGAGATGGAGAAGAATTTCCCTCGTATCAAGAACTTCAACGTCTCTGTGAAGGAAGTGGATGGAAAAATCATCTTCGTTCGTAAGTTAGAGAAAGGTGGTAGTGAGCATTCCTTCGGTATTCATGTAGCAGAGATAGCGGGTATGCCTCGTTCTATTGTTAAGCGTGCAAACATTATACTTAAGGAGCTTGAAAAGGATAATTCACAAGTGGGTAGTGTCGGTAAGGCTGCTGTTGAGCGTCTTGACCAGAGTAGAGAAGGTGTTCAACTCTCCTTCTTCCAACTCGATGATCCCGTCCTCACGCAGATTCGTGACGAAATCCTCGGTCTTGATGTCAATAATCTTACACCTGTTGAAGCCCTTAATAAACTGAATGATATTAAGAAAATCGTAAAGGGATAGACATTATAAGCACTGACATCGTAGTTTATTGACAGGTAAGTAAGACAAAGTAACAGAGTAAGAAAGACAGAGTAACAGAGTAAGAAAGACAGAGTAACAAGGTAAGTAAGACAAAGTAACACATAAACAAAGTGCAGGGTAACATAAGAATAGCCAATAAGTTCTTATGTTACCCTGTCTTCTTTTCTTATCTTAATACCTTCTGTTCCCTTGTTACTCTGTCTTACTTACCCTGTTACTTTGTCTCCTTTACTCTGTTACTTTGTCTTCTTTACTCTGTTACCCTGTCTTACTTATCCTGTCTTTCTAAAGCATTGGGCTGTCTTTAGTGTCTTTTGTCAGTTCATCTATTTGGCTGATAATATCCGAGTTAATGCGTTGCATACGAAGATATAACCATATACCGATGGCTACTCCGACGATTAAGCCAACGCCACCGCCAACCAGCATACCATCGAACATGGATGTATGGTCTCCTCCCCCTTCGCAGCACCTGACCCATAGTATGCCTCGATAAAGAACCAAGGAGTCCATATAATCATTATGATTGTGCCACATAAGAAGGACTTTTTGCGTAGCTTCTTCATCCTTTGCATTTGTAAGGAAGCCGCTATGAGGTCGCCATTCAGGAACTCCTTCTTATTAACATGGTTGATATAAGCATCGAAACAAACACTGAAAGTCATAACGAGTACGGTAAATCCGTAGAACCACCACGACATGTTAAACAGTATCCGAACTTCATTGTAACCGTAATAAATAAATAGTAACACTAAGAATGACACCCATGTATACTTCTTCATAAACGACATCTTATTGAGCATTGACTGTCTGATAAGCTTATCGTTGACGAGTGTTTGATTGTCAAGTTTATTCTTGAGGATATCCAATTGCTGACGCATTTCCTCAAACTCTGTATGCTTTGTTTCCATTGTAGTTTTCTTTTTAATGTGATTGTTAAGCTTTGTAGGGTATTGGGCTAATTGGGCCAATTGGCCTAATAGGGCTAATAAGACCTATAAGACTAATCCCATTCATTAATGGTTACTCCCCTACTCCTTTGTTGTTTCACTTGTTTTCTTCAGTTTCTCTTTGATTCTGAAGAGTCTTACGGAGACATTCTTCGTACTGATACCGACGATTTCGCCAATCTCTTCATAACTCATATTCTCCAACCAAAGGAGGATGATAGCACGATCGAAAGGCCCTAACTGACTGATACGACGGTTAAGTTGCTGTATCTGTCGGCTGTCATCATCACTATCCGTAAAGGGATTGATGTTCATCGTAAGTGGAATCGTTTTCCGTTTCCGTTTCTTTCGGTCACATGAGATGCAGGTGTTGAGACTGATACGATAGATCCACGTGCGTACATCGCTTTCTCCTCGGAAGTTCTGCAGACCCTTCCAAAGGTTTATCAACACCTCTTGAAAGAGGTCGTTCACCTCATCTTCATCCTTTGAGAACATATAGCACACGGTGTAGATGGTGCTTTTGTGTTCTCTCACGATTCGTGAGAAGTCTTGTTCATTTTGTAGGTTGTCCATCTGTTGATAGGTTGATTTTTGCTCATTAGACGCACGTAGTAAATGAAAAACTACACAATTGGGATAAAATTTTTTATTTATCGTGTGCAAAAGTATTGTTTTATGAGGATAAATACAAGTCTTTAGAGGCTTTATTTAGTAAAGAAGATAGACTTGTTTTCATCATTCAAAATATTAGATTACTTGATTCCTAATGATTTATAAACTAGTTTTACTAAGCCTCAACAAATATTTTTAAAACTATAATTTAATAGTTGAAAAAAATTTTGCTGTTTTTAATTATAATATCTATCTTTGCCACAGATAGGAACGTCTGAAAGAATTAGAAGTAGTTTCTGGCGTATTCGCTGGAGTTTGATACGAAGTATCGTTTTATTGTTAACGAAGGTTCACAATAAAAGTAATTCCCTTACAGCGTTCCTATTTTTTTGTTTAAAACAAACGCACTATGGCTACCAGAATAATAAACGGAAGGGAATATACAAAGGCTGATTTTGAGAATAAACTGCGCCATTTAAGCGATGCACAGGAACTTGCAGCGATGCTGAATGAGCTGAAGTTACCTTGGTATTATTCTGACTTTCGTGGTAAACAACTAAGTTTTTTAGCTGATACCAATAATGTCCAACGACGTTGTAAGACTTTCCGACTTCGCAAAAAGCATGGTGGCTATCGTGAGATTACGGCTCCGAAAGGTGGTCTTCGTGGTATATTAAATGCACTCAATATATTACTTCAGACCTATGATGAGCCTACTCCTTGGGCATTCGGTTTTGTTTGTGGTCGTTCTGTGGTTGATAATGCACGTCCACATGTGGGAAAACGTTATATTCTGAACCTTGATTTAAAGGATTTCTTCCCCACTATTACACGCCAGCAGGTGGCTGACTGTCTGACGGCAGAGCCTTTTGGCTTCTCATCATTGGCTGCAAAACTCATCTCTGGGTTGGCTACTGCGCGCACAAAGAACAATGAAGAAGTTTTAGCACAGGGCTTTGCAACATCGCCAACACTATCGAACTTTATTTGTCGGGAGATGGATAAGGAGATAGCGAGCATAGCTACTGCACAAGGCATCACCTTTACCCGCTATGCTGATGACCTCACTTTCAGTGCTGACACAGACATCCTTCGTCCACAGGGAGAGCTTGTACAACAGGTAAAGGCTATTGTTGAGCGTTATGGTTTCCGACTGAATGAAGAGAAAACCCACTTGCAACGTCGTGGAAGACGGCAGGAGGTAACGGGCTTGATGGTAACGGAGAAAGTGAATGTAAGCCGCCGTTATGTGCGTGAAATCCGTTCCTTGCTGTATATCTGGGAACGTTACGGCTATGAAGATGCCTGTCAGGCAGCGTGGAAGAGCTACAGGCAGCAGCATGGAAAGACAAAGGGACATCAGCATTGCGTACCTCTTAATGCTGTTCTAAGGGGTAAACTGAACTACATGAAGATGGTGCGTGGAGCCGATGACCCACTCTATCAGCGTTTTGTTAGTCGTTATACTTCTTTGCAACAACGAAGTAAGGGAGATATAAAAGAGGTGGAATATAAAGCTTATATGGGTAAGTATCTTTCTATATCGGCTAAAGATAGAACGACAAGTGCTAATGTTTTGCCAAATGACAATACTTCATCACGTCAGCTCGGAGCTACAAGCAACAATCCTTATGACCCAAGAAAAAAGAGCAAACGTATCCTTAACTTTATAGTGATGGTGATTATATTGGTTGCTATTATACTCATCAAATTGTTTTTAAAATCACTTCTGTAAGCAGTAAAAAGTAAGTTAATAAGTAGCGTAATTCTCATCTTTCGTCATGTAGATGACTGCCTTTTGCGAATTATTTTCATGAAAAGAAATATTTATTTACGTGAAAAAAAATAATTATTTTCATGAAAATAATTCGCTGTTTACTTAATCTTATCAACTGGTAGGATTACTTCTCCCAATGGAATCATGGCATTGAAGAGGCTTATATACTGATAGTTAGGAATGTCAGAGATCATGATTTCACGCTCTTGAAGCAGTCCACAGTCGAGCAGTTGTTGGCGCATCGTACCGCAAAGGAGTGGTGTAGAGGGTGTAAACCATTGTTCGCCATCATAGAGAGCAATGTTAGTATAGGATGTATCTGTAAGGTGATTGTCGCGAACAATAAGTATTTCGTCGCAGTCACCTTGCTGTTTTTTTAGTTCATTAAGTGCCGAGCGGTCAGTACTCTTATAGGGATAGCTGATGTTATTGTCGTAGACAAGGTGTAAAGAGTTGATTTCCTTACATATATAAGGAGTACAAGTGATATCGTGGATGCCCTCTTTATCATAGACAAAGCGTAGCTTTGAACATTCCATCGGTAAGCTAACAGCCTTTAGAAGGTCAGCTATATGCAGCGGTTCTGTCAATCCTAACATCTCCTTACGTGTACGGTTCATCCGCTCTTCGTGGTAGGCAAGATTGCAGACACAGCCGTCTATTACCCTTATTGTCTCAATATATTGGCACATAAACCTTTTCTATCACCTCTTTATATTCGTCATCGTTATTGCTTTGAGCCGTAATTCCACCCCCAGCCTTGTAATGAAGCTGTCTGTCTTTATCCTGATCAATAAGCGAATCATCACCGCACTGTCTAATTGTCCTTTACTATAACAGCCCATCACACCCGTATAAAAGTCTCTTTCGTAGCCCTCAGCCTCATCAATTATCTCCATTGTACGAGGCTTAGGGGCACCTGTAATGGAGCCAGCAGGGAGCAAATGGAAGAGAAGTGTACCGATATTCTCTCGATAGTCCATGGGAAGCTGTCCTGTAATCTCCGAACTTGTCTGCAGGATTTCACCCTTGTTTGTTGTCAGATGGTCGATATAACGATAGCGTTTCACTTGCACTTGCTCTGCTATGATACTCAAGTCGTTGCGGATAAGGTCGACGATGGTAGCGTGTTCGGCTGCTTCTTTCTTATTCTCCATCAGTTCCTTCTCGGCTTCAGGACGTGTTGCATCAATCGTACCCTTCATTGGGAAGGAGCTGATAAGTCCTTCTCTATTGATACGAACGAATATTTCTGGAGAGAAACAAACGAACTTTTCTTTCATCCAACAGCGATATAACGCCTTTGAACGCATGAAGATATCGTGCAAAGAAAGATTTGTATGCACAGGAATCTTACAAGTCAAGTTGGCTAAATAGCTGTCGCCTTCACGCTCTCTTTGCTTGACAAGGTTGATACGGTGTTCATAGTCATCTCTTGTGAGTGGTTCTGTATGCCATTCCACAGCCTCATTGCTATAGCTTTCGCCCTCAGGGATATTAGAAAGGCTTGGGAAAGCAAAAAGCAATTCGTGTGGATTGATGTCCGCATACTCCTCTACATAGGCACCATCGGCTTATAATTGATGATAAAGATAAAGTCTTTACCTTCCTTAGCTAATGTGTTCATCCGCTGAATGGCATGTTCACGGTCGTATAGTATCATATTCTTTTATCGCAAGCAGATGGGATATTCTATCCCTTTGTTTATCTTTCTCCAATCTTGAAAATATCCTTTGGCTCAAATACTCCTGACTTCTCTGTTTTTGCAAGTTCAACCATACAATGCGCAACGACTTCTGTTTTCATAGGTCGTTGGCTCTTTAAGAGTCCTATTTGGTTGAAGAATTGCAGTATAGAAACAGACAGTTTCTCAGAGCTTCTTGTAGTATTCTTACGAATTAAAGCAGGTGGACGAAGGATGGAGATATGTTGGAAAGGAAGCTGTTTGATAGCTTCTTCTAATTCACCTTTCATCTTTGTATAGAAGAAATGTGAGTTGGCATTAGCCATAGCAGCCGATACCAAGATAAAAGAAGGTACTCCCTGCTCTGCTGCTATCTTAGCGAAATTGTATTGATAGGTATAGTCTATCTTGTATTGTTTATCCTTTGAGCCAGCCGCTTTGCGCGTTGTTCCCATGCAAGAGAATACGACATCGCCTTGTACAGAGAGTCTCCACTTATCCGACTGGTCGAAGTCTACGATATGTGTTGTTACCTTTTCGTTATTTATGCCTGGGTCTCTTCTGACGAAGATAGCTATTTGTTCGATAGTATCATCATTGATAAGCTCTTGGACAAGGTCTTTACCTATTGCACCAGTAGCTCCTAATATTATTGCTCTCATTGAGGGGATGGGGTGTTGGGTGTTTAATGTTGGGTGTTGATGATTTGTGAGGATGGAGTGTTGGATGTTGAATGTTGGGTGGTTATGATATGTGGGGATGGGGTGATGGAGGTGAAACATATATTATTATTATGGCTTAATAATAATCTTGAGGTGGTAAACCTCTGGTGTAATACGCTGTTCGATGTGATACCTATCAGGGTAAATCAACTCTAAACGGCGGTACATATTCTCTAATCCAATACCCTTTCCACTCTTGTCTGTGTCGTTTTTTGGATAGTTACTGTTCTCACAGAGAAAGACTATCTTACCATTATCTTCTGTGATAGATATGTGGATAAACGATGGTTTATTGGCACTTATACCATGCTTAAAGGCATTCTCAACAGGTGTTAGGAATACCAATGGCGCAATGAGTAGTTGTGTGTTATGGATGATGAATTGGCTCTTTATCTCTACATTACTACCCGACCGTAGTGTCATTAGATTGATATAGTTCTTGATAAAGGCTATCTCACCATTCAGACTCACCTCCTTAGGCTGTGTCTCATAGAGTGCGTAGCGTAGGAGCTCAGACAGTTGACCGATTGCCTTTTGGGCATTGTTTGGACTTGTCTGGGTGAGTGAGGCGATGTTATTGAGCGTATTGAAGAGGAAGTGTGGGTTTAGCTGGTTCTTAAGCCATGCCAATTCAGCTTCCGTCATCTTTTGTTTCTCCTCTCTTAGTTGCCTTTCTGAGCGTACTATGGCGGATATAATAACGCACGAAGATTGCCGCAACGACCATTGCATAGTTGAGAATCATCCACATCACACCAAACTGATAGAACCCTATTCGTATAGGTGCGTTCGGTAAATCGGCATTATAAATGCTGAAAATATGATGATTCCAAAGGACGATAAACAGCAGATTGATTACCCAGAATGCCCAGTGCTTTATCTTATTCTTTGCTTCAAAGAGATAAGGAACCAGCACATAGAAGTTCGCCATGAAGACAATCAGTAGCAAGAAAAGTACGAAGGCATTGACACACATGGACTCCTTGGCGGCATTGACATCGTGCTCAAGCAGCATAATGACCAACGACCAGATAGATACAAGGAGCGCATAAATGCCTACCTGTGCGCCAAGAACGGACAGGTTGTAGCGACTCAGGCAATACTTCTTTATATCCTCCAATACCTTCATGCTGCAAAGATAGTCTTTTAAAAGGAAAGAAGCAAGCAGAATCTATACTACATTTTTACTTTTTCTTGTTTTAACACAGAAATGTAATTATCGGTAAATCAGTGCTTTATAAGGGTAGATTGTCTCGCTTGTTAGGCAAATAAGTCTAATTGGTACATTCTTTCAAGGTGATTAATCGCCTTTTTATGCCTAATTATCTAAACTCTATTTGCTATTTACCCTTAATCATTAAGCCCCAAATCTCTCCTCTCCTCTTATCAAAAGTATGATTTATTGTAGGGGAGTTAGCCCTCCGCACCATTGGTGCTTACGGTCCGCACGTATGGTGCTAAGCATGAACACCACGCGTGCGGAGTATTAAGAGCACAGTAGGAAACTACAAAGAAGGGGTGTTCCTACCGTTAGGATGATAAGGAAAAGCACCGATGTTGAATTACATCTATTGAGTGCTGATTACCACTTTAAGCTTTATTCTGATCCGCCTTGATTAAGGCAAGCAATCGCTCGACCGCTTCCTCCTCTGGGATATTATGCTCAACGCATACCTGTTTGCGGTAGAGGCTCACCTTCTTAGGACCTGCACCGACATATCCATAGTCTGCATCAGCCATCTCACCGGGTCCATTTACGATACAGCCCATGATACCTACTTTCAGTCCTTTCATTCCCTTGGTAGCTTCTTTGATGCGAGCAATCGTCGTACGGAGGTCGTAGAGTGTACGGCCACAGCCTGGGCAAGAGATGTATTCGGTCTTCACCATGCGCAATCTACCTGCTTGAAGAATACCGAAAGCCGTTTGCTCAACATCCTCTTGTGAGAGGTTGCCATTGTTCATCAGCCAGATACCATCGGTAAGTCCGTCCATCATGAGTGCACCCATATCTGCTGCAGCCTCCAATTGGAACTTCTCTTTAGCCGTAGTTGTCTCAGCCTGTTGGCTGTTACTGCTCTTTCTTCCTTCTCTTCGGTAGTTGAATGCTGATACATCTGGGCGAAGATGATAGGGTTCTTTACCCCTGCTATCATCAGTTGATGCGCCAATGCACGCTGGTCGCCAAGGCGGTTCTGATGGCTTGTCATACATACCACAACCACCTCTGGATGTGTTTTCAGACAAGCAAGGAACTCCTCTGAAGGTGTACCGAACTTCAAGACGAGGAACTTAACATCACTGTTTATCACACTGATGAAAGGCATTCCCGTCACAGGGAAGATAGGATAGACGTTCTCTAAGGACTGCTTACCACTGTTGGCAAGGTCCATATAGGCATCATAATCAAGGATATACTTCTGTTTCTTTGCCCTTTTCTCAGGTAATTCACCCTGTACATAGATATAATCGGGCTTTGGTAGCTCTGGTGATGATACCTCGGCAGTTGCTTGATCAGCCTTTCGAGTGGCAATAACAACAGGAACATTCTCGCCACCGATGTTGCCTGCAGCCACTGTCTCACGTCGGTTAGGATGGAGATAATCAAAGCCATCATACTGTTCAGCAGGGATGAGAAGATGTTTCTCGTGTCGACGGATATACCATGTAAGGAGTTTAGCCACTGGAATCTCGCACTCTGGCTCTTCACTCAGTGATACACGGATCGTGTCACCGATACCATCAGCGAGCAAGGCACCAATACCTACGGCACTCTTAATACGTCCGTCTTCACCTTCACCAGCCTCGGTAACACCGAGGTGGAGCGGATAGTGCATACCTTCCTTGTCCATCTCAGCCACAAGAAGGCGTACGGAACGAACCATAACAACCGTGTTTGAGGATTTGATAGAGATGACAATGTCATGGAAGTCATACTTACGGAAGATGCGGAGGAACTCCATGCAGCTCTCTACAATACCTTCTGGTGTATCGCCATAACGGTTACGAATACGGTCAGAGAGGCTACCATGGTTGACACCAATACGTACAGCAGTGTGGTTCTCCTTACATATATTGATGAAAGGAATCAGTCTGTCCTCAATCTTCTGTAGCTCCTGAGCATATTCCTCATCGGTATACTCCAGCTTTTTGAACGTACGAGCAGGGTCGACATAGTTACCCGGATTGATACGAACCTTCTCTGCATAGAGGGCAGCAACGTCTGCTACATTCGCATTGAAGTGAACATCCGCACAGAGCGGAGCCATATAATTGTCTGCACGTAGCTGTGCATTGATATTCTTTAAGTTCTCTGCCTCACGCTTTCCTTGTGTTGTGAGGCGTACAAGTTCTCCTCCTGCATCAATGATACGCTTAGCTTGTGCAACACTTCCTTCGGTATCATCGGTGGAAGTCGTTGTCATTGACTGTACACGTACAGGGTTCTCTCCACCAATGTTGAGTGCACCAACATGCGTGACAGAGGTTTTCCTTCTTTCAAAGTTGAATAAATCTATCATGTTCTATTTGGATAATGGGGTACCTCCCCAAGCCCTTTTGGGATGATGAAAAACCTCCCTATACCCCTCTGAGAGAGGGGTTATAGTAAGAGGTAATAAGTGGTAACGACCTTTACCCTAATTGTTTCCCATTGTTACTCCACCTTTTTGAGGGGTTAGGGACGGTCTTAGCACTTAAACTTATAATCCTTTAGTTCAGCTAACTCCTTGTTAGCCTTCTCTATCTTCTGACCTAATGAAGCCTTCCAGTTGTCAATCTTCTTTGCAATAGCCTCATCACCGAGTGCTATCATCTCAGCAGCAAGGATGGCAGCATTCTGTGCTCCATTGACGCCAACAGTAGCAACTGGAATGCCAGGAGGCATCTGAACGATAGAAAGTAAGGCATCAAGGCCATCGAGCATACCCTTAATTGGCACGCCAATGACTGGAAGTGGTGTTGAAGCGGCGATAACTCCAGGCAAAGCAGCAGCCATACCAGCCGCAGCAATGATAACTTTTACGCCACGACCTTTTTGCTTCTTTTGGCAAAAAGTCTCTACTGCGTCAGGTGTACGATGAGCAGAGAGTGCATTCACTTCAAAAAGGAATCTCTTGCTCTTTCCAACCACTTACAAGCTTTTTTTCCATTACGGGTAAATCGCTTGTTGAACCCATGATAATACTAACTAATGGCTTCATATTCTTAATGTATTAAGTTTATTTTCTTTGTTTGTTTTATATGTATTTATTCTTAAGACAGATGTAATTTCCTGTCAGTTTATTCTTTATTCTTTGGCAATCAGTGGTCTTTTCTACTGCTATTGATTCTATACAACGATGATTGTAATGAATGAACAGATGATTCCTAAGAAGAAACCCGATGCCACTTGCTCTAATGAATGTTGCCTGAGAATCATTCTACTGCTACCTACAAAGCCTGAAACGATGAGCGTAAGACAAAGCCACCACATCGGATTGAAGTTGAAAAAGCAGTGAAAAAAAGCTATCAAAGAACCTGTCACACCACCGATAGCTGCCGTATGTGTTGATATCTTCCACCATACGTTGATGATAGCACATAGAATCTGAATAATCAATGCTACCATAAGTATTGACGTCAGCATGTGAGGCAAGTGTAGGATGTTCATGATATAGAAGCACGTGAAGTAGCAAAGAATAGAAATCACATAAGGAACCATTCTTCGCTCTCGTTGCCCTAACTGAATCAATGTCCAGCCGTGGTATTGGCGATAAAGGTGGATGAGTAAGGTAGGGATAAGCACTGTAAAAGCGTAAACCAAAAAGACATACGACAGCTTTGCCTGCCATGGGAACATACTTAGATAGCTAAAAGTAAAGATAGCCAATATGCCCACAACAGGTAAATAGAATGGTGTGAGAACCATACTCACAACCCTTGCTGTTAATATAATGTTCTTTTCGTTCATACTTTAACACCTAACACCTAACATCCAACACCTAATTACATCACTCCTTCCTCAGTCTTGCCACAGGTAATCCGAGTTGTTCGCGGTACTTGGCAACGGTGCGACGGGCTATTGGGAAGCCCTTTTCTTTCATCACTTTGGCAAGTGCATCATCGCTGAGAGGCTTGCGTTTGTCCTCTTTGTCGATTACTTCCTTGAGTGCCAACTTGATTTTACGAGTAGACATTTCCTCGCCATCTTCCGTTGTATAGCTATCAGTGAAGAAGAAACGCAGCGGGAATGTACCCCAACGTGTCTGTGCATACTTGATGTTGCTTACACGTGATATGGTAGAGATGTCTAATCCTGTACGGTCGGCAATGTCTTTAAGAATCATTGGTTTGAGGTCAGCCTCATCTCCATCTTGGAAGAATTTCCGCTGAATATCGATGATAGCCTTCATCGTCACTTGCAGCGTATGCCGTCTTTGCTTTACCGCTTCGATAAATCCTTGTGCCTTTTCCACCTTCTCTTTGGCATAAAGCAACGCCTCCTTCTCCTGTCGATTCATATTAGCTTTGTTGTTGCGGTAGGTCTCCATCATATCGTTGAAGGTCTGCGAAACGTGCAACTCTGGTAGATTACCGTGGTTTAAGCTGAAAGTAACCGTACCATCATCCTCTGTGTCGATGATAAAGTCAGGTGTTATCTGTTGCAGGTTACGTCCTTGTGTCTCACCCATAGACGACCCCGGCTCGGATTTAACTTACGAATCTCACGCTGTAGCGCCTCTACTTGAAGCGTCAGACAGCGACGAGTGCGCTTTGAATCTTATCCCAATGCTTCTTTTTTTGAAAGCATCGAAATGATGCGAAAGGATATTGTAGATGTATTTATACAGATGACTATCTTTCTCCCACTCACCGTTCTCAACCTTGCGGTCTATCTGCAACAAGAGACATTCTTGCAAGTCTCTTGCACCGATACCAGCTGGGTCAAAGTCCTGCAGAATCTTCAGTACCTCTTCTAATTCCTTAGTTGACGCATCAATTCCATAGTAGATTGCTAACTCATCACTGATACTATCGAGGTCTTTTCGCAAGAGTCCGTCATCATCTAAGCTACCGATAAGATACTCCAAGATACTCTTCTGCCGTTCCGTAAGCTCTCTTTCACCCACCTGCTCATTGAGTTTATCAATGAAAGAAGTTGTGTCTCCATACACAATCTCCTCATATTCAGCATTATTTCGTTGCTGTCTTGAATCGTATGTAGGAAGATCATCATCCGAACGCATACGCTCCAGTGCCGAGTCGAGCGCATCTTGTCGTTCTTCTCGTTCCTGAAGTGTGTCGAAATCATCGTCTTCTGAATGCTCTACAGTATCGTTGTCGTCAATGCTATCGGTCTCCTCTCCTCCTGCTTCTAAGGCAGGATTATCATCGAGTTCAGCATTAACACTTTCCTCTAATTCTGTCAGTGGCATCTCCAACAACTTTACTTGCAGCATCTGCTGTTGTGAGAGACGCTGCACTTGTTGCTGTTTCTGGGTCTGAATTTGTACTTGTTCCTGTGCCATTGTTTACCTGAATTGTGCTACAAAAGTACTAAAAAAACAAGTATAATCAAGTGAAATATTCCTTTAATTGTGCTGCCAAGGCAGAAAGTTTCTCTGGGTTATCATTTCCATAGCGGTTCCATACCTCCTGACAGGGCATTAATAAGGGCGATATCATGAGGTCATCACGGTTCAGATAGGGGTCACAGAGTTGGAACACATCCATTACCTCCACAACCATTTGTGGCTTTATCTTCATCAGTTTAGCAAGGTCTATCACCTCAGGTGTCTCCGCTACCATTGTAATAGGAGTAAGACGGAAATAGAGGTCGAGAATCATAATGAGCATAAAAGGCTTCAGCTCCGTAAAACCCTCCACTGGAAGAAAGTCATGTTCAAAGGTTTCGCGCACCTTCACACCATCATAGAACTTCTTAGGTTGCCCAAACCCCTTCATCGAACGCAGTTTCTTAACGTCTTTGTTGAGCTTTCTTGTGTTCTCTCCATACGTCTCCCAAATCAGATTAATGATGGGCATATCACGGTGTCGCAACTTAAAAAGCTGTTCATAGAGGTTCTTTGGTGGTATGTGTAGTTCCAAACTGAGGTCTACCAACGCACGTGAATACATCGGTTTCATTCCCTCTGGCTTTTTAAGATAAAGCTGTAGGAGTAGTAGCCAGTAGTCATCAGACCATAAAGGATGTGTTGCCATAAGCGTAAAATATCCACTCTTGCTCCTCTCTTTCGAGTAGAGAAAGAGGAGAAATACTTGTCTAAAGGGTATCTATATTTGTCTTTCGCAAAGATACTCCTTTTTATTATAATGGCAAAAGATAGTGGCAGAAAGTTAATGAGTTAACGGATTGACGAGTTGACAAGTGATTTCTATCTGTCTTCTACAAACAACTTATTCCCTATTAGCCTAATTAGCCTAATTAGGCTAATAAGCCCAATAGGGCTAATATCCTGTTACTTTGTCATAATTTTTCACATCATAATTTTGAATACATGCTCTTTTAGCTTCTAAAAGACGCCCTTTTGGCTTGCAAAAGGTGCCCTTTAAGACCCTTACTAACGCCCTTTTGAAGTCCAATAAAGCACCTTTTATTTTGCCATTTGGTAACTAATTGATTCTCTGTTGATTGCAAACCTTCTTCTTATATGTGTTTTTACCGTTAGTTATAGATGTTTTCTTTGAAATTATGTAATGATTTTTCAAACTTCTATCTGCATATTTTTGAAGTCTAAAAAGAAATGATTTTCAATGTCAGAGGATGATAAGAGAACAGAAAGTTGACTGTCTTAGTCATGGTTTTTGTTTAATGAGTAACTTCGATTCTTCCGTTAAAGCAATACGAAAAGTATCCACACATTTAACGGAAGAACCTAAAATAGGTGCGTTAAGTTGCTGTGTATGCAGTCCTAACGACCTGTTTCTACTTCTTTCCTCCACCCACTAAGTCATCATTCTGAATGCTTCGTTCAGCCTTCTTGACGCTTGCTTTTAACTTACCAAAGTTCCATGAAAGACGGATTCCAAAGCATTTAGGTTTCATAACGGAGCGTTCATAACCAGTATAATCGCCTCGAACGATACGATAAGTACTTGATCTTTCTTTGATGAAAGGTGATTCTGCTGATAAAGATACTGTCAGCTTGTCCTTGAAAAAGCGACGTGTCAAGGTGAAATCATAGTAGAACCAATGTCCCTCAATGGCATACGGATTGTAAATCCTATTACCATATTCACCTCCAATACTGGTTGTCAACGTTAATTCCCAAGGTATTTTCTGCTCCCAATTAAAGTAGATACCACCACCGCATCCGCTGTTCTTGGTAGCAGGTGTGGGCAATGTGATTCGGGCATAACGCATGGAGGCGTTGAGTGTAAACGATGTTCCGGTTAAAGGAGTCCATTCTGTGTAAGATGAAATACCGAACACTTTACTCTTCAGTACGTTCTGATAAGTAGAAACATCTTTACGATTTGTTCATACAAGATACGACCTATACCATTGTTGGTAAATGAATAATAGGGACTTAATTGCAAAGTAAGTTTTGAAGTAACCAACATATACACAAGTTGTAGCTTTTGATTGCGACTGCTTCCTAAGTTTGCATTACCGAAAGAGACTGCCGTTGGTGTGCTAATGATGGCTGGATTGAGATAGCCGATGCCAGGTCTGTTGATGCTGGTATTATAGCTAAACTTCAGTGTTTGACCATCGCTAATCTTGTATTGTAGGCTTGCTGATGGTACCCAGTCATTGAGATTAGCATGGTAATCAGCATTACTACCATCGGGGTAGGATGCTTTCATGCGAGTAAACTCGTATCTCAATCCTGCACGAGCAGCCCATTTGCCAGCGGTGAAGATATATGAGAGGTAGGCAGCAGCCACTTGTGCGTTATGCTTGAACTTACTTTCCATGTCAGGGGTAGTCCCTTGATAGTCCATTAATGATGTACTGTTGTTATAACGAAGGATATATTTTGTTCCGCTTTCTAACTTATGGTGTTTTCCAAAGGGTCGTACATAGTCAATCTGGAAAGTATGTTCTGTGAAGCGTTCACGGGTGTTCTGGTCGTAACTTGTATAGTTGACAGGGAAGTTAACCATGTTGCTATATGTCTGACGGAAGATGGTGTGTGGTCGTGTAGCTGCCAGCATATAAGAAAGCGTTAGGATTTCTCCATCTAAATGAGTCTTGTGTTGATAGTCCAAACGTCCTCCAATGTTAAGATGAGAATAGCCCGGAGTAGTCATATTATTGTCGAATTTGTAAATCAACTGACTGTTCTTGTCCCATCGTTCATTTGTGCTTTGTGTGTTGGCATCGGCTTTATAGCCAAAAAAATTGGTCGATGCGGTCAGCAAGTTGAGTGAGTCAATCTCGTAACTGGCACTGATATTACCGAAATGTATTGTTGCTGCAGTGCTGTTAGTCCCATATTCATGTTTGTTCGCCCGTCTTTACGTAGTTGTAGACCTCCTCTCTATTGTTTTCTGTTTGTTTTCTGCTTTGGTTCATGTAGTTACAATTGACGGTTGTCGTGAGCTTTCCCACCTTTGTTGTTAGATAAGTACCAAGCCTTACAGAGCCGTGAGTGTCGACATCAGAGTTTACATTGCCTGATATTCCTTGTAGTTTAGTATTGCTCATCATAACGATGTTGAGGATAGCTGTAGTCCCTTCAGCATCATACTTGGCACCGGGGTCAGTGATAACCTCAATCCTTTTGATTGTAGAAGCAGGTATTGCCTTGAGAATATCCTTAAGGTTCTGCCCTGAAAGACTTGGGTCAGGATGTCCGTTCCTATACACCTTAAAACTTGTAGAGCCTTGAACTCTAATGTTTTCTTGTCCGTCAACGGTGACAAGGGGTATTTTCTTGAGTATTTCTAAGGTCGTCTTCGTCTGTGCAGTCTTGTCATGCTGCACGTCATACGTTAGCTTGTCAATATCATTCTTGATAAGCTGGCGCCTTTGTGCTACGACGACTTCCTCCAACTTCTGTGTCTTTGTTGAGTCTGTTTTAGTTGTGTTCTGGGCTGGTAAGGCTGTTGCTGAGAGGCAGGCAGTGAGTAATAGTATTAATTTATTCCACATATTCAAAGCATTAAGTTTATAGTTATCAATATGATGCAAAGATATGTTTTTTCTTAATAAGTTGCAATTCGTTTCAAAAATATTTTTACTTTCTTGTCTTTATGTCCCATAATTGAATCCTTTTTAGTGCTTTTTATTTATTAATATGCAAGAAGATTACAATGCAGAAATGCGCATAGTGTTCGGTTAGAAAGCAGATGGTTAAACAGAATGAATCCTCTTTTAATGTATTGATTAATAGGGGTTTGATAAGATTTTGTCTATATCTGTTTGTCAATAAAGCCTTACCAATGGTTTAATGTAACAACAAATCGCCCTGTTCCTACTCTTATCTGCTGACGTATTGAGGCTTAGCACAAGTGGTGTTGAGGCTCCGCACCAATGGTGCGAACGCTTCGCACGTGTGGTGCGGAGGAGTGAAAGTCATGCAATATGCTGTTAAGATAAGAACAGTTTATTGTTATAAAGGACTTATTCTACCCTAAGTAAACAAGGTTTATTATACTATTTCGTTCTATAATTCCCATCGAAACGAAGTGTTTTACGGAAACTTTTTGTAAATTTGCACATTAGTTATAATAGAAATAAGAATGGAATACAACTTCATAGACATTGAGAAGAAATGGCAACAGAAGTGGGTTGAGAATAAGACCTACAAAGTTGTTGAGGACGAGAACAAGCAGAAGTTCTATGTACTTAATATGTTCCCTTATCCATCAGGAGCCGGATTGCACGTTGGACACCCATTGGGTTATATTGCAAGTGACATCTATGCACGCTATAAGCGACTGAAGGGTTTCAACGTGTTGAACCCTATGGGATATGATGCTTACGGACTTCCTGCTGAGCAGTATGCCATTCAGACGGGTCAGCATCCACAGCTGACAACCGACACGAACATTGCTCGTTACCGTGAGCAGTTGGATAAGATAGGTTTCAGTTTCGACTGGGATCGTGAGGTACGCACCTGTGACCCACGTTATTATCACTGGACACAGTGGGCTTTCGAGCGTATGTTCGAGTCTTATTATGACTATACACTGCAGAAGGCAATGCCTATTGAGGATCTTGTTCGCCACTTTGAGGAAGAAGGAACACTGAACCTTAATATCGCACAGAGCGAGGAACTGATTTTCTCGGCACGTGATTGGTCGAGCATGGACGAGCAGGAACAGCAGGAGAAACTCATGAACTATCGTATTGCTTACCTCGGTGAGACAATGGTAAACTGGTGTCCGGGACTCGGTACAGTGCTTGCCAATGACGAGGTTGTCAATGGTGTGAGCGAGCGTGGAGGCTATCCTGTCGTACAGAAGTTGATGAAGCAGTGGTGCCTTCGTGTGTCTGCCTATTCACAAAGATTGCTTGATGGATTGGAGACAGTCAACTGGTCTGACTCAATTAAAGAGACACAGAAGAACTGGATTGGTCGTTCTGAGGGTACAGAGGTTGAATTCAAGTACCAGACTCCAGTAGCAGGTGGAGGTCAGAAAGAGGGTCACTTTACTATCTTTACCACGCGTGCTGATACGATGTTTGGTGTTAGCTTTATGGTATTGGCACCAGAGTCAGAACTCGTTGCAGAGCTTACTTCAGAGGCTCAGAAGGCTGAGGTAGAGGAGTATTTGGCGTATGTAAAGAAGCGCACAGAGTTAGAGCGTATGTCTGACCATAAGGTGACAGGTGTCTTCTCAGGCTCATATGGTATCAATCCATTCACTGGCGAGCAGATTCCTATTTGGATTTCAGAGTATGTTTTAGCTGGATATGGAACAGGAGCGATTATGGCTGTACCTGCTCACGACAGTCGTGACTATGCCTTTGCAAAGCATTTCAACCTCCCAATCATCCCATTGATTGAGGGTGCTGATGTCTCAGAGGAGAGCTTTGATGCAAAGGAAGGAATCGTAACCAACTCTCCTGCTGCAGGAAAAGAGAGCATGGACGGTTTCTCTCTCAATGGTCTTACGGTGAAGGAGGCTATTGCCAAGACCAAGAAGTTTGTTACTGAGAAGGGTATCGGTCGTGTGAAGGTGAACTATCGTCTGCGTGATGCTATCTTCTCACGCCAGCGTTACTGGGGTGAACCATTCCCAGTCTATTACAAGCAGGGAATGCCTTATATGATACCAGAGGAGTGTTTGCCTCTCGAATTGCCTGAAATCGACAAGTACGAACCAACAGAAAGCGGCGAACCACCATTGGGTCGTGCAAAGGTTTGGGCTTGGAATGAGGCTGAGCGTAAGGTTGTTGAGAAATCATTGGTTGACGATAAGACTGTATTCCCATTGGAGTTGAATACGATGCCAGGCTTTGCTGGTAGCTCAGCATACTATCTTCGTTACATGGACCCACACAATGACGAGGCCCTTGTGGGCAAAGGCAGACGAGTATTGGCAGAATGTAGACCTTTACGTCGGTGGTACCGAACATGCAACAGGTCACTTGATTTACAGTCGTTTCTGGAATAAGTTCCTCTTCGACTGTGGTTGCAGTTGTAAGGAGGAACCATACGAGAAGTTGGTGAACCAAGGAATGATCCAAGGTCGCTCTAACTTCGTTTATCGTATCAACTCTGACGACCACTCAAAGGCACCAGTATTTGTCAGCTTAGGTCAGAAAGACAAGTACGATACTACTCCTATCCATGTTGATGTCAACATTGTTCACGCTGATGTATTGGATGTTGAGGCTTTCAAGGCATGGCGTCCAGAGTATAACAATGCTGAATTCATCTTCGAAGATGGCACATCATCATCAGATTTCATCAACACCCAACACCCAACACCCGCCACCTATAAATGCGGTTGGGCGGTAGAGAAGATGTCTAAGTCAATGTTCAACGTTGTCAATCCAGATGTGATTGTTGAGCAGTATGGTGCAGACACACTCCGTCTTTACGAAATGTTCTTAGGTCCTGTAGAGGCAAGTAAGCCTTGGGATACGACGGTATCGATGGTTGTTTCCGTTTCTTGAAGAAGTTCTGGAAGCTTTATCAGCAGGAACTCAACGATGATGAACCTTCAAAGGATTCATTGAAGAGCGTTCATAAGCTTATCAAGAAGGTGACAGGTGATATTGAGCAGTTCTCTTACAATACTGCTGTTTCAGCGTTTATGATTTGTGTCAACGAACTTGGACAGCAGAAGTGTGCTAATCGTGAACTATTGAAGAAGATGGTTATTGTCATCGCTCCATTCGCACCTCACATGGCAGAAGAACTGTGGGAGCAGTTGGGTGGTGAGACAAAGAGTGTCTTCGATGCTGAATGGCCAGCATGGGACGAGTCTTATCTCGTAGAGAATGAGGTGCAGCTGACAGTATCTTTCAATGGTAAGGCACGTTTCCAGATGACTTTCCCTGCTGATGCAACGAAGGAAGATATTGAGAAGAAGGCTTTAGAAGACGAACGAAGCCAGCACTATATCGACGGTAAGACAATCGTAAAGATCATCGTTGTGCCGAAGAAGATTATCAATATCGTTTGCAAATAACTATTCAATAAACCATAGAAGAGGCTGTATGGAAACAGGGTTGCAGGTTTGTTTCTCTGACAGCGGTAATCTCCAACGGAAAGGAAGTCCGTATGTTAGTATCCACTACAGTCGTGTTTTGATACAGTCTCTTCGTCTTAACCATTCTATGAGCCTATGACCATTGATCAACAACTCATCCGATCCGAAGCCAAAGATTACTTTTTCTTGACCATTGGCTTAATTATTTACGCTGCTGCCTTTACAGTTTTTCTAATGCCTTATGAGATTGTAACGGGTGGAGTGACGGGTATGTCTGCCGTAATCTACTATGCTACAGGTTTTAAGATTGAAAATACTTACATGATTATCAACATTTCGTTGTTGATAGTTGCTTTGAAGATATTGGGCTTTAAGTTCCTGATGAAGACCATCTATGCTATCTTTGCCCTTTATTTCCTATTGATTTTTGCGCAGGATCTGATGCCTAAGGATGCTGCAGGACACATGGTGAAGATGCTTGGTGAGGGCCAAGCTTTTATGTCATTGATAATAGGTTGTAGCCTTACAGGTACGGGATTGGCAATCGTCTTCCTAAATAATGGAAGTACGGGTGGTACGGATATCATTGCTGCCTGTGTCAATAAGTATCATGATATCTCGTTAGGACAGGTCTTAATGGGCGTTGACATCTTGATTGTGGGTAGCTGTTTGTTCTTCCCTCAGTTTGGTGATGTCATGGAACGCTTGCATAAGATGGTCTTTGGTTACTGTACGATGTTCATCGAGTGTTTTATGTTAGACCACGTGATGAATATGAGGCGCGAGTCAGTTCAGTTCATGATCTTCTCTTGGAAACATGAGGAAATAGCCAAAGCAATTGTTGAGGAGACCGAGCATGCGCTGACTATCCTTGATGGACACGGTTGGTACACTGGTAATGATATGAAGGTTATCTGCTTGTTGGCAAAGCGTAACGAGAGTAAGACTATCTTCCGTATCATCAAGATGGTTGACCCAACAGCCTTCGTAAGCCAGAGTTCGGTGATTGGTGTCTATGGTGAAGGCTTCGATCAGATAAAGATTAAAGCTAAAAAGGAAATGAAAAAGCAGGAAAAGAAGTTGGCTGAAGCCATGAAAAAGCCTGCGAATGAACAGAAATAAATAGGCTGTAGAGCTGTGTTCTGGCTGCTAATTAGCAGGGACGCACGGCTTGTGTGCCCATTGGCGATAAGTTTTTAAGGGCATGCAACCCGTGTGTCCTTGTTGTAGGAATAGTACTTAGGGCTTTCAAACACGGCTTTTTAGCATTCTAAAAATGTTTTATAAAGATGAAAATAGTATTTGCAACAAATAATAAACATAAGCTCGAGGAGATAAAGGACATCCTTGGAAAGGACTTTGAAATCGTTTCTTTGGCTGAGATTGGTTGTCATGAGGATATCCCTGAGACTGGAGCTACACTGGAGGAGAATGCACGTCAGAAGTCTTCTTACGTCGTTGAACACTATGGTCAGAACTGTTTTGCTGACGATACAGGACTTGAGGTGGAGGCACTCGGGGGTGAACCCGGTGTGCGTTCGGCACGCTATGCGGAGGGAACTGACCACGATAGCGAGGCAAATATGCGTAAGCTATTGGCAAACTTAGAAGGGAAGGACAATCGTAAAGCCTGCTTTCGCACTATTATCTCGCTTATCATAGATGGTAAAGAACACCAGTTTGAGGGTAAGGTAGAGGGCAGAATCGCTACCGAGAAGCATGGTAAGGAGGGCTTCGGATACGACCCTATCTTCATTCCAGAGGGTTATGATAAGAGCTTTGCAGAGTTAGGTGAGGAGATAAAGAACCAGATTTCTCATCGTGCAAGGGCTGTGAAGAGGTTGGCGGAATATTTAGGAAGGCTGAAAGGATAAAAGAGTAAAAAGGCTAAAGGGGCTTTTTAAGAGGGAAAGAGCTAACAAAGTAAAACCATAAAAGCCCCCTTTTAGACTTCGATAAATACCCTTTTCCGAATTATTTTCATGAAAATAAATATTTCTTTTCATGAAGAAAAATATTTTTTTTCACGACAAAAAGAATTTCTTTTCATGAAAATAATTTGTGCAAGACAGTTCCTTTATCTTGCCTATTGGCTGATAATAACGGCTGAAAAGGCTGTTTTTGTCTGCTTGACAAGTCCCGATTCGAGACCAATTAACGTCTGCGTTGCCTGTTTGACATAAGAATATAACTATTTAATATCTGCTATGTTGTCTATTCTTCTCCCTGTTTATAACTGCCATTGTGAAGCTTTGGTGACAGAGTTACAGCGTCAGTGCGTGGAAAGTGGTACTGAATTTGAGATTATTGTAGCTGATGATGGCTCTTCTGTAACAAGCTATGTAGAGCATAACTTACGTATAGAGAGGTTGGAAGGTGTCCGTTATATAACAAGAAAGCAGAACGTTGGGCGTTCAGCTATCCGTAATTTCCTCATTTCGCAAGCACAAGGAGAGTGGCTTCTCTTCATAGATGGAGATTTAACATTAGACAATTCACACTTTATTCGTCGTTATCTGCAGGCTAAAAGCAATGTTGTTGTAGGTGGCATAAGGATAGGAGGAGACCTAAACATGTGGAAAGACAACCTCAGATACCGCTATGAGAAGGCGTATGAACAGAAGAATACACCGCAAGATAGGCAGTGTCATGCTGCAAAACACTTTCGTACGACAAACTTCTTAGCACATAAAGACATCATGATGGAACATTCTTTTGATGAGAATTTCGTCCAATACGGCTATGAAGATGTACTCTTTGGTAAGTCACTTGCCATGGATCATATAGCAATTACGCATATTGATAACCCCATAACACTTGATTTTTTTGAATCAAACAGTGAGTTCTTGGATAAAACAGAACAGTCTCTTCGCACACTATATACCTTCCGTAACCAACTGAAAGGTTATTCCCAACTGCTTGAAACTGCTGAGAAAATAAAGAAACTGCACTTACAAAAGCTGGTTAATGCAGCTTATTTCCTTGTAGGACAACGTATAAAGAAACATCTTCAAGGCAATAATCCCAGTATTTTTTTGTTTAATGTATACAAACTGATGTATTATATTTATCACGAAAAGAATACTCTATGACAATAAAACGATATCTCTTAGTTGTGGCTTTCATCTTGTTAGCTTACTGTAATGCCCTTGCTGGTGGTGTAGGAACATGGAAAAATTATCTTGCTTACAGTGATGTACAGTGGGTTGAAGAAGGAAGTAACAAGTTGTATGTGCTTGCTTCCAATAGCCTTTATACTTATAACAAGAACGATCAGAGTATAAAGACCTACGATAAAGTCAATGGTTTGAGCGATACGGATATCCGTTTCATTGCTTGGAATAAGACAGCTCGTCGGTTGGTTATTATCTATTCGAATAATAATATCGACCTGTTAGATGATAGAGGTAATGTAACAAATGTGCCAGATTACTATCTAAAGACAACAATGGCAGACAAAACCGTCAATGGTATTGATATGTCTGGCGTCTATTGTTACCTTTCTACAGGTTTTGGACTTGTCAAATTCAATGTTGCTAAAGCAGAGATAAGCGACAGTTATAACCTCTCTTTCCCTGTCAATTACAGCTATATTGAGGGCGGTTATATCTATGCTGCCAGCCAAAGTAACGGACTATATCGTGCTGCCTTGTCTGCTAATCTCCTCGATAGAAACAACTGGACGAGCGTTGGAACTTATGTAGAGCGTCCAAGAATAGCTGATGCAGCACTATTGGCACAGGCTAAAACACTTAATCCTGGCGGTCCAAAACGCAACACCTTTGTATGGACTACCTTCCTTAATAACCGTCTTTATGGTACCGGAGGTATCTACAATCCGACCGTTAATAACTGGGAGAATCCAGGTATTGTACAGGTGTTACAGGGTGATGATTGGGACTTCTTTGAAGACAATCTTTCTACTCGTACAGGTTATCCTTATATAGGAACAAAGGCGGTAGCAATAGACCCTCGCAATAGCAATCATGTGTATGTAGGAGCACGAACAGGCCTCTATGAGTTTATGTCTGGTAAGATGGTAGCCTTCTATAATAAGGATAATAGTATCCTTCAAGGAGCCATAGACAGAGGTAGAGAGTTAGGTAATGATTATGTACTTGTCTACGGATTGGCTTACGATAGAGAGGGGAATCTATGGGTACTCAATAACCAAACGAAGAAAGAAAACCTAATTCGTGTGTCGAAAGATGGGCAGATGACATCCTTCAGTAAGCCTGAACTGATGAAAGATGGTGTAGGACTCTCAGGCTTATCACAGATGCGTTTGGACAGTCGTAACCTCCTTTGGTTTTGCAATGATTACTGGATTCAGCCAGGACTCTTCTCTTATGACCCTAAGAATGATAAGCTCAAAGCTTATACTCGCTTTGTAAATGAGGATGGTTCTAACGTAGATATTACAGCTGTTCACTGCTGGGCAGAAGACTTAGACCATAATATTTGGGTGGGAACAACGGCTGGTCCGATGCTTCTTCAGCGATCTCAAATGAACGAACAGGATAACTATCGCTTTGTACAAGTTAAGGTTCCGCGTAACGATGGAACCAATCTTGCAGACTATCTTCTTGTTGGCCTTGATATTACTGCAATATCGGTTGATGGTGGAGGACGTAAGTGGTTTGGTACGAAAGGTACTGGTGTCTACCTCATTAGTGCAGATAATATGACACAGTTGCAGCACTTTACGACTACAAATAGTCATCTGCTGTCTAATAATATTCAGTCTATTTCAATCAATGATGTCACTGGAGAGGTGTTCTTTGCTACTGATAATGGTCTCTGTTCCTATATGAGTGATGCTACAAAGGCTGTAGACTCACCTAATGATGAGACCACATACGCCTATCCTAACCCAGTAAAACCAGGTTATACAGGTCCAATCACGATTGTTGGTTTGTTACAGAATGTAGATGTAAAGATTGTAACCACGAATGGAGTTCTTGTCGCAGAAGGTACCAGTAATGGTGGTTCTTTCGTCTGGGATGGCAAGGATAAGAACGGAAAACGTGTTGCATCGGGTGTTTATATGGTGCAGACGGCTGACGAAAATGGTGATAATGGCACTGTTTGTAAGGTTGCAGTGGTTAATTAATAGAGGCGATGAAGACAAAGGTAGGGCGTAATCCAATCTTTTGGATACTACTGACAGCTCCATTGACATTGCTGTTGCTTTGTCAACTCCAGCCTACTTTTGACGACTGGACGTACTATACTATACCGCAGACGGAGCCTCTTATGCTTCAAAGTCTACTTCCTGATGGCAATTATTGGCGTCCTTTTGATGTACTCTTTGGGCATCTTCTCGGACTTAATTACCGACTTTTTCCCTTCTTAAACCATCTTCTCATTCTATTGGGACATATCCTCAACACATGGTTGGTCTATAGGATTCTGCAATGGTTTAGGGTTAGTACGTTGTCACGCAACCTATCCGTCGTTTTCTTTTATTTGTCGTCAGGCACTTTGGGAACGGTCTTGAATATTGATTCACTAAACCAAGTCTATTCGCTTCTATGGGGACTTCTTGCCTTATATAGCTACATCAGTCTGTCTGGTTATCGAAAGTTTATGCTGTGGTTGTTGTGCGCTTTGCTTTCGGTCTTTGCTAAAGAGTCGGGCTACATTTGGTTTGTTTGCCCACCATTCATCGTATGGAGTATAGGGAAAGAACGTTTCAACGATGTTGTCAGACATCTTCTTTGTGCCTGCCTGTGTTTGTTCTCTATCTTGTTAGCCGTGTCTTGCTGACCGATAGCTTTCATATGGAAAACAATGCGTACATGATTTTTACTGCAAAACAGCTATTGCGTAATCTTGGCGTACTGTTAGGAGTGACCTTCTACCCTATTGATTACGCCAGTCTTATTCATCCACAGCATCGTCATCTTGTTGTTGTTATCATCACAGGACTCCTTCCCCTACCCTTTCTTTGGCTTCTACTGCGTTCTTTTAAGCTACAGAAAACACTCGTAGTGCTGCTTTTATCCTTCTTTATTGGGGCTTTTGTCAATTTGATGACAATCTTCTCTGCGATGCACTGTTATGCTGTCTTGCCCTTTGTTACATTGATGATAGCCCTACTCTGTGAACGAATCAAGAACAAGAAGGTATTGATGGTCTCAGCATTGCTCTATCTTTTGACAGCCTCCTTCACCCTACTCCATCACGGCTATGCCTCTTTCCTATCAGGTAAGATAGGCGAACAGATGGCAAAGAGCATTGTTAGCCAATGTGACCGACCACTAAACAAGGTAATGGTGATACATTTAGACAAAGGAGAAACGAAGTATTCTTCCTTCTGGGTAATTCCTTTCGAGGCTTTTGGTTGGGGTTATTCCGTTCTTCAACAGACAGGTTATCAATGGCCTAAGACTATTATTAACGAAGAGATAACAAACAGAAAGCAGTTGAAATCGTTGCTTCTAAAGGCAGAGAAAGCTGGCTGCGATGGTGTATGGTATGCTGAAGGTGACCAAGTAAAACGGATAAAATGAAGCAAAAGATAGCTGAATTCTCTTTTCTCCATGTGTTTGCTACCCTCTTGGTAGTACTCGGGGATTCCTTTTTTAGCCCAAGAGTATGATAGTCGATTGGCTTTATCAATTCCATGTTCCCCTTTTCTTTTGATGCGCTTTCTTGATAAAAGGAAAACTTCTTTCTTAGTATTCCTATTTAAGTTAGCGGTATCAATCATTGCTCTACACGTAAATAAAAGCCCTCTCATGGATTTATTCTTTTCGTTGGATGGTGGGTTATGTCAGTTGCTTTGGCACGCTTATACGCAAAATATGGGCTTCATTTCCTTAATCACCTCTCTCCTACTTCTTATACTATCTATCTTTATCATGGAATCTTTCAAGCATTGAGTTTACAAATACTTATGCGATTTACCCATTTTGAGGCGTAATGGACATTTGGTAGGCTGAAAAACTCTCGGAATTCTTTTATTTACTACCTTTGCAGCATTTGAAAATCTATGAATAAAAAAACTGTATCTTCTGTAATAGCTCAAATGTTAAAAAGAATGGGCATCGACGTTCTGTTCAGATGTATTCCTGCAAGGATTGTGGTAGACAATTTCAAGGTGGTCTGCGTATAAATAATATTTCTCTATGGAACGACTATCTGACGGCAAATCGAACGATATCTGATCTATCCACTCTTTATAAATGTTCAGAACGAACCATACGACGTAGGTTGAGCTTAGTAGTAGATAGCTTTACTGCTACTTACCCCAAATCTGCAGTAATAATATTGGATACAACATACTTTTTCCAAGACATTTGGTGTGATGCTGTTTCAGGATGCTTTCATCAGGCAAAAATACTCTATCGCAAGTTTGTCAAAAACGAAACTAACAGAGATTATCTTGATGGACTTCGGTATATTACGGAGCGTGGAACTATGATAAAAGCAGTGGTGTGTGATGGGCATGTAGGACTTTTACAAGCTATAAGTTTCTGTCCCGTACAAATGTGTCAATTTCACCAATTTCAGATAGTTAGAAGACTCCTTACTAACAACCCACATTTGCCTGCAGGCGTTGAACTGTTGGCATTAATGAGAAGGATGTTCTCTATGAGAAAAGAAGAGTTTATAACCGCTTTTGATAAATGGTGTGATAAATGGAAAGAGTTCCTAAACGAACGAACTCTCCTAATCTCGGGCAAGACAACTTATACACACAGAAGGCTGAGAACGGCAAGACGTTCTATTAAGACACATCTGCCATGGATCTATACGTGTGAGGAGTATCCGGATATGCAAATACCTAATACAACAAACCTGTTGGAAGGATTTAACTCACAACTTAAAAGAGCACTACATAATCATAATGGATTGAATGAAGCTAACAAGAAGAAGTTTATAGATGGATTCATAAATACAAAAAAGTAGGCTGGAATAACCAGCCTACCAAATGTCCATTACTAAAACCCGAGAGTTTTTCAGCCTACCAAATGTCCATTACGCCCATTTTGATAATGTCGTTTATATTATCCTTGCTTTTCTGACAGGCGTTTATGGGTCTTTCTTGGTCTATAAGCTACTTTATGGTTATTGTAACAGCCGTTTGGGACGTATCTTAGCATTGATTTCTGGTATTTCAGTATCTTAATAGATAGTAAGCTGTATTGGCTGAAAGTAGTCTTAATAAGCCTTTAGAAGATTCTTTCTTCCCATTTTCAACCGATGTTTTCTTGCTCAGCACATGTCGTGTTGACGGTCCGCACCAATGGTGCGGAGCGTTAACTATTACGGAATTGATATAATAAAAACACCCTCGTCAATCCTATCTTTAAGATGATAGGGGATAGATGAGGGTGCTTGTCGTATGGATAGGATTTACTAAACCTGTTCTTTCGTATCCTTTGTTTCTACTGGCCCGAGTTGAGAAGCTCGTCAGGTAGTGAGATATCAAGACTGCGAGCGCGTTCGGCATTGCGTCTCTTTATCTTGCGTTGCGCATCAGCCTTCTGCTTTGTTATGGCTGCAGGCTTCTGCTTGTAGAGTGGGAGTAGACGTGGATTCCACGTTCCCTGTACATCACGCTTAGCCTTACACTCGATAGCCTTCGGGTAATAATAAACGGCTTCGGGCTGTCGTTGGGTTGCATAATCACCCGTATCCCATTTTCCGTTGTCGTTATCATCGACGATAAGGCGTAGATAGTAGTTGCCCGGCTTAATGTAATGGAAGGTTGCTTGGTTGTTCTTTGCGTACGCCTCTTTCACTGGTTTGTCGCTTTCATTAAGCAACTGCAACAAGCAGTTCTTACCTTCCATGTTCTGTAAGGTCATTATTAGCGTACCATACTCGTCCATTGATGGGATACGAACGCCCTGCTTATACTTTGCAGAAACCTTACCATAGATGTCTGTAAAGGCTGCTGAATCAACCTCAACACTGTATTCATGTCCTGGATCCCATGTACTTACCAACTTCAAAGAGCGCGGCTTTCCCGGTTCAGCACCGAACTTATACTTCGCTCGATACCATAAGGAGTCTATCTTTTCGTAAAGATGTATCTTAGACGTATCCGTCTTTGCAATTGGGGTAGGGAGTTCGAACGTTGGGTTTTGGTCAGGATCCATTTGCGAAGGAACATTATATCTGACCTCCAAAGGTGTGACAGGCATTGTCGTTTCAAACGCTTTTCCACGTTCTTTTGCCTTCTCTTGCTTCTTAACCCATTTGTCGTATTCCTCCTGCTGACGCTTTAAACGCTTTGCGTAAGGCACCTTTGAGAGTATTTCCAGCGTATCAGTCTTAGGGACAAGTTTACCCGCACTGTCCGTCATATTATAAAGCATCTGCATTCGCAGTGTGTCTTGGTTGACGAGGGCAGTATCACGCAGCCAGTAGATAATCGTATCTTGGTTTAGACTTGGCTCTGTTATAAACGCATCTTTATCGTTAAAATTGAGTCCTGTTATCTGTGGAAGGTCGGCGTCACCATAGCTGAAAAAGAGCGTAAAGTGGTTTGGTTCCTTGCGTTCAGACTTGAGGAAGTAGCGGTCTGTTTGTGTGGGTGTAAAGGAATTCAGTACCACATCGTCTGGGAGGAAGTGGGTGTAAGGCACCTGTTTGATATCCTTGATATGCAAGGAGTCAATCCATAGCGTGTCTTGTCGTATGTCTGGCTTCCATGACGGCATGATGATTTCAGGCGTGAAAGCCAACTTCTCGCTCTTCTGATTGTACATATAGTTACCGTCCATGTCCTGTAGTGCATAGATACGATAGTCACCCTTGGCAACACCTCGTATGCTGAAATGACCACGACTGTCGGTACGTGAGACACGAAGCATTGGTTGTTTCTGGAAAGCTGTATCGTTCTGATTGCTGTAAAGGCCCACGAGAATACCCTTTACAGGCTCTAAATTCTCTGCTTCTAACACATAACCAGCCACTTCGAGTGTATCGATATGGTCGCCAGTAGAGAAACTATAGGTGTAGTTTCCTAATGGGTTACCCTCGTTGTTATCCGTGATAGCGTCAGAGAAGTCGATGGTATAGGTGGTGTTAGGCTGCAACTTGTCTTGTAAACTTACTGTGATACGTTTACCAGTAGCCTTAATTTCAGGAGCTTCAATCTGTGGGGGAGAGACAACAACCTTCTCTGATGCGTTCTCCAACTTGATGAACTCGTTGAAATAGATATTCACCTTCTTACTGTTTACGTCGGTTGCTCGTTCAGTAGGGGAGGCACCTAACACTCTTGGTGGCGTCTCATCGTACCATCCACCGTCAGGTTGTCCCATCTTGGCACAAGAAGAAAGAGCAATAACTAAGAGGGTAAAAAGGTAGAATGGTAAAACACGTTGTTGGTAAACACCGAAAGGCAATGGCTGACCTTAGCTGAAAAGCCATCCTTTCCACCCATTACTCCTTGGCAATATCTTTGTCTTATCTTCTTCATATCGCTGTTTTACTTTTTTACCCTTTTACTTTTTTATCCTTTAAAGGTGGTTTATTCTTTTACCGTCTTCCGTCCTTACTGGTTCATACTCAGCAATTCTTCCAAGTTGTTACGGCTGTTTGAAAGGCGTGGAATCTTGTGTTGGCCACCGAGTTTACCCTTTATCTTGAGCCAGTCATTGAAGAGGTCTTTGCGTGCAACAATGATTTCGAGCGGCTGAAGGGTAATGTTATGGAAGCGTTTTGCCTCATAGTCAGAGTTAACTTCCTGTAGTTTATCATCGAGAACCTTAGCAAACTCCTCAAGTGAAGATGGGGTTTTTGCAAACTCAATGAGCCACTGATGACGGCATTTAGCCTTCGCGTCCATATACATTGGGGCTGCGGTATAATCTGATATCTGCGCTCCTGTAGCCTTGCAGGCTGCTTCAAGTCCCTTCTCAGCATTGTCCATGATAAGTTCTTCACCAAAGGCATTGATGAAATATTTGGTTCTGCCCGTGATAACAAACTTATAAGGATTGGTCGAAGTGAATTGTACTGTGTCGCCAATCTCATATCTCCAAAGTCCGCAAGCAGTACTGATAAGCATCGCATAGTTGCGGCCAATCTCTACACCTGACAATGGAACGATATTTGGATGTTCGCTCTCAAACTCGTCCATAGGTAAGAACTCGTAGAACACTCCATAGTCGAGCATAAGCGACATACTATTGTCTGTTGGGTCGTCTTGTATACCGAAGAAGCCCTCAGAGGCGTTGTAAGTCTCCATATAGTTCATGTCCTGCTTGGTAATGAGCTGTTCATATTGTTCACGATAAGGCGTGAAAGCAATACCACCATGGAAGAATACCTCTAAATTAGGCCATACCTCCTCTATATGTTTTTTACCACTTAGTTCCATTACACGCACCAATACAGATAGCATCCACGATGGAACGCCTGATATATTAGTGATATTTTGGTTCAGTGTTTCGTGTGCAATTCGGTCGCGTTTTATCTCAAAGTCGCTCAGTAGGGCAGTACTTTTCTTAGGTACGCGACATAGATTTACGAGTGGATTAATATTCTCTATGAGGATGGCACTGAGGTCACCTACAAGCGAATTATATAGGTTATAATTTGGAGAATGACTACCACCTAAGATGAGACCCTTACCGTTGAAGAGTCTACTTTCTGGATGATTGCTAAGGTAGTAAGCGATAACATCCTTACCACCTTGATAATGAATTGTCTGTAATCCCTCGTGAGAAACCGGAATAAACTTACTCTTATCGTTGGTTGTACCTGATGACTTGGCATACCATCTAACCTGTCCTGGCCACAGAATATTACGTTCTCCGTGGCGCATACGGTCGATGTCACTCTTCAGTTCTTCGTACGTGTTGACAGGAATATTCTGTACAAAGTCCTCGTATGACTTAATCGTTGAGAACAGGTGTTTACGACCATATTCGGTGTCTTTCGCCCGCTCAACGAGGTATTGCATGACTTCCCGCTGGATAGCCTCTCCATCCGTGACGTAGCGTTCAAGCTCCCTGCGACGCGGCTGGAAGTACAATTTGTTTACTATCTTAGTAAGACTCATTCAAATTTCTCTGGTTGATTAAATTGCAAAATTACGCCAAAAAAGCTAAATGGATAGCCTTTTTCTATATTTTAACACTGGTTCTAAGCTATCGAAAGCCTTGTTATCAGTGTTCTCTGCATGGCAAATGAGGGTATTTTATATGGTCTTCCGTTAAATGTGTGGACGCCTTTCGTTTTGCTTTAATGGAAGAACCGAAGTTACTCTTTAAACAAAAATATAGCTAAGACAGTCAACATTCTATGCTATTATCATCCTCTTTTATTGGAAACCTTTTCATTTTAAGACTTCGAAAATTGACAGATAAGGGTTTGAAAAATCATTACATAATTTCGAGTAAAACATCTATAAAGGACGGCAAAAACATATATTAGAATTAAGTTTGCAATCAACAGAGAATCAATTAGTTACAAAGTAGTAAAATAAAAGATGCTTAATTGGACTTCAAAAGGGCGTTAGTAAGGGTCTTAAAGGGCGTCTTTTGCAAGTCAATTGGGCGTCTTTTAGAAGCCAAAAGAGCATGTTTTGGTTTCGAGTTGAATGAAAATAGTTTACAAATATCAATTAACAATGGAATAAGTTGTTTGTAGAAGACAGATAGGCATTGCGCCTAATTACATTTATCATGTAGTTTCTGCCTCGTTCTAAAACCATCTAATAGGGGCTAATCATACCATGTATGTGGATTAACCTCATTCTATTAACAATCTACGCATTTAACGGAGGAACCTTTTATTTATGCTTTATAAAGTCGGAATCTACCCTCATTTTTATACTTGTTATTCAATTATAGTCTATTTAATGTTAAATTATAGTCTATAAAATAATCATCAATAGATTCTCTATCTATCCTCATCCCTCTTTTTATCTGCACTCCCCTCCCTTCGGAGGGGTTGGGGGAGGCTTTTGGGAGGAAGCTTTTTTGTTTTATATATTTAATGTGCTTCCAACCAGTTCTTGCCCCATCCGGCATCAGCTATCAATGGGACATTCAGTGGATAAGCGTTCTGCATCTCCTCGATAACAATGCGTTCCACCTGTTCACGCTCTTCAGGGAAGACGGAGAAGTTAAGTTCATCATGCACTTGGAGAATCATCTTTGAGCGAATACCTTCTTTCTTAAAGCGTTCCCAGATACGAACCATTGCCACCTTGATGATATCTGCCTCTGTTCCTTGTATCGGTGCATTGATGGCGTTACGCTCAGCAAAACCACGTACAGTAGCATTACGGCTGTTAATATCAGCAAGATAGCGACGACGATGGAAAAGTGTTTCGGCATAACCCTTGGCTCTTGCCTCTTCTTTTGCATGTTCCATATAGGCTTGTACCTTTGGGAATGTGCGGAAATAGCCTTCTATCAGCTCTTTAGCTTCGCCATTTGGAATGTCCATACGCTGGGCAAGTCCATAGGTAGTAATACCATATATAATACCGAAGTTAGCTTGTTTAGCTTTCTTTCGCTGTGCGTCAGTCACCTTATCTATATCTACATGCCATATCTTTGCAGCTGTTGCACGGTGGATATCATGACCCTCACGGAAAGCCTCCATCATATTCTCGTCTTCAGAAAGATGTGCCATAATACGCAACTCTATCTGACTATAATCGGCAGAAAAGAATAGACAGCCATCTTCTGGAATGAAACACTTACGTATCTCCTTACCATCATCCGTACGCACAGGAATATTCTGTAAGTTTGGATCACTCGAAGAGAGTCGTCCAGTGGCTGTAAGTGCCTGATTAAACGATGTGTGAATATGTCCAGTACGTGGATTAATCAGCTTTGGAAGGGCATCTATATAAGTGCTAAGAAGCTTCTTCATACCTCTGTAATTGAGGATGTTACGTACGATAGGACTCTTGCTTTCAAGGCTCTGCAGCACCTCTTCACTTGTAACATACTGTCCTGTCTTTGTCTTCTTAGGCTTATCCATAATTTGCAACTTGCCAAAGAGGATGTCACCTACTTGTTTTGGGCTTGAGATATTGAATTTTTCTCCAGCCTCCTTATATATTTCCTGCTCGTATTGTTTCATACGTTCAGTGAATATCTTTGACGTATCTTGCAGTGCTTCAGTGTCTAAGCATACGCCATTTAGCTCCATATCAGCTAATACACGGACCAAAGGCATCTCAATATTCCAGAAGAGTTCTTCCACTCCAAGCTCCTTTAAACGTGGTTCAAGTACGTTTCAGACGCAAAGTGATGTCGGCATCCTCCGCAGCATACTCATAAATATCAGCGGGGGAGAGGTCGCGCATATTCTTCTGCTTCTTTCCTTTCGGACCGAGTAGTTCTTCAATATGAATGGTTTGATAGCCGAGTAGTGTCTCAGCCATGTAGTCCATATTATGATGTAATTCTGGTTGGATGAGGTAGTGGGCTATCATCGTGTCGAACATCTTACCCTGTAGTGTCACTCCATATCTGGTTAACACTTCATAGTCATACTTAATGTTCTGTCCGATTTTCATTATTTTGTCGCTTTCATACAGCGGTTTGAATATCTGAACGATTTTTAACGCCTCTTCATAGTTGGCTGGTACGGCAACATAAAAAGCCTTCTTTTCTTCAACCGAGAAGCTCAAACCAACCAATTCAGCACTAATTGCATCCGTAGAAGTGGTTTCTGTGTCTATACTTACAGACTCTTTTGTAATAAAAAAGTCACAAAGCTGACGTAATTCTTCCTCATTTTCAACGAGTTTGTATTCATATTGGGTCGTTTTTATGCTCTCAAATTTCGCATTTTTCGGCTCATCTGACTCGTTGGTCGTGTTTTCTGCAAATAAATCAAGCTGATTATTGTCAGTTTTCGGCTTTGATTCAACTTTGTTAAGAAACTTGTTAATAAGTGTCTTAAACTCTAATTCCTCAAATATCGCACGCAATTTGGTCTCGTCAGGCTGTTCAACCTTGAGTTCATCCAAGTCAAGTTGCATTGGAACGTCTGTTCGGATCGTTGCGAGGAACTTTGACATTTTAATATCCTCTACGGCATTCTCAACTTTCTCACGTAGTTTACCCTTAATCTCGTCAGTATGTTGAAGCATATTGTCAATGCTTCCAAACTGATTGATTAACTTGGCTGCGGTTTTCTCTCCAACACCTGGACAACCAGGAAAGTTATCTGCTGAGTCGCCCATCAATGCCAATAGGTCGATGACTTGGGCTGGGGTAGGGATGCCATACTTTTCTCCTACCTCCTTTTCTCCCAATATCTCGTAACCGCCACCATGGCGAGGACGATACATAAAGACGTTAGGACCAATGAGTTGACCATAGTCTTTATCGGGTGTAAGCATAAAAGTATCGATTCCATCGGCTCCAAAGCGAGTTGCTATAGTACCGATAATATCATCTGCTTCGAAGCCATCTACCTGTAGAATAGGAATATGCATCGCCTCAAGCACTTGCTTGATAAGTGGAACAGAAAGCTTGATATCTTCTGGTGTTTCCTCACGTTGCGCCTTGTATTCGGGGAAGGCGTCATGGCGAAAGTCTTTCCATGATCGAATGCTACACCAATATGCGTTGGCTTTTCCTTTGTAAGAACCTCGTTCAGGGTGTTGCAAAAGCCCATAACAGCAGATGTATTCAAGCCCTTAGAGTTGATACGTGGACTTTTGATAAATGCGTAGTATGAACGATAGATGAGCGCATAAGCGTCAATAAGGAAGAGTTTTGCCATAACTAATTATTCTATTTTTAGCTGTAAAATTACTAATTTTCTTCCATAATCTCCGATAAAATGAGTAAATTTGTATCAAATTTAAAGTCAAAAATGGATACTCTTTCACTCATAAAACAGCCGATTGAGACAGAATTAGGCGATTTCATCGACCTTTTTAATCATGCTCTCGACCACGAAGATGGCTTGTTGCGTACGGTTTTGAACCATATCAAGCAACGAGCAGGGAAGCGTATGCGTCCTATTCTCATCCTTCTGATGGCTAAGAACTTTGGTAAGGTTTCTGAAGCAACACAGCATGCGGCTGTGGGATTGGAGCTTTTACATACGGCTTCACTTGTGCATGACGATGTCGTTGATGAAGCGGCTGCTCGCAGAGGGCAGGCGAGTGTGAATGCTGATTATGATAATAAGGTGGCTGTATTAGTGGGTGATTACGTGCTTTCAACTGCCTTACTTCATGTTAGTTACACGCACTCAGAGATTATTGTACGCTACCTTGCAGAGTTAGGGCGTACGTTGAGTGATGGTGAAATTCTTCAGTTGTGGAATATTCAGAATAAAGAAATTACCGAAGAGGTTTACTATAAAATTATTGAACGTAAGACAGCTGCGCTCTTTGAATCGTGTGCTGCTATTGGTGCTGAGTCGGCTAATGCAAGCGATGAGGAGGTTGAAGCGGCAAGACTCTTTGGTAAACATCTCGGAATTGTCTTCCAGATTCGTGATGATATCTTCGATTATTATGACTCTGAGGCTGAAATTGGTAAGCCAACGGGTAACGATATGGCTGAAGGAAAGCTGACTTTACCAATCATTTATGCGTTGAATTCGACGAAAAATGAGGAGATGCTTGCTTTGGCTCATAAGGTGAAAGCACACGAGGTGACCCGCGAAGATATCGATAAATTGGTAGAATTTGCTAAGATAAGTGGCGGTATTGAATATGCTGAACGTCGTATGTGGGACTTCCATGCTGAAGCTCAGACTTTCCTTGATACGTATGTTAAGGATGAGAGCATTCGTTCTGCTCTCCAGACTTACCTTGATTATGTAATTAAAAGGAAGAAGTAATTGCGCTGATTTAGTGCTAAAATCTCCCTTTTCATCGTGAGATTGATTAATTTTTGTGATGATAACGACAGTTTCTCTTTATGATGATGGTTTATCCATCACATAAGGAGAAACTCTTTTTTATGTCTTTTATTGACTTATTCTTTATCAATGGCATGCGTTGTTATGTTACATATTACTCGTGTTAAGGCTTAGCACCAATCGTGCGGAGCGTCCGCACATATGGTGCGGATGCCCCGCACCATATGTGTTTATGGTGTTTTACTTCACAATAATACTACTTATAGGTCATCTTTTACCCTTATAACGATGGCTTTTGACCATAAGTTGATTGATTTATAGATACCATGTAAATACTGTTTATCTTATTGTTTTGGAGTACATATAGTTTTATGTGACTACAAGAGATAATTTCCTGTGTTTATTTAGTTTATATTTGTGTGTTTTTCTTGCTGTTTATTGTGTTTCTGGAAGTTGTCTTTTCCTGCCTTTTTAATGAGATGCTTTGTAAATATAAACTATATAACATTTAAAAATAGGCTATATTATGAGATTCATTTAAAATTGTGGCGTAATGGACATTTGGTAGGCTGAAAAACTCTCGGGTTTTAGTAATGGACATTTGGTAGGCTGGTTATTCCAGCCTACTTTTTTGTATTTATGAATCCATCTATAAACTTCTTCTTGTTAGCTTCATTCAATCCATTATGATTATGTAGTGCTCTTTTAAGTTGTGAGTTAAATCCTTCCAACAGGTTTGTTGTATTAGGTATTTGCATATCCGGATACTCCTCACACGTATAGATCCATGGCAGATGTGTCTTAATAGAACGTCTTGCCGTTCTCAGCCTTCTGTGTGTATAAGTTGTCTTGCCCGAGATTAGGAGAGTTCGTTCGTTTAGGAACTCTTTCCATTTATCACACCATTTATCAAAAGCGGTTATAAACTCTTCTTTTCTCATAGAGAACATCCTTCTCATTAATGCCAACAGTTCAACGCCTGCAGGCAAATGTGGGTTGTTAGTAAGGAGTCTTCTAACTATCTGAAATTGGTGAAATTGACACATTTGTACGGGACAGAAACTTATAGCTTGTAAAAGTCCTACATGCCCATCACACACCACTGCTTTTATCATAGTTCCACGCTCCGTAATATACCGAAGTCCATCAAGATAATCTCTGTTAGTTTCGTTTTTGACAAACTTGCGATAGAGTATTTTGCCTGATGAAGCATCCTGAAACAGCATCACACCAAATGTCTTGGAAAAGTATGTTGTATCCAATATTATTACTGCAGATTTGGGGTAAGTAGCAGTAAAGCTATCTACTACTAAGCTCAACCTACGTCGTATGGTTCGTTCTGAACATTTATAAAGAGTGGATAGATCAGATATCGTTCGATTTGCCGTCAGATAGTCGTTCCATAGAGAAATATTATTTATACGCAGACCACCTTGAAATTGTCTACCACAATCCTTGCAGGAATACATCTGAACAGAACGTCGATGCCCATTCTTTTTAACATTTGAGCTATTACAGAAGATACAGTTTTTTTATTCATAGATTTTCAAATGCTGCAAAGGTAGTAAATAAAAGAATTCCGAGAGTTTTTCAGCCTACCAAATGTCCATTACGCCAAAATTGTCTTTTTTTGATAGAACAATAAATGAGAGATGTTTTCATGTGCAGATACGGAAAAGGGACATACAAAGTGTATGCCCCTTATAGGTTACTTTTGTTTTATTTTATCTGTTTCAGCGTTTTAATTTTTTGTTACTGTTGGCTGAAAAGTTTAGAAGAACTTTGTCTCTGTACCAATGATTTCACTTAACAAGAGGTTGGTAAGACGGCTTGTACCCATGCGGAACCAGTAGTTTGTGAGCCATTTCTCGCCTAAGACCTCTTTAACAATGGTATAGTAGATTACTGCATCCATGACAGTATTGATACCGCCAGCAGGCTTTAAACCAATCTGTATACCTGTCTTGTCATAGTACTCCTTGATAGCCTGACACATAACATATACAGACTCTGGTGTTGCGCTAATCTTCTCCTTACCTGTACTTGTCTTTATATAGTCGGCTCCTGCGTACATAGAGAGCAGGGATGCGGTCTTGATAGCACTTGCATTGCCAAGATCGCCAGTCTCAAGAATCACCTTTATAGGAACGTCTCCACACACTTGTTTAAGTTCGTTGATGGTGTCACATACGCCTTCGTAATCGCCTGAAAGGAACTTACCTACAGGCATAACGATGTCAATATGAGTAGCTCCGTCCTTGATTGCAAGTGCTGTCTCGATGGTTTTCACCTCCAAGAAGGTCTGTGAAGAAGGGAAGTTGCCTGTTACATTTGTTATGTCAACACCGTCTACTTCAAGACTGTCTGCCATCAACTTTGTGAAGCAAGGGTAAGCGCAGAGGGCTGCAACATGTGGTAAATCAGGATATTCAGAATCAAAACGGTTTACTTTCTCAACCATTTCTAATACCTTTTCTTCTGTGTCTGTAGTGCTAAGCGTGGTAAGCTCAACGCTACCCAAGAGGAATTTCTTTACTTCAAGGTTATCGTTCTCTGATACTTTTTCCGCAATAATCTTTGTCACGGCTGCCTTAACTTCCTCGTCAGTGATGTTGAGGTTGTACTGTGATAAGGCTTGGTCGTACTCGCTTTTTTCGACGATTCCACCGGCTTTTTGTGCCTGGATGTCTTTTGAAACAGTGTCTTTAATTGTTCCCATGATTTGTTTTTATTATATTGTTTATTTTTATTTCTTTGTAGAGTGAGGATAGGGGAGGATCATACTTTTGTTCTATACCACTTCTGTTGGCTATTCCTAAGCGTGAAGTATGGTCTTTTTCTGCTATCAATTTACCCTCTCTTTTCCTCCAAAATACCCTTCGTTTGAATATTGTAGACTATTTTATGTCATTAAATAGTCTTATTTTAATTTAGGATTGTTCTTGTGTCTATCCTTATCTCGCTTGGTTTTCTTGTCAAAACTCTTATATAATTCTTCTGTGAGATTGACGCCAGTTTGGTTGGCAAGGCAGAGTAGAACCCATAGGACATCAGCCATTTCTTCTCCTAAATTGGCTTTCTCACCCTCCTTGAAGCTCTGGTCTCCGTAGGTACGAGCCATTACACGAGCTAATTCTCCTACCTCTTCTGTGAGGCAAGCCATGTTGGTTAATTCGCTAAATAGCGTACACCGTTTTCTTTTATCCATTTGTCAACGGCTTGTTGTGCTTCTTCTATTGTCATTGTTTCCGTTTTCCTTATTTGATTGTTACATGTTAAACGTAGGTTATTTGTAGCTAAAAAGTCTATATTCAGTTATAGGTTCTGATAGCTTTAGTGATAAAATATCATCGATTTAATCGCTGTTTTCGGCTGTTTATCAGGTTTCTAAGTCCTTTAAAGGTCTTCTGTAAGGATGATTAATATGAATGTTATGTTGTCTATTCCTTATTCTTTGTATCCATACAGATTGTTACAGGACCATCATTGAGGAGCTCTACTTTCATATCTGCACCGAACTCTCCTGTGCCTACTGGTTTCCCCATAGCTTCGCTTAGAGCGTCACAGAAACGATTATAGAGTGGAATAGAGAGCTCGTGTGGGGCTGCATGAATCCAGCTTGGACGGTTCCCTTTCTTATAGCTTGCCATCAGTGTAAACTGTGAAACAACGAGAATTTCGCCATTAATATCCATGATGCTGCGGTTCATTACGCCCATTTCATCGTCGAAAATACGCAAACCTATGATCTTTTTTACCAACCAGTTGATATCTTCTTCAGTATCGTCTTTACCAATACCTAATAGGATAAGGTATCCTGTACCAATAGAAGACTTTACTTGCTGATTGATAGTAACAGAGGCATGGCTAACACGTTGTATTACAATTCTCATATCGCAAATGTACAATATTTATTTTAATTAGTTACTGATTAGCGTGGAAATAATTATAGACAATAGTTGCTTTGCTTGCTCCTATTACTTCTGTAAGTTCTTGTAAATCAGCTTCTTTTATATGTTTTACAGTCTTTAGTTTCTTTAAAAGTGCATCCTTTGTCTTTGGTCCGATACCTTTTATGTCGTCTAACTCGCTGTGTAGCTGTGTTTTAGAGCGTTTATCTCGATGGAAAGAGATAGCATAACGGTGCACTTCGTCCTGTATTTGGGTAAGAACTTTGAAGAGTTCGCCCTTGATGTCGAGTGCTATTGTCTGCTGTGGGAAGCCGAAAAGAAGCTCGTTTGTGCGGTGACGATCGTCTTTGGCAAGTCCTGCAATTGGAATACTGAGGTGGAGTTCGTCTTCAACAACTTCTCTTACAACCTCCATTTGACCCTTTCCACCGTCGGTAATGATGAGATCGGGTAGGGGAGTTCCTTCTTCTTGCATACGGCTGTAACGTCGTCTTACCACCTCCTGCATGGACGCATAGTCATCAGGACCTACAACAGTCTTGATGTTGTATTTGCGATAATCCTTCTTAGATGGCTTCATTCCTTTATATACTATGCAGCCAGCAACAGCGTCAGAACCTGAGATATTTGAATTATCGAAGCACTCTATGTGGTAAGGAAGCTTCGATAACTTCAGCTTATCTTGGAGTTCTCGCATTAAGCGTGTCTGTTTTTGTTCTGGATTTAGCTTTTCAGTCTGTTTTAATCGGTCGAACTTATATTGTTTAGCATTCATCTCAGAGAGTTCTAATAGATGATGTTTATCACCACGTTGTGGTATGAAGAATTCAGCACCCTTTACTTTAAAATCAAGTTCAAAAGGTACGATAATCTCTTTTGCGGTACTATTAAAGCGTTCACGTATCTCTGGAATGGCCTCATTTAGCAACTCTTCATCGGATTCATCGAGCTTTCTTTTGTATTCATAAGTAAAGCTTTGATTGATTGCACCATTAGTTACATGGATATAGTTAATAAATGCATTCTTTCTTGTATCATCACTTACAATAGTGAAAACATCAACATCTGTAATCGTATGACTTACGATTTCGCTCTTTGCTGCGAAGTTATCGAGGGCTAAATAACGCTGTTTACATAATTCAGCTTCCTCAAATCGCAATTCCTCCGCATATTTCTCCATTTCTTGTTTCAGAAGTTTCTGTACGTCACGTGTATTTCCTTTTAATACTTCTCGTGCTTGTTTTATTGCTTCTTGATAATCTTCATAACTCTGCTTGTTGATACATGGTGCTCCACAGTTATGTAAATGATACTCTAAGCAAGGCTTATATTTCCCCTGTTCGATACCTTCTTCGTAATAGGGAAGCGACAAGTGCGCGGTTTGTATACCTTCTTAATGATATCAAGAATCGCATACATACTTCCAATATGACTATATGGACCATAAAAAGTACCATAACGTTTATTGATAGTACGTGTTTTGAATATACGTGGGAAGTACTCATTCGTTACGCAAATACTTGGGTAAGTCTTACCATCTTTGAGCAATACGTTGTATTTAGGCTTGTATTGTTTGATAAGTTGATTCTCTATAAGAAGTGCATCTTCTTCTGTTTTGACTACAGAATATGAAATGTCATGAATCTTAGAAACCAATACCTTCGTTTTAAAACGGTCAACCTCTTTATGGAAATAGGACGACACACGTCGTTTAAGGTTCTTCGCCTTGCCAACATAGATGATTGTTTTCTCATTATCATAGAACTGATATGTGCCAGGTTTCTCAGGCATATTGAGAACAATGTTCTTAAGATAAGCAGTTCGCTTCAAGTTATCTTCTTTATTCATTTTGCGTAACTCCTTTGTATAAAGGGCTTTTAAGGCGTTTTGTTTCACGTGGAACACGAACCGTGCTTTACGTTGGCACATATGGTGCTTCACGTTGGCACATATGGTGCTAAGGCTTGGCACGACAGTTAGTGACCAAATCTTGGTATCGTAGTGACGGTTTACAAGCCTCGATGATGTACTTTTGAAGAAAAGAGGAGCGACCCTTTGTGTGGGTTACTCCTCTTCTTTTTATTTTCATTTCGTTTCCTCTTTTCCATATAAAAAGGGTGGGGAGGAAAGATTTTTGTCACAGTCTTGCTGGTTAGAATTGGAGTAAAGAAGTAATTTCAATATCCTTATCGAACTGGTCACGACTGTTAGGAAATTCCGAATGGAGTTCGATAATGAAGTTGCAATACACCTTTTTAGGATTAAACTTCTTAACAAGGTCACATGCAGCCTTCATTGTTCCGCCAGTTGCAAGGAGGTCATCATGGAGCAAAACAACGTCATTCTCGTTGATAGCATCCTTATGAATCTCGATTGTGTCTACGCCATATTCCTTCTGATAACTTTCCTGAATGGTCTCACAAGGAAGCTTACCAGGTTTGCGGCAAAGTACGATACCAGCACCCAAACGGGTGGCAACGGCAGAAGACATGACGAAACCACGACTCTCGATACCCACAATCTTGGTTACACCCTTACCTTTGTAGAGATCAACCATCTCATCAGTAATTTCCTGAAGAGCTTCAGGTGACTTGAATAGGGTAGTCACATCACGGAAGTTAACACCCTTAATAGGCCAATCCGGAATACATCTCAGGTTGTCTAATAATAGTTTTTTATTCATTTTCAGTTTGTTATATAGTTTTGTTTTATGCTATTGTTTCACGTGAAACAGGTATCTTTTTAACCTTTAGAAGTATTCCTTTTATCCACGTGTTAGGACTTATTTGTCCAAAGAAAGTTATCTTCCCATGAGGACAAGCAGTACATTAATGTCGCTTGGGCTCACTCCTGGAATACGACTTGCTTGTGCGAGCGTTTCCGGTTGAATCTGTTCTAACTTCTGTCGGCACTCTGTAGAGAGGTCGTGTAGTTCACTATACTTGAAGTGTCCTTTGATTTAATGTCTTCAAGACGTCGCATTTTCTCCGCAAATACACGCTCACGATCGATATAGCCTTTGTACTTTAGCTTGATTTCAGCAGCCTCAGCAATCTCTTCTTTACGGTTCGGCGAAGCCTCGATAGCCTCTTTAAGGCTTGGAATTACAGCCGAAAGGTTCTCAAAGTTGACCTGTGGACGTGCAACAAGGTCTACTATCTTCGTTGCTCCCTTGATAGGAGAAGTACCCAAATGCTCCAAGAAACCGTTTACAACTTCAGGCTTAACAGAAGTGTTGTTACAGAAATCAAGAATACGATTGATATGCTCCTTCTTTTGCATCCACCAGTCATAACGGTCCTGTTTAGCTATACCTATGTTATAAGCACGCTCCGTCAGTCGCGCATCTGCATCGTCTTGGCGTAAGAGAATACGGTATTCTGCACGCGAAGTAAACATACGATAAGGTTCATCAACACCCTTTGTAGTAAGGTCATCAATCAATACACCGATATAACTCTCGTCTCTATTCATCACGAAAGGATCCTTACCCGCACAGAGTAGGGCAGCATTGATACCCGCCACTAAGCCTTGTCCGCCAGCTTCCTCGTATCCTGTCGTACCGTTCACCTGCCCAGCAAAGAACAAACCTTCGATTACTTTCGACTCCAAAGACTGTTTTAGCTGTGTTGGATCAAAGTAATCATACTCGATAGCATAGCCAGGACGATAGATCTTAGCGTCACGCAGGGCAGGAATCTTATGTATAGCATCCAACTGTACCTCCCAAGGCATACTTGAAGAGAAGCCATTCAGATACATTTCATTTGTATCTACGCCCTCTGGTTCGAGGAAGAGAGGATGGCTATTCTTGTCAGGGAAGGTGACGAGTTTCGTTTCAATCGAAGGACAATAGCGTGGTCCTGTACTCTGAATCTGCCCATTGAATAGGGGAGAGTCAGCCACTCCACGGCGAAGAACCTCATGCGCTTCCTCGTTCGTGTTACACGTCCAGCAAGGCAACTGTGGTAGATGACGATGCGGACCATAGAAAGAGAACTGATGATAGTCGGTCTCTCCCGGTTGTGGTTCCATCTCATCAAAGTGTACCGAGCGGCGGTCTATACGCACAGGCGTACCCGTCTTCATGCGATCAGCACGAATCCCATGGCGCGTAATGCTCTCTGTAAAGTTGTGAACAGCAGGCTCTGCACATCGTCCACCCTCTACCTTTCGTTTCCCGATATGCATCAGTCCATTAAGGAAGGTGCCCGCAGTGATAACCACTGTACGTGCATAGATATCAATACCCCATATCGTTTTGATACCCAACACCTTACCATTCTCTACCAACAGCTCGTCGGCTTGATCCTGAAAGATGTCGAGATTGTCCGTATGGTCGAGTATTGTGCGCCATTCCCAGATAAATTTACCACGGTCACACTGTGCTCGTGGACTCCAAACGGCAGGTCCCTTTGATCGGTTCAGCATACGAAACTGAATCGCTGTAGCATCGGTAACCAGTCCCATATAGCCTCCAAGAGCGTCTATCTCTCTGACTATCTGACCTTTGGCGATACCTCCTACGGCAGGGTTACAGCTCATCTGACCGATTTTATTCATATCCATTGTTACCAAACAAGTGTTTGCACCCATGTTGGCAGCTGCTGTAGCAGCCTCACAACCAGCGTGTCCACCACCGATAACAAGTACATCATACTTGAATTTCATCGTCTTTTTACAAAAGTATAGGGGCATAATACCCCTAATTTATACCGACACAAAATTAAGAAATAAAATCGAATTATGCCTATATAATAGAAAGAAATGTTCCTCTCTTAATTCCCCTTTTCTCTTAGTTTAGTAGCCAGGTGATACCCAATCCAATGTTACTATATCGTGAGAATTCGTTGAAAGAAATGTCGTAGTAAGTGTTTAGGTGCAGTCGTGGTGAAACCTTATAATCCACTCCTACTTCACTCATAAAGTTGAAGTGGCTGTCATGTCCTGGTTTAGCCCAGTCGTCCTGTCTCTTTGAGTTGTAACGATTATAGCTTTCTACGAAGAAGCTCCACTTGTCAGTAGGCTGATAAGTGAGGTTAGCACCGAAGAAAAGGTCAGGACTCTCTGTATCTCCATCCCATTCACCTCCCAAGTCATAACCCAATGTAAACTTACTACTCAGTTCGTTTTCGAATAAGAGGTGAGCTTGAATACCTACATGTTTGGGAAGGTAGTGTGCATTACTACCACCAGGAATGAGTATTGTACCCATAAAGGAAACCTTTGGAAACACCTTTCCGCCCTCATAAACCTTGATTTTCGTACCAATAGCGGCATTAGCAATACCCCCAAAATTCCCTTCAGGTGTATAGGTTATACATTCGTCTATCTGGAATCTTACCTCCGCTTGTGGGGTTAATCCAAGACGAAACATAGATGTGTTGATAGTGAAAGTACGTGCGTGTTCACCGTTTCTTCTGTCCCATTCAAGTCCGATACCAGTTTCCCAATCAATCTTTCCTGGTTTCATGATGCCGACACCTGTCGTAGCACCAGGCGCATCTGGCGAATAATCATCAGTGTCTTGTGCCATAGAATATACAGAGATGAAGGTAAGGAGAGATAGGCATAAAGTTCTCCTTAAACCACTTTTAAGATAGGCTATCATAGTCTTCTTTCTTGTTGATAATGTTTTAGTTTGTTTTGATAAGGAATACATCCCTGTTTTATAATACTATACCTCTATACTAATCTTCATGCGGATAGTGTTGTTCCTGCGACAAAGATACGTATTAATTGGATGAAAACAGTTTTTTATAGTTAAAGTAAATGGAGAACGGAGAAACAGGACCTAATGTTGGACCGTTTCTCAGTATTATCAGCGTTTTAAGTTATCAGTTTGCCGTGTATCGTTCATTAAATATTTGACACCTTGTATTTTTCCCGTTCTCTCTTAGGCAGTGAGCCCAGCACTCGTTGGTAAGCATCATCAATAAGCTCAAAGATACGCTTGTCGGGTATATCCTGGTTGAAGTAGACGGATATCCAATGCTTGTGGTTCATGTGATAGCCGGGCTTTACAGCTTCGTATTCAGCCTGTAAGTCGGCAGAGACATCTGGGGCAGACTTCAGGTTGCAGAAGTCGAAGACCTCAATATTCACAAAGCAGAACCACTTGTCACCGATGGAGAATACCAGCAGGTTGCGGTCGTAATCATTGTTAGCCTTGTCAAACGGCATCTTTTCTGTGACACCGTTCAGTGAAAGGCAGTGTTGGCGGAATTCCTCAATGTTCATTCTATATTGATATTTGCACGTGCGGCCTGCGACATTTGCAGCCTGTGCGTAAGTTTATAATATTTACCGTCTTTATAGAAGTTGGCACCAGTCTGCATAAAATGAAAGCCTATGCCCGCTTCTTCGCATTGTCTGCGCACATCCAATATCCATTCATAATGACAGGGATGGGCGTATGTTCCCGATTCACCTCCAACGGTGATGCGCTCAATACCATTCAGTGAACCTCGGAAGTCAATGCTTTCAAGCATCGGTTCTACAATGTTTTCAGGCGTAATGGACATTTGGTAGGCTGAAAAACTCTCGGAATTCTTTTATTTACTACCTTTGCAGCATTTGAAAATCTATGAATAAAAAAACTGTATCTTCTGTAATAGCTCAAATGTTAAAAAGAATGGGCATCGACGTTCTGTTCAGATGTATTCCTGCAAGGATTGTGGTAGACAATTTCAAGGTGGTCTGCGTATAAATAATATTTCTCTATGGAACGACTATCTGACGGCAAATCGAACGATATCTGATCTATCCACTCTTTATAAATGTTCAGAACGAACCATACGACGTAGGTTGAGCTTAGTAGTAGATAGCTTTACTGCTACTTACCCCAAATCTGCAGTAATAATATTGGATACAACATACTTTTCCAAGACATTTGGTGTGATGCTGTTTCAGGATGCTTCATCAGGCAAAAATACTCTATCGCAAGTTTGTCAAAAAAACGAAACTAACAGAGATTATCTTGATGGACTTCGGTATATTACGGAGCGTGGAACTATGATAAAAGCAGTGGTGTGTGATGGGCATGTAGGACTTTTACAAGCTATAAGTTTCTGTCCCGTACAAATGTGTCAATTTCACCAATTTCAGATAGTTAGAAGACTCCTTACTAACAACCCACATTTGCCTGCAGGCGTTGAACTGTTGGCATTAATGAGAAGGATGTTCTCTATGAGAAAAGAAGAGTTTATAACCGCTTTTGATAAATGGTGTGATAAATGGAAAGAGTTCCTAAACGAACGAACTCTCCTAATCTCGGGCAAGACAACTTATACACACAGAAGGCTGAGAACGGCAAGACGTTCTATTAAGACACATCTGCCATGGATCTATACGTGTGAGGAGTATCCGGATATGCAAATACCTAATACAACAAACCTGTTGGAAGGATTTAACTCACAACTTAAAAGAGCACTACATAATCATAATGGATTGAATGAAGCTAACAAGAAGAAGTTTATAGATGGATTCATAAATACAAAAAAGTAGGCTGGAATAACCAGCCTACCAAATGTCCATTACTAAAACCCGAGAGTTTTTCAGCCTACCAAATGTCCATTACGCCTGTTTTCACGATGTATGAGTGGAGCCGCTTGAAAGATGGGGAGCCGTTCGTCCGTTCGTCGCTGGTTCTCCATCGTATAGCAGATATAGACACGCTCTTTCAGCTCTTCCCAATACGCAGGTAGGCATTCTGTGATACGTTCAGGGCGTTTCGTCACCATAAAGAACTGCAAGTCCTGTCGTTTCAGAATCATCAGCCATGCTTCCTCTCTCCATTCGTCCATTTCTTCGATGAAGAAGTCTGACGAGAAGCACGTCATCACCATCGTTCCGGCAGGAATCTTCCACTCTCCATTCCTGTTCTTTTTCATCGGAAGGTTGAATGTAGTGGTCTTGCGCACGATATTCGTGTCTATGCCATGCTGCCCATCGCGAGTGAAGACGTAGCAATGCTTGCAGCCTTCACTCTTGCGGTGACAGCCGTGTATGAGATCCCAGAGTGTCATTTCTTTTTCTTTACGATGTCGAACGAGTCCTTAATCAGTTCCTTTATCAGGTTGCTGTCTGCCCGCATCACGTCTATGCCAATCCAGTATTTGGCATTGCCGTTATAGGGATGGTCGATGAAGTCATACCATTCTATGAGTTCTGTCACCTTTTCCGGCTGGCATTTCACTGTTACGTGCGTCAGGTCGTTGATGTCAAAGTAGCAGAAGATATGTCCGCCGATGTAGAAAGCAAGCACGTCTTTTGCAGCCTTGAACTGCTGAAAAGGGAACTTCTCTTCGGTCTCTTCTGATAGTGACAGGCAGTAACGCCTTAATTCCTCAATATCCATTCCGCTTTCTTTACTTGGTTATGTATGATGACAAAGATACATATTTTCTGCTTGATAGTCAGTTTCTTTTGATGCGAAATGTTGTTAAATCACAAATTCTTTTCACGAAGAAAAATATTTCTTTTCATGAAGAAAAATATTTCTTTTCGTGAAAATAATTATTTCTTTTCATGAAGAAAATTTGCAGTTCTGTGTTTTCAAGTTGCAATACTATTAATCATCTGTAACATTCTTTGCTTGACTTTGTCATTACGAAAAGGCTGTTTTATGTCCAATTAGTCTGTGGAATTTCACAGTATCTTGGGGTAGGTGGAATTTCAATGACTGATTTGTAATAATGAAATGAGTTGAACGTGGTCTTTAAAAAAACTTAATTAGCTTGTTTAATGAGGATTAATGCTTATATTTGTGAAATGATGAAGAAACTACATCAGATAATGACATAGAAAGTTCATAGCTCACGATGTGTATATCATTTTAGTGGGATATTTATCTGGCTTATAACAGATTATGTTTATGTTGGCTGTCTGTTTTTCATAACTTATAGCTTGTGTAGGAGTAAAATAGTTGTAAGATGAGAATATATAATATCACGGAAATAAATCAACTCAGTTTGAACGGTCATGTGGGGATGAGCAATGAGACTTCACAGCAATGGAAGGTGTCGACCAGAGAGAATGGGCATATTGTTGTAGATGTGTTGGAACGTCCGAAGCCTCAGCAGCATGCCGAGGCAGAGCTGTATGGGCTGCTGGATGAGGTAAACAAGGTAATTGACAGGGTCGAGTTTGGTTTTGACAGGTCGGATAAGTTGACGGTTTATAACAGTCATGAGATAGCAGAAAGATACCTGGTTTGTCGTGAGAAACTCAAAGAACGTTATGGCAGTGACCAGTCTATCATGCAGTTGCTTGAAATTGTCGGGCAATCTGTGAATGATTTTGGTCAAGAGATGCGCAGTTCATTGGTTTATTATACGCTTTGGTCATGGTTTGGCGGTGGGAAGTCTTTTTCACTTAATACCCTTGTCTATTCTTCATGCCAACCATTATCTGGATGCTATGATCGTGAGGAAGAAGAAAGAGAAGTTGGAGGATGGGACAATCCATCTCATGGAAAGTGGTACAGGAGAACTTGATGATGTGTCTGGTTTCCAGCAAGTATTTGCTAAAGAGATTCTTCCTTTGACCAGTGGCGCATCATTCCATTATTCGTATTCTGTTGACACTGAGTTTTTCTGTGCAGAGGATTATCAGCCTTTCTTTGACAAGGCTGTAACGTTTGTCAAGGAGCAGGCAAGCGAGGACTATGTTTATACAAATCGTATTGAATTTAAACTTGTGGAGGATAAGGTATGAGTTCAGACAAAGGCGCTGATGATGTGCTGTATATTGAGCATGGCGACTTCACCGTTTGTACCTGTGGTGCACGTCAGTCACTTATCGAGGTGAAAAGCCAGATGTACGTAAAGCGTGAAAATGGACATTTGATAGCAACGGAGAAAGACCGTATGCACCCATGTCACATTTGTCTTAAGGCTACTACTGCTGCAACGGTGGTAGGAACTGTTTCTGGTTTAATGTGTCGTGGCTTAACTTTTGCAGGTGCAGTTGTAGGAGCCATAGTAGGTGCTGTCGTCGGTGGCTATAGAGGCTATGACAAGAGTGGTGGCAGTGTCTGGGGAGCTGTCAAGGGAGCTGTCAAGGGAGCAGCTGAAGGAGCTCGGCTGGGACTTTTAGGTTATGGAGTGTGGGGAGGTATAAAAGATGCGTTACTTGCACAGATGGCAATGAAAGTAGTCAATATATGTGCCTTCTTTACCCGTTCTTTCTTTTGGACGAAAGTACATCCCAAGGTAAGGATTGGTGGGCATCGTGCTTTGTTGGAAGGTGCAAAACTCGGTTGTACGCTTGGCGGGGTTGTCTCTGTTATCAAGCCTAATTATAGCAAAGCGTCTGATATGCTGTGCCTAAGTTACTTTACTTATGATCGTAAGACAGCAAAGGAAAAGAAAAAGGTAGACGAAGCCATAAGACCCTATGAACGTTACGATTTTGAAAAGGCTGTCAGTAAGTTTGATGATGATTATAAGGAAGAACTGACGAATAAACTGAAAAGCAAGGAACTTGCTGGATACAAGAGGGTCGAGGGTAAAGATTTAGATTACTTGGGTATAAGTACGAGTGATTTGCAAAATCGCAACCACGGATTCAAGGCAGAGGTTTATACGGATTCGGAAGGCAATTGTATTCTTGCATTTCGAGGAACAACAAGCGACCCACGTGACATGGGAAAACGAGACCTGCCGTTTATGCCTAACTGGAGCTGGGATTGGATAGATGACAACGCCTCGCAAGGATTAGGACTGGGAAGTGAGCAGTATGAAGATGCCATACGCTTAGCGCAAAAGATAAATGCGAATAAGCCGGAAGGTAAAGAATTAATTGTCACGGGTCATTCTCTGGGTGGCGGCTTGGCTACTGCTGCTGGTGCTGCTACAGGAAGTGAGACTTATGCTTTTAACCCTGCAGGTGTACACCCTAATACCTATGAGATGTATGGTATCAAGAATCCTGATACATCAAAGGTACACACCTATTATTCTAATCAGGATTTCCTGAATATGGGTAATAATCTGCTTGAACTTATGCCAGACTCCGCAGGTGAAAGAATACGACTTCATACCGCTGATGAGTTTGATTTTGCCGATGGTCATGATTTGCCGTTATTGCTTCAGGCTATAGAGAAGAAAAAGGCAGAACAAGGCCGTGAAATTATCGCCAAAGAATATAAAGCAATGTAAGAATGAAGAATATTCTGACAATATTATTAATCACATTAAGCTCTTGTAGTATGTTCAAAAGCAATCCCCCATACGCTGGGTATTTCAGTAATGCAGAGTTTCCTGTTATAGAAGCGATACACAACAAGGATAAGGAAACCTTGAAGACAATGATGAAGCAAGGTTGGAATGTTAATTCTACGGGTAAGTACGGTATGTCATATCTGCTATATGCGGTGTGGGAAAAGAATTACCCGATGACGGAGTTCCTTTTAGAGAACGGTGCCGATCCTAACTTCCTGTCTAATATCTGGGATGAGACTCCGAATGATGGAGAAGCGTATCTGCCTCTTTCGACAGTCTGCAACGGTAAGTACAATACGAAGTTTATTAAGTTACTTATTGACCATGGTGCCAATGTCAATGATGACCGTGCAATCCTGCCTATTTGTGAAGCAGCATCAAGCAATGACAAGCAGAAGATTGAGTATCTTTTGGAACACGGGGCAGATATCAATAAGTTCAATCACAATAAGGAAACTGTAATTACTGACCAGGCTGTTGTGTACAAATGGGAAATGGTTTTGTGGTTATGGGACAAAGGTGCCGACCCCATGAAAGCTGGAGGTACTGGGCGGAATACTGGTGGAAAGAGCAACGTTGCATATTGGGTACAGGTCGCCATAGATGGCACTGGACTGACCAATGAGGGCGAACGTGTTAAAAGACGCCTTGAAAGTATTGGTGTCACATTTCCATACCAGCCTGCGCAAAAGAAAGATACTGAGGCTGACAAATAAAACACTTGAGCTTAATCACACTAAGTTCTTGCAGTATGTTCAAGAATAAAGCACGACATGTGGGATACTGAAGTTAGGTATAATACCCTCTTATAAACACGATACACAGCAAGGATAAGGTCATTCTTGAGTGTCTGAAAAGCGTTGGAATCGAATTCTTTTCGTGAAAAAAAATATTTTTCTTCATGAAAATAAATATTTCTTTTCACGAAAATAATTATTTCTTTTCATGAAAAGAAATCCCTATTCTTTGCTTTTTGCTATCAGTTAATGGGTGAAATTCATTTTAATTCCTTATCTTTGCAAGTAGAATTCCTTTTCCTTAGAAAGGGAAGCAATCATATTACTATTTTATAATCGACTTGTCTTATGCGGAAGTATATGGCAGGTCGGATGCCAAATATTAAAAACCTACATGAAACAAAAGAAACTTTTAGTGACCTTCGTATTGGGTATGTGTGCCCTTACGGCAGCTCATGCACAGGATAATGACTTCGATTTAGGCAGTCAGCGTTCGGAAGTGCAGTTAGTTAATCCTGTTCCTGGTAAGAAGATTGACCATCAGGGACTCGTTATTAATCCTACACCACGTTACGTGAAACTGACAGGTGAGGGAACAGTAGACATCAGTGGTGGTGTTAAACTTGACCAACCGCAGCCTGCTCGTAAGCAGAGTTGGGACTATTGGACTGACCTTAACTTCCTTTCTCGTGCTGATAAGGGCTTCCCAATGAAGATACAATTAGTGAAGATACCTGTGGTTTTGGAAGATGGAGAGCAGAGTGGGGCCGATGTAGACGGTGCTTACACACTAAGAATCACCAAGAAAGGAATCACACTTCTGGCTGCTTATGACTTAGGAGTATTCTATGGTATACAGACTCTACGTCAGATTATGGAGAACCCATCTGTAGAAGGCGGTAAGAAACTTCCTTGTTTGGAAATCGGCGATGCACCAGTATTTGCCTATCGTGGTGTTGTTGAGGGTTTCTATGGTACACCATGGTCACACGCAGTACGCCTTTCATTGATTGACTTCTACGGTAAGTACAAGATGAATACTTATATCTATGGACCAAAGGACGACCCTTATCACAGTTCTCCTAACTGGCGTCTGCCTTATCCAGAGAATGAGATGAAGGATATCAAGGAACTTGTTGCAGCCTGCAAAAAGAACCGGTGTAGACTTCGTTTGGGCTATTCATCCGGGTAAGGATATCAAATGGAATGAGGAAGACTATCAGAATCTTATGCACAAACTTGACCTCATGTATCAAGCTGGTGTGAAGTCATTTGCTATCTTCTTTGATGATATTTCAGGCGAGGGAACCAACCCTAACCGACAAGTTGAGTTGTTGAATCGTTTGACAAAGGAGTTTGTAAAGGCGAAGGGCGACGTTGCTCCGCTGATTATTTGTCCTACAGACTATTCTAAGTTGTGGGCAAAGGCAGACGAGAACGGACCATTGAGCATCTATGGTAAGACCCTCGACCCATCTGTACGTGTGTTCTGGACAGGCGATGTTGTTTGTAGCGATGTGACAAAGAGTACACTCGATTGGGTGGATAGTCGCATCAAGCGTCCTGCTTTCTTCTGGTGGAACTATGCTGTAACAGACTATGTTCGCAACCTTGTATTGCAGGGTCCTGTTTATGGTTTGGACACTTCACTCACCGATAAGGATATGTGTGGACTCGTCAGTAACCCAATGGAGCATGGAGAAGCATCAAAAACTCTCTCTATAGTGTAGCTGATTATACATGGAATCCATCTGATTATAACCCAATTGACGAGTTGGGAGCGTGGCTTGGAAGTGATGATGCCACGTGCAAAGGAGGCTTACCGCACCTTTGCTATCCATTCTGCCGATACAGAGACAGGCTATCGTCGTGACGAATCTTGGGAAACAGAGACCTTCCGTTTAGCTGATTATAGCAAGGAAAAGCGTGATAAACTCTATCAGGAGTTCGAACGTGTGGCTAAAGCACCTGCTGAGATTGAGGCTGGTTGCACTGATAATCTCTTGATGAAGGAGCTGAAGCCTTGGCTGACTGAGTTTGCTAAGTTAGGCGAACGTGGTAAGAGTGCTATCGAATTGATGGACCTCTATCGTAGTGGTGACAACTTGAAGTTCTGGAGTAAGTATGTTAAGAGCCGTATGTCTGCGGAAGATAAGAAAGCTTACGAGGCTCATAAGTCGGGAACTATGAAGTTGCAGCCATTCTACGACTTCGCTATGGACGACCTTGGTGATGCCTTCTACGAGAAGCTTTCAGGTGAAAAGGCCTTCACACTACGTGGTATCGGTTCTTATAAGAATCTTAAGACTACCCAAGCTGGTTTGATGTTTGATGGCGACAGCATAACACATTACACCTCTGGTGAGGCTCAGAAGGCTGGTGACTGGATGGGTGTAGCCCTCCCTGAACCAATGGCAGTACGTGAGGTGCATATCCTTCAGGGGCGTAACTCTACTGATGATTGCGACTTCTACGACCATGCAGCACTTGAGTATTCTGTTGACGGCAAGACATGGAATACCATGTTGGGCGATATGAAGAACCAGTATGATATCCTTTGGAAGGGTGAACCAGTGCAAGCACGTTATATTCGTTTGCGTCGTCTCGACTCTGATCGTAAGAACTGGGCTTCTATTCGTTCGTTCGTAGTGGTACCTGCTGGTGCAGCTTCGCTTGAGTTTGAGAATTCTAAGGCTGGAGCAAGCGATGTTCTTCTTGCGTTCGATCATCAGCCTAATACATCTTTCAAGAATACAGGTGCTGTTTCGTTCGAGGTACCAAGTGGTATGACTTCTTACACCTTCATGCTTTCATTGCCAGAGGGTGGTTCTGTTCGCGTTTGCCAGTATGATAAGCGTAACAAGCTGAAGGCTGAATTCACTTCTAATGAGCCTTTCTTCACTGTTGATGTGGCAAAGAAAGTAACACGTATGGAGCTGATTGGCAAGGCAGAAGTGTTCGAGATTATCCCGAAGAAGTAAGACTTTGGTTGACGAGTTGACGAGTCTACAAGTAGACAAGTTGCTTGTTGAAAGTCAACAAATAAATAACAATAGGGACAGACGGTGGCGTCTGTCCCTATTGTTTGTAATATGTTCGGGTGAATGATAAACTAAGAAATGAGGTGATGAAGCCCGAATTTATTTCTTTACGTTAAAGGTTAACACTGAACCTTTCTTCAAGATAACCCTTCGATTGGAATTGTCACTAAACAAAGGAATGTCTTTGGTGCAAGTCAACGTTAGGATTTCTCCGGTCTTAGTCTTCTTATATTGATGCCTTAAGTTTTTTATATGTGAATCACAGGCACCATCATAATCGTTTATATGATAATCTGCTTTATTGATAGTCAGATATAATACGTCTGCATAAGCATAGGTACTGTATTGTACGCTTACGCCGTTAAAATGAGCGTTGTAAACCTTATAGGACTTGTCGTATACGTCATCTTCGTCAGGTTCAATAGTGAAGTATGCTTTTGAGGCTTTCCCCTTGACAGCTATTGTCTTACCCACAACGATATGGAGGTTGGCATAAGCGTCCATAGGTAGACGCTTTTTGGTTCCACATTTGTTAAACATTGAATTCAAAAAAGCTGGTCTGCTCATGTAATCCAAGTTGTTATCTTGTGCGTTGGCAACCATGCAGGACAATGCAAATAATAAGCTTAAAATAATCTTTTTCATTGCTTAATTCTTTAATATTGATACATTCATTTATTAGAATTCTGTGAATGTTTGAATTCAATAAATGTTTTTCGTCACCTTTGTTTGCGAATAGTAGCTGTTTTGTTGCAGTTCTTGTAAAGTCGCATTGATATTGCTGCAAATGTAGATAATAGTTTTTAAATAAACAAACGTTGGATAGATTTTAGATAGGTTGACTTCATTTTCGGTACTTTCTAACAACAAGTTGCCTCCGCTTCTGTAACATACAGCAAGATATTTAGCCTTCCGCACCATTGGTGCTAACGCTCCGCACTATTGGTGCTTACCAATCGCACGGCACGTGCTGAGTACTAACACATCGACTCAAGATGGGAAGAGAGGACCTTAATAACACATAGTAATATGCTAATAGTTCACTAATATGAGAATGGTTTACCAAGCAGTATTCATCTTTTTTGCCACTTTACGGATGACTTAAAATTATGATACAACACCGAAAGTTTTTGTTTAACTTTCGAGGTTTGTGCGTCTTCTAAAACTATCCTCATTTATTAGGATAGGCAAAGCCTCCTTATTTTAAGTCTAAATACTATACATTTTGTTTAAAATACTTTGATAAATCATTAAAATATAGTATTTTTGCAACGCATTATGTATGTACTCATACCAACATCTTGGTATCTAATTTAATGAACAATAATTATGAGAGGGAGGCTGAATACAGTCTTCTCGCTACATTCATTTAGGAATAATAATTCTAACAATTTAAATATTTAAAATCAAAACATTTATGTGGTTAATCAATTCATCTATTGGTAGAAAGGTGATTATGTCAGTTACTGGCATGGCCCTGATCCTATTCATGACGTTCCACTGCTGTATGAATCTTGTTGCGCTCTTCTCAGGAGAGGCTTACAACATGATTTGTGAGCTGTTGGGTGCCAACTGGTACGCAGTAGTAGCTACTGCTGGTCTTGGCGCATTGGCAGTTTGTCACATCGTTTATGCGTTCATTCTTACAGCGCAGAACCGCCGTGCACGTGGTGACAATCGTTATGCTGTTACAGAGAAGCCTGCAACTGTAGAGTGGGCAAGCCAGAACATGCTCGTTCTCGGTATTATTGTGTTGCTTGGTCTTGGACTTCACTTCTTTAACTTCTGGTACAACATGATGTTTGCAGAGCTCACACATATCGATGTACCTTTCCACCCAGCTGATGGTTTTTCTTACATTCAGTACACTTTCTCTAAGCCTGTGTACGTAGTTCTTTATGTAATCTGGATTGCTGCATTGTGGTTCCACCTCTCTCACGGTTTCTGGAGTGCTATGCAGACAGTTGGTATCAATGGTAAAGTATGGTTCAACCGTTGGAAGACCATTGGTAACATCTATGTTACTCTGTTGATGCTTGGCTTCCTCATTGTAGTGCTTGCATTTGCTTCCATTGTGCACCAAGCCTTTGCTGTGCTGCATAATTTAAGTATCTAAGTTGAAAATTTAATTCAAAAACAATCATGACAAAGATATTAGATTCCAAAATACCAGCAGGTCCTGTAGCCGAGAAGTGGACTAACTACAAGGCACATCAGCGTTTGGTTAACCCAAAGAATAAACTGAAACTGGATGTTATCGTTGTTGGTACAGGTCTGGCTGGTGCCAGTGCTGCCGCTTCTCTCGGTGAGATGGGCTTCAACGTATATAACTTCTGCATCCAAGACTCACCACGTCGTGCACACTCTATCGCTGCACAGGGTGGTATCAATGCTGCAAAGAACTATCAGAATGATGGTGACTCAGTTTACCGTCTTTTCTACGATACAGTAAAGGGTGGCGACTATCGTGCTCGTGAGGCTAACGTTTATCGTTTGGCTGAGGTGTCAAACGACATCATCGACCAGTGCGTTGCACAAGGAGTTCCATTCGCTCGTGAGTATGGTGGTATGCTTGCTAACCGTTCTTTCGGTGGTGCACAGGTAAGCCGTACTTTCTATGCAAAGGGTCAGACCGGTCAGCAGTTGTTGCTTGGTGCTTACTCTTCATTGAGTGCACAGGTTGCTACTGGTAAGGTTAAGCTCTATACTCGTTATGAGATGGAGGATGTAGTTATCGTTGACGGTCACGCTCGTGGTATCATTACTAAGAACCTTGTTACTGGTAAGCTGGAGCGTTTCACAGCTAATGCTGTTGTTATCGCTACTGGTGGTTATGGTAACGCATACTTCCTTTCAACCAACGCTATGGGTTGTAACTGTACAGCCGCTATCCAGTGCTACCGTAAAGGTGCTTACATGGCTAACCCATCTTACGTTCAGATTCACCCAACTTGTATTCCTGTACACGGCGACAAGCAGTCTAAGCTGACCCTTATGTCAGAGTCTCTGCGTAATGACGGCCGTATCTGGGTTCCTAAGAAGCTCGAAGATGCTAAGGCATTGCAGGCTGGTACGAAGAAGGGATCTGATATTCCAGAGGAAGATCGTGACTATTACTTGGAGCGTCGTTACCCAGCATTCGGTAACCTCGTACCTCGTGACGTTGCTTCACGTGCTGCTAAGGAGCGTTGCGACCATGGTTTCGGTGTTAACAACACAGGTCTTGCTGTGTTCCTCGACTTCTCTGAGTCTATCAACCGCCTTGGTATCGATACAATTCTTCAGCGTTATGGTAACCTCTTCGATATGTATGAGGAGATTACAGACGTTAATCCGGGCGAGCTCGCTAATGAGATTAACGGCGTGAAGTACTATAACCCAATGATGATCTTCCCTGCTATCCACTACACAATGGGTGGTATCTGGGTTGACTATGAGCTGATGACAACCGTTCCGGGTCTGTTTGCTATTGGTGAGTGTAACTTCTCTGACCATGGTGCTAACCGTCTTGGTGCTTCTGCTTTGATGCAGGGTCTTGCTGATGGTTACTTCGTATTGCCATATACTATTCAGAACTACCTTGCTGATCAGGCTCTCTGGGCAAAGGTTCCAACCGACCGTCCTGAGTTTGATGAGGCTGAGAAGGCTGTTATGGCTGAGACAGATCGTTTGATGGGTATCCAGGGTAAGCGTTCTGTTGACTCACTCCACAAGGAGCTCGGACACATCATGTGGGAGTATGTAGGTATGGGTCGTACCAAGGAAGGTCTTGAGGAAGGTCTCAAGCAGTTGAAGGCTCTTCGTGAGGAGTTCAACTCTAACCTCTTTATTCCTGGTAAGAAGGAAGGCTTGAATGTCGAGCTTGACAAGGCAATTCACCTCCGTGACTTCATCCTTATGGGTGAGCTCGTAGCTTATGATGCATTGCATCGTGAGGAGAGTTGTGGTGGTCACTTCCGTGAGGAGCACCAGACTGAGGAAGGTGAGGCTAAGCGTGACGACGAGAACTTCTTCTATGTTGGCTGCTGGGAGTATCAGGGTGATGACACCAAGACCCCAGAACTCATCAAGGAACCTCTCGAGTATGAGGCAATCAAGGTACAAACACGTAATTACAAGAACTAAAATGGCAAGAATATATCATTCACAATTAAGTATTGGAAGCAGAATGGTCCACAGGATCAGGGCCATTTCGATACACATGAGATGAAGAATATCCCAGATGACACCTCATTCCTTGAGATGCTTGACATCCTTAATGAGGAGTTGATTGCTGCTGGTGATGAACCATTCGTCTTCGATCACGACTGCCGCGAGGGTATTTGCGGTATGTGTTCACTCTATATCAATGGTACTCCACACGGTAAGACTGAACGCGGTGCAACAACCTGTCAGCTTTATATGCGCCGTTTCAACGATGGTGATGTTATCACTGTTGAGCCATGGCGTTCAGCTGGTTTCCCAGTAATCAAGGACTGTATGGTAGACCGTACAGCATTCGATAAGATTATTCAGGCTGGTGGTTACACAACAATCCGTACTGGTCAGGCACAGGATGCTAATGCTATTCTTATCTCTAAGGACAATGCTGATGAGGCTATGGACTGTGCAACATGTATCGGTTGTGGTGCTTGTGTTGCTGCATGTAAGAATGGTTCTGCAATGCTTTTCGTTTCATCTAAGGTTAGCCAGTTGGCTCTCTTGCCACAGGGTAAGCCTGAGGCTGCTAAGCGTGCTAAGGCAATGGTTGCTAAGATGGATGAGGTTGGCTTCGGTAACTGTACTAACACACGTGCTTGCGAGGCTGTTTGTCCTAAGAACGAGAAGATTGCTAACATCGCTCGTTTGAACCGTGAGTTCATCAAGGCAAAGTTTGCTGATTAATCATAAGCAACAGGCAGTAGCCATATAGACTACTACCAAGCTTATTCAATCATAGGAAATCCCATAGCTCTGATATATGAGTTATGGGATTTTTGTTTATATGCCCCAGTTAAGTTAGTATGCGATACTTTATGATTTGAACCTCTTTTATATCCTTTGACCTTTGAGGTTTGACCTTTTAACTTTATGATTTTACTTTCACCGACTACGAATTACGCTAATTACTCGAATCCTTATCGCAACGTAATTCGTTTAATCAGTAGTTACAGATCGATAGTTTACGAGTTTAGAAGTTGATGAGTAGACTTATTATTTGTAGCGATAAATAACAGCTAATTTAATAGATAAGGATTTGAAAAATAATTACATTGTATTGAGTAAAACCTCTATACATTACGAAAAAAATACATATAAAAAGAAAGTTTGCAATCAACAGAGAATCAGTTAGTTATCAAGTAGTAAAATAAAAGGTGCTTAATTGGACTTCAAAAGGGCGTTAGTTAGCCTTCAAAAGGGCACCTTTTGCAAGTCAATTAGGCGTCTTTTAGAAGCCAAAAGAGCATGTCTTGGTTTTGAGTTGTCGGAAAATTATTTACAAGTGTCGGCAGTGTGGAAGTATGCTGTTTGTAGAAGACGGATAGAAATCATATCAATTTGCATCTTGTTTTGTATTTTATCCCTCTTTGTAAGACCATCTAATTTAGGATAATCATACCATACAGGTATATAAGTCTTTATTCTATTTCAATCTATTTATTTAACCCAATTCGGTCATTAGAGCCTAAACATATTTTGTTTTATTATCGAGCAGATTGTTTGGCTTTGTTACGCAGGCGTAGCGGGCTACGTCAAGTTACAAAGACGGACAAGATGCCGATAAGAAAATAAAAGATGTTAGGAAACAATACTATAGTAATAAAAATTATACATATTGTGGTCTAATGACCGATTTGGGTTTAACGTAAGAACCTATTTTCTTTGTGAAAGTAGTTCTGAAAATACATGTTTTGTCGCTGTGAGAGTATTGTTAAGCATAGAATAAGACATGCTTTGTTGCCTATAAAGAAGACATTTTGAAGTGGAGTAGAACGGCTTGTAGACAGGGTGACACGAGAATAAAGTATCGAAAGTAATAGGGTTAATGCTTTTCCTCTTATTCTTCTTTTACTCTTTTTCCCTTTCAAAGCTATGCTTCAGCATTTTACCTTTTTACTCTTTTACCCTTGAATATCTGTATTATCTCGTTTTTTTTTACTACTTTTGTACACAAAAGACGTAAAGACAATTAAAACCTACGAATATCAATGAGTGAGAACAAACTTTCCACTAACGAACAGGCACAGACTGCCGATGCTCCAGTAAAGGCCAGTTATACTGAATATAAAGTTATTCCATCACAGGGATATTGTATGATTGTGAAGTGTCGCAAGGGCGACCAGACAGTCGTATTGAAGACTCTAAAGGAAGAATACCGTGAGCGTGTGTTGCTTCGTAATGCATTGAAGCGTGAGTTTAAGCAATGTCAACGACTCAATCACTCTGGTATTATTCGCTATCAAGGGTTGGTTGAGGTTGATGGTTACGGACTTTGTATAGAGGAAGAGTATGTTGAAGGACGTACTTTACAGGCTTATCTCAAGGAAAATCATACTGACGATGAGAAGATTGGTATCATCAATCAGATTGCTGATGCACTGCGTTATGCGCATCAACAAGGGGTCATTCATCGTAATTTGAAGCCTTCAAATGTGCTTGTCACAACACAGGGTGATTATGTAAAACTCATTGATTTCTGTGTTCTTTCACCCGAAGATGTTAAGCCAACAGCTGATACAACACGCTTTATGGCACCAGAGATGAAGGACGAGACGTTGACAGCAGACGCTACAGCCGATATCTATTCGCTCGGTACTATAATGAAAGTGATGGGCTTGACGTTAGCTTACAGCGAAGTAATCAAGCGTTGTTGTGCTTTCAAGCGAAGCGATCGTTATAGCAATATTGATGAGCTCTTAGCTGATTTGAATAATGAAGGCTCTTCGTTCAGTATGCCAAAGATTGGTAAAGGTACTGTTGTCTTAGGCTTGATAATTGCTGTTGTTATTGGAATCGGTGCGTTGCTTTATAACTATGGCGGTGCATTAATCGACCAAGTAGGCAAGATTGATGTGTCATCTGTCTTTAGTTCTGATGCTGAAACGGCTCCAGAAGATACAGTGAAGGTGAATACAGCAGAGCAATCTGATAGTCTCTCTACTGAAGCTGAGGCTCCTGCAACAGGTAAGCTTGCCTTTATGAATAGGATGAAGCCAGCCCTTTACAAGGACCTTGACAATATCTTTGAGAAGAACTCTGCAGATAAAGCAAAGTTGACAAAGGCTATCAAAACCTATTATCGTGGATTGATTCAAGCTAACGATACACTCGATAATGAGCAGCGTGCTGAGGTAGATCGCGTATTTGGCGATTATGTAAAGCAGAAGAAGGCTGCATTAAACTAATAAGATACAAACACTATAGAGGTAAGGACTAAGTCATGTAGATATGATGTTTGACTTACTCAGTGATAGTGTTTACAGAAGGCAGGGGCAGAGGCTGTGCTTTCTTTCCGAACCTTGAGAGGGCGTGAGAGGAAGACAGTGTCTGCCCTTGTTAGCTTTCGTTGGTCGGTTTAAGTGTTTTAATTAACGAATGATTGATAATTTCTACAGCTGCTATTCGTGTCTGGCTGTAGAATATGTAATGAATAAAAAGAATGAAACGAGTCTTTTATCTGCTATTTGCAGCCATATTCTTTGTTAGCAGTGTACACGCACAGACACCAACGATGAGTCGTCGGCAGGCTGCAGGTCGGTCAATGGAGCAGCAGGGGTTGGTAAATATAAAGCATGTAGTACCTTCTATCAAGGTGGCTTTGATGTATGCTCGTACAGATAACTTCTGTAATCGGGTACTCTATCATGACCTTCGTGATGCCTATGTATTACCTGCTTGTGCAGAAGCATTGCGTAAAGCACAGGCGGAGTTGAAGCGTCGTCGTCCTGATTTGAGCCTTTGTATCTTCGATGCCACACGACCGATGAGCGTACAGCAGACGATGTGGGACGCAGTGAAAGATACCCCAAAGTTTTTTTATGTGTCTAATCCTGCGCACGGAGGAGGTATGCATAACTATGGAATGGCTGTAGATATCAGTATCTGCAAGGCCTCATGGAATGATGCTACATGGCGTGATGGTGCCACCCGTTGCTTGATAGATACGATTCCAATGGGTGTGAAGGTAGACCACATGGGGATAGCCAGTCATATTGATAAAGAAAATGACCTCGTTGCTCGTCGTCTTATCTCTCGCGAGGCATTAGCCAACCGCAGACTCCTTCGTGAGGTGATGAGTGCTGCCGGTTTCATGCCTTTACGTACCGAGTGGTGGCACTTCAACCTTTGTACAAGGGCTTGGGCAAAGCAGAATTTGAGGGTGGTGAGGTGAAAAAGGAAGAAAAACCACCGCTCGCTTACTCTACCAAGTAGCCCCTCCCCCTTACCCCTCCCCCAAAGGGAGGGGAGTGAATACCGAGATACCCCGATGTTAAATGGAAAGCAAGAAGATATGAGGAAGGGTAGTGTGAACAGGTAAGAAGGTTATATGCAAGAATCCTTAAACAAGATATAAGATTCTTTAGGTAAGGAGTTGGAGTATTTAATAGGATAAAAGTATAGGCAGATAAGATGGATAAAACGGATAAAATTAAGCAAGAGGAATTTCCTTTGCCACGATATGTGCAGGAAGTTTTGAGCAAACATAACATTTCACTCCCCTCCCTTTGGGGGAGGAGTAAGGGGGAGGGGCTGCTCGGTAGTCTTTCTGTCTTAGCCCTCCAATCCCACCGCTACCCCGATATTGACATGCCCTTCCTGCTCGACCAGTTGGCAGGATGGCAAACTGCGCGCACGAAACTGCCGTCGTGGGCAGCGAAGGAGGATATCATTTACCCACCGCATCTATCGATGGAACAGTGTTCAAGTGAGCAGACTGCGGAATATAAGGCACGATTGGTTGCACGCCTTGTAGGGTTGGAGAACATAGCTTCTTCTGACCTTAATAACGATTATAGCAGACCTTCTGCAGGAGAAGAAACTACTCCAAAGCAGCAAGAAAATCATGTTCGGTACAGTTTTGAAGGGTCGTTCTGCGACCTAACAGGCGGCTTTGGCGTTGATTTCTCCTTTATAGCGCGTAGCTTCAAACGTGCTATTTATGTCGAACAGCAGGAGAAATTGTGCGAATTGGCACGTCATAACTTCTACGCTTTAGGTTTAACACAAGCAAAAGTAGTTAATGGTGACGGTACAGCCTACCTCCATCAGCTTGACCATGTGTCTGTGTTATTCCTCGATCCAGCGCGTCGTAACGAGCAAGGAGGTAAGACCGTGCTGATAAGTGATTGTACACCCGATGTCTTGGCATTGGAAGAAGAACTTTTAGAGAAGGCTGATACGGTTGTTATAAAGCTATCGCCAATGCTCGATTGGCATCGTGCTGTGGACGAACTCAATCGTTTGGGCAATGTTGTTCGTGAGGTACATATCGTCTCTGTACGCAATGAATGTAAGGAATTACTGTTGGTATTGCAGAGAACGAAAGATGAAAAAGATGACAAGACGGCTACGGAAAAAGCCCTACAAGTGTTCTGTGTGAATGACGAGAGTATCGTTTCTTATTCTCTCGATGAGGCTTTAAGCGTGTCGCAGCGACTTCTTTCGGCTGTTCCCAAAGCTGGTCAGTATCTCTATGAGCCCAATGCTTCATTGATGAAAGCAGGCTGTTTTGCTTTGCTCACTGTCCGTTATCCACTTTCAGCACTCAGTCTTAATTCTCATCTTTTTGTCTCTGAGGAGGCTATTAATGATTTCCCAGGTCGTCAGTTTGAAATAGCAGCGGTTTCATCGTTCAATAAGAAGGAATTGCGACGTAGTCTTTCGGGGATAGACAAAGCTAATCTTTCCGTGCGCAACTTCCCTATGAGTGTTGCTGAATTACGCAAACGGCTGAAGATAAAAGAAGGAGGAGATATCTACCTTTTTGCTACTACTGATACAGAAAGCAATCACCTGCTTTTCGTTTGCAAGAAAACAGCGATACCAACTTGTGACTCTCAATAATTTTACCTAACTTTGTAGTCTTTTCGTTGCGTAACAGAAGCTATGTTTTTTGTCCGCTGAATGTGGCTGGTCAGACACTGTTTGATTAATAGCATAACGACTTTTAAACAGAAATATATGATAAATAATTACCGATAAAACCTATTAAAACAATGAACAGGTATTTTAAGATGGTCATCGCTACAGCGTTGATTGGTGTAACAACATCGGCTAATGCGATTGATCGTAAGACATTAGCGCAGTACGCTTCTTCGTTACAAGGACTGAAGAAAGAGCAGTTAAAGGCAGCTTTACACAAGCTGATGGACAAGAAGAAAGTACTAAAGTATGGTGGTAAAGGTCCAGGTTATACATGGCATGGCTTCTGGTACACTGACCGAGATCCGCAGACCAACGAGTGTTATAATCGTTATAGTGACAAGAAGTTTTACTTTGAAAGCACAAATACTGGTAATGCTATTGCTGGTATGAATATTGAACATTCTTTCCCAAAAAGCTGGTGGGGTGGTCATAAGAATGATGCTTGGTGTGATCTCTATAACCTCTATCCATCCGACTCTCATGCTAACAGTTCAAAGAGTAACTACGTTATGGGCGTTGTTGTCAACGTAAAGGAGGAAGCTGGTGCAGGCTATGACAAGGTCGGAACAGGCTATGCTGATGGCAGACTTGTAAATATGTGGGAGCCAGGCGACCGCTTTAAGGGTGAGTTCTCACGTAGTTATATGTATATGGCTACAACTTATCAGAACCTTATCTTTACCTCAGAAGGTGCCAAACAATTGCAGACGGGTGCTTATCCAACGCTGAAAGTGGTCATCAGACCTCTTCCGTCAGTGGAGCAAGAATGACCGTGTTGACGAGATGGAAATCAAACGTAACGAAGCAGTCTATAAGATTCAGAATAACCGTAACCTCTTCATCGACTATCCTAACCTTGCAGAATACGTATGGGGGGATAGTATGGATGTGGAGTTTAACCCTTATCGCTCTATAACAACAGCTTCGGATGATGCAAGATACACAGGCGTGATAGCTCCTGAAGACCCAGTAACGCCAGACAATCCAGTGGTTACACCACAGGGCGGGACTTTCGTGAAGACAACGTCAGCCCCTGTAGCTGGCAAGCGTTACGTTCTTGTAGCTAATACTGGTAGCAATTTTGTTATAGCATCTACTTTGAAGGGTAAGAGTTTTGGCTATCTGCCAACAAAGGGCATCACTGATAATAATGAAAAGGTGAATGTTGCTGATGACCAGTCGGTTCTTACTTTGGAGCAGGGAACAACAGGCTTCTATATCAAGGATGCTAACGACAAGTATTTCGGACAGGAGGATAAGTACAAGACCGTTCAGTTTGTGACTAAAGATAAGGCGGTAGAGTGGACGTTGGAGCCAAAGGCTGATGGTACATTCACAATCACATCTTCTACGGGACATGTACTTCAGTATGATACCAAGTATAAGACGTTTGGTGCTTACAAGCCAGCTTCAGCTAATGGAATCTATCCAATGCTCTATGTAGAAGACACGACAGCGGGAATAGGAACCATATGGACTGTAACAACCACTGATGAGGCTGTTTATAACTTGCAGGGTGTTCGTATGCCAGCTGATGCACAACTCGCTCCTGGTATCTATATCCGTGGTGGTAAGAAGTTTATTGTGAGATAAATAATCCAGAATAATAAGCGAAGTTATTGATAATAAATGGCTTCATGATTCCTTGTGAAAAAGGGATTATGAAGCCTTTTTTAATGGTCGAATGATAGTATCTTGCAGCCTTTGATAAGGCTGAACAACTTTTCTGTTGACGTCAAACACGTATGGTGCGCATGGTCAGCACGTGTGGTGCGGATGCTCAGCACATATGGTGCGGACGCCTAACACGAGTCCTTATGACTGAGTAGTAGGGTAGTGATAGTCAATAAAAAGGAGCGTAAATTTGCCAATCTACCTTTTTTTTAGTACTTTTGCACGTTTAAGATTAGGAAAATAACGAAATTAAAAGATTCTAAATGTCATCAGTTCAGATAAAGAGAGTAGAGACGAAGAAAGACCTTAAGGCTTTCATCGAGTGTCATTATGACCTCTACGAGGGTAATCAGTATGATGCCCCAAACCTCTATAGCGATGAGTTGAATACGTTGTCAAAAGACAAGAATGCTGCTTTTGACTTCTGCGAAGCTGAGTATTTTCTCGCCTTGAAGGAGGGAAAAGTGGTGGGGCGTGTAGCTGCCATCATCAATAATAAGGCAAACGAAAAGTGGGACAAGAAGGATGTTCGCTTTGGTTGGATAGACTTCATTGACGATATAGAAGTGTCAAAGCTCTGTTGAAGGCTGTTGAAGACTACGGCAGAGAGAAAGGTATGACCTCTGTTGTTGGTCCACTCGGTTTCACAGATATGGACCCTGAAGGTATGTTGACATGGGGCTTTGATCAGCTCGGTACAATGGCAACTATATATAACTACGATTATTATCCAAAGCACATGGAGAAACTTGGTGGCTGGGAGAAGGATAATGACTATGTAGAATACCGTCTTGATGTTCCAGAAACAGCTCCAGAGAAATACACAAAGATTGCAGAGATGGTGGAGAAACGATATAATCTCCATGCGCGTAAACTGACCAAGAAGGAAATCTTCGAGGGTGGTTATGGTAAGAAACTCTTTGATTTGATCAATGTTACTTACTCTCATCTCTATGGCTTCTCTGAGTTGAGTGAACGCCAGATAGACCAGTATGTAAAGATGTACTTCCCACTTGCCGACCTCGACCTCATCACAGTCGTAGAGGATGGCAATAAGGATAACCAGTTAGTTGGTCTTGCTATCACAATCCCATCACTAACACGTGCCTTGCAGAAGTGTCACCGTGGACGTCTTTCCCATTCGGATGGTGGCATTTACTACGTGCTATAAAGTTCCATAAGACGGAGGTTGTGGACCTTCTCCTTATTGGTGTCCTACCAGAGTATCGTTCTAAGGGAGCTAATTCTCTTGTTTTTGCTGACCTCATTCCACGTTATGTGAAGTACGGCTTCAAGTGGGGTGAAACGCACGTGGAGATGGAAACCAACGAAAGCGTACAGAGTCAGTGGGGTCCATTAGACCCAACTATGCACAAGAAGCGCAGATGCTATAGAAAAGCTATTGGGTGATGGATGATGAGTGTTGGGTGTTGATGGACAGCTTTAACATGTGTTCTTTCTATATTTTCACGTGTTTCTTCTATATTAACACCTAACACTAAGACACTTAAGGACTATTAGAATGTAAAAGGATGTACCTATGGAATTGTTTTATTACAGGCGTTTAGATGTTTATAAGGACGCTAAGCAGTTGGCTATTAATGTCAATGAAGCCTTAAAATCATTTCCAAAAGAAGAACGATATGCGTTGACAAATCAATTGCAGCGTGCTTCTACATCTGTTATGTTTAATATTGCAGAAGGCTTTGGACGCTATGGTAGTAAGGAGAGGATACATTTTCTTGATATAGCAAATGGTTCTTTAATGGAGGTTTCGAGCCAAATAGAATTGGCAGAAGCCTATCATTACATCTCTACAACACAGCGGGAAGAATTCGATAACCAAATCCTTTGTATCGTAAAACAGCTCGCAGGATTGAGAAAAGCCCTGCTTCAGTCTTCCAACTCCTCATTCCCTATCAGTAAGTAGACATTCTTGATATCTTTCAATTAGTTTCAACACCAACCCCCCAACATCAACTCCCCAACATTATCAATTCATTAACACCCAATACTCAACACCCAACACCCAACAATGGATAAATCATCAACACCCAACACCCAACACCCAACACCCGTAACTTACACCGACGATAATATCCGACACCTATCGGATATGGAGCACGTACGTACCCGTCCGGGTATGTATATTGGTCGTTTGGGCGATGGAAAGTTGCCTGAAGATGGTATCTATGTACTCTTGAAGGAGGTAATTGATAACTCTATTGACGAGTTTAAGATGAATGCTGGTGACCGTATTGAGATTGATGTGGAGGATAATCTGCGTGTTAGTGTGCGCGACTATGGGCGTGGTATTCCACAAGGAAAGCTTGTTGAGGCTGTGTCTGTACTGAATACGGGTGGTAAGTATGACTCTAAAGCATTTAAGAAGAGTGTTGGTTTGAATGGTGTCGGCGTCAAAGCTGTTAATGCACTAAGCTCACATTTTGAGGTAAAGAGTTTTCGTGATGGGAAGGTTCGTGAACTATCGTTTGAGAAAGGTAACCTCCAAAGCGACAAAACAAAGAAGTCTGCGGACGAGAATGGTACTTATATCTACTTTGAACCAGATGCAACGCTCTTCAAGAATTATAGCTTCCATGATGATATAGTAGAGGAGATGCTCCGTAACTATACCTATCTAAACACCGGATTGACGATTATGTACAATGGTCGTCGTATACTTAGTCGACATGGTTTGAAGGACCTTTTGACTGATAATATGACTGTTGATCCATTGTATCCTATTGTTCACATGAAGGGAGAGGATATTGAGATTGCTTTCACACACACCAATCAATATGGCGAGGAGTACTACTCTTTCGTGAATGGTCAGCATACAACGCAGGGCGGTACACACCAGACAGCCTTCAAGGAGCATATTGCCAAGACAATAAAAGAGTTCTTCGGCAAGTATGAGTATGGTGACATTCGTAACGGATTAGTGGCTGCTATCGCTGTAAACGTTGAAGAGCCAGTATTCGAATCACAAACAAAGATTAAATTAGGTTCCACACAGATGTCACCTGATGGTGAGTCTATCAATAAGTATGTGGGCGACTTTATCAAGACAAACGTTGACAACTACCTTCATATTCATAAAGAAGACTTCACCGATATACTTGAGAATAAAATCAAGGAGACCGAGCGAGAGCGTAAAGCAATGGCTGGTGTAACGAAGTTGGCACGTGAAAGAGCGAAGAAAGCCAACCTCCATAACCGTAAGTTACGTGACTGTCGTGTACACTATTGTGACGTGAAGAACGATCGAAAGGAGGAGAGTTCTATCTTCATAACAGAGGGTGATTCAGCCAGCGGAAGTATTACTAAGAGTCGTGATGTCAACACACAAGCTGTCTTCTCATTGCGTGGAAAGCCGCTTAACTGCTTTGGATTGACAAAGAAAGTAGTGTATGAGAATGAGGAGTTCAACCTCCTTCAGGCTGCACTCGACATTGAAGACGGACTCGATTCACTCAGATATAACAAGGTGATAGTGGCAACGGATGCCGATGTCGATGGTATGCATATCCGCTTATTGATAATCACCTTCTTCCTTCAGTTCTTCCCAGAGCTGATAAAGAAAGGACACGTATATGTCCTTCAGACACCGCTTTCCGTGTTCGTAACCGTCGAACAAAGATAAAGAACAAAGAGGTGATTGCCGAAGCGGACGCTCGTCGTGTGTGAAAGGAGAGAAAAAGAACGACTTTATTACACGTTATTGTTACTCTGAGGAGGAGCGTGTAGCAGCTATCAACGAGCTTGGTCCAGACCCAGAAATCACTCGATTCAAAGGTCTTGGTGAGATTTCTCCTGACGAATTTGCCCATTTCATCGGTCCAGATATGCGTTTAGAGCAAGTTACTTTACATAAGAATGACCAGGTAGCTAAGCTCTTGGAGTATTATATGGGTAAGAACACGATGGAACGTCAGAACTTTATTATAGACAACCTCGTTATTGAAGAGGACCTTCCTGACGTGGAAGAATAATAAAGAAAGTCGGTAAAAGGGATAGAATTTCCAAATGATGTCCGTACGACTGTTGGTACATCTGTGAATAATATAAATAAAATTGAAGAGCAAAGCTGTCTTTAAAAGTGCTTTTTATTGCTTTCTTCAAGCATACAACAAAACTATTAAAACATAAAATTAGGATATGAGAAAGTATATTTGTCTTTTACTTTTTTACCTTTTTACCTTTTTACCTTTGTCGGCGCAGCAGGGTAACGACTCTCCTTTACGCAAACTGCAGTTGGCAGAGATGGCAATTAAGAACTTCTATGTGGACTCTGTGAACGAGCAGAAGTTAGTTGAGGATGGTATTAGGGGTATGCTTGAGAAGCTCGATCCACATTCTACGTACACCGATGCAAAGGAAACCAAAGCGATGAACGAACCATTGCAGGGCGACTTTGAGGGTATTGGTGTGCAGTTCAATATGATTGAAGATACACTTGTCGTTATCCAGCCTGTTGTCAATGGTCCATCTCAGAAGGTGGGCATCCTCGCTGGCGACCGTATTGTCAGTGTGAACGACTCTACTATCGCTGGTGTAAAGATGGCACGTATCGACATCATGAAGATGCTACGTGGTAAGAAGGGAACGAAAGTGAAGTTAGGTGTTGTACGTCGTGGCGTGAAAGGTGTGTTGACCTTTGTTGTTACACGTGCTAAGATACCAGTTCATACTATCAATGCCTCTTATATGATTCGTCCTAATGTGGGCTATATCCGAATCGAGAGCTTCGGTATGAAAACCCATGACGAGTTTATGTCGGCTGTTGATTCACTGAAAGAAAGGTATGAAGACCCTCCTTCTCGACCTACAAGACAATGGTGGCGGTTATCTTCAGTCGGCTGTTCAGATATCAAATGAGTTCCTTAAGAACAATGACATGATTGTTTACACCGAAGGACGACGCGCTCGTCGCCAGAATTTTAAGGCAATTGGCAACGGACGACTGCAGGATGTGAAGGTTTATGTATTGGTAAACGAACTCTCGGCTTCGGCTGCAGAGATTGTCACTGGTGCTATTCAAGATAATGATCGTGGAACGGTTGTGGGTCGCAGAACCTTTGGTAAGGGACTTGTACAGCGTCCGCTCGACCTCCCTGATGGTAGTATGATTCGTCTGACAATAGCCCATTACTATACGCCAAGCGGTCGTTGTATTCAGAAACCTTATACAAAGGGCGATCTGAAGGATTATGAAATGGATATCGAGAAACGCTTTAAGCATGGTGAGTTGACCAATCCAGACAGTATTCAATTCTCTGATTCTTTGAAGTATTACACCATTCGCAAGCACCGAGTTGTCTATGGTGGCGGTGGTATTATGCCTGATAACTTTGTCCCACTTGATACAACAAAGTTCACCCGCTATCATCGTATGTTAGCCGCAAAGAGTATTATTATCAATGCTTATTTGAAGTATGCTGATGCGAATCGTCAGGCTTTAAAGGCGCAATACAGCTCATTTGACGCGTTCAATAAGGGTTATGTGGTACCACAGTCATTGCTCGATGAAATCGTGGCAGAGGGCAAGAAAGAAAAGATTGAGCCAAAGGATGCTGCAGAATTAAAGGCTACCCTTCCTAATATTGCGCTACAGATAAAGGCGCTCACAGCCCGTGATATCTGGGATATGAACGAGTATTTCCGAGTGTGGAATACTCAGAGTGACATTGTCAATAAGGCTGTTGCGTTGGCTACGGGCAAGTAGAAAAGTAGGGTAACATAACTCTATAAAGTTTTATAACCTGATGTTATAGGGCAAACTGAATAAGAAAAGGTGCTTAATTGAACTCCAATTAGGCATCTTTTCTTATTCTGTTCTTTCGTTAAACCCAATTAGTCATTAGCGACTACGCTTATTTCGACACATAAACCTTGGCATGTTATTAGGTTGAAAATTCACAGATAAAGGGTTGAAAAATCATTACATATATTCGGGTAAAATAGCTATAAACAAAGAGAAAAACACGTGTAAAAGGTATGTTTGTAACCGTCAGGCAATCAGTTAGTTATAAAGTTGCGTAAGAAAAGGTGCTTAATTGGACTTCAAAAGGGCGTTAGTAAGGGTCTTAAAGGGCACCTTTTGCAAGCTTAAAGGGCGTCTTTTAGAAGCCAAAAGAGCATGTGTTGGTTTTGAGGTAAGTGAAAATAGTTTACAAATATCAGATAAAAAGGGAATAAGTGATACGGTCTTAAAACATTGTATAAACCTTTATTCTAATCCCGAATACTAATTCTTCTGCAGTCTACCTACAATCCGTAAGCAGAGAAATGAGGGCAAACAATAAGGGCTGAAACCCAAGGTAGGATTCCAGCCCTTCAATCTCGTTTATGGGAGCATCAACCGAGTTAGGTTGAAGTCCACCGTTATTCGCGACTCATCTCCTTTAATAACGCGAGTGCTTTGTTCTCGTTTTCTTCCATAATCTCACGCTCTCCAGGACCCTTGTCATTGATACCACAGAGGTGAAGGATACCATGAATGATAACTCGGTGAAGCTCGTCCTCATATGACTTCTTGAAAAGTTCGGCATTAGAGCGGACTGTATCAAGTGAGATAACAAGGTCGCCATTGAGCACATCATCCTCATCATAGTCGAAAGTAATGATGTCCGTGTAGTAATCATGTCCAAGATACTCGTTGTTTACTTCGAGAATCTTCTCATCATCTACGAACATATAACCAATTTCTCCAACCTTTCTACCATGCGTTGCAGCAACAGCTTTAATCCAACGAGAAATCTCTCGTTTCTTGATTTTAGGCATCTTAACGCCTTCAGCACTATATGTTATCATCGTGTCTATGTTTTATCGATGAGGCTTGTGCGCCTCTGTCTAATCGTTAATATCCCTTTGGCAAGAACTCAGTGATGTCTTTTCCAAAGTTTTTCAGTTCTCTTACAACGCTTGAACTGATACTTTCAAATTGTGGTTCAGCGTAGAAAAAGATGGTTTCAATAGAACTCAAGCGTCGGTTTATATCAGCTTGTTCGCGTTCATATTCAAAGTCTTTTATACTACGTACACCCTTAATGATATATTCGGCCCCCTCTCTTCGTGCAAAGTCGATGGTAAGGTCGCCATATGCCTTTACTTCAATCTTTGGCTCGTCAGCATAGAGTCGTGCTATGCGCTCGGTTCGTTCCTCTGCGCTGAGCATGCACTTCTTCCGCTCATTGATACCAACACCAATCACAATCTTGTCAAAGAGAGGCAAGGAGCGGCGTACAATAGCGTCATGTCCTATTGTAAATGGATCAAAGCTTCCAACGAATATACCTATTTTCATTTGATTATTTTCTGCAAAAGTACTTCATTTCTATTATATATCCAAAAAAAAGCTGGGGGATTATTTCCCACCAGCTATTCCTTGAATATCCTGTAACGAGATATTACCAAGTAGGTTGATAATTGTAATTTCATTGCGTTCTATGGCGAGCAAGGAAAACTCATTCTTTCCATTCGGGTAATGTCGCTCGTAGATAGTAGTATGTTCGCCTCCCTCATTGACTTGCATTACAATCGAATACTTTTGTTGATTGAAGATGTTTTGGGCAGACTTCTTGATAGAAGGAATCAGTGAAGGACGTTCGCAGGAGAGTATCTGCAGATAATCGAGACGGCCTGCAACCTTGCTGATATCCTTGTTACCTGCTTTCACATTGCCCATCATTCGCATCATATTACGTGATATGTAGACAGTGGAGACACCATCTGTTTCGCTGTATTTTTCGAACAATGCCTTTTGGGCAAATGCCGTTATACAGGCTATCATAGTCATACAAAGCGTTAAAATAATTCTCTTCATAATCTAATCCCTTGTTTTATTAGTGATATTCTCGGTAGCGTCAATACCCTTATTGAGCGTCTTTGAGAATTTCATCAGTGCTTTTGACGTTTCGGCGTAAGCGTCTTTAGCGTTAGTATAGGTATCCTGTTCAGTTTGTGGAGACTTATTCTCGTTTTGGTAAACGATAGCTCCTGCAGCAAAGAGAAGCAACAAACTGGCTGCTATCCCTACTACCCAGCGCTGGTTGATATGCCTTATCGCACGACGATTAGTGACTTCTAAGGTGTTCCACTGGCTAATCTGACGACTAAGTCGTTCCTCTATCCCTGCTGGTGTAGGGCATTCTGATGACTGAAGAGCCGTGAAGAAGATGCGTTCCTCCGTCAAACTGGCATCGATATCACTGCCGTTGAAGTAGGTGTGCAGCGCCTTCTCCTCCTCTTCGGTGGTCATTCCATCGTAGTATCGGTCAAGTAAACGCTTTATTTCTTCAGTCTTTATCATATCTCATTGCTTTTATCTGTTCTCTAATCTTCTTTCGGGCACGGCTGAGAATACTTCTTATATTCACTTCCGTAAGCCCTGTTTCGGTGCTGATTTCCTCAAAACTGCGGTCTTCTATGTCGCGCATCAGCATGATTCTTGCCTGTGGTTCGGGCAGATGGGTAATTAACTGTCTTACGCGTTGGTATTCGTCAGCTTCCTCTAATTGCTTACTTATGTTCTGTGAGGAGCTTACTTGCAGACTTCCCACGTCTTTGTCGACTTCTTGAAGGTGTCCTGCTCTCATCTTGTCATAGAAGATTCGGCGTAGTACTGTTATGCTATAAGCCTCGGGATTATCCACATTTCCCATCTTATCACGCTGCATCCAGAGTTTTAAGAAGGTCTCTTGCACCATATCCTCAGCAGCTTGAGCGTTGCTCATCAGCCTATATGCCACCGAAAAAAGTTTCCGATGGCAGGGTAGGAATAGCTGTTTAAAATCGCTTGCTTGCATAGGCAGATGTGCGCTTTAGACAATAATCGGCTATGATGTAAGGTTGTCCGCCCTATAACTTATAGCTTTTCAGATTCTTCTTGTTGGTACTTTCTTTCACAACTGAGTCGACATCGTTAGGACTTATCTTACCCTTAATCCGCACAATGGCGCCATCTTGTTTGTCAATAGCGAGAATGAGCACTTCACGAATGCACCCTTTCTTTCTTTGAGGTAAACATAATTAGTCTCATCTGCCTGCTTATTGTAGATGATTGGCGTATATCCCTTAGGATGGAAGGTCTGAACCGTGTTTCTAAAACGACTTTTTACAATCGAATCACAGTCGTCAAAGACAAGTATACGAAAGGAAGACACCGCTTTCAGAGCCTTGGAATCGTCCGAATGGCTTTTAGCAAGCACCTTCAAGAATGACATTAAGGCAGGTATTATATGAAGGTGAATAACGTTTTTCTCGTGCCTATATTGCTCAATCAGCCCTTTTACGCTCTGCGCTGAGGCTGATAATGTACTGAGAGCAAGGATGCCTATGATGATAAACCGTTTCATAATGTGTCTTTGTTTACTTGGTTTGTGACTTTACGACATCATCAATATTAGAAGGATTGATATGTCCTACGATATTGATGAGTGAGCAGTCTTCTTTATCCATAGCGAAGACAACAAGGCTCTGCACTTCCTTTTCATTGCCTTTAATGAAGATTCTGACCTTTTCGCCGTCCTCATTTGCCTTCACCATAGGTTCATATCCCTGTGCTTCTAACTTACTGATACGGTTGTATAATCCGTCTTTAATCTTTTGATTAGCCTTCTCGAAAGTTAAAATTTGCAGTCCGTCGATTTGCTCAGCGAGTGCATTAGCAGTCTCGTCGTCGGCAGCTTTCAATCCAAGCTTTATGAGAGTCTTAGGCAAGTTGACGTAAGTGACGTTGTTTCCACTCTTAAACTCTTTGATAATAGACTCTACCTCATCATTTATTGGTTGTGTGATGAGCGACGTTGGGTTGGCTTTTACGGTGCAGCTTGAGCATAGAATGGCTACAGCGAATGCGATAGTAAAGATTGTTGTTTTCATTGTCTTGATAATTAATTAGGTTGGTGACTCAGTTCTCGTTCACATCTATAAAGACGGAAGATAGGACAGATTTGTGGCAAAGAAATGTCTTTTTTTTCAGTATTAGCTACTTTTATGGTATTAAGATCCTATGCAAGAAGATGATAACAACCACCAGCCATAGCCCTAATAACCCCTTTCATTTCCAGCGTAAAGAGGATTCCTGTGAGCCTTGAGATAGGAATGTTCGCTTGAATAGACAAGAGATTAATCTGCAAGTCATTGTTTTTAGCGAGCACGCGAACAATTGCTTCCTCTTCTGAAGACAAATCAGGGAAAAGCGTTCGTTCAATTCCTCGTTGTTGTGCCTGCCCCAATTTGATATCATCATCCCATCCCATCGCCTTCACAAAGTCTGTTGCTGATGTGATGAGAGCCGCACCATTGTCACGAATAAGGTTATTACAGCCCTCGCTATAATCCGAATGAACAGCGCCAGGGAAGGCAAATACTTCCCGTCCATAGCTACGAGCGATACTGCAGGTGATAAGTCCTCCACCCTTCGCAGCCGATTCTACGAGGATAGTTGCATCTGCACAACCTGCCACGATACGGTTACGCTGTACGAAGTTGCGGGCAACGGGCTGCGTATGCGTGGTATATTCCGACGAGTAATCCACCTTGTTTAATCATCTTTAAAGCTGTATCTCTGTGTCCACGAGGGTAGATATCATCGAGTCCATGAGCCAATACTCCTCGGTTTCAAAGCCATTCTCCAAGGCAGCTCGGTGTGCATGGATATCTACTCCGTAAGCCAGTCCACTGAGGATGAGTACATCTGGGCAAAGTGCTTTTAGTTCTCTGACAAACGAACGGATAATATCCTGCCCATAAGTGGTGCAGTGTCGTGTACCGATAATATTGATAACGTGTCGATTGTTAAGGTCGGCATTACCGAGATAATAGAGTAGGATAGGAGCATCTGGACACTCCTTGAGCCGCTGTGGATAGCGTTTATCATTCATACAGATAGGCTCAATGTTATGCAGACGGTCGTATTCCAATTCTTGTTCAGCCCATTCTCTCAGGCTATCAATGTCTTTCAAGGCTTGTATGAGATGCGTTGAGGCTTCAGGAAGAATCTCTCTGATGTCTCTTTTATGTTCTATGACAGCCGTGGCAGAGCCTGCTCGCTTGTAAAGTTCAGCCAGTTCACTGAGGTTAAAGCGAGTAAGTCGGGTTAGTAAGATTGAGTTTAAGGATTCCATGGTGTAGGTAATGATCAGTAGTAGCTCCCTACCTTCCTTATAGAAGAGAGGAAGGTTTAGGGAGTAGATAGACTTTTACAATACTCGTGCAAACGCTTCGTCATATTCCTTGCTACTGCCCAATCTACCATTTATGAGTGTCACAAGGTCTACATCTGCATGGAAGCAAAGGCGTTCGTCACTGGCACGGAAGAGGTCGTGAGAGAACACCCAGCGTAGTCCATTCTTCTTTAATGACATGCGTGAGATAATCTCGTCGTCGCAGGTAAATGGCACTTTATAAGTGAGTTGCATACGTGCTACAACGGCGTCAACGCCTTTTTCGTGAAGTTCAGAGAAGCTAACGCCCAATGATTTGAGGAATCTATGGCGTGTATGCTCGGTGTAATGCAGGTAGTTTGCATTGTTTACGATACCTTGGATGTCGCACTCATAGTCGCGAACATCCAGTCTTGTCTCAAAGATGTATTTCTTCTTTTCCATAATCTATGTTGTTTTTAGGATTTTATTGGGCTTATTAGGCCTATTAGCCTTATATGCCCCATTAGCCTAATTATCCCAATTCTCTTAACCCTTTAATTGATGAACTCCCCTTCAGATACTCATAACCAATCCTACAGCGGAGGCAATCTTTTCGGTCACAATACTCCTTCTTAAGTTGTATAAGGGCTTGTGAATCGCCCGCAGTCTCTACCATTAGCCCCACTTCCTTCCACATTCTAACGATGTGATTCTCCTCTGCTTTCAAGGTTTCGAGGAAGTCGAAGGCACGTTCACAGTACTTCTCCGAGTTCTTATGTTTGCCGTATGCGAAGAGGATAGGCGCAACGGTATTGATAATCTGCAGATTTAATGATGCTGCTGATAGTTTCTTCTCACTCTTAGCACTCTTCTCACCAAAGACGTAATGCGTCTCCCAGTAGTGTGTCACCTGTGTTGCCAATAGCTCTCTCACCTGCTTAACGCTCTCACACTCCAACAACTGTGACAATCCTGCCCGCTGTTCATAGTAGAGGTGAGCGAGCTGTGCGATACGGATATGCGGAAAGTTCTGCGGCCGTAGGCGGAGGAATCGCCATTGATTGGCATCCATCGCTTGTAGTCCAAACTTATGTGCTAAGTACTGATATTCGCTTTTCAGCTCTGTGAAATAGCTGTCGTTCAGTGCCTGCTGTTGATATCTTTCGGGGATAGCTGCTGTATCTAACAATCCAGCTTGCCCAAGAAGAAGGCTTCAATCTGCATGAGATTGTCCCGATGATGTGCCACACTCTGCAAAGGAATTAGCTTAGCCCATGTCTCGAAAGCATCCCCATTGATGCCGAAGCCATAGTTGCGGGCAAGTGTTACGAAGTAGGCTGCTTCCCAAGAGCCGTCACATTCCTTCACTCGTTGGGCTATCGCCTCTGTCTTCTGTTCCAACCTTTCAGTCTGTAAGGCACTCATCCACGAATGAACCATTAGTTTTGAAAGACTCGGAATGATACGATAACAAGCCGGATATTCGTCTGTTGTGAGTAGTTCTTCGTAATGTTCTCGCACAGCCGTCGGCACTTGCAGTCGCATCTGTGGCGGATAATCGCCCCTTCGTGTCTTAACATCAACGTCGATAGACTCAGCCACGTGCAGGATAACATTGTTATAGTTCGGGTCGCGGTCGTGTCTGTGTAGAAACCAATCGGAGGCACGGTCGTGTATCTCCACATTCCCCACCCATAGCGTACCGCTATCTTCACCTTTGCATTGAAGAAGTCAGGTCCAGCGTTGTGATTATGTAGTCCAGTGTCAATGACCTCCACCTCCTGTCCGTCAGTGGTTTTAAGCTCTGTCAACGGAAACAGCTTGTGTTTCCATACGTAATGGATGAGTTGTTCCATAAAAGATTCTTGGTTTGTATCAGTACGCAAATATACAAAGTTTTTAAGAAAAATAGAAGTCTTATCTACGTATTTTTCTTATTATTTTGCACCATAGTTTCACTCCTCTTCGCCCTTCGCACCATTGGTGTTAAGCACCCGCACGATGCGTGTTTACCATCCGCACCAGACGTGCGGGGCGTCAACACGATGGTTGAAAATGGCAAGTGGGGTAGAAACCTATCTGTTGTTTTATCAGTAAAAGGCAACTCCCAACTTGTCTATACCTTATTTAAAAATACGTAAACTTATTTTGTTTTATGCCGCAAATCAGCTACCTTTGCAATGTTTTAATTCAAATTAATTATGAAAATAGCATTGATAGGCTATGGCAAGATGGGGCATATGATAGAACAGATAGCCCTTGAACGTGGCCACGAAATCGTAAGTATTATTGATGTTGACAATATAGAGGACTTTGATTCTCCTGCATTTGCATCGGCTGATGTAGCTATTGAATTTACGAATCCTACGGCTGCCTTTGCCAATTATCAGCGTGCCTTTGCACACAATGTGAAGGTTGTTAGCGGCTCTACGGGCTGGATGCAGGACCATAAGGCAGAGGTTGAGCGTATGTGTACAGAAGGTGGACAGACCTTGTTCTGGGCAAGTAACTTCTCTATTGGCGTTGCTATTTTCTCAGCTGTCAACCGTTATTTAGCAAAGATAATGAATGGTTTCCCACAGTATAACGTTGAGATGGAGGAGGTACACCATATTCACAAACTCGATGCACCTTCAGGAACAGCCATAACCCTTGCAGAAGAGATTATCAACGACCTCGATCGCAAAGATAAGTGGGTTAAAGGCTTCCAACACGCTGCCGATGGTACGGAGTCAGGCAGTAACAAGGTTGCTCCTAACGAACTTCCTATTGCCTCTATTCGACGTGATGAAGTGCCTGGTATTCATAGCATCAGTTATGACTCTGAGGCAGACAAGATTACCATTACTCACGATGCTCACAGCCGTAAAGGCTTTGCATTGGGTGCCGTCTTAGCAGCTGAATATACCAAAGAGCATACCGGATTGCTTACTACAAGCGATTTATTTAAGTTTTAATGTTGGATGTTAAGTGGTAGGTGTTGGGTGTTGATGGTTACTAATAATACTTTATGACAAAGCTCAAAGTAACGCACAATAGAGGAGACTATACTTCCCGAACACTCTTCCACCAACTGATATTTAACAACAAACATACCGACATAACTCATTATTCAACATTTATCACCTCAATATACAGTATGATAGACAAAGAGAAAGCAGCCCTGAATCCTAAGAAGCAATGGGCAAAGTTTATTTGTGTTCTTGTTCTCTACCTCCTTTTCCTGTTCTGGGTAAAGAGTTGGTGGGGATTATTAGTCGTTCCATTTATCTTTGATGTGTATATCACAAAGAAGATTCGCTGGCAGTGGTGGAAGGATTCTGAAGGTCCTATTCGCTTTGTTATGGGATGGGTAGATGCACTGGTATTTGCATTGGTAGCAGTCTATTTCATCAATCTGTTCTTCTTCCAGAACTACGTTATCCCTTCTTCTTCCCTTGAGAAGTCGCTCCTTACGGGCGATTACCTCTTTGTTTCGAAGGTAAGTTATGGTCCTCGTATTCCTGAGACACCATTGACAATGCCGCTGACACAGCACACCTTGCCAATTATCAATACTAAGAGCTATATCTCTTGGCCACATTGGGACTATCGTCGTGTGAAGGGTTTGGGTAAGGTGCAGCTCAATGATATCGTTGTATTCAACTTCCCTGCAGGTGATACTATCATGAGTGAGCCTGCTTATCAGGGCAATGATTACTATTATGATGTCTATACAATGGGTACGAACTTCCTTGCACAACAGAATCCTAATATCAATCTGTCGGCGATGAACACACTCCAACAGCGTGCTTTCTTTGATAAGGCATATGCTATGGGTAGGGATTATATTGTGAGAAATGTAGGTACCTACGGAGCGTTGGATTGGCGTCCTACTGACCGTCGTGAGAACTATGTGAAGCGTTGTGTAGGTCTTCCAGGACAGACCTTGCAGATTAAGAACAAGATTGTTTATATTGACGGAAAGGCAAATAAAGAGCCAGAGAAAGTTGAATATACCTATTTGTTAAGTTTAAAAATGGTTCTGTTTCTGATTTCATAGGAGAACGTTACGACGAACTTCGTAAGGATTTAGAAATCAGTGATGAGGATGTACAGACGCTCAGTCGTCTGAAAGGATATGACTTGAGCCATGGTAACGTGCTTAATAAGGATATTCTGTCTTATGATGGTTATATGCCATTGACAAAACGAGCCGTTGCTGAGCTGAAGCGTCAGGGTCTTGTACAGTCTATCCGTCCTGTAACAGATAAGGATCTCTACTCTGGTCCGTATTATCCACTCAATGGTTTTACTGGTTGGACACGCGATAATTATGGTCTATTTGGATTCCAGCAAAGGGCAAGTCGATTAAGTTGACATTAGAGAACCTCCCTGTTTATGAGCGTTGTATCAAGGTATATGAGGGCAACGACTTACAGGTTAAGAACGGAAAGATATATATCAACGGTAAACTATCTAATAGCTACACCTTTAAGATGGACTATTACTGGATGATGGGTGATAACCGTCATAACTCTGCCGACAGCCGTTTTTGGGGCTTTGTACCAGAGGATCATGTCGTTGGTAAGCCAATCTTCATTTGGTGGTCAAGTGATCCAGACCGCAAGGGCTTTGGAGGAATTCGTTGGCACAGACTGTTTAACTGGGTGGACAATATAAAGTAGGTCTCAACAACCTCCCCAAGCCCCTCCGAAGGAGGGGATGTGAGATTAGTAAAGTTGGGAGAGGTAGGGGAGAAAATTTCCCATACTTTTCTGAAGGAGGGGATGTGCTCATTACCAATCTCTGGTAAGTATTCCACATCCTCTCCTTTTTATTATCTTATAATCGTATAATTATCGTCATCAACAAAGTTTATGGCATATCCTGATAATAGTAACATCGGTAACTTGACATCCCCTCCTTCGGAGGGGCTTGGGGAGGTCTTGCTCTCCACTGCTTACTTTGCGCCCATTCAATGGTATCAGAAACTGAATCGCTATGACAGCTGTCTGATAGAGCAACACGATAACTTTGTTAAGCAGACCTATCGTAATCGTTGCGTAATTGCTTCTGCGAATGGTCCACAAACCCTCTCTATTCCTGTCGAGAAGTTTGAGAGTCTGAAGTGTCCGATGAAGGATGTGCGTATCAGCGACCACGATAACTGGCGTCACCAGCACTGGAACGCATTGCTGTCGTCTTATGGTGAGAGTCCGTTCTTTGAATATTATGAAGACGATATACGTCCATTCTTCGAGCGAAAATGGACGTATCTCTATGATTTCAACTGGGAGATAACGTTGAAAATGTGCGAACTCATCGACATTATGCCTTGTATGCGTCGCACAGATGCCTATCTGATGGATATTCCCGATGGAACCGTTGATTTCAGAGAGATAATCCGTCCGAAGCATCCGGGTGTTGACAGCGACTTCATTTCTCGTCGTTATTATCAAGTTTATCAACAGAAGTTTGGCTTCCTGCCTAACCTTAGTATCCTTGACTTGCTTTTCAACGAGGGTAATGAGAGTGTGTTATACTTATAAGAGGCTGTTAACGTAGTGTTTCTTAGGCTGTAATAATCCCTTTTTATCTCTCTTCTCAATTCTTTAAAAGGTATGTTTTGCGAATTATTTCCATGAAAAAAAGAAATTATTTACGTGAAAAGAAATATTTATTTTCATGAAGAAAAATATTTATTTTCATGAAAATAATTCGATAAAGGCGTAGAGTTGTTGTCTTAGAACAGCTCTACGCCTTTTGTTTTTAGTCTTTTCAGCGTTTTATTTTGTACCTTCTTAAAACAAAATAGAGGGGAGCTTGGATTATAACTGTCCAGCCTCAACCTGCAAGACAATGCGCTCTACAAGTCTGTCAGCTCCATTTGGCTCGTAGCGTTTCTTCAAACTACTACCGAAAGCCCAAGCAAAGGCTTGATAGAAACCTGCTCGCACAGGACCGAGGAAAGCCTGTACCAGTTCGTAGGAAGTCGAATTACACTCTCGGTCGATAAGCTTGATAAGCAACTTACCTTGGGTGAATGTTAGCTTCTTCATACGTGGCTTATAGGTGTTCCAGATTTCTTTCTCCACCTTCTTCATGTGTTCGTCACGCTCTTTCTTAGTAGGAATAGTCTCAAGATAAGCACCCGTTTCCAGAATAATCTGGTTACACTCCTTGGCGATTGGAAGTACCTTTTTGATGTTATAAACCAATCGATAGTAGGCTGTTTCCTGTGATTTATTCTTGAATTCAAGCGGTGGAAAGACGTAAACCTTGCTCGTTCTGACATATTGAATGCTGTCAGCGCCAACCTTTGCCTTACCGATGTGAACCATAGGCACAAACGTCGGAGAGTCCATATCTACCACACGATCCTCGGGGTTGATATGGTCTTGCGCTGTTGCAGCTGTAGAAAGCAATAGTAGCGTTCCAAGTGTGAAAAGCAATCGTTTACTCATAACTGATTCATAATCCAACTTCTCGTTGGGTACAGTTTATTTTCTGCAAAAGTAGCGATTATTTCTGAAGTGTGTTAGGAATTTAATAATAATTTGTCATTTACCCTCATTAATTGTCTTTATATATTGATTTTAGTCCCGATAAAGGCAACTACTCCATGACTATCTTTGGGTTATGAGATAGGATAGAAAACTATACTTTTTGTCGTATTTATAGGACTTATCCTATGCTTTTACATATCAATATGTCAGCTTTATATCATCTTGATTTCATATACTCCTTTCTTTAGCTTGCTTTATGACGCTAAAGAAAGTTAAACGCCTTATATTTATGTAGGGTATTTGTAAAAGCTATCAATATTTTTTCTACTTTTGTGAAACAAACCATAGTGCAGAACACAACACTTACGGAAGCGGTTTATTACGCCCGTTATAGCTGGTTTACTTCGGTTTAACCTGTAACGTGAAGTTTCAGGAGTGTGACTACATTCTGTGTCAGTTTATTTTATCGTTAGAGTTTATCCTTAAAAAAGAACGAAATAAAACATATATCATGATGAAGAAGACACTACTATGTAGCTGCCTATTTGCATTTTCTTTGGGTGTACAGGCGCAAGATAACCATGGATATGGGGCAGACGACAGTCAGTTTAAGTCACTTGCTGAAGAGGTGGCACACTTAAAGAAAAGCAACGATATGTTTAATGTCTATATCAACTATGCTGCCAGTGTACAGGCTGTATCGGATGAAGGACATGAATGGAGTGCAGGCTTTAAGAATAAACACCTTCGTCTTGAAGTCAAGGGTAATCTAACAGATAAGCTCTACTACCGTTTTTGCTATCGTTTGAACAAGTCGAATGTGGCAAGTAGTGAGGATAACTTTGCACGATCAACTGATGTTATGATGATGGGTTATAAGTTCTCTGATAAGCTTTCGGTTGAAGCAGGTAAGATCTTTCAGCCTTTTGGCGGTTTTGAAGTGGATGAAAATCCTGTCTATATCTATGAGTTCTCTGACTTAACGGGAGGGCTGGAGTGCTATTTAGGGGGTGCTGTAGTAGCTTATAAACCTATTCCTACTCAAGAGATTGTCGTTGGTGTGACGAATGCGCATAATGATAAGTTTGCTGATGTGTATGGTGATAATTCCATAGCAATCGAAGGTGATGGTACACATAGTAGGAGGTTAGAGAAGTCGCGCATTCCACTTGGTTATAGTTTGGCTTGGAATGGTAGTTTCTTAAACGATAAAATCCTCACCCGATGGTCATGGGGAATAGAATCTGAGGCACGGCATAAGCATAGTCGTATGCTCATTCTTGGGCAGAAACTGAACTTAGAACGACTGCAATGGTACTTCGATTATATGTCGCAGAACGATGGCGTCGACCGCTTAGGCTTAGCCTCAGACGAGCTGAGGGGCTTTTTCCCAAGTAGTGGAAATGATGTGTGGATGAGTGATATACACTATAATTCATTTATAACAAAGCTCAATTGGCAGTTTGTTCCACGTTGGAATCTGATGTTGAAGGGTATGTATGAGACGGCAAGTGTCACAAAGATTGACCGTTTTAAGGACTTCCGTAAGAGCTATGGCTATGTAGGTAGTGTGGAGTATTATCCTATTAAGGGGCAAGACCTGCGTATCTTCTTAGCCTATGTGGGTAAGAAAGTTACTTATAAGGAGGGTTTTGGCTTGGATAAGTATAATACCAATCGCATCGAGTTGGGCTTTAAGTACAGAATCAAAGCTTATTAAAAGTAGGAAAAGAAAAGGATAGGAAAGATGCTGAGGGGTGTAGGAAGGGTTGGAACTCTTCACGAAAAGAAGTAAGTATACGCACTATAAGTCGGATAGAAAAGTCAGATAATTGTCGTAGAAACCTTTTGAATCAGTGTTTTGAAACATCCTAATAAATAAAGAAAATAAATTATTCTCTTCTCGTTAGTGAAAGAGATCAACGCTAACTTTATCAAAATAGAATCATGGAAGAAAAGAAATTTCGTGTAGAAAGCGACCTCTTGGGTGAGCTTCAAGTTCCAGAAGAGGCTTATTATGGTGTGCAGACACAGCGTGCCATCAATAACTATCACATTTCACGCAAGCGTATGTGTGATTATCCAGACTATGTTGTTGCGATTGCTTACGTCAAATTGGCTGCTGTAGAAACCAACCGTCAGCTCGGTGAAATCAGTGATGAAGTGGCTGATGCGATGGCACAAGCATGCCGTGAGCTTATTGATGGTAAGATGCACGAGAACTTTGTGACCGATATGGTACAAGGAGGTGCGGGCACATCTGTCAACATGAATGCCAATGAGGTGATTGCCAATCGTGCTTGTGAGATTATGGATCACAAGAAAGGTGAGTTCCAGTACTGCTCTCCTAACGATCATGCTAACTGCGGTCAGTCAACGAATGATGTTTATCCAACTACCATTCGTCTGACACTTATCCTACTGAATAAGAAACTTGTGGCTTCTTTGAGCGAACTCATTGCTGCTTTCCGTAGAAAGGGTGAGGAGTTTAAGCATGTTATAAAGATGGGTCGTACACAGCTTCAAGATGCTGTCCCTATGACAAGTGGACAGGAGTTTAATGCCTTTGCCAATACATTGGAAGAAGAGATTGCCAACCTTAATCGTAATGCTGCTCTCTTGCATGAAATCAATATGGGTGGTACTGCTATCGGAACGGGTCTGAACGCTGCTCCTGGCTTCCCAAAGATTTGTGCTGAAAAGCTAAGCGAATTGACTGGTATGGAGTTTATTGCAGGTGCTGACCTTGTTGAGGCTACACCTGATACAGGTGCTTATGTAAGCTATTCAAGTGCTTTGAAACGCTTAGCTGTTAAACTTTCTAAGATTTGTAACGACCTTCGTCTGTTGGCTTCTGGTCCTCGTTGCGGTCTGAATGAAATCAATCTCCCACCGATGGCACCGGGGTCAAGTATCATGCCTGGTAAGGTGAACCCAGTTATTCCAGAGGTAACAAACCAGACTTGTTTCAAGGTTATCGGTAATGATACAACTGTTATGATTGCTGCTGAGGCTGGACAGCTGCAGCTGAATGTAATGGAGCCAATCATTACAGAATGTCTTATTGAGGACCTTACTTGGTTGCCAAATGCTATGGATACGCTGCGTGAGAAGTGTATTGACGGTATTACGGTGAATAAGGACCGCTGTCTTGAGATGGTGAAACACTCTATCGGTATTGTAACAGCACTCAACCCATACATCGGATATAAGAATAGTACGAAGATTGCTAAGGAAGCTCTTGCAACAGGTGGCTCTGTTTATGACCTTGTACTTGAACATAAGTTGCTCTCTAAGGAGAAACTTGATGCTATTTTGTCACCAGAGCATATGCTTGCACCAGAGGCAAGAATAAAGTAAAAAAGCTTTTTATGTTCGTGTTGATAAGCAATAAAAAGCTGCTTTTCGCATACTAACTATAATGAAAATGCTGTATCCACACGTTGGATATGGCATCTTTCTTTTTATGGTGGCTGTAGAAGTTGTCTGATATCCCACTGACAAGATGTTCTCTACAGTCTAAGACCACTGCGTTCTATTCTCCCTTTTCCTTTGATTAGATATGTTTTGACAATTCTTTCATACTGAATAAAAAAGTAGACGTGGAGAATCCTACTTTTTATGAGCCTTTATTGTGGAGCTTAATCATGTTATGTTTGTCCGAATTTTTCATAAATCGAATTTTAAAAGACCACCAAATGGCTTGTAAATAACGCCCTTTTGGCTTGCAAAAGATGCTCTTTAGCAACGTTACTAACGCCCTTTTGAACCCTTATTAAGCACCTTTTAAAATCTACCTTTGTAACTATTTGATAATAAACGACTTGTAAAAGGACTACAATAACTCGCTTTTAAGCTGTTTTCCCACCTTTTCTTTGAATATTTTGTCAATATATTTCTTTGCCTTTTTGCGTAAATTCCACATGGAGTCAGAGATTATGGAGGTTTTATTCTACCATGATAGGAACATCAAATATCATTTGAGTTCTTGTAACTCTTGACATACTTCCCTTTCTCAAAGTAATGAAAACTTGCGTAGTTCAGTTCTTTGTCTGTATGTCCGGTCAAGGGAAAATAGAATTGTTCAACGTATTTTGCCCTCCATTTAGTCGGGAACTGCTTTGTATCAATCATCAGCATAGGGAATGTAGTATGCTTTTGTTTGAATATGTCATCATATATATTCGATATGACAAGGACGTTAATTCCCTTGTCTTTGCATTGAGATACTAAGGCTGCAGGTGACACACAATAGGTAGAATGACAGAAAGGAGTATAATTATATAGCAATACTTTATCGTGTGTTTCGATATATTGTTTTACCTGATTAAGGCTGACTTTGTATACTTTTGAGAAGTCATGAATGTCATCAATGTTTTCTTCAAGTGTTATAACTCTCTTCTTTTGTGCATCCAATAGATGAGAATAGCCAGAAGTTAAGCCTGCAATCTGGCATGATGTCAGTCCCAAGAGTATTAAAGCTGATAGAAATAAATGTCTCATACGGTAGATTTAACAATTCAATAAAATGTGCTACAAAGATAAAGAAAAATAGTTAGATATGCAGAAAACCTACCTAACAAGTTCTTTTAATACCACTTCTTGTTCCCTATAAAAGCTCTTTTCATCGGCATCAGTTACGGGAATAACCTCTTCTAAACTTGCTATGAGGTTCTGCATCTCCCATGTAATGGAATAGCCTAACTGCTTTCGCATGGCAATACATTTATCTAATTCGTAGCGGGCGCGGGCTTTGTCCTTTCTAAAGAGTAAGCCAGCAAGGGTGAAGCGCATACGTTGGCGGAACTTTTCCTCTCGTTGTGCGGAGATAGCTTTACAGAGAAGTGCAATCTTGTAGCGTTCGTCATCAAGGAGTTCTGATAGCTCGTGATAGAGATAGGACTGTCGGTGGCTCTTGATAAGATGGGTATAAATATTGATTGCCTTATCTTTTTTGCCCATAATCCGATAGATCATCGCTTTGTAACGTTGGTTGTGCATATTGTAAGGGCTATGCTTCAGTGCTTCTGCCAATATCGGTGCAGCCTTTAAAGCCATGTCAACCGTAGGCTTACTTTCCACTTCCTTAAATACTTTTCCTACGATACGCATTCCTATTGAGGGAATAGGATGACCGTTGCCTTGCTCCATTGTCCAGTCTTCATCTGTTAGTCGGGTGATACCCCATTGTGAGATAAAGTCGAGCATAGAGAATCCTGGATGGTGGTCGAAGACCAATAGTGAGGCACGCATTAAGGCGCTTTGTCCCTTAAGGTCCTTGTCGTCCATCGTCGGATAGAGTCTTAGCAAACTCTTGAATATCTTATATGCCTCTTCTAACTGACGTTGTTGATAGCGAAGCTTCATCATGTCGACACCTACCCAGAACATAGCTATGGTCGTGTAATGTCCCTTGTGTACAGCATACATTGGTAGAATGGCAGCGTATGCCTCCTCCGTACGTCCCTGCTTGCGCAGCATAAAGATGTCTCTTATCTCCATCTTTCCAAAATTAAAGAAAGCAGACGCCAAAGCCGAAACAACAGGTTCGTCTTTTAGCGTCTGCTTTTTATTTAATAATTTTCCTTTTCAACCTCAGTTATTACTGATTTGTGACCGTCAAACTTCCAGATGTATCAGGGTTTGGTTTACAAGCCACATTGTTATGTGTCTCGTATTCAAGGATGAAGAAGTTCATCCATGGGCATACATAACCTTCCTTAGAATTGATTCGTGCAGATGGTTCATAATTGGTATTGTCCTTTCTGCGAATCTGAAGCGCAAGTCGTTTATAGTCGAAGTACGTGATTCCCTCGCCCCAGAACTCTATGCGTTTCTGTACCATCAGTTCTTTTATGAAGTCCTCCATAGTGGTGACATTATTTGCCTGATAAGAGTTATCGGTGTAACGATAAGTGTTCATAAAGTTTTTCAGAGCCGTAACACCTGCTGCAACACCATCAAGGTGGGCTGTAGCTTCAATGTCGATAAATACCATTTCTTCCATGCGCATCAAAGGAAGACTGATGAATTGTCCCTCGTAAGTATCAGTGATATTACCCTTTGCAGGACGGAACTTGATGTTAGCATAGGCTGGTAGCTGCTTCCAAGTCTCCTCATCTAAGAGGGAAAGTCTCTCCTTCTTAGTGCCAATGGTGATAGAGTCATATTTCTCGTAACCCTCATGTGTACCTGCAGCGGTCGGATCAATCCATGAATAATGGCGCCAGTCACCTTCTGGCATCTTATCATAAAGCGCACTACCAATCATACGAGTAGCACCGTATGCGCCAGCAAGTCCCCAAGTAGTTTCTGATGACATGGTGCTGGTGAAGGTATAGTAGATATAGCTGATTTGCTCACGTGTGGTATAGCCTAACTTCCACATCCATGCTTGGTTTTCCTTGTTAAAGCCGTCTTGTGTGCTATGCCACTGTGCTTCGGTAACAGGACTGTAGCCACTGGCAGCCTTACGAGCATAGGTACGTGCCTTCTCATAGCACTCACGAGCTGTGGTTATACCTAACTTATCATACTCAATGCTTGCAGAGTCTTCTGCTGCTATGGCTGCATTAAGGTCTGCACTACTCTGATCAAAACGACTTGCCATTTCCATCCAAAGGCGTGCTTTGAGTCCATAGACTACACTAAGGTTAGGCAAGTTCTTGTCGGGACGTGTATAATTAGCCAGATACTCCTCGGCATGGTTGAGGTCAGTAAGGATGAAGCGATACATCTTATAGAACGGAGCACGTGGATTGTGGCGTTGCATTTCTTTCGTTGTCTTTTTCGGTAACGATAGGAACCGTGAGCCCCATATCCCATTTTTTTGTCGCCTTTATCATCCAAACTTGCAATGCCAGTCTTCTTGAATTCGAACTGACGAGCTATGTCAAGATAAGCCATTGCACGATAAGCCAGAGCTATACCTAAGTAGTTTTTAGAGGTTGGTGAGGCTGTGGCAGGATCTACTACACTTGTTACGTTGTTACAGGTAGCAATGAAATCGTAGTAAAAACGATAGGTGTAATAAGCCTTGAAACGGGTGTTGACACCGCTTTCCACTGTCGTCCAATAGCTATAGTTACTACTATAAACAGGGAAATCACTTCCTAAGACATCCCTATAGTGCATCTGACAAGGATAACCCCAGTCGTTGAGAGGGTCACCAGAACCCCAAGAGTCAAAGGTTATCATATAAGAAAGGATACCATTGATAAGTCCTTCTTGTGAAGAAGGCATCTTTCTTACTTGGTCAGAAGTTAATACTTCCGACGGTTCAATGCTATCGATACAAGAAGTAAAGCCAAAGGTAATAGCAACGATAGCCAACGTTATGATGTGATTTGATATTAAGCGTTTCATAATGACGTACTATTAATGTAAGAAGATGGTTAGAATGTTAGTTTAATACCACCAGAGATGGTTCTCGTTGGGCTATAGATGGATGTACTACTACCTCCAGAGAAGGAACCACGTGGGTCGAATCCCTTACGCTTACTCCAAAGTATACGTTGTCAGCAGCCACATATATGCGTACATTCTCCAATCCTATTTTACTTACCCATAGCTTAGGTAGGGTGTAGCCAAGGTTGATATTCTGTAAGCTTAGATAGCTACCGCTGATGAGGAAACGGTCGCATTGAGCACTGACACTTGGATCGTCATATTGCCAACGAGGTATATTACTGGTCGGATTACTTGCTGACCAAGAGTTGAGAACGTCTTTATGGATAGTTGTTCCTCCTAAGGTACCACTCGGTGGACCCATAAAACCTGCGTAACCACTGTCGTATGAAAGTCCTCCTAACGAATAAGCGAAGGAGATAGAGAAGTCGAAACCATACGCATTCAGCGTTGTTCCAAAGCCACCATAGAGGTCTGGGTGTGGACTTCCACATGAGTAATAGCCCGCATTACCATATACATCTGTCGTTTTAAGGGTTCCGTCAGGGTCAGTGTAGTACCACATAGCCTTTCCTTCATTAGAAACACCTGCATAACGAGGCATATACCACTCGTAAATAGGGAGTCCCTCGGCATAGAGTCTATCACCACTACTATAGCCAGGATGCCCATCTACAACGAGATCAGCTTTGAGGACGTCAGCGAGTTTGATGATTTCATTCTTGTAAGTAGTTGCATTCACGTTGACATCCCATGAGATATTTTTAGTCTTTAAGACGGTAGCAGCGAGGTCAACCTCCACACCCTTGTTCGTCATATCACCAATATTGTCATACGTTCCTTTGTAACCAGCAGAGTAAGGAGCAAAGACAAAGCAGAGCATATCAGTTGTTTTCTTATAGAAATACTCAATACTACCACGCAAACGGCTATTGAATAATTCAAAATCGAAGCCTGCATTGAAGTTGTTATTGGTCTCCCAAGTAATATTAGGGTTGCCCTTTTCAGACAGAACTAATCCAACCTTATTGTTCGTGTTTACGATACTATAAGTATCAAGATAGTGGAAATCACCAATATTATCATTACCTTGCTGACCGAAAGAAGCCTTTAGTTTCAACATATTCAACCATTTGAAAGGTTTCATGAAAGGCTCTTTCGTAATAGTCCAAGCACCACCGAAGGAGTAGAAGTTACCCCAACGATGATTAGGATCAAAGCGACTGGAAGCGTCACGACGGAAAGAAAGACTTCCAAAGTACTTCTGATCGTAGTCGTATTGCCCACGGAAGAAGAAGCCTTCAGACTCATATTCACTATTACCAGACTCTCCTGTGTTATCCATCTTTATTGCTCCAGCAAGAGTTTGGTTGGTAAAGTAGGATGCCATACCAAGTTTACTACCCCACAAACTTTCGTAGTTGTAGCGATAGAACTCATGACCAAGGAGCAATTCCATGTGATGATGACCAAAGTCATGGTTGTAATTCACGAGTTGTTGGAAGTTATAAGAGAAGGTTTGATCACTTGTTCTGGTCACAACACCCGTTGGATAAGTCGTATGACTGTATCCATAGAAAGGCTGTTTCGTCTCAGTTGCACGTGAGTTGTTGACGGTCACCGTACCATTAAGGGTAATCTTCAATCCCTCAAGAGGCATGATATTCGCATAGCCATAGAGCGAATACATATTAACTTTCGAACTATTCGTATTCAACGCATTCTCTTGTAATGGGTTGATGTTAGGTAACGTAGGACGTCTTAGTCCAATAACAGCACCATTACCATAGTCATACATCTGTCCATTCTCATCTGTCATGATGTTCCCTTGCTCATCACGAATGAAGGCAGGATAGATAGGTGCGACATTATTCAACTGATAGAAAAGACCATTATCATCCGATGGTATCACATGGTATTTAGCCCGAGAGAAGTTCATGTTTGTACCCACCCTTCAACCATTTGCGTGCTTCATAGTCCGCTTTGGCACGAACGGTAATACGTTCAAAGTCTGAATGATATGCCACACCTTCATTGTTTAAGTAACCCAAAGAAAGGTAGTATTGCATTTTATCACTACCTCCAGTCAGGTTTATATCATACTCTTTGCGTAATCCGTTACGAAAGGCAAGGCTCTTCCAATCGTCTGGTAGGATGGTATAACGTTTACCATTATGCTCAATAACACGTCCTAACGTGGCATGTGGATTCATATGACCATCTTCCCCAATGAGCTGTTCTCCGTTTGGAACAGTAAATATTGGATATCCCAATCCACCCGCTGCGCCAGGTGCAACGAGTTGTTTGTTAGCCTCAATAGTAGCTTGAGCAGGGGTCAATCCGAGTCCTTTCAGTTGATAATTATACAATGCATTATAGTAAACCTCATAGTATTTAACAGGATCATCAATAGTCTCATAGTAGCGTTTAATACGACTATTCGTACCCCATCTCATATCAACAGAAATATGCGCATTACCAACTTGTGCATGTTTTGTTGTCACCATGATAACACCATTGGCTCCTCGTGCTCCATAGAGTGCGGTAGAAGACGCATCTTTCAATACGGTTACAGAAGCCACATCGGCAGGGTTAAGGTTGTTCCAACCGCCATCGTAAGGCGCACCATCTACTATAATCAGAGGGCTTTGTCCTGCGCTAATACTACTAAGCCACGTACACGGATAGAAGGGGTTGAACCAGGTTCTCCACTGTTGTCTATAATCTGAACACCAGCAGCCTCACCTTTCAAACTACTCATTACGTTATTGACCTGCTTATGTTCAATCTTTTTAGAGTCAACAATGGCAGCAGAGCCTGTAAAAGCCGAACGCTTTTGTTCACCGAAGGCAGTTACAACCACCTCGTCCAACGCAGAGTTGTCGTTAATCATCGTAATCTTCATTGTCGGTTTGGCAGGACCAGTGAAGGTTTTCATACCGACATAAGATACTTCCAACTTAGCACCAGACTTGATATTGGCAAGTGTAAACTTACCGTCCATGTCTGTTGCTGTAATCAGTTTGCTGTCACCGACTACCTGAACCGTTGCACCGATAATCGTTTCACCTGTTTCGTCGACAACAACACCCGAAGCAGTGAATACTTGTTGGGCAAAGCTGACGATTGCCGACAGCATAAATAAGGTAGAAAATAAGAGTCTTTTCGTATTCATAAGGCAGGTCTTTATGTTATTTTCAAGTAAGGTTGTATGTAATAGATAATTATGTCGCAAATATAACTAAAAGTTTCAAACAATCAAATAAAATCATGGAAATAATTTAAAAAAATAACATTTGGTGTTCTTTAGGTTTGTAAGTGTTATTCTTACAAGGAAACTATTAGACGTGGATGTCATCTTTTTACAAGGTTAATAAGAGATTGTTTCCATTGAAATGTATTTTATTCTTTAGTCTTATTGTTCGATAATAAAGCAAAATATGTTGAGGCTCTAATGAGCGATTTGGGTTAAATTAAAGGTTATATGAGAAAATAACATTACCTTTGCCATAGAAACAAACAGTCAAGGTGATATGAAATATCTATTGGTATCAGATATCCACGGATGTCTGCCAGCACTGGAGAAGGTGCTACAATTCTATGATCGCGAGCATTGTGACATGCTTTGCATACTTGGAGACATACTTAATTATGGTCCACGTAACTCTATCCCAGAGGGAATAGATGCTAAGGGGATAGTGGAAGCACTAAATAAACGTGCTAATAACATCGTAGCAGTACGTGGAAACTGTGATGCAGAAGTTGATCAGATGCTACTTGATTTCCCAATGATGTCTGACTATTTGATGTTAGTTGATGAGGGACGAAAGATTTTCCTGACACATGGACATATCTATAACAAATCCACAATGCCAAAAGGTCATTTCGATGCGATTGTCTATGGGCATACACATCTTTGGGAACTCACCCAGCAGGAGGGTACGCTTGTTTGCAATCTCGGCTCTATCACTTTCCAAAAGGTGGGAATGTGGCTACCTTTATGACCTATGAGCATGGTGTATTTACAGCTTACACGCTTGACGGAACACCGCTAAAGCAGGAAAGAATTTAGGGAAAACTTATTAGCCTTATTAGCCTTATTGGGCTAATTAGGCTAATAGGGCCAATTAGCCTAATAAACAATAACAATTTAATCCCTTCCTTATATCAGCCCTTTCTTTCCAAAGAATAGCTTTGAGATGCCCGTGACATCCATCAACCATGTTATGCCAAACGAGCCTGCAATGGCAAATACCACACTGACCACAAGGAAGAACATTCCCGTCGGCTCCACACGAAGCAGCAACGGCTGATAGAATTTGGCAAGAATCGTGAAGATAGGAGAGAAGAGTAAGAGGGGTAAAGTGTTACGCCCGATAAAGAGAAAGAGGTCGTGCAGAGGTTGAGGAACCCCTAACTGATAGATCCACAACAGCGAACCGATAACTAAAAACACCAAACATGCACCTGCAAAGGATGCCTTATCGTAATGGGTTGGGTCGATGCACCATACTACTAAAAGTCCTAATGTCCACCAACGTGCAGGGAAAGCTTGACGGAAATTGCCCACTGCTTGACGTATGATAGCACCTACAAGGAAGTAGGCTGCATTGGCTATTGAGAGTAATTCGCAGCCGTAAGAGATTAACCAAAGGAACAGAGCAAGAAGTGTAAATCTACCTAACAGCACTTGATTTTCCAAACTCATCATTTTGATAGGCAGCAGTGGTTTCTCTTGTTTCAATACTGATGAAAAACGCCCTTTAGGTTTTCTGAATGCGATATAATAGAAGATACCGCAAATCATCAAGGTATGTAAGTACCAATAAGGTCCCATCGGATGAAGGAAGATATGGTCAATCAGTACTCCTGCGGTTAGCTGATCAATGTGTTCACGGATAGGGAGTAGAGAAGCCATTACGGTATATCCGCTTTCCATCACTGCGTAAGGGATGAATATCCAAAGCATAGTTTTCCCCAAAGCAGCCCACGACTTATTCACATTAAACAGATAACCCGACACTAACAGGAAGCCCGGCATGTGGAAAGTATAGACCAACTTTTTTGCAACAGGGTAGGTGTCGCCAATATAAGTAAGGTGGAAAGCAATCATCAGCGTGATGAAGACGAACTTGAGAAAGTCCAGTTCTTCCATCCTTGCCTTAGGTTTATGCATTTGAATAATCATGGCGACAAAGTTAGGAAATTAGTAGGACACTTCAAAAAGATGTAGTTGTAAAAGAATAATTAGCCTCTTAAATTTCGTGATTTGATAGGTGTTAGTAATTTATTATCATCCTCCAATACAGAAAGCTTTTCATTTAATACTCAAAAAATCGCAGAAGGGGTTTTGAAAAATCGTTACAGAAATCCGAGTAAATCACCTACAAATAATGAAAAAACACGTATGAAAAGTGAGTTTGTAACAGTCAGGGAATCAGTTGGTTATAAAACTGCGTAAGAAAAGGTGCTTAATTGGACTGCAAAAGGGCGTTAGTAAGGGTCTTAAAGAGCGTCTTTTGCAAGCCTATTAGGCGTCTTTAAGAAGCCAAAAGAGCATGTGTTGGTTTTGAGTTGGGTGAAAATAGTTTACAAATATTAGCGCATAAGGGAACGATTAAAAGAAAAACTCCATTGCATTGTTCATAGTGAACGTTTGCAATGGAGTATCTTTTAATCGAATAATCCCGGTTGTAGAGGATTGTCTTGGTATGAGTTTCGTCCGAGATGGTCGTAGGCAAGCTGTGTTGCTACACGTCCACGAGGGGTTCGTTTGATAAAACCTTCCATGATGAGGAAAGGTTCGTAAACCTCTTCTACCGTACCAGAATCCTCACCGATAGCTGTGGCAATGGTTGAGACACCTACTGGACCGCCACGGAACTTATCGATAATGGTGAGTAGAATCTTATTATCTATCTCGTCCAAACCATACTTGTCAATGTTCAACGACTGTAGTGACATCGTTGCGATTTCGGGTGTGATAGTACCATTACCCTTCACCTGTGCGAAGTCGCGTACACGGCGGAGTAGGGCGTTACAGATACGTGGCGTACCACGTGAGCGACGTGCAATTTCATTCGCAGCTTCGTCCACGATAGGCACTTTTAATAGGGCTGCCGAACGCTTGATAATGCGCTTTAAAGTCTCTGGATCATAATATTCCAAATGGAGATTAATACCAAAACGAGCGCGGAGAGGAGCTGTGAGCAGTCCGCTTCGTGTCGTAGCACCAACGAGTGTGAATGGGTTGAGATCAATCTGGATAGAACGTGCAGACGGTCCCTTATCGATCATAATGTCAATACGGTAGTCCTCCATCGCAGAGTAAAGATACTCCTCTACGACAGGAGAAAGGCGGTGTATCTCGTCAATAAACAAGACGTCGTTAGGCTCTAAAGAGGTGAGGATACCCGCAAGGTCGCCCGGCTTGTCGAGTACCGGACCAGAGGTAATCTTGAAACCGACGCCCAATTCGTTAGCGATAATATTGCTCAACGTCGTCTTACCCAATCCCGGAGGACCGTGCAAGAGGGTGTGGTCGAGCGGTTCGCCACGGAACTTAGCGGCTTCAACAAAGACGCTGAGTTTTCGACCACCTTCGACTGTCCGCTGAAATCATTAAATTTCAGAGGGCGTAGAGCGTTTTCGAAATCCTTCTCAACCGAGTTCAGCCTTTCTTCATGTATGTCAAAATCTTCTGGCATATTGCTAATTTTCTGCAAAAAGATGCAAGTGGAAGAGTGTGTAGATAATATCTTTGCACATGGTTAATATATCCGTCAAATGCAGTCTTTTATGGATATATGTGTTGTGCTTCCCTATGAATTGCCGTATACGACTCTTCTTCTACACCCTCAAGGTATATATTATTTTCTGCAAAGGTACTCTATTTTTTCTGTGCAAGTGCTTTGTTTCGGAAAATTTATCTAAATTTGTAGCGTCATTTCACTCATATCCTTAAATGTATGATTAACAAGATTAATAAGAAAGTCCTTTATCGGGAAATCTTAGACTATGTAATGATAGCTGTAGGTATGCTGTCCTACGCTATCGGCTGGATGGTTTTTCTACTACCTAATCACATCGGTAATGGTGGCGTAGCTGGTCTTGCTTCCATTTTGAATTGGGGACAAGGAATCCCTGTTGCTAACACTTATTTCGTCCTAAACGCAATTCTATTAGCCATTGCACTGAAGGTTTTAGGCTTAAAGTTCTGTATCCGCACTATCTATGGCGTTGTGATGCTGACAGTTATCACAAAGGTTATGGGTACTGTCTTTCCCCATCCGGGACTCTTACATGGGCAACCTTTTATGGCAGCTATTATTGGTGCGTCGTTTTGTGGTGTTGGTTTAGCCTTCGGACTCTCCTATAATGGTAGTTCTGGTGGCTCGGATATCGTCGCAGCGATAGTCAATAAATACCGTGATATATCTCTTGGACGTGTCATTTTGTTAGTGGATATGACCATCGTAACGGGAAGTTACCTTGTTCTTCGTAGTTGGGAGCAGGTTATCTATGGTTATGTAAACTTGATTATCACCTCTTTTGTACTCGACCAAGTTATCAACTCCAGTCGTCGTTCGGTGCAGTTCCTTATCATTTCGGAGCGTTATAAGGATATTTGTGATATGATATCGCAAGACCAACCCCATCGTACCAGTACGATAATCGATGCTAAGGGCTATTATACGGGTAGCGATATAAAGATTGTTATCGTAGTAACTCGCCAGCGTGAAGCGTCATATGTCTATCGTATGATTGATGATATCGACCCAGATGCCTTCGTAACTCAGAGTCAGGTAATGGGTGTCTTTGGTAAGGGATTCGATAAGTTTAAGGTGAAGAAGAAGTCATCTAATAAGAATAAGCCGAAGGCTACTAATCTGCCTAAGCAGTAAAGAGAACAAAGCCGGCTGACACGTGGTTACGTGTTAGCCGGCTTTGGTTTGTGGGGATTGGGCTTATTAGCCTTATTAGGCTTAATAGCCCAATAGGGCTTATTGCTTTATTAGCCTTATAAGGCTTATTAGACCAATAAGGCTAATTGATCTCTTAGCGTTTACTTCATCTTTAGTGCCGCCTTGATACCAGCCTCAACGTCTTTCATATCAGCTGTTGGTTCAAAGCGATCAATGACGTGTCCCTGTCGGTCAATGAGGAACTTTGTGAAGTTCCATTTGATACTTGGATCTTTGGCGTAGTCAGGATTCTCTGCACGGAACTTCTCATCGAGGAACTTACCGATGTTGTTATTCATATCAAAGCCCTTGAATGGCTGTTGAGCCTTTAGGTAAGTGTAAAGCGGTGATTCGTTACGACCATTGACATTAATCTTTGCAAACTGTGGGAAAGTCGTACCATAGTTGCCTGTACAGAAAGTGTGAATGTCACGGAAAGAGCCTGGAGCCTGTGCGCCAAACTGATTACAAGGGAAGTCAAGGATGACAAGCCCTTGGTTCTTATAGGTTTCATAGATTTTTTGTAATGCCTCATACTGTGGTGTAAATCCACATTTTGTCGCTGTATTAACGATGAGCAGAACCTTACCCTTATAGTCCTCAATTTGACGGTATGCTCGTTTCCGTCCTTTACACTAAACTTGTAAACATTCTTCTGAGCCATGATTGGCAATGTCATGAGGGCTAAGAAGAGGAGTGAAAATAGTTTCTTCATTTGTTTCTTTATTGATATATGCTTTCGTTTTTGCCCCTATGAGAATTTAGGGAATCCTTAATTCCGTAGCATAAATTCTTGTAAGAACTCCAAGTGCCTGAGAAACAAAGTTCTCAAAACACTTGGATATGTCAGAAATTTCACCTATCTTGGTGCTGCAAACATAACAAGTAAGCAAAAATCTGACATGGCAAAGGTAGCAATTAAAAACGTGAATATCACTTCTTTCGGTGGAATTTATCACATTATGGATGTTTTCTCAAAGTTGGGCTTTGAAAAACTTACCGAATCTGTATTGGGTAAACGTGGAAGTAGTGGCAAAGCATTCAGCCATGGAAGTATTTTCGGCTCTCTCTTCTTCAGCTACCTTTGTGGTGGAGAATGCCTTGAGGACATCAATGCGCTTATTGGACAGTTCAAGCAGAGACCTAATACGCTATTACCCAGTGCCGACACTGTGGGGCGCGGACTAAAGGAGCTTGCCGAGAAAAATATTGTCTATAAGAGCGAGACCTCCGACAAGTCGTATAGTTTCAATACGGCAGAAAAGTTGAATACCTTACTTTTACGAATGATACGGAGGATGGGGCTTATAAAGGTGGGTAGCCATGTTGACTTGGACTTTGACCACCAGTTTATTCCGGCCCACAAGTTCGATGCAAAGTATTCTTACAAGCAGGATCATGGTTATTTCCCAGGATGGGCTTCCATTGGGGGAATCATAGTCGGAGGTGAGAACCGTGATGGGAATACCAATGTAAAAATTCCATCAGGAGGATACGCTCCGTCGCACTATGGATAGTGTGACCTCTGAACTTGGTGTGGTGATAGAGCGTTTCCGTGCTGACTGCGGGTCGTTCTCAAAGGAAATCATCCAAACAGTAGAGCAGCGCTGCAACACGTTCTATATACGTGCTACCAACTGTGGCAGTCGCTATGAGAACTTCCGACGGTTAAAAGAATGGAAGAGCGTTGAGCTTGGCTATGAGAAATGCGATGTCACATCCATCAATATGGACAACTTAATAGAAGGAAGGTCATACAGGCTTGTCGTACAGCGTAGTCCCTTGAAAGACAAGGATGGCAAGCAACAGACGGATATGTTCGGAGTAATATACACATACCGCTGTATCCTCACCAATAACTGGACATCTACTGAGAAAGACATCATTACATTTTATAATGAGCGTGGAGCAAGCGAAAAGAACTTCGACATACAGAACAATGATTTTCGGCTGGGCACATCTGCCCTTTTTCCTTTATGGCTGAGAACATGGTTTTCATGATGGTTACCGCCATGCTGAAGAACTTCTATCTCTATCTCGTCCGTCATATCAGCGAAAAGGTCAAGCCGTTGAAAAAGACAAGCAGGCTGAAAGCCTTTATCCTACATTTTGTCAGCGTGCCAGCAAAATGGGTGCGAACTGGAAGACAGAACGTTCTGAACCTATATACAAATAAAACCTACTACGCTGAAATCTTCATAGAATAAACTGTATTTCTTTGTAGTTATCATACTTCCCCATTGGTTTGGGTGGGGGATTTTATGCCTATGCAAGAACCAAGAACTCCGGAAAATTCCCAAATCAATGGATAAAGCCCAAAATGTCACTTCAATATAAAAAAGTACCTCACAAGGAATAATGTTGCGGAATTGAGGGGAATGAAAACTTGGTAGTTTATATGTTCTCTGTTTATTATGAATAGGATTTTATTTCTGTGTGGGAATGCGATGTAATCAGTTCCTTATGATGCTATAATCAGCTTTTTACAATAGCTTAATCAACTCTTTCATACCTTCGCTTGCACCTTTTTTTATATGCGTTAATCGTCCAGAAGCATGTGCGGGCGTATCGTCAGGGTCAATCAGATAGATAGGAGTCTCTGGTCGGGTGTATTGCACAAGACCCGCAGCAGGGTAAACAACCAGCGACGTTCCGATGATAACAAGGATGTCTGCTTGTGCCACAACCTCTGCAGCTGGTTCAATCATAGGGACTGATTCACCGAAAAAGACAATGAAAGGACGCAATAGACTACCGTCTTCAGCCAATGTTCCAGGGGCTACTTCGCAGTTGTCTTCAGGTAGTTCCTGTATGTAACGGCTGTCGTAAGGAGCCTTACTTGAGCAAACCTTTGTCAGTTCTCCATGTAGATGGATAACCTTTAAAGACCCTGCTTTCTCGTGAAGGTCGTCAACATTTTGCGTAATCACCGTCACATCATAGTCTTTCTCAAGTTCCTTGATAAGGCGATGACCCTCGTTAGGCTTGGCTGCATAGAGCTTTTTGCGTAGATTGTTGTAGAAGTTGTTGACGAGTGTGGGGTTGGCTATCCAGCCTTCGTGCGTTGCTACCTGTTCTACAGGATAATCCTCCCATAATCCATCATTGCCGCGAAAGGTCTTGAAGCCACTCTCTACGGACATTCCAGCACCTGTTAAGAATACGATTTCTTCATACGTCTGTCTTTTATGAGTTGAGGCTTGAAGGAGATAGACGAGGTTATAGGCATTAATTTCAAAACACTTGCAAATAGAGTTTTGGACAAATGAAGTACTAATAATCTACTTCTTGTTTTTTGTCGATACCTTTAACTTGCACAGTAATCCTCCATTCTCTTTGACAAATTTAGTAATTTTAATCCGATTAATGCAAAACTATACCTTAAAAATAGTATCTTTGCACATTAATTATTAATAATATTAAGAACGATAATGGATAAATTAAGCTATGCACTGGGAATCGGTATCGGTTCACAGCTCGCAGGAATGGGCGCCAAGGAACTGAATATTGACGACTTCGCACAGGCTATCAAGGATGTTATTTCAGGTTCAGAACTGAAAGTTGACAATGCAGAAGCACAGACTCTCGTACAAAACTTCTTCCAAGAGCAGGAGGCTAAGCAGCAGGCTGCAGCCGCTGAGGCTGGTAAGGCAGCAAAGGCTGCTGGTGAGGCTTTCCTTGCTGAGAACGGTAAGAAGGACGGTGTTGTAACCTTACCATCAGGTTTGCAGTATCAGGTGTTGAAAGAAGGCAATGGTAAGAAGCCTTCAGCTACAGACCAGGTAGTATGTCATTATGAGGGAACACTGATTGATGGTACTGTTTTTGACAGTTCTTATCAGCGTAACCAGCCAGCTACTTTCGGCTTGAATCAGGTTATCCCAGGTTGGACGGAGGGTGTTCAGCTTATGCAAGAAGGTGCTAAGTATCGCTTCTTCATCCCTTATAAGCTTGCATATGGTGAGCGCGGTGCGGGTGCACAGATACCTCCATTCGCTGCTCTTGTCTTCGACGTAGAGTTGATTGAGGTAAAGTAAAGACATTTTTGTAGGCGGTTTTAGACGGTAATAAGCCTTTATCATCGCCTACTTTAACATATTGCTTAAGAAACTAAACAATTAAAATAATGAAGAAAATTTATTTTTTAGCCGCTATGGCTATCGCAGCTGCAGGCTTCACAGCTTGTGGTAACTCAGCTCCAAAGGAGGATTTGAAGTCTGATGTTGACTCTTTGAGCTATGCTTTCGGTATTGATCAGGGTCAGAGTGTTAAGCAGTATCTCCAGCAGATGCAGATTGATACAGCTTACATCGATGAGTTTATCAAGGGTATGAACGATGGTGCGCAGAATGCTGATGATAAGAAGCGTGCTGCTTACAATGCTGGTATCGGCGTAGGTATGCAGATGAACATGATTATCAAGAATCAGATCAACCGTCAGATCTTTGGTGAGGACTCTACAAAGTCTGTTTCTTTGGCTAACTTCCTCGCTGGTTTCGCAGCAAGTGCAAAGGGTCATGGTCAGAAGATGACTGTAGAGCAGGCTCGTGAAGTTGAGCAGAAGACTTCAAAGACTATTCAGATGAAGGCCGCTGAGAAGACTTATGGTGCTAACAAGAAGAAGAGTGACGCTTACATGGCAGCCAATGCTAAGAAGGAAGGTGTGAAGACTATCGGTCAGGGTGTACAGGTTAAGGAACTCAAGGCTGGCTCTGGTGCTACACCAAAGGCTTCTGATGTTGTTAAGATTAACTATGTTGGTAAGACTATCGATGGTAAGGTTTCGACCAGCGTGCTGGTGCAACAATGCCTGTAGGTGGTGTTATCCCAGGTTTCACTGAGGCTTTGACTAAGATGCCTGTTGGTTCTAAGTGGGAGATTACAATTCCTTATACAGCTGGTTATGGTGCTGAACAGCCAAGTCCAGACCTCAAGCCATTCTCAACACTTATCTTTACTGTTGAGTTACTTGGTATCGAGAAGGCTCCAGAAGGTCAGCCAGGTATGCCTCAGGGTATGTCTGCTATGCCACAGGGTAAGCCAGGTATGTAATCAACTAAAGCTTGATAATGGTTCGATGAGTCTTCCTTTCTTATATGGAAGAGCATCAGCTGTAATCCATTTTCACGATGATAGCGAATTATTTTCATGAAAGAAAATCTTTATTGTCGTGAAAATAAATATTTATTCTCATGAAAGTAATTCTTTATTTTCATGAGAATAATTCAGTAATGATACTCTTGTCCTATAGGAAAGGAAGACACATACATACTTCTTAAAGCTTAGTAATATACTTCTTAAAGCTTAGTAATCATCGAATCTACATCCTTTTTAATATAGAAAAACCTTTTCTTTAAAAACGACAAAACAATGAAGAAACTTATAATGCTGGCTCTGCTCGTTGCAGCAGGTTCAGTCTTCAATACTGCAAGTGCACAAAGCAAGAAGAAAGGAAAGCAGAATACGAAGTGTTCTGTTGAATGTAAAGAAGGGCGCAGTAGTGCTGACTTCACCCTCTGATACATTGAGCTATGCTGCAGGTATGTCTATGACACGTGGCTTGGACGACTATCTTGCAAATCAGTTTGGTGTTACTCCAGCACAGATGCCAGACTTCCTGCGTGGCTTGCGTCAGGGTATTGCTAATCGCAAAGACTCTGCTTTTGCTGCATATGTAGCAGGATTGCTTATCAGTTCACAAGTAGACAAGACCATGTTGCCTAATATCGCATCTAAGTTCGAAGGCACATCGGCTCCAATTAACCCAGATTTGCTTTATAAGGGCTTTGTAGCAGCTTTGGCAAAGGATTCTACTGTTCTCAAGCAGGCTGCTGCTGAGCAGATCTTCGAGAAGAAAGAAGTAGAGTTGAAAGCACAGAAAGATGCTGAGATAAAGGCTAAGAATGAAGCTTACTTGGAAGAAAACAAGAAGAAGGAGGGTGTTGTAACATTAGCTGATGGTCTTCAGTATCGTATCATTAAGAAGGGTGATGGAGCTATTCCAACAGCAGCTGACCGCGTTCAGGTTATCTATGAGGGTAAGACCATTGATGGAAAGGTCTTCGATGCAACTTCACGTCATGGCGTAGAGTTCGATACCTTCAATGTTGGTGGACTCATTAAGGGTTGGACTGAGGCGTTGCAGATGATGCCAGTAGGCTCAAAGTGGGAGATTGTCATCCCACAAAACCTTGCCTATGGTGAGCGTGGTGCAGGTCGTGACATCGGTCCTTTCTCAACACTTATCTTCACCCTTGAGTTGAAGGGCATTGAGGCAGCACCTGAAAAGGAGTCAAAGACAATTGATGCTGCAAAGCTCGTTCCAGCCAAGAAGGCTCCTGCTCAGAAGGCAAAGAAGAATGTAAAAAAGTAAGATAAAAGCAGTGAAATACTGTTCTCTTGCTTAAAATAAAAACAAAATGCGCCCAAGTGGCGCATTTTTTATGTCATTTTGTTGTCTGTTCCATAATTATTCCCTACTTTTGCTTGTCATCAATTAAAGCTTTAGAAACATAGAATTAAGAAATAATATCAACCGTAGAACATGGAAAAAGTAGATCGTTTGGACAAGAAAATATTGGGTATCCTCTCGCAGAATGCTCGTATGCCTTTTAAAGATGTTGCTGCCCAGTGTGGCGTTTCACGTGCTGCTATTCACCAGCGCGTACAACATCTCATTGAGCATGGAGTCATAACAGGTAGTGGTTTCGACGTTAATCCTAAGAGTTTAGGCTATACAACCTGCACCTATGTGGGACTAAACCTCGAGCGTGGCTCTATGTATAAGAAGGTTGTTGAACGTATCAGTGCTATTCCAGAGGTGGTTGAGTGTCATTTTACAACGGGTCCTTATACAATGCTTGTGAAGCTTATGCTAAAGACAACGAGCAGTTGATGGACCTTCTTAACAATCAGTTGCAAGGTATCTCAGGTGTCGTATCAACCGAAACACTGATTTCTCTTGAACAGAGTATTAAGCGTGAGATACCAATAGCAGAAGAATTGCTCTAAAGAAGTCAACGACAAACCAATCTTTTAAAAAAGAATAAGAATGCAATACGATCTTCAGTCACATCTCGATAAGGTGTATTCAACTTTCCCTGAAGCAAAGCGTAAGCCTATAATTGGTATCACTACCAATTATATGAATGGTGATGCAGCGTTAAGGAATGTCTATTATAAGCAGGTGGTTGCTGCGGGCGGAGTCCCAATGCTTATTCCTCCTGTGGCTGATAAGGATGTGCTTATTAACACCCTTGACCATCTTGACGGTCTTCTCCTTACAGGTGGTGCTGATATCAATCCTCTGTGGCTTGGCGAGGAGCCTTCTCCCAAACTTCATAATATCAATGCTGAGCGTGATTTACCCGAACTGATGCTTATCCGTTTGGCGTTTAATCGTCAGTTGCCTATCCTTGGTATCTGCCGTGGAGCGCAAGCCCTTGCTGTCGCTTAGGTGGAAAGATACAGCAAGATATCTATGATGAATATATAAGAGAGGAGGAAACGGTTGAAAAGAAACTGAGCAAAGACAAAACGGTAACAACCTATCGTGCTGCTACATTAAAGCATTCACAGGACGCTGAACGTTGTGAAGCTACGCATAGCGTGACCCTTAACAAGTCATCTGTCCTCTATGCGCTCTATAAGGAAGAGCGTCTTATGGTCAATAGCTTCCACCATCAGGCAGTGAAAGATGCTGGAAAGCACTTCCGTGTGACGGCACTTTCGCCCGATGGAGTGATTGAAGCCATTGAGAGTAGCGAGTTTAAGCCTATCATGGGAGTACAATGGCATCCCGAATGGATGGGTGAAGAGGGAGGAAAAATCTTCCAGTGGCTGGTCGGACAGTCTAATAACTTCTACCTTGCTAAGCAACTTCATCAGCGCATCTTGACGCTTGATACACACTGTGATACGCCTATGTTCTTCCCACAAGGCGTCAACTTCGATCAGCGTGACTCACGTATTCTCTACGATCTCCATAAGATGACGGAGGGAAGACAGGATGCTGTGACGATGGCTGCTTACCTTCACAACCGAAGATAGGCGAGTCTTTCTCGTCAAAGATTGATGTTGAAGGGTTGAAACGCTATAATCCTCACCTCGTTGAGACATTGAATCATCTCTCACCAGCTGTCTATGCCAACCTTATCTTCGACAAAATAGAGGAAATTGTTAAGCAGAACCAACGCTATATCAGTATTGCTCGTACACCTTCTGATCTTTACGAAGATAAGCGCAAGGGACGTAAGAGCATTATGTTTGCTATTGAGAACGGTCTTGCTTTGGAGCATAAGCTTGAGAATGTAAAGTACTTTGCACAGCGTGGTGTGACCTATATAACCCTTTGTCACAATGGTGATAACGATATTTGCGACTCTGCACGAGGCTGCAACACCCACGGAGGAGTAAGTAAGTTTGGCGAAGAGGTCATCAAGGAGATGAACCGTAATGGTATTATGGTCGACTTAAGCCACGGCGGAGAGAAGAGTTTTTATGATGCGTTGGAGATTAGTACGATGCCAATCGTATGTAGTCATTCTAATAGCAAAGTACTCTGTGACGTTCCTCGCAACCTTACCGATGATCAGATGCGAGCATTGGCAAAGAAGGGCGGTGTGGCGCATATCACAATGTACCAAGGCTTCTTGAAGAAAGGTAGTGAGGCAACAGTGATGGATGCGATAGCCCATCTTGAGCATGCTATCAACATTATGGGGATCGACCATGTAGGTATTGGAACCGACTTTGATGGTGACGGAACCGTACGCGGTATGGCTGATGCGAGCGAAATGATCAACTTCACCCTTCATCTTTTGCGTCGTAAGTATAGCGAAAGAGATATTGAAAAGATATGGGGAGGCAACTGGTTGCGTGTAATGGCGCAGGTACAGAGCGTTAGAAAATAAGTAGAAAGAAGGTTTCTTACCAGCTCTTTAGGATAGAGTGGGAGAGAATAAGAAAACAATCAACAATGAAGACGAATATAAAAATCATTTTCGGCTGCCTCTTGGCAGTGTCCCTCGCAACCGTAGCATACGGCTGTAAGGGGAAAGCAAGCAACACTGATAATGGTGCTGACACAGTAGCTACAGCAAAACCGGTCGGTCCTACGTTTAATGCCGACTCTGCATACGCCTTTACAGCAGCACAGTGTGACTTCGGACCACGTGTGATGAACTCTGCAGCACATGAGAAGTGTGGCAAGTGGATAGTAGAGAAATTCAAGGAGTATGGCTGTGATGTACAGGAGCAGAAAGCCGATCTAAAAGCCTATGACGGTATGGTCTTGAAGTCAACTAATATCATTGCACGTTTTAATCCAGAAGCAAAGAAGCGTATCTTAATCTGTGCGCACTGGGATAGTCGTCCTTGGGCAGACAATGATCCAGACTCTACTAACCACAAGAAGCCTGTTATGGCTGCGAATGATGGTGCCAGTGGAGTGGCTGTAATGCTTGAGTTAGCACGTCAGTTGCAGGCTGATAAGAAGTTAAAAGTAGGTGTTGACTTCGTTTGCTTTGATGCTGAAGACTGGGGAATACCACGTTGGGAAACTCGATATCAAGACGACGGCGACTCTTGGGCATTAGGTGCACAATACTATGCAAAGAACTTCCCAACGCCTGTTAAGCCTAAGTTCGGTATTCTTCTCGATATGGTAGGAGGCGAAGGTGCCCAGTTCTATCGTGAGGGAATGTCTGTTCAGTTTGCTTCTGATGTCGTAAACCGTGTGTGGGAGGCTGCAAAGGAAGCAGGTTTCGGCTCTTACTTCCCTGATGCTGTTGGTGGCATGGTTACCGACGATCATGTTCCAGTGAACCAGTTTGCAGGTATTCCTACTATTGATATCATTCCTTACTATCCTGATTGTCAGCAAAGCTCTTTCGGCCCAACATGGCATACTGTCAATGACACTATGGAACATATCGATAAGAATACGTTGCAAGCAGTTGGTCAGACCGTCATACAGGTATTGTATACGCTGTAAAATACAAAGTCTCATATAAAGAGGATGTGTTTAAAACAGATACATCCTCTTTTTTGTTTTTGTCCCTTTTTGACGCTCTGACCATGATATAAAAAAAATAGTAAGCATACTATTCCGCACAAAGTGTTTTTATTTTATAACTTCAAAAGTATGGATAAGGTCTTGAAAAATAATTACATAATTTCAAATAAAACATCTATAAATAACGGCAAAAATACGAATAAGAAGCAGGTTTGTAACCAACAGGAAATCAGTTTGTTATAAAGGAGCAATTTAAAAGGTGCTTAATCGGACTTCAAAAGGGCGTTAGTTACGTTGCTAAAGGGCGTCTTTTGCAAGCCAATTGGGCGTCTTTAAGAAGCCAAAAGACCATGTATTGGAAGTGAAGTGAATGAAAATAGTTTACAAAAAGCGGTCGTGAAAAGATGAATCCGATTATGGGCAGAAACTCTTGCAACCATAATCGGCATTTATTTGGATTGATATTGTGAATCCTATTTCAGACATTTAGATACGCTTTAACGACTGTTTAACGCCAGAGATAAGTAAGCCCATTTCCGCAGCATTCAGTCCTCTGATCAAGACATTAGGCTCTCTATACTCCACAGCGTAGTTGGATAAAGCGGGTACACAATGAAAGAAAGGTAAGTCAACCACCTCTCCTTTCTTTGTCGTACTTACAAATGTAAGACGAATGTCAGAGAAGTTTTCTTCTTTGTTTTTATATAACTCATTGGGATACATTGGTAGAATGGTATTAACTCCCTCTGTTATAACAAAACTCAAAAGCTTTTCTTTTCCCTCTTTTTCATAACATTGTGGCTCTGCCACATAAGCCTTCGACCATAGGTCAGCCTCCCCTGTCCCTTCTTCATCTAAGAGACATTGTTCATTTTGCTGCGCCTTACGCTTATTCTTATTAAAGAAATCGAATATACCCATATAGTCTTGCAGTTACTATCTTTATTCGCAAAGTGACTAATTATGTAATAAAAGTAATCGGAAATAGATAAAATTCTATCCCAAAAAGACGTTTGCAAAGATAAAGACTTCGTACAACATAAACACAATTACGTATGTTAAAAAGACTAAACTATACATACAAATCGGTTTAATCATCGATAAAACATCTAAAAACGGGGCTTAATAAATGTTGTTTTGGTAGTGCTTTCGAAAATATCCTACAGCTTATTATCGACAAAACAGTTAGAAACACGGAGGCTAACAACATCTTTTTAGTTTATTATGCTGTAGGTTCACACAGAAATGTTTATCTTTGCATTGGGAAAGAATGGTGCCATTGTGGGGCTGTCTGTCCCCACTTCTGATTCATAACAGACATATTAAAACAGTTATAAAAAGCGATAAATGGCACTGAACTATATTTGGATAGGATTCTTCGTAATAGCATTTGTCTTCGGAATTATCTCTCTGTTGATGGGCGATACAACGATATTCGAGAAGATGATGAACTCTACCTTTGATTCATCTAAGAATGCCTTTGAAACATCAATAGGCTTAACAGGAGTCTTGACACTGTGGTTAGGAATCATGAAGATTGGCGAAAAGGCTGGTGTTGTCAATGTTCTTGCACGTATGCTCAGCCCTTTCTTCTCAAAACTCTTCCCTGATATTCCTAAGAATCACCCTGTTATGGGTTCTATCTTTATGAATATAGCTTCGAACATGTTAGGACTTGACAATGCAGCTACGCCTACAGGATTGAAGGCGATGGCGCAGATGCAAGAGTTGAACACAAAGAAAGACACGGCAACTAACCCGATGATAATGTTCTTAGTGTTGAATACTTCGGGTCTGACGCTCATCCCTACGACTATTCTTGGCTATCGAAGCATGAACGGTGCAGCACAACCTATGGATGTGTTTATCCCAATTCTGTTGGCAACAACGGTAGCTACGATTGCTGGTATTCTCATTACGGCAACTTGGCAGCGTATCAATATCTTCCAACCGACATTGTTCTTGGGACTTGTTGGTATTATAGGCTTTGTCGGATTGTTAATTTGGGGATTCGGACATATGGATAAGCAGATGACGAATACGGTGTCATCTGTTGCCTCTAACTTGATTGTCATGTCGATAATCATGCTTTATCGTTGTGGCGATGTTACGGAAAGTGAACGTTTATGACGCTTTCATCGAAGGAGCGAAGGATGGATTCCAAACCGCAGTACGTATCATTCCTTATTTAGTAGCTATCCTTGTGGCTGTAGGAGTGTTCCGTGCTTCGGGTGCAATGGACCTTTTGATACAGGGAATTAAGTGGTGTGTGGAGCAGTGCGGACTTGACACAAGATTCGTAGATGCACTCCCAACTGCTTTTATGAAGCCGCTTTCTGGTAGTGGTGCACGTGGTCTTATGTTGGAATCAATGAAAACTTTTGGTGTTGACTCATTCGTTGGCAGATTGAGTTGTATCTTCCAAGGTTCAACAGATACGACTTTCTATATCTTAGCGGTTTACTTCGGAAGCATTGGCATAAGGTATACACGTCATGCATTAGCTTGTGGATTATTAGCCGATTTGGTTGGTGTAATTGCCGCAATCGCAATCTGCTATATATTCTTTTAGGAGATCACTGAATCTATTAAGCTATTGGGCTATTAGCCCTATAAGCCTTATTAGCCTAATAAGGCAAATAAGCTAAACTACAATACAACAATGGCAAATTTAAAATCACTTGCAAAAGACACTGCTATCTACGGAATGAGCAGTATCATCGGAAGGTTCTTAAACTACCTTCTTGTACCCCTCTATACAGCGAAAATTAGTGCGGCGAGCGGTGGCTATGGTGTTATCACAAACATCTATGCCTATACTGCGTTGCTGTTGGTCGTTTTGACTTATGGAATGGAGACGACTTTCTTCCGTTATGCCAATAAGACTGACCAAGATCCGAAGAAGGTTTACTCTACTACTTTGTCTTTGGTAGGGCTTTCTTCACTGCTATTTATAGCAATGGTCTTCGTCTTCCTGCAGCCTATTTGCGACTTTATGGGTTATTCGGAACATCCTTCATATGTGTGGGTTATGGCTGTCACGGTAGCGATTGATGCCTTTCAGGCTATTCCTTTTGCCTATCTCAGATACAAGAAACGCCCAATTAAGTTTGCTACTTTCAAACTGTTATTCATTGCTTTGAACATCATTTTGAATCTTGTTTACTATCTTATCCTTGACGGACATGAGGTGGGTTATGCCCTTCTATATCAACCTTGTATGTACAACGACTATCACCTTCTGTTTCTGGAAAGAGCTAAAAGATGGCTTCTTTGCAGGCGGTAAGCTGCTTGATATGCCTTTGGCAAAGAAGATGTTGTCCTATACTTGGCCAATACTTTTCCTTGGTATTGCTGGTATTCTTAATCAGACAGCAGGTTATATCATCTTCCCATATGTCTATAAGGACAGCGATGCGCATACACAGTTGGGTATCTTCGGTGCTGCAAGTAAGATTGCAATGATTATGTCGATGATTACGCAGGCTTTCCGCTATGCCTACGAGCCATTCGTTTTTGGTAAGGCACGCGACAAAGACAATAAGGAAACCTATGCGAGGGCTATGAAGTTCTTTATTATCTTTACGCTTCTTGCCTTCTTGGTGGTAATGGGGTATATGGATATTCTGCGCCATATCATCGGTCGTGACTACTGGGTAGGCTTGAAGGTTGTGCCAATCGTGATGGCAGGAGGTATCATGACAGGTGTTTACTTCAACCTTAGTTTCTGGTATAAACTCATTGATAAGACGATTTGGGGTGCCTATTTCTCAGGTATCGGATGTGCTGTAATCATCGGAATCAACGTGATTTTCGTACCAAAATATGGTTATATCGCTTGTGCTTGGGCAGGTTTCATGGGTAATGCAACGGCAATGGTGCTCTCTTATCTTGTCGGTCAGCGTAAGTATCCGATAAACTATCCACTGAAGAGTATCTTTGTTTATCTTCTGATAGCAGGTCTCTTCTTTGCCGTTATCACCTATACTAACGCCAATCTTCCTGTTCCTGCAGCCTTGGGAATCAATACATTGGTTATCATTCTCTTTATAGCTCACGTGTTATACCATGACTTCCCATTGCAACAATTACGCAATCGTATTGCGAAGAAATAGCAGAAATAAAGGGAATTGAGAAACGATAAGAAGTTAAAGGACAATCGTCTTAAAGGTTTCAAGCCTACTGTGGCATTGTTCTTTAACTTCTCCACCAAAGCTTAAACAGTCTTCCTCCCCTACAAAGAACAAATATATATCAATCAATAAATAATATCAATATGAAGAAATCGACTTTACTTATTGCCCGGACTTCTCGCATTGGGTAGTACATCCATGCACGCCGACGAGGGTATGTGGACGCTCTATAACTTGCCAGATGCCGTCTACGAACAAATGGTAGCTGAGGGATTCCAGTTGCCACGCAACATGCTTTATGGCGCACCTAACGCTATTAGCAATTCTGTTATCAACTTCTCTGGCTTCTGCTCAGGTGTTGTTGTATCACCAAATGGTCTTGTCTTCACTAATCATCACTGTGGATTCAGCGCAATTAATGCCCTTTCCACCGTTGAACATGATTATATGAAGGATGGTTTCTATGCAAAAAGCTATGCAGAGGAACTCCCAAGCAAGGACTTGTTTGTGTCCTTTATGAAGAAGCAGGAGGATATTACTCCTCGTGTTAATAAGCTTATTGCAGGTAAGAATGCTGAACAGACAGAGGCGATTATCGATTCTCTTACAAATCATTTGACCGACTCTATCAAGACCATTGATAAGACTTTGCATATCAGTGTTGATGCTTTCTACGAGGGAAATAAGTATTATGCCACTACATATCAGGACTTCCAAGACGTACGTTTGGTGTTCACAGTACCAAAGAGTATGGGTAAGTTCGGTGGTGAAACAGACAACTGGATGTGGCCACGACAGACAAGTGACTTCTCTGTGTTCCGTATTTATGCCGATCCTAAGACCAACGGACCAGCTGCCTACTCAAAGGATAATGTGCCTTATAAGCCAGCTAACTGGGCTCCTGTAAGTCTTGAGGGCTACAAGGATAAAGACTTTGCAATGACAATTGGCTATCCTGGCTCTACTAATCGTTACTTGTCTTCGTTCGGTATACAGCAGCGTCGAGACATCGAGAACACCGTTCAGGTACAAGCTCGTGATATCAAGCTCGCTATTATGAAGAAATACATGGATAAGAACGAGAAGACTCGCCTCCAATATGAGAACAAGTACGTTACATCAGCTAACTACTGGAAGAACTCTATTGGTATGAATAAATGTATTGATTCCATCGGTTTGATTCGTCAGAAGGCTGAATATGAGGCTAAGATACAGAGATGGTTGGATGAAAGACCGTGAAGGACCCTGCTATAAATGTTGACCTCAAGAAGTTAAGCAACCTTTATAAGGAGAGTGCTGAGCCTGCTTTGGTTCAAGCTTACTGGAACGAGTCATTCTGGAAGGTGTCTGAATTGATTCAGAGAGCCTTTGATATCACCCGTGGTGCTATCGAACCACAGGGCCCTAAGGATGATGAATCAGCACAGTATGTACAGTTTAAGGACAATAGTAGCGACTGGAACTTAGCCCTTGATAAGGAAATGACAGCCGCTATGTTGAAGAACTATGCTGAACACGTACCTGCTGCGTATCGTCCAGAAGTATTTAATGTTATCAAAACAAAGTTCGGTAACAATTATAAGAAGTACACTGACTGGCTCTATGCAAATAGTAAACTACTTGTTAAGGACCATAAGTTCTATAATGATGAGAACACACTCAACGACCCAGGTATACAGCTTGGAGTAGAACTCGTGATGCTCTATCAGCAAGTTATGACCAACTATGTTAGCAAGATAGAAGCTATCGAGCAGGAAGAGAAGAAGCTTTGCGAGGCAAAGGTACAGATGGAGATGGATATGCCACATTATAGTGATGCCAACTTCACCATGCGAATGTCTTATGGTCAGGTAGGTGGTTATATGATTGGTGGCTTTGACAGCAACTACTACACAACTGCTGAGAGTCTTGTTGAGAAGATGAAGTTAGGTAAGAAACTTGAGGATTACAAGGTTGAGCCTATCATGATGGACCTTATGAGTGCTAAGGACTTCGGTCGTTATGCTGATAAGACAACAGGTAAGATGCAGCTTTGCTTCCTTACTAACAATGATATCACTGGTGGTAACTCAGGTTCTCCAATGTTCGATGGTAAGGGTCGCCTTATTGGTCTTGCTTTCGATGGTAACTGGGATAGCCTTTCAAGTGATATCAACTTCGATCGCAAGCTCGCACGTTGTATTGGTGTTGACATCCGCTTCGTCCTCTACTTGATGGATAAGTGGGGTCATGCTGACCGCCTCTTGAAGGAAATTAACCCACAGTAAGGGTTACTCTTAATATATTAAAATAGGTATGTTCAAGAATGAGCATACCTATTTTTCTTTTGAAAAGTAGTATCTTTATGGGTATATTATCAGCTTATTGACTTTTACTGTAAGCATACTACATTTTTATTTAGATATAACGAAAAGGGTAATCATTAATATTATTACCAAGAATACATAAGAAAACAGTCCCAACTGATATTCTTTCTTTGTCAGTAATGCCTCTTGTTCTTTCATCTTTCGCTCTGGAAACATACGAAACATTAAGAGGTATAAGGGAACGACAATAACTGCACCTATCAGGTAATCCCCTCCTTTTGAGCCTGTATGCCAAAATTTTAATACACTCTGCATATTTAATAAACCAATTATTATAAAGAAACAAAGTGTAAACAGTGCGAGAAGGTTTGTCAAGGTAGCAAAATAAGGAATGCTTCTGTTAGCCCCTCTCATATTAAAACGGTATAAACTGGCTATGATTTTGTACATAGTTATTGCTGGTAAACTGAGAAACAGCTTTCTTATGAGTGATACCTCACGATATACGATACCGGTAATAGCCTTCTCTCTTCCCCCTTTTAGTTATCGTGTTGAGGCTCCGCACTACTCGTGCTGATGCTCCGCACGAATGGTGCTGAGGGTTAACACCACTCATGAAGATAGCAATGCGCTATACAATATATGATTGATGTATAGCCAATTTATCGAAAACCTCTCCAATGTTATACGCTAAGTCTCCCTCCCCTTTGGGGAGGGTCGGGGTGGGGTATTTACTTCTTTGGTCTGCGTCTTGCCCATCCTTCTTCAGAGAAGTCTGGTTCATCGCCCTTTAGCTTAGCTGGGCTACCCTTCATAAGTTCCTTCCAATCATCTTTCTTGAACTTATGCTGACCTCCGAAAGGATTATCATCATACTGGCGACGACCACGGCCCTTGCGTTCACGAGACTCCTGACGGCCTTCGCCACGGCTGCCGTAACCACCACGACCACCTGCAGAACGACCATTGCCACCAGATGAACGACCATTAGATGAGCGACCGTGACCACCTTCTTCTGCATCGTTACAACGCACCTTACGACCTTTATAGGTTGCACCGTCCAGCGATTGCATCACCTTCTGAGCGTCCTGCTCTGGCACTTCGATGTAGCTCTGCTTAGCAAGGAGGTCGATATGTCCTACTGCCTGCTTACCATGCACGTTCTTATTGACAAACTGCATCACCTCACCCGGATAGAAACCATCTGCCTTACCGAGATTGATAAAGAGTCGCTTATAACCACTCTCCGCCTTACGTGGACCACGGCTGCGACTTCCTCTGCCTTCACCTCTTGCGCCACGGCTATCTTCACGTGCGCTACGTGATGATGGCTTCTCAATCTCCTGAGCATTCTTATAATAGTCAAGGAAGCGACCGAAGGTTGCAGAAACAATCTTCTTGATGACAACCTCCTTATCGATATACTCGAATTGGCGGTTGATATCCTTCATATAAGGTGCAATCTGGTCCTCATCAACGTCTGTCTTCAGGATGTCATCCATTGTCTTAAACAGCTGCTTCTTGCAGATTTCCTCTGGTGAAGGCAGTGTTCCGTCAACAAAGTCCTTACTGATTTCGTGTTCAATATTACGTACCTTATACTTCTCACGTGAGTGAATAATCGAGATAGAAGTACCCTTCTTACCTGCACGACCTGTACGACCAGAACGGTGGGTATAGTTCTCGATATCATCAGGGAGACCATAGTTGATAACGTGTGTCAAGTCGTTCACATCCAATCCACGTGCTGCAACGTCTGTAGCGACGAGAATCTGTGTGAGATGTGAGCGGAACTTCTGCATCGTGAGGTCACGCTGCTGCTGCGAGAGGTCGCCATGCAACGCCTCGGCATTGTATCCGTCCTTAATCAACTTATCGGCAATCTCCTGTGTCTCAACCTTTGTACGGCAGAATACAATCGCATAAATCTTTGGATAGAAGTCAACCAATCGCTTCAAGGCAAGGTACTTGTCGCGTGCATTCACCATATAATAAATATGGTTTACACTCTCAGCACCCTCGTTACGGCTACCCACTACAATCTCTTTATAGTCATGTAGATAACCCTTGCAACACGCTCTACCTCACGACTCATCGTAGCCGAGAACAACAATGTGTTACGATCTTCAGGTACACCGGTCAATATCTCAGTGATACTCTCTTGGGAAACCCATGTTCAACATCTCGTCAGCCTCGTCCAAAACAACGTTTCTAACCTTGTCAAGACGAGCCTTACCACGGTGCATAAGGTCAATCAGTCGACCCGGTGTAGCCACGATAATCTGTACACCATGACGCAACTGGCGAATCTGTGTATCAATAGATGCACCACCATAAACGGCTGCGATATGTAGATGAGGGATATACTTACTGAATTCCTTTAGGTCATCGGCAATCTGCAAAGCAAAGTTCACGCGTAGGACTAAGCACGATAGCCTGCGTCTCCTTGCTGCTTGTATCAATACGTTGCAGCAAAGGCAAACCGAATGCAGCCGTCTTACCCGTACCAGTCTGTGCCAGTGCGATGACGTCGTTACGATTACCAAGTAAATAAGGGATTACTTCTTCCTGTACAGGCATTGGATTTTCAAATCCAAGCTCACTAATGGCGCGACGAATCTCTTCGCTCACACCTAACTCTTCAAATGTCTTCAAATTCGTTTGTTTATTATTTATTATCCTATATAAAAGGTAAGCTCACCACCAAACGAACCCACTAAAAAGACACTTGCCTGCGACGGGCTTCAACCAGTCAGTACGCAGACTCTCAGGTGGTATGTTACCTTTAATTGGCTGCAAAGGTACGTTAAGAAGTTGAATTGAGCAAATAAAACTTCCTATAAATCAACGGAATGGAAGAAAAAGAAGGATATAGGGTAGAGGAGGCGATGAGAAATCTAAAAAAAAGTTGATAGATTTAAGTATTTTATCATAAGCTATTAAAAAAATACTACGAAAAACACCTGTACTGTTATAAAGTCTAAAAAGTGTCATCGAATATTCGTGAATTACATTTTTTTATGTGTTTTTGTAACTTTTGCAATGTCAAATAGAAAAAAATAGTCGTTATTAAAGTTAATTATTTGAGTTAGTACAAGGACACAAAACTTACGTGAGTAAGTTTGATGTTAAACGAAAGGCTTCGCAGTGATGCGAAGCCTTTCTTCTTTTCTTCTATATGTAAAGAGGCGGCTTCTGTAAAATGCATGGATTGGAAATAGTGTCAAAGCTTACGCATTGGCGTGGTGTGGATATGCTCAAATTAGATGGTTTTACAAATGAAAAAACTGCAAGATAATATGCAATTTGATATTATCGCTATCCGTAATCTTCAAATATCTTATTCTCACTTTATAGCTGCATGTAAATTATTTTCATGTGGATCAAAACCAATACATGCTCTTTTGGCTTCTTAAAGACGCTTAATTGACTTCCAAAAGACGCCCTTTAAGACCCTTACTAACGCCCTTTTGAAGTCCAATTAAGCACCTTTTATTTTGCTGTTTTATAACCAATTGATTTTCTGTTGGTTATAAGTCTGCCTCTTGTTCGTGTTTTTGTCGTTATTTATAGCTTTTTTACTTGAAGTTTTGTAATGATTTTTCTGCGCCTTATCTGTGATCTTGCAGTATTAAACTGAAGGAGTTTTCTATGGCAGAAGATAATCATAGAATAGATCGCTGAGTGTCTTAGCAATGTTTTTTGTTTAATGAGTAACTTCTGTTCTTCCGTTAAGACTATACGAAGTACAATCTACACATTGAACGGAAAATGACCTCCAAAAATGATAAAAGGAGATTAAAAGGAAAAGAAAAGCAAGTTAAGCGATTTAACATCTGATAATTAGCAGACCTAAAATAAATTCGTTTTTATTTGTGTGTTACATATATAATAGGTAAATTTGCACGGATTAATTTTTTCGGGACGTGTGAGAAGGTAAACGTCAAGGCATTCGAGCCTATAAAGAGTTACCACTTTTTGGTTCCCAAAGATGTTGGTCAAAACAATAAGTATTTTTAAAAATTTTTAGATGAACGTAATTACGAAAACAGTTCAATTGCCAGATGGAAGAACCATCTCAATTGAAACCGGAAAGGTTGCAAAGCAGGCCGATGGTGCAGCAGTTCTCCGCATGGGTAACACAGTACTTCTTGCCACTGTTTGTGCAGCTAAAGAGGCAGTTCCGGGAACAGACTTCATGCCTTTGCAAGTTGATTATCGCGAGCAGTATGCTGCCGCAGGTCGTTACCCAGGTGGTTTCACCAAGCGCGAAGGCAAAGCCAATGACGACGAAATCCTAACATCACGCCTTGTGGACCGTGTTCTTCGTCCACTTTTCCCATCAGATTATCACTGTGAAGTTTATGTACAGGTAATGTTGCTGTCAGCTGACGGCGTTGATCAGCCTGATGCACTTGCTGGTTTGGCAGCTTCTGCAGCGCTTGCAGCTTCAGATATTCCAATCGAGCATACTACTTCAGAGGTTCGTGTTGCACGTGTTAACGGCGAGTACGTTATCAACCCTACTTTCGAGCAGATGAAGGAAGCTGATATGGACCTCATGGTTGGTGCTACTAAGGACAATATCATGATGGTAGAGGGTGAGATGGACGAGGTTTCTGAGCAGGATCTCATCGGTGCTTTGAAGGCTGCACACGAGGCAATCAAGCCTATGTGTGAAATGCAGGAAGAGCTTTCAAAGGCTTGCGGTACAGATGTTAAGCGTGCATACGAAGATGAAGTCAATGATGAGGAGTTGCGTGAGGAGCTCCGCAAGGCTACATACGACGCTTGCTACGCTCAGGCTCAGAGCGGTGACGATGATAAGAAGCACCGTGAGGAGACTTATGACAAGATTAAGTCTGATTTCACCGAGGCTTATGACGCAGCTCACACAGACCTTTCAGAAGACGACCTCGAAGAAAAACACACTCTTATTGACCGTTACTTTGCTGATGTTCAGCGTGACTCAATGCGCCGTAGCGTACTTGATACGGGTAAGCGTATGGACGGTCGTGCAACAGATGAGATTCGTCCTATTTGGTGCGAGATTGATACACTACCAATGCCACACGGAAGTTCTCTCTTCCAGCGTGGTGAAACAATGTCTCTCTCTACTTGTACTCTCGGTACAAAGATGGACGAGAAGATGGTTGATAACGTTTGGAGAAGAGCTACCAGCGCTTCCTCCTTCACTATAACTTCCCTCCATTCTGTACAGGTGAGGCTAAGGCTCAGCGTGGTGTAGGCCGTCGCGAGATTGGTCATGGTCATCTTGCATGGCGTGGCTTGAAGGGTCAGATTCCTGCTGACTTCCCTTACACTGTTCGTTTGGTAAGTCAGATTCTCGAATCTAATGGTTCTTCTTCTATGGCAACCGTATGTGCAGGTACACTTGCATTGATGGATGCAGGTGTTCCAATGAAGAAACCAGTGTCAGGTATCGCTATGGGTCTTATCAAGAACCCAGGAGAAGATAAGTATGCTGTACTGAGTGACATCCTCGGTGATGAGGACCACTTGGGCGATATGGACTTCAAGACAACTGGTACAAAGGACGGTTTGACTGCAACTCAGATGGATATCAAGTGTGACGGTTTGTCATTCGAGATTCTTGAGAGGCGCTTATGCAGGCAAAAGGCTGCTCGTGAGCACATCCTCAACATCATGACTGAGACTATTGCAGAGCCACGTGCTGAGATGAAACCACAGGTTCCACGTATCGTTCAGTTGGAGATTCCTAAGGAGTTCATCGGTGCTGTTATCGGTCCTGGTGGTAAGATTATCCAGCAGATGCAGGAGGAAACAGGTGCTACTATCACTATCGAGGAGACCGATGGTGTTGGTAAAAGTACAGGTTTCTGCACCTAATAAAGGATTCAATCGACGCTGCTTTTGGGTAAGATCAAGGCTATCGTTGCAGTTCCAGAGATTGGTGAGGTTTACGAGGGTACAGTACGTTCTATCATGCCATATGGCTGCTTCGTAGAGATTCTACCAGGTAAGGACGGCTTGCTTCACATCTCAGAAATCGACTGGAAGCGTCTTGAGACTGTTGAAGAGGCAGGTATCAAGGAAGGCGATAAGATTAAGGTTAAACTCCTCGAGATTGATCCTAAGACAGGTAAGTACAAACTTTCACGTCGCGTTTTTGCTTGAGAAACCAGAGGGATATGTTGAGCCACAGCGTCGTCCACGTGGTGATCGTCGTCCACGTCGTGACGGTGAGCGTCGCTTTGATGAGCGTCGTCCACGTCGTGAGAACAATGAATCTGAGAACAACGATTAATCGTTTGTTATAATACTATAATCCCCCAAAACAACCTATAAACTTGCTGAAGTTATTCTCTACAAAGCCAAATGAACTACAAACCCAATTACCTGGTATTACAAACCCTTATTTGATGGTAAAAACATATCTTTATGGACAGCAAACTATTTTAATTTAACTGACATTCTTTTTGAATGAAAGATTATCTTTCCCCCTATGGTTTAATTCCAATCATGAAGACTTTCTATCTTATATTCCAGCCTGGTAGTCTCCTAGAAGGTTCCAGAAGGGCATGGCATGGATGATGAAGATGAGTGAAACGGATACTCCAGCTACTCCCAGTGTCAGCTAAAACATAAATCAATCTTATCTTGAAATAACTTCAAATTATGAATTGCATTGTAAAGCATTCATTTACCAACAATAACACTTGGACTTGTTGCCTGCTCGCAGGAAGATATCAATTTAACTGAGCAACGAAAGCAACAGAAGAAATTGCTTTCTGGTGATGTTACGTTAGACAAGAATGTAGAAGACATGGTGACGCAACAGATGACAAATGTATGGATGCTAGACAACCTGCCGACTGACCACCTGTACCCACGATAAACAAGGGTCATTGACTTATAACTGGAGGGTTAGTACGATTCGCTGTTGTCTATATCACTGATGGAACACATAAATAAGTAGAAAGGTCCAGGGGGTTTGCAGATTATCTCAGCCAATAAAGGGTTCTTTACGTTCTCCTGCCATCTGATTTTGACTTATCTAAACTGCAGAAAGTATATCAGCTACGGTAAGGAGAAGCGGTGTAGAAAATGGTGCATGGACACAAGGCATTGGCACCAAGTAGCACATCATGAGGTTTCGGACCAGAGGTTATAGATGCAAGTTCCTTTTGATTATGTGTCCCTCTGACTAAGTTAACGAAAGTAGACCCTGCTACAAAGCACATACAAAGTTCAGTTTTAATGATGAGAGCTGGATTGGCGTTAGAGCAAAGTCGGATATATATTGAAACAACGTTTGTTATAGCTTTGAAGTCTGACGTGCTCCACATGGATGGTACATTTGACCTCTCCTGGCTTCTCCTGTATAGAGCAAGTTCATACAGAATTAATATAGATAAACGACAAGGAAAAGTTTTGGACAGTGTGATACGATTGATCAATATTTCGCTATCAGTGGGTGAGGAGCTGATGGAGCAGAACAACCAAGTACCAGCCTTTCTATATTTGGGTAAGGAAGCTGCCTTGACTTGACCAATGCGACAAAACAAGGTTATCCTCCATGGTGACTAAGTAAAGACAGGCGCAGTGGCTCCACAGATTGATTTCTTGTCTATGCGTAATCGATTCTGGTAGGCAAAGCTATGAACTTCAAAGATGGTGACCATTATAACTTTAGTATCAATACAAGTCGAAAAGAGACACGTGGAGCATTGATGATAACAGATGTACCACTCTTCTGCTGAAAACAGAAGCAGGTTGGATTGAAATAACAAACGCTTCAAGAAGGCGATATCGTTGAAAGGCTATTATCTTATGGGTCAAACCCATGGATGTACCTCCTTACAGACATATATGTCGCTAACCTGACTGACCTCAAAGCATGAGCCGAGGGCAGCAGTAATTGTTATGCCAGGAAATTCAACAACATCGATACCTGCCAGAAGTATTTGTTTAGCGCTGCAGGCTGGCTGTGCAGAAGTTGTTGCTAAAATAAGGCTTATCAAGTAGTAATACAGGGTCAGGAGTGTCTACTCCATGGCTTATTACAGGTGTGTACATATTAAAGTATGTTGTAAACGGTTGGAACATCTGACTTGAAAAACCCTAACAATAACAGTGAACAATTTTACCCCGAATTATTCCCAGTAGCCTATTTGTTGAATGGCAGCAATGGTTTCTATTATAATTATTATTTGGAGAGAGATTTATTCGGTCAAAGGGCACCTTTAATGCTCCTGCAATGGATTTAATCCAAAGGATGGTATTACATGCCACGATGAAACAAGCGGATTAAACTGTGGAACTTTAATGATTATGATATTGGGTTCATTACCAACTTCGTGGATAATAAGGATGGGTAATTTTACTAAAACAAACTATAGTGATGTCTTATTACGCAATATCATTCATCTTCCATAAGCATAGAGAGAGTGAAGATTCTTTGATTATAAGCATCGTTTACATAGATATGGTGAGGATACCACGTGTGTTCTGTCTTTTCTAACAAATCAGTCATTGGAGCTAAACATGTTTTGTTTTTATTATCAATGGATTAAATTACGTGCAATGGCAATAAAATAAATAAAACTTGCACGATAAAGATAAATAAAGGTTAAAACATTCTTGTTTTTAATTCTAAATACAATATCTTTGCACCGCGAGAGTTAAAATAGAGTTTACAATATAAAACTAAAATGATTATGAAAAAGATTATGTTTTTGGTAGCTGCTTGTGCAGCTATGGTAGCTTGTAACAATGGCAAGACTACTGCAAACAACGAGGGTACAGATTCTGCAGTTCAGGATTCAGCTGCTGCTGGCGACTCTGCTGTTTACGAGGGTTTGACACCTGCAGCTGATGTTGCTGGTATCAAGTATCGTGTTGCTTTGGCAAAGGATTCATCAAATGGTTTCAGCGTATCTGAGTCTTACATGAAGTCTGCTTCTGAGGCTGATACTGTTTACAACTATACAGGTAAATATCAGGTTGTAGAGAAGGACGTTAAGGGTAAGAAAAATACTTACTACCAGTTCGAGTTGGGTAAGGACAACAAGACCAACTTCCTCGTAGTAAACGATTCTACACTTCGTCTTGTTAACTCTGACTTCGAGGAGCCAGCAGTTAATACAAAGGATATGAACTACGACTTGAAGTTGAAGTAAGAAGAATCTGTAAACAAAACATTAATATAAAAGGGCTTGCCAAGGGTTTATACCTTGTGCAAGCCCTTTTTCTGTAGGGTAGGGATGATTCGTCTTTATCATGTAATGAATACTTCTCTTTGACTGTATAGCCCTTTTCTAAGGGTATGTAGCGTTTATTATGAGAATAGATAGGAGGGCATTTAGGCTTTCGCACCATTGGTGTTAACGCTCCGCACGATGTGTGCTAAGCCTCCGCACCATTTGTGCGGAGCGTTAACACCAATGGTGACGATGAGAATATCGATGCCTTCTCATCGTATATTTCTATAGAAAACGCTAATGATTGGACAGCGAACGATGTTATCAAGGCTGTACAAAACGCCTGATATGGCTTTTGATACTCCTTATAGAAACAAAAATAGGGACACGTCTGTGCCCCTATTTGATATTGTAATGTAGCAAGAATGAATCTTATCTTCTTGCCATGAAGAAGCTTGTACCAGCCTGCATCTGACGAACTTCGTATACACCAGTTGCATCAAGTGTAACGTCTGCTGTCAAACCATTGTTGAGGAATGCCTTTACAGAACCATCACCATTGAAGTGAATAATCTTCTGCTCCTTACCCTCAGCATTCATGTACCATGTGTTCTCCTGCTTGTTATAAGTGAAGTAGAATACGCTACCATCTGGCTTTGTAATCTGGTAACCATTCTCGAGATACTTTACAGCATAAATCAAACTATCGTCACCCTTGATGTTGCGAGTCTTACCAACGCGGTTAGCTACAGGGTTATTACCTGTCCAGAACTCAATACTGTTGAGTACGAGTGCATCTGCAGCACTACAGAATGCGTAGGCAGGAGAAATTACGAGGAAGATAATCTCATTGAGAAACTTAGACTTTGTAGCGTGCTTGTTCCACTTTGCGAGTTTGTTGAACAAAGCAAATGAACCTACACATGAACTCATGAGTGTTGCGCCAAGCAAGAGGGCAACCATAGACTTGATTCCTTTTGTTTTCATAACTTTCAAATTAGTTTATTTGTTGAATATTAATCTATTATTACTAAGCGGTTTAATTCATGTCTACAAAAATAATACTCTTATTTTTTTATTAAGAGATAATTTTATTTTATGATATTGAATGTTTGGTGTTTTTAACTTGATAAGTTAATGTTTTTGACATAACAAACGCTTTTGTTAACGCTTTTTTTAACCTGAATCGGTTATTAGAGCCTAAACATATTTTGTTTTATTATCGATCATCTTGGCTGTCTTTTGGGCGTAGGTGTAGTGGGCTACGCCAAGTTAAAAAGACAGACAAGATGATCGATAAGAAAATAAAAGATCTTAGGAAATAATGCTATAGTTATAAAAACAATATATATTGTGGTCTAATAACCTATTCGGGTTTAAATTGTGTGGAGGTCGATTTACCAATTACTCGACAGAGCTTCATCACTTCTTCCTCGAAGGTTTCTTTGTTAATGGCTTTCCCCTTTAGGACAGAACGATAGTTATAGATGGTCTGTGGAGAGTAGAACAGTAGGTCGGCTATCTCGGCACTTTCCTTTACACCTAATCGGATGAGTGCCATAATTCGCTGTTCTGTTGTGAGTTCATCGGTGCTTTTGTTCTGAATCTGCCCTTCTGGTAAGAGTAGACTGTTTAACTCCTCAGTAAAGTCTGGATAGAGATCGAGGAACGCTTTATCAAAGCGAGAGAGGAATGTAGCAGCGTCTTCTTCAGATAATCGTTCTGATGAAAGCTGACTAAGCAATTCAGTGGTTTGATTGGCTTTAATCTTTCTTTTAACCAATGTCTGTTGTTTCTTGAGTCGGGCAATATACTTTGCACAAAGGTCGATATACAATTTTGCTAATCTCTCGCGTTTGCTGTTGGTATCAACAAGTAACGCATTAAGGCCGTGTAGCTGCGTATTCAACTCTTTTTGTTGTCTGTTCAGTTCAGAGAGTTGGTTGTTATTCTTTTGCAATTCCTGTTGCTGAAGACTAAGGCGTTTGGTCTGTTTAACGATATAAAAGACTGCAGAAAGCAGGAAGAGTAGAAGTAGCGAGATAACGATGATGGCAGTCATCTGCACTTTGTTGCGCTGGTTAAGCGTCTGCTGATAGCTACTTACAATCACTGGTAGCTTGCTTGATATCTCAATAATGCGGAGTCTGTTATTATAGAAATGAGCATCCTCGAGTGCTGTCTGAATATATTGTTGTGCAAGGTCAAGCTCATCTTTGTTGTGTTCAAAGATGTACATTGCAAGGTTTTGGAGGGCAAAGTTCTCCATCGTACAGTTCTCTATATCTGCAATACTCGACAATAAAAGGAACTCTTCTTGCTTTTCTGTATTTCCCTCGTTGCCGTAACTACCAGAGAGAGCAAAGCACGACATGGCATAGAATCGGGAATTTTGGGGTAACTGCTTTATGGCTTTGATGTAATGAGCACGTGCTGCTTGTGGATTATTCAATACAAAAACAGCGTATTCACCGAGGTAATACTCGTAAGTTTTATCGGTTTCATCGCAAAAAGGCATAGCCTTTTTAAGATACTCTTGCGCCTTTAATCGGTGTATTGGTGTATAGGTCTTATCGTTACAGAAGTCTGCCCAATAGGTGTGAATACGGAAGAGAGAGAAGTAGTATTCAAAGTGTTGTGCCTTGTCAAGAACGGTTGTGTCCACCTGTTCTATTTCATGAATAGCTTCATTATATAGGCCACCAATGGATAATAGCTCAGCCTTACTGATGGTATTACTATTGTAATAGTAGGTGTTCTGCGTCTCTTTTGCAAGTTTTATACCTTTGTTTAGGTATGTCATTGCAGAGTCAAATTGGAAGACATAGTATTCTTCAAATAGCTGTTCGTAGGTCTGTAGACGTTTAAGCGTATTCTCGCTGGTTGTGAGATTCCTCTTTAGTCGGTTGATATCTTTATTCTTAATATCGATAATTGCATTGCGTTGCTCCAACAAATTGTCTAACTTTTGTCGTAGCTGTTGTGTCTTACTACCAGCAGATAATGTCGTTGGCAGTAGCAAGAAGAGTATATATAATAAGCTTCTTTTCATCGTTTAATTACTAATGAGTACAAAGATAATACTTTACTTGGAAATAGAGGATATCTACTTCAATAAATTATTATTATTATATAAAATGTTGATAATAAGTTGTTTGTAATTAATAACAACATAGCTTCATCTACTTGAGTACTACTATCGGTAGTTACTTCAACTCTTTTTTACTATCTTTGCATAAAATCAAATAATTACTCTTACAATCTTTAAATAGAAATTATAATCATTTTTATACTTTAACAAAACAATGAAGAAAACCAATATTGCCCTTATTGGGCTACTAATGGGGTGGGCAAGCATTGCGAATGCGCAGACGAGTAAAAGTCTCCTAACGGTAATGTTGCAGTTACTTTCTCATTAACAGGGAATGGAGTGCCTACTTATGAGATGACTTATAAGGGTAAGGCTGTTGTAAAGCCTTCGCACTTAGGTTTGGAATTAGCTAAGAACAAACATGCCAGTAAGGGCATGAACGAAACCAGTCTTATGGATGGTTTCGAGAAGACAGCTACCAAGACTACAACTTTCGATGAGACTTGGAAGCCTGTTTGGGGTGAGACTGCTACTATTCGTAACCACTACAATGAGTTGGAAGTAGACCTCAATCAGCCAAGTAGCAAGCGTAACATTGTTATCCGTTTCCGTGTTTATGACGATGGAATGGGCCTTCGTTACGAATTCCCACAACAGCCAGAACTGAACTACTTTGTTATAAAGGATGAGCATACACAGTTTGCTATGGCTGGCGATCATACAGCTTGGTGGCTTCCTGGAGACTATGATACACAGGAGCAGGAGACACAGGAATCAAAGCTTTCTGAAATCCGTAAGCGTTTCCGCGATGCTGTAAACTGGGACAACTCATCTGTTTCTGTATTCTCAGAGACGGGTGTTCAGACCTCTTTACAGATGAAGTCTAATGATGGCTTGTACATTAATATTCATGAGGCAGCATGTGCAAACTATGCTACAATGCACTTGAATCTGGACGACAAAACAATGACCTTCGAGTCATGGCTTACTCCTGACGCTACTGGTTTGAAGGGATTCATGCAGACTCCTTGCGAAACTCCTTGGCGTACGGTGATGGTTAGCGATGATGCACGTGATATGCTTGCTAATAACCTTATCCTCAATCTTAACGAACCTTGTAAGATTGAAGACACGTCATGGATTCATCCAACCAAGTACTGTGGCGTTTGGTGGGAGATGATTGCAGGTGGTAAGTCTTGGGCTTATACTGATGAATTTAGTTCAGTGAAGCTTGGTCAGACTGATTATGCCCATGCAAAGCCTAACGGACATCACCCTGCCAACACCGCAAATGTGAAGAAATACATCGACTTTGCTGCTGCTAACGGCTTAGATCAAGTGTTGGTAGAAGGTTGGAACATCGGTTGGGAAGACTGGTTCGGTCACTGGAAAGACTATGTATTCGACTTTGTTACTCCTTATCCAGACTTTGATTTGAAAGGCTTGAATGAGTATGCACACTCTAAGGGTGTTAAGTTGATGATGCATCATGAGACTTCTTCAAGTACACAGAACTATGAGCGTCACATGGAAGATGCCTTTAATTTGATGAATAAGTATGGTTATGACGCAGTGAAGACTGGTTATGTAGGTGACATTATCCCACGTGGTGACCACCACTATTCACAGTCAATGAACAACCATTATCTCCATGTTATTAAGGAAGCTGCTAAGCATCATATTATGGTGAATGGACATGAAGCAACTCGTCCTACAGGTCTTTGTCGTACATGGCCTAACCTTGTTGGTAACGAGTCAGCACGTGGTACAGAGTATGAAGCATTCGGTGGTAGCGATCCTAACCACACTGTTATCCTCCCATTTACTCGTCTTCAGGGCGGACCAATGGACTATACGCCTGGTATTCTTGAGACTCAGCTCTCTACATGGTGCAATAATAAGAGCTACGTTCATACAACTCTCGTGGGTCAGCTCGCACTTTATCTAACGATGTATAGCCCACTTCAAATGGCTGCCGACCTTCCAGAGAACTATCAGAAGTATAATGATGCCTTCCAGTTCATTAAGGATGTTGCTTGCGACTGGGATGATAGCCGTTATCTTGAGGCAGAGCCAGCACGTTATATCACTGTTGCTCGTAAGGCAAAAGGCACTAACAACTGGTTTGTAGGAGGAAAGACTGGTCTTGCACCACACCTTAGTGTTCTCAAACTCGACTTCCTTGATAAGGGTCGTAAGTATGAGGCAACCATCTACGCAGATGCCAAGGATGCTGATTATGAGAAGAATCCAAAGGCTTACACCATTACTAAGCGCACTGTTAAGAAGGGTGATGTCCTCAAGCTTCAGCAGGTTCGTGGAGGTGGTTTTGCCATCAGCCTGAAAGCACTTTAAGCCATTGAATTTTATCGGTATTAACCGATATCAACATAATATAAGATAGAAATGCCGCAGAGAAACGTGATTGCTCAGAAAATCAAAGGGTTAAATCCTTTGAAAGGTGGCTACGTTTCTCTGCGGTTATTCTGTTTCTTATATGAAGCGTCTTACTTACTTACATTACTACATACTAAAACCATTAATTGTAACGTTACATAAGAGATGATATCATGTCCCCAAATAAGAATGAAGCAAATGAAAAGAATTGCAATCATCTGTGTAATATTATGTACGCCATTACTTATTAATGCACAGACCCAAATACCAACACTTGACGATCTCGACCATGAGATAGCCATGTCATCCCAGTATGACAAACAATATGAAGATGTTATACGCAATGTAAAGAAACAACTTCATGCCGCTAAGACCTTGGAGGCTCGTTGCGATTTATCCAACAAGTTATTCAATCTTTATACATCTTATTCTGTAGATTCTGCTATAGTCTACGCTATGGAAAGCAGAAAATAGCAAAGGCAATGGGCAATCAGAGTAAGGTAAATGATGCAAAACTTAATCTTGCCTACCTCCTGATAAGGGGTGGAGAACTCAAGGAGGCAAGCGATATTATTAACTCCATTCCTCGAAGTGAGATAAACCAAGACTTGTCTTTCTATTATTTCTCAACGCGAAAGACGCTCTATCATACACTTGCTGATGCCGCTTTAATCCCTTCGCAGAGGAAGCAATACAAGCAAATGGAGAAACTTTGTAACGATTCTGTCGTAGATAATAACCAATCTCCCGACATTTGGTCACGTGCTGAACAGCTTGTTAATCGCCAACAGTATGAACAAGCAAAGAAAATTCTCCTTGATGCCTATCACCACTTGAAACCTGGTGACCGCCAAACAGCATTTGTGTCAATCTCGCTTGCTGATATTTATGGTAGGGAGAAGAATGTGGAGGCTCAAAAGCAATACCTTATTGCAGCTGCTATCTCTGATATACGCAACTCGGTAAAGGAATACCTTGCCCTGCAGCAATTGGCTATGATCCTTTTTGAAGAGGGTGATACAAAACGCGCTTATGCCTATATGGACCACGCTATGAACGATGCCGTATTCTGTAATGCACGTCAGCGTACAATTGCTATGGCTGATGTTTGGCCGGCAATAGAAAAGTCACATGAGCGTGAAACAAAGAGTCGTACACTCAAACTTACAGCCGCTCTTGTGCTGATAAGTCTCTTATCTGTCTTCTTGTTGGTTATGATTATCTATACGCGTCGTCGTGTTGTAGAATTGCGTGCTATTCGTGCGCGTCTTTCTAACACAAACGAATTGCTGAAAGAATCAAATAATATTAAGGATGAGTATATCACTCGCTTCCTTAGCGAGTGTTCGGCTTACATTGACAAACTCGACAGCTATCGTAAACAGATTTATCGTCTTGTTACAGCCAATAAGCGCACAGAACTGCTGAACACATTGAAGTCACAGGAGGTAATCGACCGTGAGTTGGATTCCTTCTATTCAAGTTTTGATGAGACCTTCCTTGGTCTTTTCCCTAACTTTGTAGAAGATTTCAACGCATTGCTCAAACCAGAGGAGAGGATTATTCCTAAACAAGCAGGGCATCTCTCTACTGATCTTCGCATCTTTGCACTCATTCGCCTCGGCGTAAGTGAGAATGAGCTTATCTGTTCCTTCCTTCGTTGCTCAAAAGCAACGGTCTATGCTTATCGTTCTCGTGTGCGTCTGAAGTCTATTGACCCTGATAAATTCGATGAAATGGTACAAAAACTATAAGTTTAGACCATTTTCTCTTCCCTAATTTATAAATCAAAGAACTGTCATCGTGCGACATTCCAGCATCTTGTTTGTTGGTCTGTCGCACATTTCTTTTCTTCACTTTTCTGTTGTGAGAAGCCATTATATGTCTACTCATAAGCATGTTTTCCCATCTTCTACAAACAGCTTATTCCCTTATTAATTGATATTTTGTAAACTATTTTCGTAAGACTCAAAATCAATACATGCTCTTTTGGCTTCTAAAAGACGCCTAATTGGTTTGCAAAAGGTGCCCTTTAAGCCCCTTACTAACGCCCTTTTGAAGTCCAATTAAGCATCTTTTACTTTACTGTTTTATAACTGATTGATTTACTGTTGGTTATAAAGCTTGCCTTTTTATATGTTTTTTTCTCCTTATATATAGATAATTTATCTGAATCTTTGTAATGATTTTTTTCAATAACTTGTCTGGGCTATTGAAGTTTTTAAAATAAAAAGGTTTTTCTGCTTTGAGGGGGTGATAATAGAATCGTCTGTTGACTGTCTTATCCATATTTTTTTGTTTAATGAATAACTTTTGGCTTTTTCCGTCAAATTTAAATCGGAATTCCACTTCTGCAAGAATTATATATATAAAGGTCTATCGACCGATTGGGGTTAAAACTATACGAAAAGTATTCATATCAGTAACGGAAGAAGTGTGTTGGATATGACAAAGAATCTGTATTTTTTTGGTCATTTTAAGAATGTTTTTTTGTTGTAAAAAAATCCCTGATTTATCGAAAAAAATAAGGTCTTATTTATAAAATTAATTATTATTTTATAATCATGTTGTTAATGGTTGATTTTTTTATTTGACAAAACCTTTGTTTTTCTTTTATATTTTAGTTATATTATAGTGTATATGATTAAATTGTAAGTGTCTGATTATAAGTATATATTGTTTTTAATTACTTGTATTTTTTTGTTTTTATTAGTTTATTGAGCACTTTATTTGTATATCTTTGCATCAGTTTTTTTCTGTTTGATGTTTGAAACTAAAAATAACTTTTGTTTTGGATAATAAGGCGGAGAAAGGAGTGCGTTAAGGGATGTCGAAAAGACAAAGATTGAGAGGATAATTCTTAGTCCGACACAATTAACCAAGTAGTCCACTTATAATTATGGTGCGAATTAGAAGACTTAAAATATAGTACGAACTATTGAATAGTATGAACCAAATTAATTATTAATAAAAAAATGAAACGAAATTACTTTTGTTATTGTTAGCATTCATCTCGTTAGGATGCTTTGCCGACTCTCAACCAACAGATTCTGAGCGAAGAGCCAACCTGTTTGTGTACAATGGTATGCTGTTTAGTATCCAGAATTTCGCGGGTGTTTCCTCACAGGACAACACTGTTGAGTTCTGTGGTTGGACTTCTAAAACTGACTTGAGTACTGATGCGAAGAAGGACGAAGCTTTGGCTGATGCGCAGTTTAATGCCATTCGTAAGGTAGGAGAGATTACTATTCCTGAAACAGTAACAGCTGGTGTTACTTACAATGGAGTACTTCAGGGTAATGCTACTTATAAGGTAATCATGCTTCGTGCTAACCTTTTCCGTGCAGCAAGCTCTGGTGTTACAAGCCAGATAACCAAGATTACAATCCCAAAGACAGTCCAGCACATTGAATCACGTTGTTTTGATGAGTGTGTAAACATGACTGAGTTTGTCATTGAAGGTGCTACTGATGGTACTTCTCAGTTGAAGGAGATTGATTCACATGCATTCTTAAACTGTAAGAAGTTGGCGTCTATCACGCTTCCTAATTCGGTTACTTACTTAGGTGAAAATAATCCTACCTCTATTGAAGGTAGTGGTGTGTTTGAAGGCTGTGAGTCGCTTACCTCTTTTAAGTTCCCAAGTAGTTATGCTTCACGTAACTTGCCAAGTTTTACCTTCAAGAACTGTAAGAACTTAGCAACTATCGATTGGAATGGTTATAACCCAAAGCGTTTAAACAGCTGCGCATTCTGGAATTGCGATAAAATCACATGGTCTCAAATTCCTCAATCTGTAGAGGAGTTGGGATCAACTTGCTTCTATGACTGTGAAGCTTTGACGTCTGTTGACCTCTCAAAAATCAAGAAGATGGACACTGGTGTGTTCTGGGGGACACCTTTAACATCTGTTGAATGGCCTGCAGCTGTAACTGAAATTCCTGCAAATACATTCTGGGCTTGTGGCAAACTAACAACTATCAAGGGAATTCCTGGGCAGCCAGGTGCATGGGATAACATCACTAAGATTGGTGAAAATGCATTCAATATGTGTGTTGCTTTGACTACTATTAAGTTGCCAGCAGAGCTTAAGACAATTGATGCGCAGGCTTTCCGAAGCTGTGATCATTTAGCTACAGTAGATTATGGTACTAAGGTTGAAACTATCGGTGATGGTGCTTTCTGGTCTACTGGTGCATTGAAGAAGTTCTTCTTCAAGGGTTCTGTTAAGACACTTGGTGCTGATGCTTTCCGAGAGAGTGGACTTACTTGTGTTCACCTCAAAGGTGATATGACTATCGGTAAAGAGGCTTTCATGGACTGTAAAAGCTTGAAGTACGTAGAGTTCCCTGCTACATCTTCAGCTACTCAGCCATTGACTTATGTGGCAGAAAGCATGTTTGCAGGTTGTACAAGTCTGCCTTTCATCACTCTTCCATCTACTGTAACAGAGATAAAGGCTAACGCTTTCGATGGTTGTTCAAGTCTGAAGTATGTAAATATCTTGGCTGCTTCTCCTGCAACATTGGGTGCTAATGCTTTCCCAACAACTGCTGGTGTATATGTAAAACCAAGCAAGCTTTCAGCTTATCAGGCAAATGCAGCTTGGAATGCTTATAGCCCTAAGGATACTTACGAGCAGACACTCGCTACGAAGTATGCAAGTTTCGACCATGATTTCCCTGTTTCTTTCGTAGCAAAGAATGGTCATGAAGCGTTGGAGGCATATGTTGGTCCAAGCACTTATAGAGTGACACAGCCAACTAAGGTTCAGAAGATTTTGAAGATGATTAAGGTTACTTCAACAGCTGCTAATGAAGGTGTTCTCCTCAAAGGTGAGGTTGGAAGAACTTATACTTATCAGATTGCAGAGACTGATCCAGGTCTTTATACTGGTAATCGTGTTATCGGTGTACGTGAGGATACAACACTTGTTCAGACCGAGTCTGATGGTAAGAGCAACTGGGTTTTACAGTCTGATTATAAGCTTCACTTAGTTAGCAATGGAACTATTAAGAGTGGTCGTGCTTATGTTCATGAAACCAATGATGGTGATACAAACTTTGGTGCTAAGGGTATTTACCTCTCTTTCGCTCTCGATGAGGAAAAGAATACTACCGGTATTGACAGCGTTGAGAACAAGAAGGCTGATGAAGAGAATGTTTATTATACGCTTTCAGGTGTAAGGGTAATCAATCCTACTGAGAAGGGTGTATATATTAAGAACGGTAAAAAGTTATTATACGATGAAACGTAACTATATAGCTCCTGCAACAGAGCAAGTTGCTGTAAAGATAGAGCAGCACTTATTGGACTTATCTTTCGATGATACACCTGCTGATCCAGGTTCTGCATTATCAAAGAAGCATACCTTTGAGTTGGATGACGATGAGACTGATGATGCCTTGAGAGTAACATCTAATGGTGATATCAGTATTGGTAAACACTCTCTTTGGGATGAATAATTATTAATATCTTTTATAATTAAGGCATTGCCAAGGCTTGACTTGAAAGAAGTCAGACTGTGGTAATGCCTTTCTGCTTTGATATAAGGAATGAAACAGGTCTATATAGACTCATTTTTAACCAATAAGAATTAAAACCATGAGATTAAAAAGATTGCTTATTCTGTGTGTAACACTGTTGTCAGCAGCCTTTTCTTTTGCAGACGACTTTGTGTATGACAACCTTAAGTACACGACAACATCTGACAAGTCGGTGACTTTGGTAGACGGAAAGAGTGCGAGTGGAGAGATTATTATCCCTTCTGAAGTTCGCAACAACAAGAATGTTTATACCGTTACAGCCATCGAACACAACGCCTTTGAAGGTAACAACTCTATTACTGCTGTGACAATCCCAAGTTCGGTGAGTACTATTGGCTACAGTGCATTCAATGGTTGTAAGGGCTTACGACGTGTGATGGATGCCTCACGTGTCACCGAGATGCAAGGTTTTGAGTACACGGATTGTTCAAATCTAACTTCCGTAACCTTATCTGGAACGCTACAAAAGATTGGGTATCGCTCTTTTGCAGGTACTGCTTTGACACGTCTTGTTTTACCTACAAGCGTGAAGGAGATTGGTGGTGAGGCTTTTCAAGATTGTCTCCAACTAACAAACGTAGAGTTTAATAAAGGTCTTCAGACTATAAAGGACCATGCTTTTAAGAATAGTGGCTTGGCTTCTTTAGAACTTCCTGAGGGTATAAAGGAGATTGGCGAATGGTCTTTTGAGGGTTGTAAGAGCCTGAAGACGGTGCAAATCCCTCAGTCTGTAACAACCTTAGGGACGGGTGCCTTCTATGCATGTTCAGCCCTTGAGTCAGTTGTTATACCAGCCTCCGTTACGAATTTCAACGACAGAACCTTCAATGGATGTCGTAATTTGTCCGCTGTTTATTACTTAGGCAGCAGTTGTCCAAGCCTTGGTCAGAACACTTTTGCCGATGTTTCTAATGATTTGGGTTCTATGTGAAGCCATCAGCACTGTCTGCTTTGCAAGGAATAGCCTATGTTTCTGACAAGGTAAAGGATAGTTTCTCTTATCAACAGAGCAGTAAGTACGCTACCTTCTCACGTCCTTTTGCTGTCGATTTCAGTTCAGCTTCAGGTTTGAAAGCATATATTGCAAAGGATAATAATGGGCAGAACTCAGTTGCTTTGACATCCGTTACGAAAGCAAGTGCTGGTACGGGACTTGTCCTTGAGGCTACACCTAATACTGTCTATCAGCTTCGATTGGCTGATAATGCCCCTCAATATACTGACAATGCACTACGTGTATCAACTGGGACTACCATTGAGGCGATTGCTTCAAAGGTGAGAGAGGATATGACTTTGCGCTATAATCCAGTGGAACTAACTACTGATAAGGTACGTTATGAACCTGGAAACACAGTTGTTTTTACAGCAAAGTATGTTCTACCAGCCAATGCGAAGGTACGTTATCTACATGGTAATACAGTCGTGAAGACCGATGAAATCGGTGGAAAACAGCGCTGGGATTGGAAGGTACCAGCAGATAATTTCACTGGATATATGGCTGAAATTTATCTTGATAATGGTACTTCGGAACAAACTCTCGCCACAATCGGTGTAGATGTTTCTACGGAATGGGGTCGTTTCCCACGTTATGGTTTCGTTTCACACTATGGTTCTGACAAGACACCTGAGCAGGTTAAGAAGGAAGTAGATATGCTTAATCGTTACCATATGACTGGTATTCAGTTCTATGACTGGCAGTGGAAGCATCATATACCATACCCTCAAGACTCTACAAAGTGGAAAGATATTGGTTTGCGTGATGTCTATAAGTCGTCAATAGAGAACTACATTAACCAGTTACATGGCGTAGGAAGTAAGTGTATGTTCTATGACTTAGTGTATGGTGTGACTGGAAGAATGGTCAATAATAAGCCTGAAACGGTAGATAACTTTGATGGTCATGACGGTATTAGTAGTGATTGGGGTTGGATAGACTTGCATGAAAGAAAGGTGGCGGCTATGACCTTCGTCAAGTGCAGTATCCTCTTGGTGATTGGCCAAGCATTTATGTGATGAATCCAGGTAATCAGGATTGGGTTAACTATCTTTCTGGTTCTATCAATAAGGTCTATCAGAACCTTCGCTTTGATGGTTTTCATATCGATCAGTTAGGTCACCAGCGTGATGCTTATTATGTTAACTTGAAGAGTAAGAAGGTAAATGGTCAGAAAGTATATACTGATGGTGACCGCCGTGATACACATGACTTTGAAGGCTACTTTGCCAATTTCATCAATCGTATGAAGGCTGACAATCATGATAAGAGCCTTGTTATGAATGCTGTCTCAACCTTCGGAGGTTCCAAAATCGTTGGTACAAAGAACGTTGAATTCGGTTATAATGAGATGTGGGGGGGCGACGATTATCTGTGGAACTACCGTAAGATTATACAGGACAACCGTCGTAATAATGGCAAGAATACCTTTAATACAGTCTTTGCAGCTTATCTACACTGTCGCAATGGCAACGGTGGTCAGTTCCATACAAGCAGTGCGCTGTTTGGCAATGCTACTATCTTCGCACTCGGCGGTTCACGTATTGAGTTGAGTGGTGACCACATGCTGTTTACAGAGTACTTCCCTGATGATGCTCGAAAAATGTCAGACAAGTTGCAAAAGTCAATCATTCACTATTATGACTTCCTTGTTGCCTACGAAAACTACTTGCGAGATGGCAATGCTGAGACCTCTGTTAATTTGACAATGGATGGTGTTAACGTGGCTGCATGGGACTTGTCTGATCCTAATTCAAGTATCGCAGATGCTGCAAATCATACGATTGGACCAAAGCCTTATTGTGTGAATACCTACAGTACTAAGAAAGGAGACGTGACTGCAATCCAGTTACTTAATTACAGTAATGTGTCAAGAGACAACTTTAATGTTCGTGATTTGAAGGAGACAATGCCAGAACCTAATGTCTTGCTTAATAAGAAGATAGTTCTTGACGATGCTACTTCTGTGTCACGTATATGGGTAGCAAGTCCTGATTGTTTTGGTGGTGCCCCACAAGAAGTTGTTTTCAAGCAGAATAATGGTAAGGTAACATTTACCCTTCCTTCTCTGGAGTATTGGACTATGGTTGTAGTAGAGCATGGCAATAAGGTGGATAATAGTGCATCAGAGGTTCGAAACTATGTTCTTCGTGGCGAATCTTTTCAAGAGGCATCTAATAATACTGTGCCAGCAGGAGAGGCTTATCTCTCTTTTCCAGCTACTATAGGAAACTTTGCAGCCGTCATTACCTTTAGTTCCTGTTACTGCAGGGATTACCAATGTAATTGATAACGGACGTGATGATTATTATACCGTCTCTGGTATCAAGGTTGATCATCCAGTGAAGGGGATTTATATCCATAAAGGAAAGAAACTGGTAAAGAAGTAATTAGCCCCTGATTCAGTATTACCCCCAATTGGTTATTAGTAACGTTCACTGCCTGTGAAGGGTAAGTTACTCATGACTGATTGGGGGTAAAATGTTTTATTAGGAGATAAGTAAGTTAGTCCTAAGTCTTCTTAAATTCCTTCCCTTACGGGTATAGAGTGAAAATAGAATAAAGACTTATTCACTTGCATAGTATGACTCTCCCCAAATTAGATGCTCTTACAAAGGCGGATAAACTGCAAGATGAAAGGTATAAAGGGGAAATAGATACGATGTTTATCCGTCTTCTATAAACAACTTCTTCCCTGATTAAGATGTGTTTGTAAACTATTTTTGTATAGTGCAAAACCAATACATGCTCTTTTGGCTTCTAAAAGACGCCCAATTGACTTGCAAAAGGTGCTCTTTTGAGGTCTAAGTAACGCCCTTTTGAAGTCCAATTAAGCACCTTTCACTTTGCTACTTCATAACAAATTGATTTCCTGTTGGTTACAAACCTGCTTTACATGGGTTTTTGTCTTTGTTTTCAGATGTTTTATCCGAAATTATGTAATGAATTTTCGTAGTCTTTTTTGTGTTTTTGAAGTATTTAAAAGAAAAGGCATTACGTGTCGGAGAATGATAATAGGATAGAGTGTTGACAATCTTAGCTATGTTTTTGTTTAATGTTTAGTGTTCTTTCCATTGAGCGCTTCTATTGTACTTTAACATCATCTAATCATCACTTTGAATCAGTTTCTTCTCTTTTAAAGTCTTTGCTTCAGATTATCTTCACGACAAGAAATCGAGGAGGAGTGGTAAATTAGGATAAGAAAGAGGGTAAACTGAAGAGGGGTTAATAAAGGATTGTGATAATAATAAACTATAAATAATATGATAATAATCTATTTTATGTATAAAAAGAACTTCCCCTATTGATCGAATAGCTACAAGCCAATAGGGGAAGGGAATACATTTAGTTCTCAAGAGTAGGGAACAGAATGTTTATTTTGCCTTCAAAATCAAACGGAGGCTTTGCTTATAATTAATATAGTTCCATACCCAGTTGAGCAGAATAAACGTCTTATTCTTTACACCAAGGATAGAGCGAAGGTGAACAACGAGCCATAACGCCCAAGCAGGGAAGCCTCCAAACTTCTTTCCAGAGATTTCGGCTACGGCGTGGTTACGACCAATAGTTGCCATTACACCGAGATTTTTGTATTTGAAAGGCTTTAGTTCTTTCCCTTTTGACATTGCTTTAAAGTTCTTTGCCACTGTCTTTGCCTGCTGCATAGCAACCTGTGCTAACTGTGGATGACCGAGTGGATATTCCTCATCGCCCTCGACAAGACTCACATCACCAATAGCATAGACTTCTTTTACACCCTTCACACGACAAAAACGATCGGTTAAGAACCTACCAGCATGACCAATACTCTCTGCAGGAAAACCCTCTACGGTGTTTGCACAGATTCCACTCACCCAGATAACGGTCTGTGTAGGAATCTCTAAGCCAGCACTGGTTTTCAGAATACCATCTTTGTATTCAGTAGCAAATTGAGGCTGACGGATATGAACATGCAACTCCTTTAAATCACGTTCTGCTCGCTTTGATGATACTGGGTCCATAGCCGAAAGTAGGCGGTCAACAGCATTTACAAGGTAGATATGCATCTGTGAAGAGTCAAGGTCGGGGTAATCACGAGCTATGATGTTCTTCTTCATTTCTGCTACAGCACCCGCAATCTCTACACCTGAAGCACCGCCACCAACAACGACAATATTCATTAAAGCTTGTTTGCGTGCAGGGTCTTCCTCTGTTAAAGCAAGTTCAAGATTACGGAGAATAGTGTTACGAAGTCTCATAGCCTCACTAACCGATTTCATCGGGAGGGTAGTTGCTTCGATATCCTTATTACCAAAGAAGTTTGTTTTTGCTCCAAACGCCAGTACAAGATAGTCGTAATCTATCTCACCTACAGTCGTTTTGATTGTTTTTTTATCCGTATTCACCGACTCTACCTTTGCCATACGGAAGAAAAAGTCCTTTTTACCTTGAAAAAGTCGACGGAAAGGAAAGGAGATACTACTTGGCTCGAGACCACCCGAAGCCACCTGATAAATCAATGGAGGGAACTGATGATAGTTATTCTTATCTACCAATACTACTTGATAATCATCGTCTACTAATTTGAAGGCTAATTCCAAACCTCCTAATCCACCACCAACAATAACGATTCTCTTTTTGTCAGTGCGTTCAATGTTTGCTTTCATTATCCTGCTTTTATTTATGCTTGTTTTCTTTTATATGTCTATTTCCTTTTCTTTTTTACAGAGAAAATCGTGCCAGAGGTATTCTTTGTAAATGGAAAAGTTATACTGTTTATATATAAATCAGTTTTGTAAGTCGTTCTTCTGGGAAGAGTTCGCGTGCAACAGCTTGCACCTCTTCAGCAGTGATTGCGTCAATATTGCGATAAAGTGCTGATATGTCTTTCTTCCAACCATAGTGGAGAAAACCTTTACCGAAGTCTAAAGCAAGGTTCTCTCGGTTGTCACAAGCTATGCCAATCTGTCCTTTGATCTGCTGTTTAGCTACAGACAACTCGTCATCTGTCAATGGAATGTCGATGAAATGGTCAAGTTCTGCACGTACAAGGCGCATACATTCGTCCAAATCATCAGCGTCACAGCCAAAGTAAATACTCCAAATACCCGTTAAAGAATAGCTCACCATAGAGCTATCTACCGTATAAACGAGTCCACGACGTTCGCGAAGTGCAAGATTCAAACGGGCGCTCATTCCTGGTCCACCTAAGATGTTATTAAGCAGATAAAGTGCCATACGTCTTTTATCATGTATGCTATAGGCACGATTACCAATCATCACGTGGGCTTGGTGAGTATGCTTATCTATCTTAACTGTCTGTGGCTGATATTCACTCAGCGCAGGAAGCGGCGTTTCTATTGGCTTTTCAGTTTCACCCTTTATTCTTACTTTCGAGTGATTTTCCTTCTCTAAAAGGCTAAGTAGATTATCAAAATCCACATCTCCATAGGCAAAAAACACCGAATTCATCGGTTGGTAGTGCTTCTGAGTGAAACGAAGTGCATCCTCGGTAGTAAACTTCCTGACACGCTCTGCCATACCAAGGATACTATGTCCTAAAGGATGTCCGCGGAAGATGATATTTTCAAACTCATCATATATCAACTCTGCAGGACTATCGTTATAAGATTCGATTTCATCGCAGATAACTTCTACCTCCTTGTTAATCTCTTTTTGAGGATAGGTACTGTGAAAGACAATATCTGTCAGTAGGTCTATTGCTCGTGGAAGATGGTCCTTCAGAATTGCTGAATAATAAACCGTATCGGTCTTGGTGGTGAGGCATTGAGATCGCCTCCTACTTGCTCAAGACATTGAATAACATCAATTGCTGTTCGGCGAGTAGTACCTTTGAAGGTAACATGCTCGCAGAAATGAGCAATACCCTCCTCGTCAGGTAGTTCGTTAGCTGTCCCGACGTTGAGTTGATACCCACAATAGACCACTGGTGAGGTCGTTGAAAGGGCTATGATGCGCAGTCCATTCTCTAAGACTGCAGTCTGATATCTTGTCATAGGGTGCAAAATTAAGAAAAAAGAATGAAAACTAATAGACTTTAATAGACAAAGAAAAAAGAACTCGATTCATTTTGTGTTCCGCCTAAATTTCAGTATATTTGCACAACTAAAGCGAGAAACAACATAATTCACAATAAAATGCGGAAAGTTATAGGTATCGGTGAAACCGTCTTAGACATCATCTTTAAGGATAATAAACCAGTTGAGGCAGTTCCGGGTGGATCTACCTTTAACGCCATTACGTCGTTAGGACGCTGCGGAGTTAACACATCGTTTATCTCTGAAGCGGGTAATGACCATGTTGGAAAATATATTATCGACTTCTTGAAGGACAATGGTGTGAATGCTGATAATATTTCAACCTTCCCTGATTCAAAGTCACCTGTATCACTCGCTTTCCTCAATGAGAAGAATGATGCTGAGTATATCTTCTATAAAGATCAACCACACGTTCAATTAGATTTCACATTCCCTGATATACAACCCGATGATATTGTGCTTTTTAGTTCCTTCTATGCGGTGAATCCTGTGATTCGTCCGCAGGTGGTAGGACTACTTGATTATGCACGTTCACGTGGTGCAATCATCTACTACGATGTTAACTTCCGTCCTGCACATAAGGATGATGTTATTAAGATTACCCCTAATCTGATAGAAAATCTTGATTATGCGGATATCGTACGTGGTAGTTTGGAGGACTTCGCAACGATTTATAAAAAAGAAGATGCCGATAAGGTCTATAATGCGGAGATTTCTTTTTATTGCAAGCAGTTTATCTATACACAGGGAAGTCAGCCTGTTGAAGTACGCAGCGGTAAGGAACTGAAGAAGTCATATCCAGTTCTCGATACGAATGTTGTCAGTACAATCGGAGCCGGAGACAACTTTAATGCAGGCTTCATCTTCGGTATGTTGAAACATGGTATCACTCGTGCTGACCTCGAAAGAGGACTGACAGAAGAGCAATGGGACAAACTTATCAACTATGCCTTGGCGTTCTCTGCAGACTGCTGCAAGGACATCTTCAACTATGTAAGCAAGGACTTTGGTGAGAAGATGAAGGAGGAGGCTTTGTAATAAGCCTTATAGCCCAATAACCCCAATTGGTCTAATAAGCCCAATAAGCTAACAAAAGAAACTACATAAATTCAAAAATAAAATGATAGAAATTGCCAATAAAGTTTATTACGTAGGAGTTAACGATCGTAATAAGAACCTTTTTGAAGGATTATGGCCACTGCCTTATGGTGTTACCTACAATTCTTATCTCATTGATGATGAGAAGGTTTGCCTTATTGATACAGTAGAAGTAGACTTCTTTACACAAGTTTATTGAGAGACTTCGTGAGGTGTTGGGCGACCGACAGATTGATTACTTAGTCATCAACCACATGGAGCCTGACCACTCTGGTTCAATAGGTTTGCTGCGTAAATATTATCCTAACATCCAAGTTATCGGTAACAAGAAGACCTTTGATATGATGTCAGGATTCTATGGTGTCAAGGATAATACGTTAGAGGTTAAGAATGGTGAGGAGTTGAGCTTAGGTAATCATACCTTACAGTTCTTTATGACTCCAATGGTTCACTGGCCAGAGACAATGATGACATTCAGTAAAGGTGAGGTCAGCCACCTCTTTACAGGCGATGCATTCGGCTGTTTTGGTGCATTAAATGGCGGTCTCATCGATCAAGAGATTGATACTGATTGGTGTTGGTTAGAGATGGTTCGCTACTATTCTAACATCGTTGGAAAGTACGGAACACCCGTTCAGAACGCATTGAAGAAGCTTGCGGGTATTCATATTGACTATATCTGCTCTACTCACGGACCAGTATGGCACAAGTATGTTGACAAAGTTATCGGACTTTATGACCGTATGTCTAAGTACGAAACTGAGCCTGGTTTGGTGATTTGCTATGGTACAATGTATGGCAATACAGAGCGTATGGCAGAACAAATTGCACGTTCAGCATCTCTTGCTGGTGTGAAGAATATTCGTTTGTACAATGTTTCTAAGACACACCACAGTTATATTCTCCAAGACGTCTTCCGCTTCCGTGGCTTGATAGTTGGTGCTCCTACTTATAATGCAGGGCTCTATCACGAGATGGATGTACTCTTGCAGGAGGTTGCTAACCGCGATATTAAGAACCATCTTATTGGTTGGTTTGGTTCTTACTCATGGGCTTCAAAGGCTGTTGCTGCCATTGGCGAATGGAATGAGAATCACCTCCATTTCGAGAAGGTGGGTGAACCTGTAGAGATGAAGCAGGCGCTGACACCTGAAATAAAGGAAGAATGCAACCGCTTAGGACGCGAAATGGCTGCAAAACTTTTAGAAGAATAAAATGAATATAGCAGTATTTGTTCTGCAAACAATAACATTGCTCCCGACTACTTCCGTGCTGCGGAAGAGTTGGGACGATGGATTGGAGAGAATGGGCATACGCTCGTTTATGGTGGAGCCAACAGTGGATTGATGGAGTGTATTGGTAAAGCTGTACACGAAGCCGGTGGACGTACTATCGGAGTTATCCCTCGTATCTTAGAAGAAGGACGTAGAGTTAGCGACTATGTAGATGTAGAGATTCCTTGCGAAGACCTTACTGATCGCAAAGCAATCATTATGGAACGCTCTGATGAGTTCTATGCTTTACCAGGTGGTATAGGAACCATTGATGAAATTTTCACCGTTGCAGCCTCTGCTTCTATTGGTTATCATCATAAGAAGGTTACCTTAATCAACGTGGAGGGCTTCTGGGATAGTCTTATTGCCCTACTGAATGACCAACAGGAAAAAGGTATGATGCGTGGTACACTCCACGATTATATAGAGGTTAAGAATATAGACGACTTTTAACCTGAAACAATACCCATAGTAATAAAAACTATTCATTTTGTGGTCTAATGACCGATTTAGGTTTAATACGTAACTATTTTTCAAAGGATTATTTTGTTGAGACGTATTGAGATAAAAATGAAACATAAATAAACAATAGGCGTGTTCATTTCATATTCTTCAACAAAAAATGAATACGTTTACAATACCTTACAGTTATTTTGCACTCTACCTGAGCCACAAAGCATGTAAATATGCGGTGAATAGTGTAATTTTGCAGCCGAAGGTTAGCTAATGATTAGATTCAAGAATTATAACAGGATAATTTTACATGATTGTTTAAGCATCCCTGTTTAATATCAAGCTACCTTTATCTAATTTAATAACATGAGTGGCATAAGGCTACTTTTAAACAAAATCAACATGAAAAAAACAGGACTAATACTTTGTGGATTGTGTTTAGGACTCTCTAACCTATCTGCACAAGTAACACAGAATGCCGTACCGTCCATGGCTGGGTGGAATTACTATGGTGGTGATGAATTTAATGGAAACAAGATTGACGAATCTAAATGGGGCGTCTATGGTGATCCAAAGTATAACTATAAGTTTGATGATTACGGTAATACAGAGGGGCAGGGAGGTGTTCAGTATTATCGTGCCGATATGATTAAGGTAAGAAATGGAGTAGCCTATATTACTGCCTCACGTGAACCGCTTTTAACAGGACGTCGTCCTGATGCTAAAAAAGACCCAGCTGGGACCGACTATAAAGTAAAGGTACAACCACCTTTTAAACCTAAACATGACTTTGGTAAATACGGTTGGTGGTCAGGTGCACTCTCCAGTCGTAATGCTAACGGAGCAGACTTGGTGAAAGATAAAGGGTTAGTACATGGAACTTACTACCCTCTTTACTCACGTATAGAGGTGAAGGCTAAGATTCCATATGAGTTCGGAACTTGGATGGCACTATGGCTCCGTCACTGTAATGGAGCAAGTACATTTGAGATAGATTTACAAGAGTTCTTTGTTAATGAGGACAGAAAAGATGCAATGAAAGAGAAAGGCTTTTATCTGCATCAAACTACCCATGGAATGGACTACGATGCCGGTTGGAAAAACGGATACCCCAATAATACTTATAACCATAATGACTATGGAGATCGTGTAAGGGAAATTGACTTCGACCCAGGAAAAGATTTCCATGTCTATGGTGCACAGATTGACCCAGAGCCAGGTGATCCAATGCACTTAGCTGTAACTTTCCTCTTAGATGGAAGAGTTAGATCCGTTTTCCGTACAAAGGATAATCGATATAAATCAAACAACTCGAAGTATCCATATCGTTATAATGCACTCTTAGCACAAAACCTTTCAAAGTATGGAGAGGACCGTGTTTGGGACGTAGCTATCACAGGACAAGTAGGTGGTAAGGCATGGAAGGCTAATACAGAAATACTACCAAGTATGTATCCATATAAAGGATTTGGTGGTACTCTCTACCCAGAATTAAATCCGAAGTATGGAGGTGATATTAATAAGGTCCCTAAGGAGTTCGTTACAGAAATTGACTGGTTGCGCGTTTTTAAACGAGCAAATGAACTACTATGGATTGGAAACTTACCAGAATATAGACAGAATCAGAAGATAAGTCTTGAACTTGCTAAAGAGAAGTTTACTAACATAAAGCCTGGTGATCAGTTGGTAATGGACCTTGAGGTCTGTGACCCTAATCAAAAAGCAAGTCTTGATATCTTTAATAAAAGTGGAAAAGCTATCACAACGCTTAAGCCAGAGCTTGCTAAGAATGACGCACAGGTAACTTTCGTTGTGACAGAAGCACTTAGTAAGTTACTAAAGAGTGAAGGCTGTGTACTGCAAGGTGAGAACATCCGTTTATACACTGTTTGTCATTCATCAAAGAAGGATGCTATTTGGAGTGGTTTTAAAGAAATCCAGTGGGGTGAGACAATTATCCCAGCAGAGTTGTTTGCGAATTTAGGAGAAGGACAAAAACTTGAGTTTGTGGTGAGAGATGTTAATCCAGGAGGAAAGATTTTCTTACGCCAGAATAAAAAGAATCCTACTGATTCAAAAAGACCTAAGTTCTCGTTTAGCGCACAATATGGTAGTATTATCAACTTGGATAGTGGAAAAGATGAAAAGACCTATAGGCTTGACCTCGAACCTAAGGTTATCGAAGAGTTAAAACAGAATGGCTTGGTGGTAACTGGACTGGGGTACTACTTGCGTAGTGTTAACATTATAGGTGCGAGTCATACGTCAAATAACACTGTTACAGGTATTGCTATAGACAAGATAGACTCCGAGAATCAAAATGATGGTACTGTCTATTCTATCAATGGAATGAAAGTAAGAGATGCGAACGATAAAGGGAAATTAAATCCAGGAATCTACATTATTAATGGTAAGAAGGTTCTGGTAAAATAAATTAGTAGATAACAAAACTACGAGCAAGGTATCTATAACATGGTGCTATGGATTATCTTGCTACGTTAGAAAAGTATTCTGAAACCCTGATGTTATACATCAAATAGGCTGTTACATTGTAATTACCAAATGTTGATAATATCGTGAAAGAGGGTAGATGAATACAAAAATATAAGGGGCTTGTATCAATGTTATCAGTTGATATAAGCCCTTTTTGTATCCAATTATTTATAAAGGTACTTGGTTCATAAGTGTTACTCTTATTTGATTAATCTCGATGAAATCGATAAATTTTTATCAAAAAGAGATGAAATAATAGTCTGCTCAGCCCTCTATGCACATATATCTCAGTGTTTCTTTAAAAAGTAGATTTGGGTTTAAGATACGGCTATAAGTAATCAATGTTATCTCTTTTTAGTGGCTGGAGGAAGTTTTGTTTAAGTATAGTGAATTTGATAATATTTGACGATATTTGCTTTGCAGTTTTATCATTTTACGTTACCTTTGCAAGGAAGATAAGATAAAAACGTAATATCTATTAAACAATGAAGCATAAAATCGGAAACATTTTGGCGGCAGGCTTTGCGATTGTTGGACTCGCTGCACTGGCAAGTTGTGCGGGAGAAAAGTTCCATGTGACAGGTTCTATTGCAAATGCCAAGGACTCTTTGCTCTATTTTGAGCATAACGGACTCAATGGATTTTCTACTGTTGACTCTGTTAAACTCGATGAAAAGGGCGATTTTTCGTTCTCAGGTGATAAGGTGGATAATCCAGAGTTCTATCGACTTCGCATTGCTGGACAGATTATCAATATTGGTATTGATTCTACAGAGACAGTCGATGTGAAGGCTACTTATCCGCAGATGGCTACCGATTATAGTGTGAAGGGTTCCTATGAGAATGAGAAAATCAAGGAATTGGCACTGAAGCAAATTGACTTACAAGCACGTTGCCAGTCTATTCTTGCAGAACGTCCTGACCTTGCTGATTCAATTATCACTGTATTGATGAGCGACTATAAGCAGGATGTATCACGCAACTATATCTTCAAGGAGCCAATGCGTGCCTATAGCTATTTTGCTTTGTTCCAGTATATTGTAATAGGTAATCAAGCACATTTGATATTTGACCCATCAAGAGACGTAGCTGACAATAAGGTGTTCGGTGCTGTTGCAACCAGTTGGGATACCTATTATCCGGGTTCAGAGCGTACGCAGAATCTCCATAATATCACGATTAAGGGTATGAAGGATGAGCGCATTGTGAAGGCACAGAATAAGCCAGTGGAGATAGAGGCTAAGGAATTAGGTGTTGTCGACCTTCCATTACGTGACAACCGTGGTGTAGAACGCCATCTTACTGATTTGAAAGGTAAGGTCGTTCTACTCGACTTCCATGTCTTTGCAGCAAAGGGTTCTACAGAATACATTATGCAACTGCGCGAACTTTACAATAAGTACCATGATCGTGGCTTCGAAATCTATATGGTTTCATTAGACGATAATGCTCATTTCTGGAAAGAGCAGGTGGCTAATCTGCCATGGATTAATGTCTATGATGATACTGGTATCAGTCAAGCTTTATACAGCTCCTGCACAGACGGTTCCAATCATCTATCTCATTGATAGAGGTAACAATATTGTGAAGAACCCATCACAGATTAAGAATCTTGAACAGGAGATTGAGCGTTTATTATAAGAATCAGAGACGAAGTTCTTCTGAGCTAAGCTAAGAATACCTTAGCATAAATTAAATAGGTTATTGATATAGAATCTCTATCTCAATAACCTATTTTCTTTTTATTTAGTTTGCTGTCACTTTTAACACTTCTCGTAACCTCTTGTTAGATAATCATATGCAAGAGATATTGGTGTGATAGGAATGACAGCAACTTTTATATCCTATTTTTACACGTCATATACTAACCTCTAAAGATGTTAGTATCCCCAGTACGCTTGGTCAATGGTTGTCTCTACAGCCTGCTCTATATCGTCACTAAGGTTACAGAAGAAGTCTATACCAGTACGATTCTGTAACTCCTGGATGGTGATATACTCGCTTTTACTGTTGTTGTAATGAGGCGACCAGATACCGAGAGCACGATAGGTGTTGGTTTTCTTGTCATAAGCAAGTAGTGCCATATAGAAGAACTTTGGTACAATACCATTGAAATGAAGTGACTTGCCGGATGATTCCTTCTGTGCCATCTCCTCCAAATCAGCTTGCTTACAGATATACTCGTCCTTGTCTATAGTAGCAGCTTTCACGATATAGAGCGTATCACATCGTCCAGCCCAATCGCGTACCTTCTTTTCAAGATCTCCCCATACACCACCATTGTGCCCTTGTATCTGTGGTTGCATATTTGTTAGATAGAAGGTTTGCTTGTTCTGAGCGGCAGAATAGAGCCTATCACCAGATGGGCAGAGGTGTCCACGGCTAAAGCCACTCCCTCTGTAATCGTCAGGCGACGTTTGTTCATTTGCTGGTATCTCTGGGTCTTGTCGGAAGTCATCTTGTCTCTTTACGTTCTTCTGCAGGAGAACATCATACAGTTCATAGCAGGTCCAACGGTTTGCTTTGAGTTTAGCGTCCCATTCGATAGAGTAGTTACGCAGTTTTCCAAGCGCCTGTTCCGTAGTGTAATGCGTCACTTCATACGTCTTGTTGGTTCCTTGATAGAAGCGAGGGAACTCCAATCGCCAACCCTCATGGTTCTTTTGTAGGTCGTCGGCAGTGTTACGATTGGCATTGTTATCTGTTGGATCGGGATTAGGTGTGACGTTTTCAGTGATGGTATATTCTATCTGAGAGAAGAGAAAGTCTTCTGAAACAGTCTTTCCCTTGGGATAGACCTTTATACCTACGCCCTCAATCACACGTGTACTATCTATCGTTTCACCCATGACGTAGGTATGTACCTCGCCTAATTTGGTGGTAATTGTGATGGTTTGTTTCTTATTTTGTGCTGTAGCTGTTATGCTAAGGAGCAACAATAGTGAAGTGAAAATATTCTGTTTCATCTTTAATCCTCCTTATTTTTAGCAATAATGTTCATAATCATCGGTGTGTTATATGTTTTCTTCATAACGTAGTGTCTCTTCTTATTTGATAATCAGTTTATGTCCATTCACGATGTACACTCCCTTTGGTAGGTTGTTGAGCGTACTACCCACGTATTGACCATTGAGGTTATATACCTTCATCGCCTTATCTGTAAGCATATAAGGGCGTGTAATCGCATTTGGTGTGGATGAGAATGAAATCTTAACAGTTGCTGTTGCTGGTACACGATAGTAGGCATGTAAACCTTTCAGAAGGTTAGCCTTGTTGTCAGCACTTACTGGATAGTTGAGGCTTTCATCTGTAGAGAGATAACGCTCGATCTTATCCACGGCGAGAGTTTTTGGACTATAAACAGCCACGAAACTGTATTGTCCATCGTTTGACGTCACTGTCTCTGGCGTTGTCGCTTTGAGTGTTATTCCTTCAAAGGTAGGGTTCTCGATGTTCCATTTGATGAGGTAGGGCTTACCTGCTTCTATTTGGGTTTGCTTATCATCAAATATCATGGTATTGTTTTCTACCTGCTTGGTGAATGTTGCTATCTTCGCATCTGCTAAGTCTTTTGCTTCAATGTCGAATGGAACGGCAAAAGTGTCCCAATGGTTTGCTGAGAACGTACGCTTAAGGCGGACTGCTGCGTCTGTAATATCGCTTTGAGGTAATACAAAAGTCTTCTCTTCATCGATAACAAAGATGATAGGACGATGGTTATTCAGGTAGATTGGGTTGATTTCCTTCCTTTCACTATTCGGAACAACGATTCCTGCAAGGTCAATGATAGCGCCTTTATATGGCACAGTATATTTCTCGTTACTTCCAAAGCGGTTGTTGATGACAATACCGTCTTGCATGGTGAGGGCATCATCGATAAGTGTCTGGTCCTTCAAGCATACCCAATCAGCAGTGTTATCAAGATAATTCTTAGCTTCAATCTCCTTTGGTTGGACAGCTTGTTCAGTAATAGGTGCTGCAATGACAAGCAGTGAGGTATTAGTCACATTAGGGATAGCTTTAAAGTATGGAACACCATTCTCCACGACATACTCACCTGTAATCTGTCCTGCTAAGTGCTGGTTGCTAACGAATGGTACGTTTGGATTGATACCATAGAAGCATACCGCACCTGTCGCGTCACGTACGTATGCCTCCTGTGTGTTGCCTGTTCCGAATACATAGAGGACACGTGCCATACTGCCCTCATTGCCATCGGTAAGGGCGAGGGTAGCCTTCGTTCCACTTTCCAAGGTCTTCAGTTCTTTGATACTGTTCACCTTTGCGATAGGTTTCGTTGGTTGTGTCGCCGAATAATTGACTGTTATCGTATTGATATTATTCGTTGCAGATGCTTTAAAAGTCACTGAACTAATCACGGAATTGTTGTTAGTCCATGACAAACCATTTAGTGCTCCGCTGTTACATGTGCTTTTCAAGTTACCAGTAAAAATAATACTTGTAATCTGTTTCCCTGCTGGTACGCTAAGGGTAAGCTCACTATTTGCATAGAAACGTAACTCTATATTGCCTTTAGAGTTCCATATTCGTGTAGGCGTAGAGGCATTGTTTTTCTTGTGCGTTAAGGTTACATCATGGAGTGTATAACCTTCGTCAGATAAGTCTGTACCTTTTTTCGGATTAGGCTTTTTGATTCCTAAAGCGTTGAGTCCTCCGTCAGTAGTAAAATCGAAGGTGACTGTGTCAGCACAAACTCGTAGCGGTGAGACCCACAGAAGTGTTAATGCTAAGATGTGTAAAAAATGTTTCATGCTTTTTATAAATAGTGTATTGGTTTTTAATTGTTATTACCTATGAGCCAAACGCTATTGGGTTAGCTGCAAATCATTCTATTGCAAAGTTAATGTTTTTTATTGGAAAAAGCTGATTAGGAGATAGGTTTGTTCCTTGAAAGCTACTTTCAATAGATAAGATAGACGAGGTTAATCGTTAAGCAAAAGATCTTTGCAGGTGATAAGGGATATATAAAGCTTTTTAATCTAAGTATGGTTCGCCTCTATCTTACTAATGTTTTGTATGGTGCGAAGCGTTCGCACCATTGGTGTTAACTATCCGCACCATATGTGCTGGGCACCCGCACCATGATAGAAAAGGGTGTTGCTAGTTTTAAAATGCAGCTGTAATTAGCAGAAAAAAGCCACTCTATCTTGACCGATAGGGTTAAAAAAAAGGCTGAAACCCAATGAAGGATTTCAGCCTTTAGTCTTTATTATCAATAAGAGATGATAGTATGATTAGATGTTTATGTCTTTTCCCATATGATGAGGATAAGACTAAAACACTATGTGTCAATTATCATGCCTTCACAATCATACAAACTGCGTATGCTGCCATACCATCTTCACGACCAACGAAGCCCATGCGCTCGGAAGTGGTAGCCTTGATAGATACGGCATCAATGTCACAACCGATAATACCAGACAGACATTTGCACATAGCAGGGATATGTGGGTTTATCTTTGGACGCTCGGCACACACCGTAGCATCGATATTTCCTACTCGATAACCCTTTGTTGCCAGGAGGTCAATGGTCTTGCGAAGAATGACCTTTGAGTCCATATCGAGTGTATCAGCAGAAGTGTCGGGAAAGTGATAACCGATGTCGCGCATATTAGCAGCACCGAGTAGGGCATCACAGATAGCGTGAATGAGTACGTCAGCATCACTGTGTCCAAGGAGTCCGAGGGTATGCTCAATCTTGATACCACCTAAATAAAGGTCGCGTCCTTCCACGAGTTTGTGCACGTCGTATCCCATTCCTACACGGAAAGATGGGATAGGTTGAGTAGAATTGCTCATAATAATGGGGACCTTCCCAGGCTCTTCTAAGATAGAAGATGTTTTATGCGAGGGATAGGTTCTTATTGGTTTATATTAAAAGTCTTATAATACTTATGTAAAGAAGATTACTATCAAGGATTTGGCTAATGGTAGTAATCACTCCCTCCCTTTGGGGGAGGGGCTGGGGAGGGCTGGTTGTCGTTTACCTCCTCTTAAACAAATCCTTGATACCATCCATATCAAATGATAGAGAGAAACGGAGGGTCTGATCAAGTGGGTTGTTCTTAGCTGTTGCAATAACATATCCAGCATCCAGTGAGAAGACATTCATCTTGAAGCCTGCACCGACAGTGAAGTATTTGCGGTTACCTTTGTTCTCGCTTTCGTGGTGGTAACCAGCACGGAGAGAGAACTTGTCATTATAAGTATATTCTGCACCTAAACTCCACTGAATTTCCTGTAATTCCTCAGAAGCACCATTAGGTGCATCACCGAAGCTCTTGAAGATACCAGAGATAGATGATACGTCATAGTATTCCTTCTGAAGACGGTTGTCATAGTCTACCTGTGTCTCATCAGCCTTGCGCTTTGGATAGGTAGGAACTAACAGCTTATTGGCATCAGCAGCAATGGTAAAACGGTTGAATTCATCGATAGGAATCATCAACGAAGCACCTAAACGAAGGTTGGTTGGGATGAACTCTGAGCGATTATCACCACCGAAGGTAATCTTAGAACCGATGTTTGAGATATTCATACCTAAGCCCAACTGGCACTCACGCTCACCGATATTGATATAGTTCTGATAATAGCAAGACAAGTCGGCTGCAAAGGCAGAACCAGGAGCGGTGTCATCGGTATAGTTATAGGTAAGGTCAGAGTATATCCAACGTACAGCTGCACCTAATGAGAAATGCTCACTCAACATCAGAGAGTAGGCTACGTCCATTGACATCTCATAAGGGTTAATGGTCATATTAGATCCGTCAGTCATCTGTACCTCACCCAAAGAGAAGTAACGCATAGAAGCTGAGACTGCACTGTAATCACCGATACGATAGTAACCAGCAAGATAAGCCAAGTCGATATCACTCACCAACTGGCGAAGCCAAGGAGTGTAGTTTAGTGAAACACCCGCACGAGAAATATTAAAAGGATATTTTGCAGGGTTCCAATACTGTGAGTTCACATCTGGGTCGGTAGCAGCACCAACGTCACCCATACCTGCAGCACGTGCATCAGGAGCGATTGTCTGTGAGGTAACTGATGTGTTGACTGGATTAAAAATGTCTTTCTTATCCTGAGCGAAAACGGTAGATGAGGCAAATACCGTCAGTGAGAGGATGGCTATACGAAGCTTATTTATCATTCTATTTTAATTGGATTGCTTGTTAAATGTTGCTATATGGATTGAAACGTTCGTTCAGTGTTATTTATTGTCTAAGATAATTAGTTTCTTAGCTTTCGATACCTTTGTCGCACCATTGCTGCTGAGGCGTACTCGATAGAGATAAACGCCGGTTTGTAGTCTTGCTCCATTCTCGACGGTAAGATCCCAGTTGGCTGTAATGGCATTACCCGATGCGACACCAGTCTCACTGCGGTGCCATAGGAGGCGACCGCTCATATCGAATACTTCAATGTCAATATCCACATCTGAACCAATATAGTTGTGCGTAACAATGAATGTCGTCTCTGTTGTGGCAGGATTCTTAGAAGCATTGACACTATAGATTTCTGGTGCCAGTCCTTTTACAACCTTGAACTGTAATGTAACAGTTGAAGGGTTGTTCTGTATGTCCCACGCACGGAACTGCAGAGTGTGTGTGGTCCCTCAGAAAGTTCAGGCAGACTAAAGCCTGTTGTTCCTGATGTATAGCTACCGAAGTCATATCGGAAGTTATCATTCAGAATATAGGTCTGCGTCAACTTGCCGTCGATGGTCAACTGCATGTCATGTCCGATACCATTACCAGAAGCGTTGACACCATCTTTATCCGTTATTTGTGCAAAGAAGTAAGGAGTACTATTGACTTCACCACCATTGACAAAAGAAGGAGAATTGAGATAAGCATAGATTGATGGACCAATAGAGTCGTTGTACACAATTTCCGAACCGTCAATCGTGAAGCCCTCTTCATGTCCTTGTGCCATGAGGGTGTGGCTGTCGTTAATGGCAGATAGATTCATCAAGCCTGTTCCTGCTGCATAGTTGATGTCGCGTGGTACGGCAAACGTGAAGGTAAACTCACCATTCTTGATACTATCAGTACCATTGTATAGCACCTTCTGGCGGTCATAATATTGGAACGCACTTGCGGATGTGTCCTCTTGTTTCTTACATGTAATAAGTTCTTTTGTGTCACGTACGGTAGCAGTGAGTAGCCCCTTGAAGTCACTTTGCTTACTACCATTCTTTGCAATGTAACCTTTGACAGTTACAACGGAGCCACCTTTGAGTACAACAGAACCCGTTGTATTTGGTGTTTGTCCATTGATTGTCTCCACCTTAACCTCTAATGTTGGAAGATTCAATGAGAGGGCTGGGTCGCCTAATAAAGCATATTGCAGTTTATTTGGTGTAAGGTCGCTGTTAGAATTAATCAACTCACATTTAGCCAAACGCTGTGCTTCGCCCAATGTGGTTGGCTTACCATTTGTAAAGCTAAGTACATGCTTGAGGAAGGCGGTGTTGATAGCCTTGTTATAGTAAGCATATACCGTACGAGTGGTACCCCAGAAAGCAACAGAGCCACCCTTCTTGTTTAACATAGCTGCTTCACCGATAGTTGGGATAGTACCATCGTATGGCATGATATCACAACTGGCAGTAATCCAGAGCGGTAGATTAGTGTTGGTAAAGTTGGCAAAGTCGTTGAGGCGGAGTACTGCTTCATGAGAAATCTGGTCTTCCTTTCCGTGACCAGCATAATCCATGATAAGTGCACCTTGTGCCTGTTGCTGCTTGATAATAGCACTTACCTCAGGGTAGGTGTTACCAGTTGCAGACGATACACGGGTGTAAGCATCCCACATCACCTTCTTTACTTGATAGTCAGGATAGGTTGACATAATGGCTTCTGCGGTCTCATTGACATCGTGCATGTGGAGATTATTGTTTCCATCATCACCCATGAACATGATAACATTCTCCCAACTTCCGCCATTCTTATTCTCTGCATAGCTGATAGTCTTATCGACTAATACCTTTGCATCTGAAATCTCTGTCACAGGAAAGCGCCCAACTCCAAGGTCTTCTTTGTCACGTCTTAACAAGTCTCCACCTCTCCATCATCCATCAACGTAAACCAACCATCATTGACATAGCAGTCGGTCTCGCTGAATGAGTTTTCACTCTCGTAGGCAAGGAGATAGTCATCAGGGTTAAGGTTACGACAAGCACTGGTAACCATACGGTTGTCCCATACGCAGTCGCCAAAGAGTAGGAGCGACTGGGGAAGATTATTACTGGTAGCACGGTCGTAAAGCATCTTCATATAACGGCGGTAAGCCATTGCATCAGGTGTCCCACTGGAGAATTCATTATAGAGTTCGTCTGCTGGAACAATACGTACAGAAATATTATCGTGTGTACGATGGAAGTCGGCTAAGCGTTCTGCCTGGGCTAATAACTTCTGACTTGTAGGGATGATAATCACCATGTTGACTGGTTCGTCAGCATGATGGTCTTGATTGGTTATGTTGTAAACATACTCAGGGGCAGGGAAAGATGCCTTCAAAGAAGGTGCTGGCGCAGGAGTAGGGTAGGTCATGATGAGGTAGTCAAGACGTGCTGGACCACCAGATAGGGTTGTCAGTTTGATGCTGTCAACTGCATGGAGGGTGTTGAGGGTATAGGTTCTTACTTCTTCATATCCTTTGTCAAAGGATTCTTGTGGTGTGACTCTTATGTCACCAAGATGTTGACCGTTTGCTTCTACCTTTACTACAGAAGTATAAGTACCTGTTGTTACGGCTACCGTTAGTTTAGCACTTGTAGCATGTGCTTTGTTAACCAAGGTGAATACTTTACCTTCATTCAGTTTTAAGGGAGTCTCCTCAAAGAGGTTTCGACCTCCGTGATACCAACTGAAGTTATCTACCTCATGCAGACTATGATAGTCGCCTGCCGATGGATAGAAACTATTGAGAAAGGTGGTACTATCTGCAACAGTTGCAGGAGCACTGTTGTTGTCTTCTGTCAGGAAGTAATAACCATAGTTAGAATAAGGGTTACGGATTCTCTTTACCGATGTGTTGCTTTCCCAACTAACAGGACCACGAGCATAGAAGAGCCGTCTACCATTACTATTATAGGTTGGCACCTCTTTTAAATCATCAAATGAAGTGATGTCGTCAGCTGTAAGAACCTCCTTCTGCAAGTTTCCACCATAGCCATAGATTTTGACTTTATCAATATTAGAGAAGCCCGCACGACGGATTAGATCATTGGTCAACTGATAGACACCATTAGCAGGAACACGTATCTTTGCCCACTTACCACTGGCAAGAATGGAATGTGCTGCATAGCGATTTGAGACAGCAGATGCCGATACGCCACCGGTACGAGTTTCAATGCCTTTTGTCTTCTTTGTCGTTGTTTTCTTAGGACGCGATGTAAGGGCTATCATGAAACTGACGAGGAACTGCTTCTTTCCATTGCGCTGAACGATAGGCATTAGAGAAATCTCTAATACACCACGCTTGCGTTCCACAGTCATCTGCTGATGTATCTCTGGTAATGCAGGTGGGACAATACTTGTTAATGCGTTGTAGCGTTCAATGTCTGCCTTGCTCATGTCGATGAACTCTGGATAGCGTATCTCCAATTCGTAGGTAGAGTCAGCGTACTGTTCACCAACAGGGATAGCATAACGGAAATGTGGCAATAGCGAGTCTATTGTCACATCTTGAACTGTTAGGTTGAAAAATCTTTGCTGTTGAGCTGATAGTTTTATACAACCCAACAGAAGCATAAGGCAGAGTATTGCTGAACGTTTCATTAACAGCTTGTTGATTCCTTTCGTCATTTTATTGATGTATTCCTCCTTAAGTCTTTTTGTCAGTTATTCCCTCTGTATGGTTGATTATTTGAGTTCCTTAATTGGAGAGTATAGATATCTATGTTATAAACGTTTAGAAATCTTTAGCTTACTCTCCTTAGCTTATTTGCAATTAAAGTCGAGAACCTTTCTCTCTTCAATGAATCCTTCTAAGTGGTCATTGATATGTACAGGTCCACAACCTGATGGACAGCCTGTATAGATGATGTCGCCCGTCTTGAGGGTGAAGTAGCGACTAATGTAACTGATGATTTCGTCTACTTTGTATAGCATATCAGTTGTACATCCTTCCTGAACCGTCTGTCCGTTGATATCAAGGTGGAAGCAGAGTCGTTGTATATCAAGGAATTTATCCTTTGACACCCATTCGCCTAAAGCTGCCGAACCATCAAATCCTTTACAGAGGTCCCATGGTAGTCCTTGCGCTCTTAGCTTTTGTTGTAATTCGCGCGCTGTGAAGTCAATACCAACTGTCACAGCATCGTAGTATCTATGGGCGAAACGCTCAGATATGGTCTTTCCCAATCGGCAGATGCGTACCACGAGTTCCGTTTCATATTCAATCGTTCCCAAGTCATCGGGAATGAAGAAAGGTTTTTTATCTTTCAGTAGGGCAGAGTCTGCCTTAGTGAAGATTACTGGTCCTTCCTTTGTAGATAACGTTTCGTTTAGCGATTTATTATGTTCGGCATAATTCATGCCGACTGCAAAGATTTTCATTGTTGGTAGTTTTAGGAAATTATTGGGCTTATAAGCCCTATTAGCCCAATTAGCCTAATAAGCCCTAACTTCTAATAAAAGAGAGTTGCAGGAACCTAATGGCTATCCTGCAACTCCCATATCTTTCTTCTAATGAAGCTCTGTGATTACTCTGCAGAGAGAGTGAAGCGCTTGTAAGCAACAATCTTAAGATCCTTGCTCTGAGCCTTAAGCCACTCGCTAACGCTCTGCTTGTCGCCATCACCAAACTGGAACTCCTGATCAATGAGACAGTTCTCCTTGAAGAACTTGTTCAGACGACCCTTAGCGATGTTCTGAATCATATCCTCGTTGAGGTTTGCAGCCTTCTCAGCAGCAACAGTGTTGCGAATCTCGATAGCCTTGTCAGCCTCCTCACGTGTCAACCAACCCTTCTTGATGTTAGACTCGATGTGGTCTTCACTGTCAACGAGGTTAGCGTTGATACCTGCCTTCTTGATAGCAGCAACAACAGCCTTCTCAATCTGCTCCTCCTTAGTCTTCTCAACAGCAACCTTGAACTCCTCGTCCTTAACAGACTGTGGAATAGATGCCTCGTCAAGAGCTACAGGCTTCATAGCTGCAACCTGCATAGCTACCTTGTGACCAGCATCCTCATTGTTCTCATTGAGCTGAACGATAGTTGCGAGAGTGTGCTTGTTCATGTGGTCATAAACATACAAGTTCTCACCCTCAAGGAAGTTGTAGCCGTCGAGCTCCATCTTCTCACCAGTAACACCAGAACGCTGCTGAACTGCAGTAGCAGCATCCTCGCCATTAGCGAGCTTAAGTGCCTTAACCTCATCAAGGCTCTTGCACTTGTTAGCAACAGCAGCGTCCAGAATCTCCTGAACGAGGGCAATGAAGTCCTGACCGTTAGCAACGAAGTCTGTCTCACACTTGATAGCAACCATAGCAGCAAAGCCATCTACCTGCTTAACGAGTACACAACCGTTTGATGTTTCACGGTCAGAACGCTTAGCAGCGATAGCCAAACCACGCTCACGGATCAATTCCTTTGCTTTTTCGTAATCGCCTTCAGCCTCTGTGAGTGCCTTCTTTACGTCAGCCAGACCTGCGCCAGTCATAGCGCGGAGCTTCTTGATATCTTCAATAGATACAGCCATTTTTTTGTTTTCCTTTCTAATATTATTAAATATTGTGGGCGTTGATGAGGGATAATAAACTTCACCTATTATTATAAATAAGATAGAAGCTCATTAGCACTCACCAGCGCCCACTATGTTTCTTTTAATTACTCAGCAGCTGGTGCCTCGTTCTCAGCCTTTGGAGCCTCTTCTGCCTTACGAGCAGCACGCTTTGGCTTTGCCTCAGCAGCCTCTTCAGCCTGCTCTGCAGCAGCCTTCTCGTCAGCCTTCTCAGCCTTACGCTCCTCAAGACCCTCTGCGATAGCACCGCAGCAAGCAGCGAGGATAGCCTCTACTGAATCCTTAGCATCGTCATTAGCTGGAATGATATAATCGATGTTCTTTGGATCAGAGTTGGTATCAACGATACCGAATACAGGAATGCCGAGACGGTTAGCCTCCTTAACAGCGATGTGCTCCTTCATTACGTCTACAACGAAGAGTGCAGATGGCAAACGAGTCAAGTCAGAGATAGAACCGAGGTTCTTCTCAAGCTTAGCACGCTGACGTGAAATCTGCAAAAGCTCACGCTTAGAGAGGTTAGAGAATGTACCGTCGTTCATCAACTTGTCGATGTTCGTCATTTTCTTCACAGCCTTACGGATGGTTGGGAAGTTGGTCAGCATACCGCCAGCCCAACGCTCGTTTACGTATGGCATGTTAACAGCTGCAGCCTTCTCAGCTACAACTTCCTTAGCCTGTTTTTAGTAGCGACGAACAAGATCTTCTTACCACTCTTAGCGATACCCTTGAGTGCCTCTGCTGCCTCGTCTACCTTAGCTACAGTCTTGTGAAGATCGATGATGTGGATACCATTGCGCTCCATGAAGATGTAAGGAGCCATAGCTGGGTTCCACTTGCGACGGAGGTGGCCAAAGTGACATCCTGCCTCCAATAACTGGTCAAAATTTGTTCTTGACATTTTGTTTGTTTTTACTTGTTTACTTTCTTTTTAATTCTTTCTTGGCGAATGAGCTTCACCACGCTTTGTTAGAATCAACTGACGGGTAGTCCCCCGATAAGGAATCGCGTCAGTTTAGATACTAAACCCTTTTCCTTTGAAATTTGAACTTTGAGGTTTGAACTTTTACCTTTCTGCTCTTAACTTTGAGCTTTGAGGTTTGAACTTTTGCCTTTCAGCTTTGAACTTTAGCCTTTCAGCTTTCTGTTTGAACTTTTCCTTTCTGCTTCGTTTTATTCTTTTACCGAACAAAACATATCATAAAGTTCAAAGTTCAATATTCAAATTTCAAAGACGAAGAAAATATTAACGCTTACTGAACTGGAAGTGAGCACGAGCCTTTGGCTGACCTGGCTTCTTACGCTCAACAGTACGGCTGTCGCGTGTCAGGAATCCCTGGTCCTTAAGTGCTTTCTTGTCCTCAGCGTTAACCTTAACCAATGCACGAGCGATAGCAAGACGCAGTGCCTGGCTCTGACCAGTAAAGCCACCACCATCGAGGTTGGCCTTAATGTCATACTGACCTTCTACACCGAGCAACTGCAGTGGTTGCTTAACCACGTACTGCAGGATAGCTGATGGGAAGAATTCAGTTAAATCTTTCTTGTTGATTGTGATCTTACCGGTGCCCTCTGAGAGGTAAACACGCGCTACAGCGCTCTTACGGCGACCAATTGCATTAATTACTTCCATCTTTCTCCTTATTATTTATACTGGTTAATATCAATTGCCTTTGGCTTCTGTGCCTCGAGACCGTTGAGCTCTGTACCTTCGATAACATAGAGGTTATCCAACAGATGACGACCTAAAGGACCCTTTGGTAACATACCCTTAACAGCATGACGAATCATCTTGTCAATACCGTTCTTACGAGTACGAAGCTGTGCAGGTGTGTTGAAACGCTGACCACCAGGGTAACCAGTATAACGTGTGTAAACCTTATCAGTCTCCTTCTTACCAGAGAATACAACCTTAGCTGCATTGATAATGATTACGTTGTCACCACAATCTACGTGTGGGGTGAAAGTTGGCTTGTACTTTCCGCGAAGAAGCTTAGCTACTTTAGAGCAAAGACGACCTACAACCTGATCGCTCGCGTCAATAACGACCCACTCTTTCTTAGCTGTTTCCTTGTTTACGGAAATAGTCTTGTAACTTAAAGTGTCCATTCTAAAAAATTAATAATTTTACTACTAAAAAACGTTTTCTATTTTTACGACTGTGCTTGACCTAACCATGCTGCCCGGCCAAAGACAACACTATTAACACGTATCGTATGGGGTTCTAAGAAAATCCCCTTTAATAATCGGACTGCAAAGGTACTTATTTTCAACCTTATATAATTGTTTTGGATAGTAGGATTATATGTAGTTTATGATTATTTAACTAAAACGCTTGCTCGCTTGAGCCTGTTGTTGTGTTTCTCAAAGGTTTTTTCTAATGTTGTTCTTGCATCTTACCTTATAATATTCGTTGTCGTTAATGTTTGAACTTCTGCCTTACTAAACAGTCAAAATATCAGTCTTATCTCCCTGCGAATGTTTTTAAAAACTTAAAAACAAAGCGGGGAAGTCAAAAATGGTAAAAAAGATAGAGGTTTATCATAGTTTTATTTATTTTTGCAGCGCTATAAAGCTACTTCTTATGTCTGAAAAGAAGGGCATAAGTTTGTGGCTTATTATATTATAATAGGTGAAATATAAAACATAAACAAATATAACAGATTAAACAAAGATGAATTTTAAATCTATTTTATTCGGTATGGCTTTAGCCATTAGTCCTGTGTTCGGTTTTGCCGACAGTAATATTAAGATGGTTGTCGGAACCTATACTGATGCTGGTAGTCAGGGGTTATATTCTTTCTCTTTCGACCAGTCTACAGGTAAGGCATCGGGTATCACTTCGTTGAAGGTTGACAATCCTTCTTATTTTACGTTCAGCAAGGATGGTCGTAATATCTATGCTGTTAGCGAGAAGAATAATGGGACAGCTGTTCTTAACAGTATTGGTTACGACCCTGTAAACGGTACTTTCGCTTTTAAGAACTCACAGCTGACGCATGGTGGCGACCCTTGTTATGTGTCTACAGATGGCAAGATTGCACTTACTGCTAACTATTCTGGGGGTACTATCTCTGTCTTCCCAATTCTTAAGAATGGAACACTCGATAAGTCTTTGTTGCAGTTGGGTAGTGTGAAGGGTGGTCCTAACCGTTCACGTCAGAACACACCTCATGCACATTGCGCTATCTTTGCACCTGATGGTTATATCCTTACAACCGACTTCAGTGGCGACCGCATTCTTTGTTTCTCTTATAACAAGCGTGATAAGAAGTTAGAGGATCATGGTGTTGCTGCTCATGTAAAACCAGGCTCTGGTCCACGTCATCTTGTTTTCTCTCCTAATGGTAGATATGCTTACCTTATGAATGAGTTGTCTGGTAAGGTGATTGTTTATAGTTATAGCGACGGCAAGTTAAAGGAACTTCAGTCTATCGCTGCTGATAATGCTAACGCACGTGGTGGTGCTGATATCCATGTCAGCCCTGATGGAATGTTTGTTTATGCCAGTACACGTCTGAAGGGTGATGGTATCACTATCTTCCGTGTAGGCAACAAGGGTACCTTGACTCGTGTAGGTGCGCAACTTACTGGTAAACATCCACGTAACTTTGCTATCACACCAAATGGCAACTTCCTGCTCGTTGCTTGTCGTGATGATAACTCAATACAGGTTTACTCACGTGATAAGGATACGGGTTTGCTTAAGAATACTCATCAGGATATTGTCCTCAGCCACCCTGTTTGCGTGAAGT
>BNJU01000737.1_pt1:0-105000 | contig 240449 bp, 325 predicted proteins | sample 8539281 | NCBI WGS metagenome assembly BNJU01 (sample SAMD00202456, study PRJDB9452) | human saliva metagenome | isolation source: human saliva | place: Japan
TTCAGATTGTTGACAAAAAAATACCAAAATATCAAGCCAGTATTGATGTTATGGTATTTTTTTCAAAAAAATAAAGCCTAAAGGCAAAAAAATTCAATAGTATTTAGTAGTATTAAGAGGGTTTATACCTCTCTTAATGCTATTGTTTTTCATATTTTTGAACGCAACAAGACAGCCAAGCGTACGACTGTACTTTGGCTTTTTCCTCTATATCGTGCATACCTGTATCCGTGATTTTTGTTTAGAATCCGCAAAGCTACGTTCTATTGTTTCTTTTTCTTCTCTTATACAATAGTTTTTCCTTCTTTTTGATATACGTCTTAACCTAGCTTTCATCATAATAATCCGCATTTATATGGCGTCTTATTATTTTTCTTTTTCGTTTTTTTATCATCACTCTTATATTGTTTATATCCATTTCTATCAATATTTCTGTATCTAAATATTTCTCCTGTTCGTTTATCCACATATATATCTTTTTTCATGTAAGTATTTAAAATATTTGTTATCTTTTGATCTTGAGAATCTTCTATATCCTATTACTGAAAAATATATTTTTTTATCTAACTGTTTTTAGTATGTCTAGAGAATAATATCCGCTATCTAACGCAACTTTACCTGGTATTAATCCAAAGATTTTTTTCTATCTGATCTAATCTATCTATATACGGACCGCTATCATGTATATTACCTGGGGTTATATGGCAGTCTATAATTATATTGTTTTTTTCCCATCAACAGTTCTATGGTCTAAATACATAAAACCTTCTTCTTTATGGTCTCTGTGATAATATCCACTATCCGGATCGGTAGTGTTAATTTTCTGCTTTTTTTACAACTTGTTCCTCTTTATACTCAAAAAGGCTTTTTTTCCTTTTTTTGTTTCTCTCTTCATTTATTTCTTTTTTTCTAAATCTAATTTTTCTTTTATTTTTTTGTAGTTACTTCAACTTTGAATTTCTTTTTTTATTTGCGTTGGCTTTTAATATGTGTTGAATCAGTAAAAAAACTCATTACCGCCTACTAGTTTCTTTTTCTATTGCTTGATTTACTATATTAATAAATATTTGTTCGAATACATCTGTTCCTTGAAAGCGTCGAATATAATTTTGTGAGAATGTAGAGTAATGTGGAACTGGTTTTTGTGAATGGTATTCCTAAAAACCATCTAAAAAGCAGCGTCAGTTTCTATTCTTTTTATTGTTTCTCTCATAGATTTTTATTCCATAAAAGTCTTTTTAAAAAAATACTAGTTTAAATAATACAACAGGATCTAGACTATTTCTCCCTGTCGTATGGCTATAGTATTTTTCTGTTAAATCGTAAATAAATTTAAAATCAATAGCTTTATCTACTTTTTCTTAAAAAAATGATCTTTAGGTACTATTTCTGATAATGTCATTAGTATTATTTCATCTTTGATATTTTTCTACTTTATTAAACATACTAAAACCTCCTTTGTATACTTATATTATACCATTTTATGGGTTTTATTTCAGTTAAAAAAAGGCTGTTGACCTATTTGTCAACAGCTTTGAATAAATGACTATCTTTTTCAAGATAGTCATTTATTTTATAAACTGTAGAATTAATGATATTGATTTAAAAAAATTATTAATAACTTTTTCTTCTTCTAATTTAGCTTTTTTTATTTCCATCTGAAGTGCCTCCTAATCTAATTCTCATATTCAGGGGTATTTAATACACCCATTGCCCTCGAATATATGACCGGCATTTTTATGTGATGAAATAATAGCATTTTTTTATTATAACTTTGAATAATTTTTTTGCCATTTCGTAACTTCCCCACATTTGATCATCTTCACCTACTATCATTAAAATATTTGCTTTTAATATTTTTGAGCTGGAATCAATTTTTCTTGTTCTTTCTAAATCTTGTTCTGCAGCATTATCATATATTGCTTTTATATTGAACAGGAGATTTAATTATTATTGGAACTATTATATTTTTTTAAATAAGTAAGGAAAGATGATTTTTTTATATCGATATATTCTATTTCTTTACCATTCCAAGTCCAAGAAGAACCGTAATTATCAAAATCTAATCCTGCAAATATATACGCTGATGGAGCGATTAAAATTAAGTTTGAAATTTCATCATATTTTTGTTGCTAAATTTAAAGCATATTCCGCTCCTTTTGAAGCTGCTAGAACTGTAATAGGTGTTTTTTTCTTCTATATTCTTATTGACATATTTAAGTACATCTTCAAACTGTTCTAATGGTATTTTAACTAATGTTTTTTTGTTGATTTTTTTCATACCAAACATAAATACAGCTAGTGTTTCATAACCTTCTTTTGCCAGCCTTTGCGCTTCTTCAAAAATTAGGACTTCCCTCAGAACCTCCATAACAAATCACAATTCCCTTATGAGTCTTTCTTTTCAGGAATTAAGTGAAATCCTTGGAAAAGTATCTTCATCTATTACTCTCACTTCGACGCCATTTAATTTTTTTAGGGATATAAACTTAGATTAGTTACATCATTATAATACTCTGCAGAAGTTAAACTATCTTTACCCGTATTTATAGTCATTATAAAACCTTGAAAGTAAACACCAACTATAGTCATAGCTATTGTTATAATTAATATATATAATAAAATTACTTTTTCGATTCTCATCATTACTCCCCCTTAAAATAATAAAATCTTTCTTAATTTTATTATACCATCTATATAGCGGTTTTCAAATGGGCAATTTATTGTTTATTTCTCAATTGTATTACTTTTCAATAAAAAAATCCCTAAAAGATAACCTCTAGGGATTTTTTATTAATAATTATCTAATCTCTGCTCCATTTGGTATGTCTGCATTAATTTCTATAACACGTAAAAATACCATCTTTTTTTCTGCTGATAAAATCATACCTTCACTTAGTTCTCCACAAAGTTTAACAGGTTTTAAGTTAGCTACTACGGCTACTTTTTTTCCCTATTAACTCAGATGGATCATAATATTTAGCAATACCAGAAACTATTTGTCTTTGGTGATTACCTAAATCTAATTTGAATTTAAGAAGTTTAGAACTTTTCTTAACTTTTTCACATTCTAATACTTCAGCTACTCTTAGTGATGTTTCGAAGAATTTATCAATTGAAATCTCTTCTGCTAATTCAACATATGAATCATCTTTTTCTTCTTTTGATTCAGTTTCAAGATTTGCTAATGCTTTTGGAGACATTTGCTCTTTAATATATTCTACTTCAACATCTTTATCAAATCTTGGGAAGATTGGAGTCGGTTTTTCTACAACTTTTACAGTTCCATCGAATACACCAAATGTTTTAGCTGTTTCAAACGTTAATAGCTCTTCGCTAATTCCTAACTGTTTAGCTATTTCTTTAGGGGCATTTGTTAAAGCTGGTGAAATTAAAATTGTAGCTATACGTAAACTTTCTGCTAGATAGTTCATTACCTTATCTAACTCTGGTTTATTAGCTTCATCTTTAGCTAAAATCCAAGGTGTAGTTTGGTCTATATATTTATTAGTTCTAGATATAAATTTCCATACAGACTCTAATGCTTTTAGAAAACTGCATATTTTTCCATATATTCTTCATATTCTGCTATAACTTCTTTAGATAAATCTATTAATTTCTTTATCAAATTCAGTTGTTGGTTCAACAAATTTTGGAATTATCCCACCACAATATTTATTAATCATAGAGACTGTTCTATTTAGTAAGTTTCCTAAATCATTTGAAAGGTCTGAGTTAATTCTATCGATGAAACTCTCAGGCGTGAATATTCCATCTTGTCCGAATGGAACCTCACGTAGTAAGTAATAACGAGCCGCATCTAATCCATAGCGTTCTATTAACATATAAGGATCTACTACATTCCCTTTAGATTTACTCATTTTCCCATCTTTCATTAATAACCAACCATGGGCGAAAACTTTTTTAGGAAGTGGTAAGTCTAATGCCATTAATAGAATTGGCCAATAAATAACGTGGAAACGAACGATTTCTTTACCTACTACTTGAACATCCGCAGGCCAGTATTTATTGAATAGTTCTTCACTTTCTCCAGTAGCATATCCTAGAGCTGTGATATAGTTTACTAATGCGTCAATCCATACATAAACAACATGTTTAGGGATTAGATTTTACTTTTACACCCCAATCAAATGTTGTACGTGTTACAGCAAGATCTTCTAAACCTGGTTTAATAAAGTTATTTAACATTTCATTCTTTCTGCTTTCAGGAAGAATAAATTCAGGGTGTTCGTCATAGTATTTAACTAGTCGATCAGCATATTTACTCATTTTGAAGAAGTAACATTCTTCACTTACAAGTTTAACTTCATTACCACTTGGCGCAATACCACCAATCATATTTCCTTCTTCATCACGGAAAACTTCTTGTAATTGAGTTTCTGTAAAGTACTCTTCATCACTTATAGAATACCAACCTTGATATTCACCTAAGTAGATGTCACCTTTTTCTACAAGGCGCTCAAAAATTTCAGCAACAGCTCTTTCATGATAATCGTCAGTTGTTCTGATAAATTTGCTATAGTCTATGTCCATAGCTTTCCATAATTTTTTAATGTCTTTAATCATATCATCAACATAAGCTTGTTCACTAATCCCTTTTTCTTGAGCTTTTTGTTGAATCTTTTGTCCATGTTCATCTGTTCCAGTTAGGAAAAATGTATCATATCCACTTAATTTTTTATATCTAGTTAGTGCATCACATGCTACTGTTGTGTAGGCATGACCGATATGTAAATTACCACTTGGATAATAAATCGGTGTTGTTACGTAAAATGTTTTCTTAGTCATTTCACATACCCCTCTCTATATTTATTCATTATTTATACAGTAACTATTTTTACCATATATTTCGCTTTGTTGCACCGTTTTTTTCTCTATATTTTTTTAATATTTTTTTAAGAAATTTAAAGTATAATTAAAAACTAGACTAGATATACATCTGAAAACTCAAAACTCAATTTCAGAAAATAATCTAGTCTAGTCATTGTATTTCTTTATCTTTCACACCAAGGTGTGATTTTTTCTACTTTTTTGCTAATTTTGCAATCTCCACAATTGTATCAGCAGCTTTTGTCATATGTTCTAAGCAACTAAATTCGTATTGACCATGGAAGTTTTCTCCTCCAACAAAGATATTTGGAGTTGGAATACCCATATACGAGATTTTTGAACCATCTGTTCCACCACGAATAGGAATAATAATAGGAGTTACACCTGCATTTTTAATAGCTTGTTCTGCCACATCAACACAGCGTTTATCTTCTTTAATAACATCTCCCATATTGTAATATTGGTCATATAGTTCATACTCTACAACATTACCATATTTTTCATTAATTTTCGCTGCAACTTCCTCTGCGAAATTTTTTACGAGCAAGGAATTTTTCTTTGTCGTGATCACGAATAATATATACCATTTCAGCTTCTTCAATTCTAGCTTGCATATTGTGTAATAAATAGAATCCTTCATATCCTTCTGTGTGCTCAGGTACTTCTTTTTCTGGGAATAATGATGCTAATTCTGCTGCAATCATATTAGCATTTTTCATTTTACCTTTTGCAGTACCTGGGTGAACACTAACACCTGTAATTTTATATGTAATTTGAGCAGCATTAAAACTTTCATATTGAAGTTCTCCTAATACACCACCATCCATAGTGTACGCATAGTCAGTTGCAAAACCTTTTGCATCAAAGTGGTCTGCTCCACGTCCAATTTCTTCATCTGGACCAAACGCTATTCTAATTTCTCCATGTTCAATTTCAGGATGTTCGCTTAAATATTTTACAGCTTCAACTATTTCTGTAATACCAGCTTTGTCATCCGCTCCTAGTAATGTTGTCCCATCAGTTGTAATAAGAGTTAAACCTTTATAGTTATGTAGATTTGGAAACTCTTCAGTAGTCATCACTATATTTTGTTCTTTATTTAAAACAATATCTTTACCATCATAGTTTTCAATTACACGTGGGCTAATCCCTTCTACATTGAAATCAGCTGTATCAACATGCGAAATGAAACCTATTTTATCATATGGTTTATCTGTATTTGCTGGTAGCGTTGCAGTTAAGAACCAGTTTTTCTTCATTAAGAACAATATCTTTAAGATTTAACTCTTCTAATTGACCTTTTAACATACGAAGAAAATCCTTTTGTTCTGGTGTTGATGGAAGAGTTGTACTACTAGCATCTGATCTAGATTTAAAATTAACATATCCTAAAAAACGTTCTAACATAGTTTCATATTTCATTATTATTCACCCTCATTTATATACTTTATATTAATTATAATACACTTTTTTTAACAAATGTAAGGGGTATAATAATTTTTTTATTATAAATTAATTTTTTATGGTAGTATTACAAACATATTAAATATTTAATATATTTGGGTATATTATATATTTCAATTAATTATTTGTTATACTATTAATATATACCAAAGTGTACAATCAAATTTTCTCTAAGAGGTTCTTATTAATATGAAGAAATTTTTACTAACATTTGTTGCACTTTTAACAACAATTAGTTTAGCAGCTTGCAGCACTAAAATCTAAGAATGAAAAAGCTGTAGACGATGCTAATAAACAAATTGAAGAGGCTAAAAAAACAAGTTGATGAAGCTAGTAAACAAGCTAAAGAAGCTACTGAAAAGTGGTAAAAAAAGTAGCAGATGAAGCTACTAAAAATGTTCAAAAAGCTGGTGAAGAAGCTGCCAAAACAGGAGAAGAAATGGCTAAAAACGCTCAAAAGAGTGCTGAAGAAACTGCTAAAAATGCTCAAAAAGCAGCAAATTCAAATAATGACTAATATATAGAAATAATCATTACGTTATTAATGTAAATCTTATATAGGATTTAATTTTTGTTTTTTTCAAAGTTAAATCCTTTTTTTATTAAGTTATTCTTTAATAATATTTCATTTTAAAATATACTATTTTTCTTTAAAAATTTATGTTACAATGAGCTATGTACTCTAAATTTTTTTAGATATTAGTAAACAAACACATTAAGGAGAAATATTTCATGCAAGAAGTTATGAATTATAAAGATACTAGGGTTGAAAACTACCATACTATTTACCCTAACCACATGAACAGACACGATACATTATTTGGTGGTCAAACATTATATTGGCTTGATGATGTACAAGGATTAGTTATCCGTAGATACACTCACCTACCATTCTTCACTGCAAGTATTGATACTTATCAATTTTTAGACGTAGTACATCGTCACGAAGCATTAATAATTGATAGCTATGTTTCAAGAGTTGGTACACGAAGTGTTGAGATTTTCGCTGAATTAAGCGCATTTAATCATGAGACTAGACAAACTAGATTAGTAGGTATTTGTTTCTCAACTTTCGCCATTAATAGAGAAACTGTATTGGAAAAACCTCTACCAAAAGTAGAATATACTGATGAAATTTCAAAATTTGTAAGTAGTAGCTATGCAGATAGACAAAGTGGTAAGTTATCAGCTAGAGCATTCTGTAAAGAATATTTAAAATACTATAACAAATAGTTTTTCTTATAAAGAAAAAGGAGTGAGTTATTAACTCACTCCTTTTCAATATTTATTAGTCTATTGAATAAAGTAATTCTAATACTTTTTTTCTTCGAATTTAACTAATTTTTCTTCTGCAACTTTCTTATCTGCATCTTTAACGTAGACATAAAGTTTTACTTTTGGTTCTGTTCCACTTGGACGTAAAGTATACCATGATTCATCAGAATAACTGAATTTAACCGCATCAGTTTTTTCGATTTCGATATCTTTTTCTTCACCAGTAGCTACATTTTTTTCTTTTTGTACTAGATAATCAGTAATCGCTACTACTTCACTTCCTGCTATTTCACGAGCAAAGATTTCACGATATTTTCTCCATCATACGTTTAATTCTTTGAGCTCCTGCTGCTCCTTCTAGTACGATTGAAATAGTTTTATCTAAGTAATATCCATATTTTTCATAGAACGCATCTAATACATCTACTAATGTTTTACCTTGTTTTTTGTAGAATGCTGCTGCTTCTACTAATAACATAGCAATAGTTACACCGTCTTTATCACGTAAGAATGTTCCTACATTATATCCGATACTTTCTTCATATCCCATAACATAGTTTTTCTCACCAGTATTATCCCACTCATTAGGTAATGCACAGATGTTTTTGAATCCTGTAAGTACGTCAATTACTTCTACTCCATATTCTTTACATAGTGGCTCTACCATTTTAGAAGTAACGATAGATTTAACTAAAACTGGATTTTCAGGTAATTTATTTTGTTTAGCAAGATTTTCAATAACATATTGAACTAATACTGCACCAGCTTGGTTACCATTTAGAGATACAACCTCTCCATTATGAATAACTTCAACTGCTAGACGGTCACAGTCAGGGTCAGTTGCAATAATTACATCAGCATTAACTTCTTTAGCTAATCTTTCACCGTATTCGAAAGCTGCTGTATCTTCTGGGTTTGGATATTCGATTGTTGGGAATGTTCCATCTGGATCTTTTTGTTCTTCAACAACATGAACATTGTTAAATCCACGACGTGCTAATACTGTAGTTACAGCTTTGTATCCAGCTCCGTTAAGAGGTGTATAAACTACTGAAATATCTTTATCAATATTTTCATCATTGATTGCACAGTTTAATGATTCTGCATAGAATTTTTCGTCAACTTCTTCACCGATGTATTCTAATAGACCTTTTTCTAATGCTTCTTCTTCTGTTATTGTTACATAGTCATCGAAGATATCCATTGAATTAATATATTCAAGAACTTTATCACTTATATCCGATTTGATTTGTGATCCTTCTTGCCAATATACTTTGTATCCATTATATTCTTTTGGATTATGACTAGCTGTAATATTAATACCACTAGCAGTTCCTAAGTAACGCACTGCAAATGATAATTCTGGAGTTGGTCTTAAATCTTCAAATAAGTAAGCTTTTACTCCATTACTTGCCATTACTAAAGGCAGCTAATTTTGCAAATTCTTTAGAGAATAGACGTGGGTCATGTGCAATAGCAATACCTTTTTCTTGTAATCCATTGTCAATTATTGTTTGAGCTAATGCTTTAGTTGCACGCGCAATAATGAAACGGTTCATTCTGTTAGAACCCATCCCTACTTTTCCACGTAAACCAGCAGTTCCAAATTCTAATTCTTTATAAAATCTATCTTCTTTTTCTACTTCATCATTTTCTATACTTTTTAGTTGAAGTTTTTCCTCTTCTGTTAATGCAGGGCTATTAAGCCATTTATCATACAATTCTTTATAATTGCTCATATCTTACACCTCTTTATCTTTTATAATTTTTATTTTATTTTTATGCTAAGTCTAATGCTATTTCCATCATTTTTGTAAATGCTGTTTGTCTTTCTTCTGGAGTAGTTTCTTCACCAGTAACTAGTGAATCACTAACTGTTAGGATTGTTAAAGCATTTACTCCAGCTGCAGTTGCATTAGCATAAAGTGCTGTACTTTCCATTTCGACAGCTAATACACCCATTTTAATCCAATTTTCCATAGCTTTTTCATCAGCGTTATAGAACACTTCACTACATAAAATGTTCCCAACATGTACTGGTTGTCCCATATCTTGAGCTTTGTTATAAGCTTTTAAAAGTAAGTCAAATGAAGCTGTTAAACTGAAGTTTCCTGGAATGTTATATTGATGCATATAATTTGAGTTAGTTGAAGAACCTAATCCTAAAATTACATCATATAATTTAACTTGAGGTTGTAGTGCTCCACAAGTTCCAATTCTAATTAAATTTTTAACTCCAAAAGTGTGAATTAATTCATAAGAATAAATACCGATACTAGCTGGTCCCATACCAGTTCCCATTACAGATATCTTTTTACCTTTATAAGTTCCAGTATACCCAAGCATTCCACGCACTTCATTAAAACAAACCGCATCCTCTAAATAAGTTTCAGCTATAAATTTAGCTCTAAGTGGATCACCTGGAAGTAAAATTGTTTCAGCTATTTCTACTCCATTCGGTTTAATATGTGGTGTTTGTTTTTGCGACATCAGTTAGTCCCCCTGTAATTATTTTTGATAACACTATTATACCTTTTTTTTTATCCTTAAACAAGGGATATCTAAAAAAATAATTATCTATATTTTAATTATATATAGATATTATTGAATTCGCTTTTTATATTGTTTATTTGCTGTTAGTTAATTCATATATATATAGTTTGTTAATATATTTTTTTATTACAATATTTATAATTCAAATACATTACTATTTTTAATTTATAAATACTCTTAAACTCTCTATTTCATAGACTTTTTTTGCACTAAATCAATATTATTATGGTATTTCAAGCCATTTTTATTATATAATGGAAGTTATAATAAAATTTATGAAAGAGGTTTTTTTATGTTACAATTAGCTGTATTTTTTTACCAGTAATTGCCATGTTTTTTTGTTCCTTTCTTGAGAAAAAGTTTCAAAAAAATACACACTGGTAAATTTGTTATAATTGTTCCATTAATTTTATTTCTATATTTTTTTATCTAATTTAAAATATATTTATTCTGGTGGAATAATTTATAAAACTCTAGCATTTGCATCTAATGTCGGACTTGATATAAACCTAAAACTAGATGGCTTTATCACTTCTGTTTGCTCTTCTAATTACTGGAATTGGAACATTAGTTATTTTTATATTCATGTTATTATATGAGTATTAATGATGAAAAACTACATAAGTTTTTACATATTTTTTTACTTATTTTTTTATGTCTGCCATGTTAGGAATTGTTCTTTCCGATAATTTACTAAGTATGTATATGTTTTGGGAGTTAACTTCTGTTTCTTCATTCTTACTTATTAGTTATTGGCATGAAAATGATGCTTCAAGAAGAGGTGCACTTAAATCACTAATTATTACTGTGTTTGGTGGTGTCCTTATGCTTGGAGGTATTTTCGTCCTAAATAATATTACTGGAAGTTTTAACATTAGTGAAATAATTAACTTTAGCCGTAACAGCGGATATAATTCAAAATATTTCATTGCTATGGTTCTTATACTTTTCGGAGCATTTACTAAATCTGCACAGTTTCCATTCCATATTTGGTTACCTGATGCAATGGCTGCTCCTACACCTATAAGTAGTTATCTTCACTCAGCAACTATGGTTAAAGCAGGTATATATTTACTACTTAGAATTGGTATTGTATTTTCATTCACACCAATTTTCGGTAATACGCTTATTATTTTTGGAACAATAACTATGCTTATCGGTTCTATTTCAGCAGTATTCTTAAAAGACTTAAAAGGAATATTAGCATATTCTACTATAAGTCAACTTGGTATGATGACTCTTATGATAGGTATTGCTAATTTAGGATTAAATAATAACAATCATTACATTTATACATTTGCATTTTTATGCAGTTTGTTTCACATAATTAACCATGCTGCGTTTAAAGCAAGTTTATTTATGATTACTGGTATTATCGATCACACATTCCATACTCGAGATATAGATAAACTTCGTGGTATTAAAAATATTATGCCTATAAGTTATATTCTTAGTATTATTGCAGGATTCTCAATGGCAGGAATTCCACCACTTAGTGGATTCTATTCAAAAGAGTATTTCCTAACATCTGTATATAGTTTAACAAGCTCAAGCTTATTCTATATTTTAATAGCTCTATTAGTTGTAATAGGAGCAATTGGTACTGCAGTTTACTCATTAATTCTTTCATTTAAACCTTTCTTAGGAAAATTTGATAAGAATATCCTTGGAAATAGAAAATTACGTCTGCCTGGTATTGGAATTTTTTTATTTCACCTGCTATTTTAGTATTTTTTTGTTATAATAAATACTTTTATTAAAGATTACATCGTAGTACCTGCTCAACAAGCTGCTTTTAGCAAGTAATATAACTAAAAATGAAGCTATTACTCATGTAGAACACAGCTTTTATTTCAAGCGAATTAATTACATCAATTATCGTAATAATTATTTCAGCTGTTATCTATAAACTTTATGCAAGTAGAAATGTTATTTACAAATATAATCCAAGCATTATTTCAGTTCACGGATTATACAATAGTTTAGGAGAACAATTACATAAAGGTAGTGGAATATTACACAATACATTTATTACAAAATGAACTTAGAAGAAATATGAGCTACATTTTCTGTACTTTATCACTAACAATTATTGGTGGATACTTTGCTATTGGTAGACCAGTTGTTATTAATAAGTTCTCTACAGTACATTATATGAACGTACTACTTGGAATTTGTATAGTAATTTGCTGTGTTGCTCTAGCATATACTTACAATAGACTTGTACTTATTATTCTATCTTCTGGAATAGGATTTATGATGACTGCTCTATATGTTACATTTAGAGCACCAGACCTTGTTATGACACAATTTGTTATTGAATCAATATCAACTATTATTTTCTTAGTTGCATTCATTCTTTTAACAAATAGAACAAAAACATATTGAAAAAAACAACCATTTAAACTTACAAATGCAATTATTGCTACTATTACTGGTATAAGTTTTTACACTTATCGGTTTAGTAACTTATGCATATAAAAATCCCATCAGAAATCAGCCAATTCTACTTTGATAACGTAGTTGCTTCTGGTGGCGGTAACATAGTAAATGTTATTATCGTTGATTTTCAGGGGATTTGATACTCTATTCGAAATAACTGTAATGACAATGGTAGCATTAATTATTTATGCTATGTTTAGAATTTTTAAAAAGAGGAGGAGCTAAAAGATGAAGACTAATGATGTTATTTTTAAAATCACTGTCTGCAATTATTTCAGGTTGCATATTCTTACTTTCTCTTAGTTTGTATTTTGGAGGTCACTTCCTTCCTGGTGGTGGCTTCGTTGGTGGCCTATTATGTACAATGGCTTTAGCTTTAGCAATGTTTACATATGGAATTGATAGAGTTATGAAATTAATTCCTATAAACTATGTTTACGTAACTGCTATTGGACTATTATTTTCTATCGGTACAGCCTTCAGTGGTGTTGTAGCTGGTAAAAACTTCTTTAAACACCACTTCACTCATGTTCATGTTCCTATAATGGGTGAAATGGAACTACACACAGCAGCCATTTTTGACTTAGGTGTTTACCTAATTGTTGTCGGTGTTTTAATGACTGTAATTTTAGCTTTTGGAAAGGATGGTAAATAATGGAATTTTATATGATTATATTATCAGGTATACTCGTTGGATTCGGAGTTTACCTTATGCTTTCTAAAAGTATGATGCGTATAATTATTGGTGTTGGACTATTTGGTCACGCCGCTAACTTAATTATCCTTATTGCAGGTGGATTATATGATGGAGATATTCCGATAATCTCAGAACTTGGAAAAAATTATATTGATCCTATACCTGCTGCATTAATACTTACTGCAATCGTAATTGGATTTGCAGTAACTTGTCTATTAATTTCAATTTATATTGCTAACTATAAACTTAAACGTAGTGACAATGTAATTGAACTTGAGGATGTAGAACATATGAAGGAGGAAAAAGATAAATGCATAGTAATTTACCGGTTATACCGATCTTTATACCTCTTTTATTCGCTGCAATAACAATATTATTTAGACGAAGAATTGGTATGCAAAGATTATTAACTTTCCTTGCTACTGCTCTTACTTTAGGTTTTTCAATCTTCAATCTATTTAAAGTAGCGAAACATAAAGTTTTAGTTTTAGAAATGGGGAATTGGGCTTCACCATTTGGTATTACTCTTACATTAGATGGCTTAAATAGTATACTTGTAACAACTTCAGGAATAGTATTTTTAGCTACCCTATTCTATTCTTATAAAACAATTGATAAAATTCGTGAATTAAGCTTTTTTTCTATCCCTGGTTTCTTATTAATCATGGTTGGAATAAATGGAGCATTCACAACAGGTGATATTTTTTTAACCTATTTGTATTCTATGAAATTTTATTAATGGCATCTTACCTACTTCTTTTAGTAGGTATCAACAAAGAACAATTAAAATCATCTATTAGTTATGTATTGATGAATGTTTTTTTGCAGGTAGTTTATTTGTTATAAGTGTTGGATATTTATATACTATTGTTGGTAGTTTAAATATGGCATATATATCACAAACTATCGCTAACATGTCTGATAGACGTGGAGTTTACTTAGTTGGAGCAGTTATGATATTTGTCTTCTGTATGAAAGGGGCTCTATTCCCACTATTCACTTGGATGAACAGATCGTATGCAGCACCTCCTATATCAGTATCAATTATCTTTGGTGCTTTATTAACAAAAGTAGGTTTATACTCAATTATTAGAACATATGGTTTATTCTACTATGAATCTAGTTTTATTAAATCATACTTACTAATTCTAGGTGCAATCTCTATTATTGCTGGATGTATTGGAGCAATATACCAAAGTAATTTAAAACAAATTGTAATCTTTAATATCGTTATTTCACTTGGTGTAATGGTTTGTGGAACTGCTACTCTTAATACATATGGTGTAAAAGGAGCATTATTCTATGCTGTAAATGACATTCTTCTAAAAGCTGCATTATTTATTGTAGTTGGATTAGTTATTTACACAAGCGGAGTTAAGTTTCTTCAAAAATGTGGGTTAATTAATAAGTACCCATTACTAGCTTGGACTTACTTCATAATTGTATTATCTCTTGCTGGTGTACCTCCTTTCAGTGGTTTTTATGGTAAAGCACTTATCATTAGAGGTCTTGTATTAGATAATCACATCTATATAGCTACACTTGTTGCAGCTTCTGGATTAATTGTATTTTACTCTTTAGTAAGAATATTCCTTAATATTTTCTATGATAATATTAATAAAACTTTACAGCTAAGACCTCTACCAAAAAGGAATCTTAGTACCCCTTTGTTTCTATTGTTGCAGTTGCATTTTTTTAATTGGTATATTTTCTAATCAATTGGACGGATTAATTAATAACAGTGTCCAAATGATATTAGATCCGAAAAAATATATTGAGATAGTTCTTGGAAAGGGGGCATAACATATGGCATTACAATTTTTAATTAATATTTTTTTGTCGGAGTTATATGGATGTTCTATTCTGGAACTTTTAATTCTGAATACTTTGCCGTAGGGTTTTTTTCTGAGGGTATGATTATCCTATTTATCTTAAGAAAAACTTTCGCTAAAAAGTTTTTTTAGGCGATCAACTTTACTACGTTTATATCTATAAATGGATAAAACTTGTAGTTATGTTCCTAATCGAACTTTTTAAAAGCAGATATTAATGTTCTTAAAATGATGTTTAGAAAAGATCTTGATGTTAATCCAGTTATTTTTCGAATATCCTTTACAAGTGAAAGAAAAAAACTGGCAAATCACATTATTAGCCAATATGATTACACTAACTCCAGGAACACTTACAGTTAATGTAGGTCATGACAATACAACTCTATTTATTCATTGCCTTGATACTGACGATATTGAAGGAGAAATTGAAGGAATTAAAAAAATAGTTTTGAAAAAAAGCGATATTGGAGGTTGATTTAGATGGATAAAATTATGAACTTCACAATAGTTTTTAGGAATTTTTTTGCTAGTATATTAATGATACTCTACTTACTAGTTTATATCGTTAAAAAAAACCTAGTATTTTTCGATAAATTAATAGCGAGTGATTTACTTGCTATGCCACTTATATGCTTAATAGTTTTAGTAAGTATGTACTATAAAACTTTTTTTCATATATTTCACTTATTCTAATAATCGCAATTATATGTCTAGTTGGTACAGTTGTTACAGCAAGATTCTTAGCTAAGAAGGAGGTATTCAGCGATGATTCTAAATAATATTTTTAGATATAATAATAATACTTTTATTCTTATCTCTATCGTTGCTATGGCAGCAACTGTAATTGGATTTGTAAGACTACCTGATGAATTAACTAAGATTCATGCAGCAGGGGTTACAGGTTCTTTTGCAGTAGAATTAATTCTAATAACTGGTTTTATCTATTTTTTTATAGATACTTACACGTTTTTTTGAATTCAAGCTTCTTTTAGCTATCGCATTCTTGTTTTTAGTTGCACCAGTATCTGCCCATATGATTTCAATAAGTGCAATTATATAATAAAAAAAGTATATTCAAAAAAACAATAAAGATGAAGCTAAAAAAGGTGTTAGATGACATCGAAAAATTAAATTAATATATACTAATGTGTTATAAATTATATTTTTCAATATAGCTTATAACACATTATTTTTGTTGAGTTTTAATAATTATTGACTTTTCTTACTCAACTTCTTAACAAATTCGATACAAAAACCTCTCTAAACCTTGACTTATTTCACTTTATATAGTAATATTCATATTAGATTATAAAATAATTTAAATTAATTTAAGGAGTTATTTTCATGAGAAAATATTTTTGGAACAGATGGTATACGTGGAGTCGCTGGCGAAACACTTACCGCTGATTTAAGTTTTAAAGTAGGTAAAGCATTAGGTAAATTACTTACTGATAAAAAAGATCGTCCTAAAGTAATAATAGGAAGAGACACTAGAATTTCATGTGATATGATTGAATATTCACTTACTGCTGGTTTAACTAGTGTTGGTGTCGATGTTATGACTGTGGGCGTTATTCCTACTCCAGCAATTGCCTATCTAACAAAAAAACAATAGAAACTGATAGTGGAATCATGATTTCTGCTTCACACAATCCATATCAAGATAACGGAATTAAAATTTTCGGTCCAGATGGATTTAAATTAACAGATGAACAAGAATTAGAAATTGAACACTTAATAGATAACGTTGAACAAATTAAAGCAGCTAGCTATGAACATATTGGAAATTTATATAGTGGTAGCGAGCTTTCTCAAAAATATATTCAACATATAAAACAATCTATTTCAGATGATTTATCAGGTATTAAAATTGCACTTGACTGTGCACATGGTGCTACAACTGGTGTTGCCCCATTCTTATTTGGAGACTTAGAAGCAGATATAGAAACTATTGGATGTGCTCCAAGTGGAACTAATATTAACGATAATGTAGGATCAACAAAAATCAATACTATCGCAGAATTTGTTAAAGTTCACAATGTAGATTTAGGATTTGCATTTGATGGTGATGGTGATAGAGTTCTTGCAGTGGATTCAGAAGGTAATGTTGTTGACGGAGATAAAATTATGTTTATTCTTGCTAAACACCTTAAAGAACAAGGTGAACTAAAAGATAACATGGTCGTTTCTACTGTAATGAGTAATATAGGGTTCTATAAAGCAGTTGAAGAACATGGTATGCAATCAGTTAAAACTTCTGTTGGTGATAGATATGTAGTTGAAGAGATGAGAAATAATAACTACTCTCTTGGTGGTGAACAATCAGGTCATATAATACTTATGAACTATGCAACTACCGGTGATGGAATTTTAACAGCGGTAAAACTAGCTGATATTATCAAAACAACTGGAAAATCACTTAAAGAATTAGCAGATGAAGTTAGTATTTATCCTCAAAAATTAGTAAACATCAAAGTTACTGATAAAAAAATCGCTATGGAAGATAAAGAGATTCTTGAAGAATGTGAAAAAGTTGAAAAAGAACTTGAAGGAAACGGACGTATCTTACTTCGTGCATCAGGAACAGAAAACTTAATTCGAGTTATGGTAGAAGCAAGTAGCGATGAATTAACAGATAAATACTGTGAACAAGTTGCAAAAATTGTTCGTGAAAAAAATATGAAGTAAAAATAATTATACTTTTACTATAATAAAAAAATATTAAAAAAATATAAAAAGACTAAAGACTATAATAATCAACATTATAAAATAATATTGTGATTTTATATAACTTTAGTTTTTTTATTTTTTTCTATATTTTATCTCCTGCAACACTAATAATATAACACTCTAAAAAGTGTATTTTTTACTATATTTATTACTATAATATTTCAACCAAAATCTTTATATATTCTATACATTATTTTTATATTATTAACCTTAATATTTTTCTTAATATTTTTTTAATTACTTCTTGCTTTTTTTCATAAAAAAATTTGATAATAAGAAATTTCTTTATATATTTATTGTAATAATCACTTTTTTTATAACTTACTGAAATAAAGCCTTATTTTACATTTATACTACAAATAAAAGATGAATTATTCACAAAATATTCGCCTTTTTTTATGTAATTTAATCACCATATTAATATTTTTTTCAAAAATAATTAATTTTTTTAGTTTTTTTATTTTTCCTCTTGTTTTTTTGTATATACTTCTGATATAATCATAAGTGAAGTAATTATATATTACTTCATATGTTCTTTTATTATAAGTCTCCCTAGCTTATAATAAAGACTTTTCATATTTACTCCTTATTTCTACCTTACAATATTTTTTTGTAAGGTAGGTTTTTTTATATCTAAATCTACAAAATTTATAGAAATAATTAATTTTTTTCACCACATTCTAACTTTTCTTATAAGATATTAATTTATGTTTACATAATTTTCGCTTTTCACTCATTTTCTTCACCTTTTTCCAACTTTTTCACTTGACATTTCTTGTTTCCTAAGGTAAACTTTTTGTGTAGTGAGAGAACGAAAGGGTTACAATATGATAGAGATAGAAAAATTTAACAGTTACATATAAAGACACACCTGCTCTTGATAATATTAATGTTACTTTATCAAAATCTAAAATTATTGGGATAGTAGGACCAAACGGAGCAGGAAAAATCCACTCTAATTAAAGCAGTTTTAAATATAATACCCTTCTAAAGGGAATTATAAAAATCGATAATAAACTTTCTAAAGATCAATTAGGTAGCGTTGCTTATGTAGAACAAAAAATTAATATAGACTATAACTTCCCTATTAAAGTTAGAGAATGTGTTTCTTTGGGGATTTATCCTAAAATTGGTTTATTTAAAAATTTAAATAAATCTGACTGGCAAAAAGTTGATGAGGCACTAAAATTAGTTGGATTAGAAGAATTTTCTAATCGCCAAATAAGTGAGCTTTCAGGTGGCCAGTTCCAAAGAGTTTTGATGGCTAGATGCCTTGTACAAGAAGCAAAATACATTTTCTTAGATGAACCATTTGTTGGAATCGATTCTGTCAGCGAAGAAATCATAATGAATACACTTAGAAAATTAAGAGATAATGGTCATACTATATTGATAGTTCATCATGACTTAAGAAAAGTTCATGCTTACTTCGATGAAGTCTTATTACTTAATAAAAAGCTTATTTCTTATGGCAATACAAAAGAAACATTTACTAGAGAAAATCTAACTCATACCTATGGTACAGATTTATTCTTTATGGGAGGTGGTTCTAATGATTAAGGAATTTATTGATGGACTTTATAGTTTTCACTTTTTTTACAAAAATGCACTTATCACAGCGATAGTTATTGGTATTGTTGCGGGTGCTGTAGGTTGCTTTATAGTTCTTAGAGGAATGAGCCTAATGGGAGATGCTATTTCTCATGCAGTCCTTCCAGGAGTTGCAATTTCATATATTCTAGGTATTGATTTCTTTATTGGAGCTATTGCATTTGGTATTCTTGCATCGGTTATTATTACATTTATTAAAGGTAATTCCATTATAAAAAAAGTGATACCGCTATTGGTATTACATTTAGCTCATTCTTAGCTCTTGGAGTTATTCTTATAGGTGTTGCAAAAAGTTCTACTGACCTATTCCATATTCTTTTTGGTAATATTCTTGCAGTTCAAGATATAGATATGTATATTACTATAGGTGTTGGAATATTTGTTCTTTTAGTTATAAGATTATTCTTCAAAGAGTTGCTTCTAACATCATTTGATGAACTTTTAGCAAAAGCAATGGGCATGAAAGTTAACTTCTATCATTATTTACTAATGATATTATTAACTCTAGTCTCAGTTACAGCAATGCAAAGTGTCGGAACTATCCTTATAGTTGCTATGCTTATTACTCCTGCTGCTACTGCATATCTTTATGCAAATAGTCTAAAAACTATGATATTCTTATCTTCTACAATCGGAGCTGTATGTTCTGTATTAGGATTATTTATCGGTTATTCATTCAATATAGCCGCGGGATCTAGTATTGTCTTAACTTTAGCTGCTGTTTTTGTGATTAGCTTTTTCATTGCACCTAAACAACGCTTTATTAGGCACAAACAAAAATAACTTATGTTTCATAAACATAAAATACTAAATAAATATAAATATTATATAATCTCTTTAAGAAGTTGCTCATATTTACTCCCGAAAATCTTTTTCTTAAAGATTTTTATATTAAAAATATTAATTGATAATAATTACTATTATCTAACTATATTTATTTAGTATTTTTATATGAAAAAAATTTAAAAAAATAAATAAAGGAGACCTTCAATATGAAAAAAAATTAGGTTTTATATCTTTAATATTTATGTTAGCTATAGGATTATTCGCTTGTTCTAATGCTAAACAAAACTCAAATTCAAGCGAAAATAGCAAACTTAAAGTTGTTACTACTAACTCTATTATTGCCGATATTACAAAAAATATTGCTGGAGATAAAATAGAATTACATAGTATTGTTCCAGTTGGTCAAGATCCACATGAATATGAACCACTACCAGATGATGTTAAGAAAACTTCGCAAGCTGATCTTATCTTCTACAATGGTATTAACCTTGAAACTGGAGGTAATGCATGGTTTACTAAGTTAGTTCAAAATGCTAAAAAAGAAGAAAATAAAGACTACTATGCAGTTAGTAATGGAGTAGATGTAATTTATCTTGAGGGAGAAAATGAAAAAGGTAAAGAAGATCCCTCATGCGTGGTTAAATCTTGAAAATGGTATGATTTATGCTAAAAATATAGCTAAACAACTTAGTGAAAAAGATCCAAAAAAAATAAAAGAATTTTTATGAGGCAAATCTTAAATCATATTTAGAAAAAAATTATCTCAACTAGATAAAGAAGCTAAAGAAAAAAATTTAACAATATACCTACAGATAAAAAAATGATTGTAACAAGTGAAGGTTGCTTCAAGTACTTCTCTAAAGCTTACAATGTACCATCAGCTTATATTTGGGAAATCAATACTGAAGAAGAAGGAACACCTGATCAAATCAAAACATTAGTTGAAAAACTTCGTAAAACAAAAACACCTTCTCTATTTGTAGAAAGTAGTGTTGATGAACGTCCAATGCAAACTGTATCAAAAGATACTGGTATCCCTATCTTTCGCTAAAATCTTTACTGACTCTATTTCAGAACCAGGTCAAAATGGCGATAGCTATTACAATATGATGAAATGGAATTTAGATAAAATTGCTGAAGGATTATCAAAATAATAACTTTAAAAAACTCCTTGTATAGCTTTATACAAGGAGTTTTTATTAATCCATCATTACTTTTCTTTTACATTTAAATCTTTTATCCTATTACTATAGTATAGAATAAAAAAATTTCATATATTAATACAAATGCGATAAAACTTCCAATTACTGAAATTAAATCAAAGTTATATGTTGTTTCACTATCTAATTTTTTTAGATAAAACTGTTAATAATGTTTTTATTAAGAAGTACTGATAAACTGTTCCTATAGCAAAAACCTATGTATGCTACTACTCTATAACCTGATAATACTATTCTTGAACATTCCCTTTTTGAGTATCCCATAATATTTAAAATGGATATTTTTTTATATTACTATTAGCAATAACTTCTAATGAAATTAATAATATTGATAAAGATAATATAACACCTATTACCATCATCATAATCCTTATTGTTCCATCAACGAAATCCCTCATACCAAATGCCATTTGAATCATTGAAGAAAACGATAATGCAGCAAAAAAATAACAAAGAATAATAAGGTTTTTATTACTAAATAATACTGTTGCTCTTAATTCTTTAAAAAGTTTTTTTATATTGTCTAAATCTTCTTTTTTTCTAAATTTTTTTATTTGTTGAATTTAATTTTTTTAAGTAAGTTGATCGTTGGTACATTTAAATTAAACAGTACATAAACAATTGATATTACTAAAAACAATAGTGATGGTAATATAACCATTATTAATAAAAAGTTGAGGATGAAAATTTATTGTAAGTTCAGATAATATATTATCTGTATTTCTACTTTCATAAAAATTTTGGCATGAATAAATGAGAACTTCCATAACCTAATAATGAACCTAGAAAATACTAAAAATCCCAAAAGATAGAAAAACTTAGATGCTATAAAGTTATTACTATAACCTTGAGCTTTTTAATATTCCTATTTTTATGTTTAGAATCATCAATAAATTGTTTTATATAAAATATTAACATCACCGCCGCACTTATTGATAAGACTGTTCCTGTTATAATTACTACAAACTTCGAAACAATAAGCTGTGCATCATAAAACTTCTTCTGCATTATATTAAATCCCGTAATATCTAGGCCTTTTCAAATCTAAATATAGGTTAGAAAAAAGTGTAGTTATAAATACCGCACAGAAACTTACTATCACTACTGCAATTGCTTTTCTTAAATCTTTTTAACTGAACTATCATATAATTACCACCCTATCTCTTCTACAGATTTAGGTGTAGATTTTTCTTCAATTGAAGTTACTCTACCACTACCTACATGAATTATCTTATTTGCAAGTTGAGCAATATTTTTCATTATGAGTTACCATTATCATTGTAAAGTTTGATTTATCTTTTAATTTTAATAAGTACTCTAAGATTTTTTTCTTCCAGTTTCCTCATCTAAAAGCTCCTGTTGGTTCATCTAAAAAAATAGTACAGTTGGCTTCTTGGCTAATGCTCTTGCAATTGAAACACGCTGTTGCTCTCCCCCAGATAACTCATTTCGGATATTTACTTAATTTATCTGCTAATCCTAGTTGCTTTATAATATCAACATACTCTTTATTATTTGCTAAATTAGCTCCTACTTTAACATTTTGTTCTACTGTTAAATTATTTAATAAATAATATTGTTGGAAAAACAAATCCTATTTTGTCTTTACGAAACTTTTGTTAATTGTTTTTTTCTGAGTAATCACTTATAGACTCATTATCATATACAACTTCTCCTGAGTCAGACTTTTTCTAAACCAGATAAAATGTTTAATAGTGTAGATTTTCCCTGAACCTGAAGCTCCAAGTATAACTACAAATTCATTTTTTTATCAATTTTTTTAAATCTATTCCCCTTAAAACTTCTTGATCATTATATTTTTTTCTTAATATCCTTTGCTATAATCATTTAATCAATCTCCTTTGAATATTGTACTATTAAACTTTTAGTTACTTCAGTCATGTACTCAATAATTTCAGTTGGTGTGAAAATTATGTATTCCCGTAACTGTTAATGTTGCGATGCCATGGCTATATATAAATAAGTGCTCATAAAGTTTTTTTGAATTTTCTATTGAAATTTTATACTCTTCATCAATAGATTCAATTACTGATTTATATTCGTAGTCTCGCATTGGAAGAAAAATCTTTAAAACTTTCTACTTCTATACCCTTTTTTTCATAAATAGCCATTGAAATAATTTAGGTTCATTTTTTTGAGAATAATATATACTCTACTCCTAATCGTTTAAATGGACTATCATCTTTTAATGCTAAATTAACTTTTTCTGAAAAAAATATTTTTCTGCAGCAAATCTTTTGCTTCATCTTCTAAATTTTTTTCATATTAGAAAACAAACTAAATATTACTTTAGTAGATGAGTCCAATTTTTTTAGCCAACTCTCTTGCAGTTAATGCTTCTATTCCATTTTCTCTTATAAAGTCTATAGTTACAGACAAGACCTCTTCTTTTGTAAATTTAAATTTTGGTGCCATATTAAAACCTCCATCAATAGGTAACACTTGTTTCTTATTATAAATTATTATATATAAAATGTCAACAGGAAAATTATTGAATTATTATGTGAAATCGTATACAATAAAAAGTGAAATAAAATTTAGGAGTTATTTATGAATATAATTAGAAATTTACCTACACCTATCGCAGGACTTGCTCTTGGTTCAGTTGCTCTTGGCAATCTATTACAAGCTTACAGTCCCTACTCTTCAACTTATTTTTTTCAGTATTTTTATCTTTAATTATAATTGTACTTTTTAACGATTAAATTTATTGATAATTTTAAGAGTTTAAACTGAAGAAATGAAAAGCCTGTTATAGCTACAGTTTTAGCAACATACCCAATGAGTATAATGCTTTTTAAGTTCATTTTTTTAAAAAAATATAGGATTATATAGTTTACCTACGTGGATTATTGGAATTTGTCTTGATGTTTGTGTTGTTTGTTATGCTATTTACAACTTTATCATTAAGGAAAGACATATTAAAAATATTTATCCAACTTGGTTTATTACTTTTTGTTGGACCTGCAGTAGTAACAGTTACAGCGATTAATTATAATGTTGAATTTTTTTAGGGAAGATTTTTCTTTTACTTCTCTTTTTATAAATTACCTTATACTAATACCATTTGTATTATATAGAGTATATATTTATAAACATTATAATGACGGTGATTTTTCCTACTATTACAGTTTTTTTCAGCACCTGGTGGACTATTATTAGCTAGTTATATGATTGGTATCACAAATAAAAGTACATTTATTTTAAGTGTTCTTATCCCACTTACTATATTATTTTTTTATTTTTTTGTACTTCTTCAACTACCATTTTTATTAAATAGAAAAATTTTATCCTAGCTTTTTCTGCATTTACTTTCCCATTGGTTATATGCGCAATAGCTTTTCAAAAAGACTGGATTATACTATCAATTAGGAACCCTGTCATTTTTAACTATACTTATTTATCTTAGTGAATTATTAGCTATTATTATCGTAGTATATGTTTGGTATGGTTTTATCAAAGATTCAATTGAAACAAATTAAGTATAAAAAGAACTAGATACTCAGTTTTACTGAATATCTAGTTCTTTTTATATTAAATTATTTACTTTAAATTACTTTATATTCTCCTCAAAGTTTTCTATTACATCTTTTAACTCTAATTCTAAAATATAACTAATACCTTTTTCTTGCATCGTTACACCATATAATGTATCCATTGCTTCCATAGTTCCTCGACGGTGAGTTATTACTAAGAATTGGTTATCTACAGAATATACCTTAAGGAATTTAGCAAATCTATTTACATTCTCTTCATCAAGTGCCGCTTCCACCTCGTCAAGTACTACGAAAGGAGGATTCTTCACTTTTAATATTGCGAATAGTAGGCTTATCGCTGTTAGTGATTTTTCTCCACCTGAAAGTAATGAGAGATTTTGAAGTTTCTTCCCTGGCGGTGATGCTTCAATAACAATACCTGTATTTAAAATATCATTCGGTGTTTCTAATGTCATATCAGCATAACCGCCCTTGAATAATTCTTTAAAAATAGTATTAAAGTTCTCAGCTACTTGAACAAATGTTTCTAAGAAACGTTCTTTAACTTCTTTATCAATCTCTGCTATTGTTTCTTCTAACTTTTCTTTAGCCTCTACCAAGTCGGTAATTTGTTCATTATAGAAATCATAGCGCTCTTTAGTTTCCTCAAACTCTTCAATAGCATTCAAGTTTACATTTCCTAGATCAGCAATTTCACGACGCAAACTCATTACTCTTGATTTATAAGAAGGTATTTCAGATATATTTTCTTCAGTTAACCTATACGCTACACTTTCATATGTCACACTATAGTTTTCAATTAGATTTTCTAAATACTCATCTGTTTTCACTTCTATTTTTGTTTGAGCAACTGTCAGTTTTTCAAATTCTGCGATTTTCTCACGTAAAGATTCATTATTACGTTGTTGAGATGATGTTATCTCTTTTTCACGTTTAAACAATCCTGTTTTTTTCCATATCTAAGTCAGATAACAATGTTTTTTTAGAGTTATTAGTCTTTCACTATATTTACTTATCAACTTAGAATTATTTTTCTAATATTGCTTTTTCATCCTCTTCACTTAGTGAATCGGCATTTTTAGATGCTTCTAGTCTATTTAATTGCTCTTGTGTATCTTTTTATATCTATAGTTAAATTCTCTATAGTTTCTTGGATATGTTTATTATTTTTCTTCTAGCTTAGACTTCTCTATTTTTTTAGTTCTGCTATTTTTTTCTAAATATAGTTCTTCTGCACTTTGGGCATTTTGTTTTTTTATTATTTTTCTTCTTTAATTTTTTTATCTAAAACTACTAGTTCTTTTCTAATTCCCTCTAGATCTTTAGTTAATTTTTTTCGATACTTTCAAAACTATTATCATCTTTTTTTATAGTCTGATAATTTATTTTCATTTAGTTTTTATATTAGTAGTTAGAGTTCTTATTTCTGAATTTTTTTATGGTTTATTTCTAACTCTAATTCTTTAACTTTAAAAGTTAATTCTTCTTTTATATCTTTATTTTTTTGTGATAATCTCAATTAACTCTTTTTTTGCTGAGAAGTAACTTGGTTCTTTTTCATCATTTAACATAGCTATTTTATTATCAATTTTTTTCCAAATTACTACTTAATTCATCTAATTCCGCCTTATGTTTAATTGATGAATTATTATTTTTTTATTTATAGCTCCACCTGTGATAGAACCACCGCTATTAATTACTTGTCCATCTAGTGTTATTATTCTATTTCTAAAGTTGATCTTTCTAGCTATGCGGTTAGCATTATCCATATTATCAACAATAATTACTAATCCCAATAGGTGTGATACTATGTTTTTTTATAGTTTGGTTCAACACTAACCAAGTTTTTCCGCTATATTAATAAAGCCTTCTTCTTTCACTAATGTGCTATAGACATCTGACGAAATTACTTTAGCTTTAATATTATTTAGTGGTAAAAATGTAACTCGACCTTTATTTGATTTTTTTAAATGCTCTATGCACTTTTTTTAGCCGTATTTTTCATTTTCAACTACTATATTTTGTTGAGCTTGACCTAACGCTATATCTAGTGCTGTAGTATACTCATTATCAAAACTAATAATATTAGCAACACTATTATGTACTCCACCAATATTATCTTTATTTGACAATACTTCTTTTACACCGATATTATAAAAAGCTTAAATTATTAATTTGATCTTCTAAAAAAACTTCTTACGATTTTTCAAGATTATTTTTTTAAAATTATATCCTTTATTTAACTGTTCATCTATATTTTTTTGTGTTGAAGAAATTAATATATTTTTTTCTGTTAGTTTTGCTAAGTCTGATTCAACTTTTGATAATTCTTCTTTTAAAGAACTCTGTTTATTAGTTGCTGTTTCTAACTCACTTACCTTACTACTATATTCTTCTTTTTTTGTCTTTCTATATTTTGATACAATTCCTTGTAATTTTTCGTCAGCACTTTCTAGATTTTTTTACGTGCATATTCAATACTATTTTTCCAGTCTTGTTTCTTCATTAATCAGGTTATAATATGTATCTTTCAGCTCTTCAATTATATTTTCTATAGTTTCAAGATTATACTCTCCACCATTTTCTAAATCTATTATTTCTTTATTTAGCTCTTTAATTTTCTTTTTTTATTTTTCATCTTTTTATTTGTTCTCGTTGTTTTAATCTATCTTGAAGATTCCCTAATCTTTCAAGTTGATATGATATGTCCTCATCAAGTTTTTTTCACTACGAAGATTTCTATTATTTTTTTCTCTTCTATAACGTTAAGTTCAGATTGAAGACTCTTTTTTTCTGAACAAGTTCTAACTCTTCATCATGGTATTTAATATATGTTTTATCTAGTGACACTAAGCTATTTTTTTAACATTTTTCAAGATCTTTAATTAATTCTTCTTGTTTAGCTTCTAAAGCTTCCTTCTCAGCTTGTATTACTTTCTTCTCATCTAATAATAGAGCTAGTTTATTTTGATATTCAGATATATTATAGATATTTATTAGTATATCTTTTTTTCTTCTAATTCTCGAGAATAATCTAAATATTTTTTTGAGTTTTATTTTTTTGCTCTTCTAATATTTCATAACGAGAACTAATTTCAGAGAAAAATATCATTAAGTCTCATTAAATTATCATTAGTTTTTCTCTAACTTAGCATTTGTTTCTTTCTTTTTGTTTTTTTATATTTTTAAAAACACCAGATGCTTCTTCAATAATAGCACGACGATCAACAGGCTTTGAAGATATAATATCTTCGACTTTACCTTGAGTAATAATACTATAACTTTCCTTGTTAATACCTAAATCAAGATAAACATTAGTTATATCTTTTAATTTTGCACGCTTATCATCTAAGAAATATTCACTATCTCCATTTCTATAAAGACGCCTTTTTTTATTTCACACGATTTTTTTCGGCATTACTAAAAGTAACGGCTACTTCTGCAAAAGTTTTTTTCTCTTTACATCTTCAGTACCCGAAAAGATAACATCTTTCATGCTACTACCACGAAGGTTCTTGGCTGATTGTTCACCTAGAACCCAGCGAATAGCATCAATTATATTACTTTTTCCTGAACCATTTGGCCCTACAACACCGATTAAATTATTTTTAAATTCAAAAAGTTGTTTTTTTCTGAAAAGACTTAAAAGCCTGTTATTTCTACTTTTGATAATTTCATCATGCTCTCCTTTCTTAATTCTATAACAAATTCCTTTTTCTATATTTCTTTATAATCTAACTTTTCTAAAAGCCGCTTTTAGCTGAAAGCTGTTCTGATTCTTTTTCGTTTTAGCAGTTCCACTACCATATTGTTTTTCCATCAATAATCACAGCACTAGTAAAAAGTTTTTAAGGTGTGACGGCCCACTAGAATCAAGAACTGTATATTCTATTACACCTAATTTTATTTTTTTGAAACATACTCTTGTAATATAGTTTTATAATCTACAAAACTTAAGTACTCAAAACTATCAACTTCAGTAAATAAAGTATTACTCAAAAAAATGTTTTTTTACAGTCTCTAGTCCTGCTTCTAAATACATTGCTCCAGTGAATGATTCAAAAATATCTGCAAGAAGAGCGGCTCTACTTCTACCACCCATTTTTTCCTCACCTTTACCTAAGAAAATACACTTATCAAGATTTAATTGTAATGCATATTTTACTAATGTTTTTTCACATACAATCGATGCTCTTAATTTTGTTAGTTCACCTTCCGCTAAGTTAGGAAACTTTTTAAATAAAAATTCACTTGTTGTTAATTCAACAACAGCATCACCTAAAAACTCTAAACGCTCATAATTCAAATGTTTAGCAATTCGTTTTTCATTAGTATATGATGAATGAGAAAAATGCCATTCTGAAAATTATTACTATATTTTTAGGTTGAAAATTATAATCTTTATTTAATTTATTAAGTAAATCTTCAATATATCTTTTTCTCCATAATCTATTCTCCTTTCTTATATATTTGCTAGGAAAGCCCGGAGCATTAGTTACTCCGAGCACCCTAATTTTTAATTCAGTAGGAATTCCGAAAATACATCATTACCGTAAAATAACCCTTTACGAGTTAAACGTAATTTATTACCTACAATTTCTAGATAACCATCGCTAATATTTCTTTCAACAACATCTTTAAATATTTCCTGAACTTTCTTACCATATTTTTCTTCGAAAGCCACTAAGTCTACTCCTTCTAATAAGCGTAGTCCTAAAAACATTTCTTCTTCTATTTGTTCATTCAACGTTACTTTATTTTCTTCACGTCTAGCATGACCTTTTTCTTCCATGCTATCTATATAAAACTTCAACGCTCCTTGGTTCGCATAACGTATACCATCTATATAACCATGAGCACCTGCTCCAAGTCCATAATATTCAATATTTCTCCAATAGCTACTATTATGGATACTCTCGTGTCCTGGACGAGGCAAAATTACTTATTTCATATTGTTCATAACCATTTTCAGTTAGAAAATTAATAACTTCATTGTACATCTGTTCTTCAGTTTCATTTGATGGTAATACTACCTTTTTATCTCGAACTTGGTTATATAACTTAGTTTTTTGTTCTAGTATTAGTGAATAACATGATACATGACTAATATCATAAGAGACTACTCTTTTCATACTATCGTATAAATCTTCCATCGTTTGCTTTGGAAGTGAGAACATAAGGTCTACATTAATATTTTCAATTCCATGTTTTTTACAATTATTGATTGCCATATCAACATCATTTGCAACATGTCCTCGTCCTAGAATTTTTAATAATTCATTGTTGAAAGTTTGCACTCCCATGCTAATTCTATCAACCCCATACTCTTTCACTAAAGCAACCCTAGAATCAACAAGATCCTCAGGGTTGGCTTCAAATGTAAATTCACGAAGTTGTCCTGGAATTTTTTTTCTAAGTGCAGTTAAAAGACGATGTAGTTGCTCATCATTTAAGGCACTAGGTGTTCCACCACCAATATAAATAGTTTCTATATCCGATACTTGTTCTATTGTTTCTATTTCTTTAATTAAACAATCTATATATTTATCTACTGGTTGTCTTTGTATAAAAAATTTATTAAAGTCACAATATGAACAAATATACTTACAAAATGGAATATGAATATATACTCCGCGTGGTGTATTCTTCATTATTCTTCATCCATTTTTAAAACAGCCATAAAGGCATCCTGAGGAACTTCTACGCTACCAACAGCTTTCATTCTCTCTTTACCTTTTTTCTGTTTCTCTAATAGTTTACGTTTCCTACTAATATCCCCACCGTAACATTTTGCAAGTACGTTTTTACGCATTGCTTTAATAGTTTCACGAGAGATAATTTTGTTTCCAATTGCCGCTTGGATAGGAATTTCAAATTGTTGTTTAGGAATAAGCTTTTTAAGTTTTTCAACAATAACTTTACCACGTTGATATGCGAATTCTCGGTGAACGATAAAGCTAAGTGCATCGACTTGTTCTCCATTAAGAAGTATGTCCATCTTAACTAGGTTACTATCTTTATATCCAGTAAGCTCATAGTCAAATGACGCATAACCTTTTGTATTTGATTTCAATTGGTCAAAGAAGTCAAATACGATTTCTGATAAAGGTATATCATAAGTGATATTTACCCTTGTATCATCGATATATTCCATATTTAAGAAAATACCGCGTTTCTTCTGACAAAGATCCATAACAGCTCCTACGTAATCATTTGGTACCATAATACTAGCTTTAACGAACGGTTCTGTAATTCTGTTTATTTTTTGTGGATCTGGCATTTCTGATGGATTAGATACATCTACCATAGTTCCATCAGTTTTTTCAACTTTATAAATAACCGATGGTGCAGTAGCAATAATATCGATATTAAATTCACGTTCGATACGTTCTTGAATTATTTCCATGTGTAACATTCCTAAGAATCCACATCTAAATCCAAATCCAAGAGCTTGAGAAGTTTCAGCTTCATATTGAAGTGCTGAGTCGTTAAGTTCTAGTTTTTCTAACGCTTCACGTAAATCATTATACTTTGATGAATCAATTGGATATAATCCACAGAATACCATTGGATTTAATTTTCTATACCCAGGTAATGCTTCTTTTGCTGGGTTATTTGCTAGAGTAATAGTATCCCCAACTCGTGTTTCACTTACGTTTTTAATAGATGCACAAATAAATCCTACATCACCTGCAGTAAGTTCATCAACAATCTTTTCTTTTGGAGTATGAATACCTACTTCAGTAACTTCAAATACTCCTCCAGTTGCCATCATCTTAATTTTATCACCAGCTTTAACTGTACCATTTTTAATACGTACAGAAACGATAACTCCACGATAAGCATCATATAAAGAGTCAAAGATTAATGCTTGTAGCGGTTCTCCCGCATCTCCTGATGGAGCTGGGATATATTCAACTATTTGTTCTAGTATTTCATCAATACCAATACCAGCTTTTGCTGAAGCAAGAACGATATCATCAGTAGGAAGACCAATTACATCTTCAATCTCTGTTTTTACCTTTTCAGGATCTGCAGCGGGTAAGTCTATTTTATTTATTATTGGAATAATTTCTAAATTATTATCTAATGCTAAATATACGTTAGCTAATGTTTGAGCTTCTATACCTTGAGCAGCATCTACTACTAAGATTGCTCCTTCACACGCAGCTAATGAACGAGATACCTCATAAGTAAAGTCTACGTGTCCCGGTGTATCTATTAAGTGAAAAATATACTCTTCACCATTTTTAGCTGTATATTGAAGTTGCACAGCATTAAGTTTAATTGTTATCCCTCTTTCTCTTTCAATATCCATAGAGTCAAGAAGTTGTGCTTTCATCTCACGCTGTTCTAACGCACGAGTTTTCTCTAAAATTCTATCCGCAAGAGTTGATTTCCCGTGGTCAATATGTGCAATAATAGAAAAGTTTCTTATTTTCTTTTGCCTTTCATTTCTTTTATCCATCTTGTTCTTCCTTTACAAATCTTGTTTTTCTATATAATCTTTTGCTGTGTAATAAGAAAATCCATCTCTTACCAGCTTTTCAATAAGTTTTTGTTTTTAAGTTATATCCCTTCATAACGACGACTATATGAACTATACGCTCGTCTAAAAATGTTCTTCTAGTATATCCTCTTCATTTCTCTTCTTCGTAATCCTCGAAAAAAATATGTCAAACACCTTTCTTATTATATCAGAAGTGAAGCCATTTGTATAAAGTTTTTTTGCGTAATTTTTTTGAATTTTTTTATTTTTTTGCTTCTCGTCTTACTTTAAACTCTCGTTCAATAATTTTTATACAACATTTCTATCATTGCTTCTTCAGTACAAATTTTTTTGCTATATACTTATCTATAGCGTCTTTATCTAGGTCTTTTTTTCTTGTAATTTTTCTCTTAATCCAATAGGGCCCTTTTAGGTTTAAGTTGAAATAATCTGTAACCGCAGCTTCTACATAGTGTTCATCATTTAAATAGCCTATTTCTACTAACTTTTCTATTACTTCATCAATAACTTTTGGTGCTATTTCCTTTTTTTAGTTAAATAATCCTTTTATCTCTTGTTTAGTTCTTAATCCATATTGTAGATAGTGAACTGCTTTTACTATAGGCACTTTCTACACTTTCATGAGCTATAATTTCTTTAAGTTGTTCTTTTTGTTAGTTCTATTTTTTTAATTAAACCATATTTAATAATAGTGTCTTCTGATACATAAAAATGTTTACCATTATCTAGTTCTATTTTTATACTTTACTTTTAATTTTTGTAATATTAGTAACTTGCATGTTCTCTCCTCTTTTCAAACATTTCTATTAAACAAAAATCATCCTTATAATTTTTATCAAAAAAATCACATAAAAAAAGGAAATATTAAAAAAAGAAAAGATTAACGAAATCTAACTAATACAAAAATTAGTTTCGTCAATCATTTTTCTTTTTATTTACTCTAAATTTCTATCTAAAACCTAAATTGTAAAGGTAAACGTAAAGAATTCTAGATAAATAATAATCTTCTTAATTTATCTAGAATTCATGTTCTTAAAGTTTATATTTAGGATCTTTCTTTCTTAGCTCTAATTCTTTATCCGCAAATTCCTTTTCATCGTGCTCACTATCGATAATTTCTTTAGCATACTCCTTTACATCAGCTTTTAAAGACTCTCCTTCTACAACAGAATCTTTACTTAAATTATCCAAGATAGCTTGATCTTTTTTAGTAAATGTTCTATTATCATCATATTTTTTTATTGCTAATCTTATCATTTTACGACGTAAAAATGTTTCCTTCACTATATCCTGATGACTTTTTTTATCCATGATAAAAAGTAGCACAAATAATAATACAATACCCATATAACCTAATGCTGGATATGCATAGGAAATTAAATCTTTGAATCCAGCAAAACTACATAGATATCCAAAAAAATAACTATTACAATTATATTAAATTTCAACTTTTTTATCATTATTTGAAGAAAAAAACGTTTCGCTGTTGCATAAAAACAAACTAAAAAGCAGTATTAAATATTAAAGCAAAAAAATAACTAATGCATAAAAAAACACCTAACCATGGATTAATATCCTTTACAATTTTTAATATCGGTATTTCTGCATCTATTATATCAGCACTATTAGCAAAAAGAGTTGCTGTTGCAAATAAAATTAAAACCCCTACCATTATACCACCGAGAGCTCCACCTTTTTTAGCAACACCTATTCTTACGACTGAACCACCTAGAACAAACGCCATAGACACACCAGTTAACACGCAAAGAGAGAAATAGTTAATTACAGATAACCAAATATTCGGCATCGAAGATGGAATAGTTTTAGAAACTTCATCCAACAAACCATAATCATAACTCTTTCCTACAAATGTATAAACTGTTATTAACAATATCAATGCAAATACTATCGGAGTAAAAAAATCCCTAAAATGTTAGTTATCTTCTCGAAATCTAAAAATGACACAATTACTATCATAACCGCACAAAAAGCGCTCCAGCCCAATTCGGTATTCCAAATTGTTGCTTTAAATTCGCTCCAGCTCCAGCTATCATAACAAAACCTATAACAAAATTAGAAATTATTAAAGTCCAGTCTATTATCTTATTTAAAATTGGTGTAGTTATTTCTCCAAAAAAACTTCTTGGTGATTATTAGCTTGATAATAAGAGCCTAAAGTCAATATAATCTTCCCAAAAATCATATTCAAGATTCCTAAAACTACAACACCTATCAATCCTGTTCTACCAAAACTTAAAAAAAGTATTGTAGAATATCCTGTCCAGATGATAAACCTGCTCCAACTATCACACCGACATAAGCTAGTGCTATTCTTAATGATTCATTTTTCATTTTTACCTACCTTTCTTGTTACATACTACTTAGACATATCTTTTTATTATATATTCATAATATCAATTACTTTTTTTCAAAAATTTGTCACTTGAACAATAAAGTTTTTCTTAATAGCATATTATTTCATAATACAATTAAAGGTTAAAAAAATCAAGAAACATACTTGAATTTCATCAAATAGTTTTTATAAATACTTTTCCCTTCCTTAATAACTAATAGAACTACCTAAACAATAATTTAGAATTCATTAGCTAATAAAAAGACTCATCAACTGATGAGCCAAATATTATTGAAATATACCTATTATTTTCTATCATAAAAATTAAAGAAGTATTAAATTTAAATTTCTTCGTTTACAATTACTATTTTACGTCTAATTTTTCAAATGTATTTTTATAAAATTCTTACGTATAACTTAGAAATTACTCAGCCAACTTCTCTGCTCTGGCTAGTGAAGCATCTATATTTTTCACAAATATTTTTCAGCCCCGATTTTTTTCAATAAATCCTGCTTTTTCCATAACATGATAAGGTTGCTCGTTAACATGAGATAAAATTAATGTTAAATCACGTTTTTTACAAGTTTCTAATATTTCCTCTAATGCTTCTAAACCTGAAATATCCATTACTGGAACATTACGCATTCTTATTATTAAAACATTTTTTTCCTTCTCCATGCTCTATTTTAGTAAAGACATTTGCTGCCCCAAAGAAAAGTGCTCCAAAAATTTCATAGACTATAGTATTTTTTTAGGAACAAATTTTAAATCGACTTCTTCTGATAATTTTTCTTCTTCCATTGGATCTCTATATGTCCATTGACGTACTTCTGCAATATCAGACATTCGTTTCAAGAATAGAAATGCTGCTAATACCATACCAAACTCTATAGCTATAACTAAATCAAAGAACAATGTTAGTAAGAATGTAATAATTAAAACAACTATATCACTTTTTAGGTGCCGTTTTAACCATCCGAACAAAGGTTCTCCAACCACTCATATTATACCCTACAATTATTAAAATACCTGCTAGACAACTCATTGGAATATAAGAAGCATATGGCATTAGAAATAATAAAATTAATAATAGAGTTAATGCATGTACCATTCCAGCTACTGGTGTTCTACCTCCATTTTTTACATTGGCAGCAGTTCGTGCTATTGCTCCTGTTGCAGGTATTCCACCAAAAAGAGCAGACATAATATTTCCAATACCTTGCCCAATTAATTCAGCATTTGATTTGTGTTTACTTCCTATCATACCATCAGAAACTACTGCAGAAAGTAGAGATTCAATAGCTGCTAGTATAGCAATTGTAAAAGCTGGTAACATCATCTCACGAACTAAAGAAAATGATAATGATGGCATTGAAAAACTTGGAAGTCCAGATTTAATAGTATATAAATCTCCAATAGTTTTTACTGGTAATTTACAATAAGCCACTAAAAGTGTTGTAACTAAAATTGCAACTAATGATCCAGGTATTTTTTTTGAGATTTTTTGCCAAAAAATTTGAATAAGTATCGCTAGTGCTCCTATCCCTAAAGTTATATAACTTATACTGCCTATATTATGACCATAAGCAATCATTTTTTTCTAAAAAAATTCAGCAGGTACAGGTCCCATATTAAGGCCTAGAAAATCTTTTATCTGTCCTACTATTATTCCAATAGCAATACCCAATGTAAAACCTATAGTAATAGTTTTTGGAATAAATTTAATTAAATCTCCAAAGTGTAATAATCCCATTACAATTAACATTACACCAGCCATCAAAGTAGCAATAATTAGACCTGCTAAGCCATGTTCAGCAATAATTCCATAAATAATGACAACAAAAGCGGCCGTAGGGCCTCCAATTTGTACCCTACTCCCTCCTAAAAATGAAATAAAAAAACCTGCAATAATCGCAGTATAAAGTCCTTGTTCTGGATTAACCCCTGATGCAATCGCTAAAGCTATTGATAGTGGTAATGCTATTATAGCTACAATTAATCCAGCAACAATGTCTTTCATAAATTGTGCACTCGTATAATTTTTTTCATTACACTAAAAAAACTTTTGGTTTAATATATTTAAACGAGCTCATCTCTTCCTCCTAAATTTCTCTTATATAACAGTATTAATATTTTTAGCATATATATAATAAAAACTCTAGTTATAATAAAAACTATATATAAATAAATTTAAAACATACAAAAAGAGCACATAGTATGTACTCTTTAAAATTCTGTTATATTATTAAGTATCTATTTGTATTTTTTAAAAAGGAGAAAAAGCTCATCAAATGATGAGCCGTATATTATGAAAAAAATATTATTAAGTTTTATAGTTATTATTATATAACCTCTGCTTTACATAAAATTAAAACTACAATTAAATTTTACTTAAATTTATTTTTTTATAATTTATCATATTTTTTTATCCCCTAAAAATGGAGAAAAAGCTCATCAAATGATGAGCCGTATATTATGAAAAAAATATTATTAAATATTATATTATTAATTATACACTTCTTACTTTATATGAAATTAAAATTTTACTTAATATTTACTTAAATTTTTTTACTTTTTTTATTATTATTTAGTAATATTTTTATTCTCTTTTAAAAGGAGAAAAGACTCATCAAGTGATGAGCCATATATTATGAAAAAAATATTATTAAGTTTTATAGTTATTATTATATACCTTTTACTTTACATAAAATTAAAATTATAACTAAACTTTACTTAAATTTATTTTTTTAATATCTCCTATTACATCATTTAATAATGACTCACTTCTAGTATCATACCAAACCCCATTCATTTTTATTTCTAAACCATGTTAATTGACGTTTAGCATAACGACGTGAATTTTGAGAAATTGCTGAAATAGTTTCTTCTTTTGATACATCACCCTTTAAATAAGGTAACATTTCTTTATAACCTATCGCTCCCAAAGCTTGTAATTCAGTTCCATAATCATTAATAATGCCCTTTACTTCATCTTCAAGCCCTTGCTCAAACATAAGTTCAACTCGCTTATTAATTCGATTATAAAGTACTTCTCTTTCAGTATTTAGAAACAATTAAATAAGGATTGTATTTTTTTCTAAAATAGTATCTCCATTATTATTTGTCGTTACAGATTTCTGTTCGTTCATTACATAATTATAAGCATTAATTACACGTCGATGATTATCTAAGTCAATATTATTATATGTATCAATATAATTTTTCTTTTCAAATATTGTTTAGCTTTTCTCAACATCTATATCATAAGTTTTTTTCTTCTAAATTTGTAAACTCATAATTATTTAATACTGCATTCATGTAAAAACCTGTTCCACCAATTAACAAAGGCATTTTTCCCTCTACTATGAATATCATCAATTTTATCACGAGCTAATTTTTGAAAATCATAAACGGAACACGTAGCATTTGGTTCAAGTTCATCTATTAAATGATGAACTACCCCATTCATTTCTTCCGGAGTAACTTTTTGCAGAACCTATATCAAATCTTTTATATATTTGAACACTATCTATAGAAATAATCTCACAATTAAATTTTTTAGCAAGTTCAATACTTAAGGCTGTCTTCCCAACAGCTGTTGGTCCTACTATTGCAATTAAAGGTATTTTTTCCATACTGTCTCCTAAACTATTCGTTTAAACATTTTTTTCTAAGTCTTTTTTTCTCCATTTTTTGTAATAATAGGTCTTCCATGTGGACACGTAAATGGATTTTTTACACTCATAAAGATCACTTATTACTTTGTTCATTTCAACTTCATTGAGTATTTGATTTGCTTTTATAGACATTTTACAGCTAGCCATAGCTATTGCATCATTTCTCAATTCGTTAAATGTAATATTATTGTTTTTCAAAACTTTTTTTCAACAATGATTTTTATCATCTCTTCTTCGTCTTCTTCTATCCAACCAGGAAATTCACGAACAACGTAAGAATTATCTCCAAACTCTTCAAAAAAACAATACCTAGTTCTTCAAATTTTTTTCTAAATTATTTCTAACTTCTGCCGCTTCTTCTACAGAAAAAAATCAAACATAAGTGGAATTAACATTTGTTTTTTTGTAATTTTTTTCTTTCACTAAATTCACGTTGTAACTTTTCATAGTTATAACGTTCAGCTGCAGCGTGTTGGTCAATAAGATATAGTTTATTATCCGCTTCTGAGAGGATGTATGTTTTTAAATATTTGAGCAAGAACTTTTTAAGTCTGGTAATGTTCTTACCTTAGTTTCATCATCTTGAACTATTTTTAGCATTTTTTTATTTCATCGAAAATGACTATTATCTAATTCAGAATCAGTGCCTAAAATTACTTTTGTCTTCAGTATATTCAATTTCATCTCGTTTGAGAAATTCATAAAATTCTCTATTTCTTTTTTTAGTTGGTTTCTCTCCAAATCTATTTCGATTATCCTTTGGATGTGGATTATAACTTAAATCAGGGTAAGTCACTTTTAACTCGATTTGTCTTACGAGAATAACTATTATCATTATTTTTCATTTTTTTATCATTAACTGAAATATTATTTTTCTGAAGATAAATTGTCTTCACCGAAAAATAAAAATCATCTTCATTTATTATTTTATCTTCTAATTGTTTTTTTAGAAATATCCGCATCCTCTTCTATACCAAATTTAGTATCTAATTCAGATAAGAAGTCTAGTTTTTTTCTATACGTGATTTTTTTCTTTTTTTAGTAAGAACATTATTCATACCTTGAGGAATATATGTATAGTTACTAAGTCTTTCAGCTATTATTTCTTTAATGAGTCTTATTAGTTCTGCTTCTTTTTGACAATCTTACTTCTTGTTTTTGTCGGATGAACATTTACATCCAGTAAGATTGGATCCATTTCTATGTTTATAACACATAGTGGATATCTATTTTTTTCATAAGCAGTGTTCCCATAAGCATCTATAATAGAGTTTTTGTATCACGTAGTTTTTTAATATAACGTCCATTTATAAATATATGAATATAATTTTTTTACTTGCTCTAGTTTCCTCAGGAACAGAAATAAAATCCATAAACTTTATAGTCATCATTACTACCACTAAAAATCTATCATATTCTTAGCTACACTCATATTATAGATTTTTGATAATATTTTATGAACATCCCCATCTCCATATGTTTTTAAAGGTTATTTTTACCATCAACATGAAGTTCAAATGAGATATTTGGATAAGATAAGGCAAACTTATGAATTACATTCGTTATATTTGCTTGTTCTGTATGTGGATTTCGTAAATATTTTAATCTTGCAGGAGTATTATAGAATAAATTCTCTACACTAAGATCTGTTCCTTTAATAGGAGCATAAAATTCTGATTGTACTACCTTGCCACCTTCCAATATTAACATTTTTCCCTTGGACTTCACCTGAACAACTTTTTAATCGTAACCTTACTCACTGATGAAATACTCGCTAAGGCCTCTCCTCTAAACCCTAGTGTCTCTATATGGAATAAATCATAATCTGCACTTATTTTACTAGTAGCATGTCTAAGAAATGCTCTTTCTAAATCATCATTTGAAATACCACTACCATTATCTATTATTCTTATTTGTTTAATTCCAAATTCTTGAATTATTATCTTGATATTTGTACTACCTGCATCGATTGAATTCTCAACTAACTCTTTTACAACAGATGAAGGTCTCTCTACTACTTCTCCAGCTGCGATTTTTATTAGATAATTCTGCAGATAATATATTTATTTTTTTCCCATTTAATTTATTTCACATCCTCGTTTAATTTTTTGCTGAATCTCATAAAGAAGATTAAATGCCTGCATAGGTGTTGTTTCAAGGAAGTTAATACTACCTATTTGTTCTTTGATATAATCAAACTTCTCATTATTACCATCAAAGTCCAATTGTTGTTTTGCATAATGTTTTTGCTTTTTCTTCTTTTACTTCTTTTTTTCTTTTTGTTTTTTTAAGCTTTTCTTCTAATTCTACTTGTACTTCTCTTCGTATTTTTCTCTTCTAGTTCTTTTTGTATTTGTAAGAACATTATTATAGCTTTTCACTGTTTACTAAATCTTCACTACCCTTTATTACCATTTTCTAACTCTTTAAGAATTTTTATTAGCTCCATTTATTACATCATTTGGTAAGTGAGCTAACTGTGCTACATGAATACCATAACTTTTTCTCTATTGGACCTTCATTTATCTTATATAGGAATATCAATTTACCATGATCTTCTTTAGCAGATACGTGGATATTTTTTTATTCCCTCGGTAATATTTTTCAAGTTTTGTAAGTTCATGATAGTGAGTGAGAATAATGTTTTACATTTAATAGTATTGTTTATATATTCTAATATTGATTGTGCTAAGGCAATACCATCATATGTAGATGTTCCTCGACCTATTTCATCGAATATTAATAATGAATTAGCTGTTGATTCTACTAAGGCATTTTTCGCTTCAATCATTTCAACCATAAAGGTTGATTTCCCACCAGCTAAATCATCACTAGCACCAATACGTGTGAAAATCTTATCAAAGATTGGTAGGCTAGCTGACGATGCAGGAACAAATGAACCTATTTGCGCCAGAATAACTATCAGTGCAAGCTGTCTCATATATGTAGACTTCCCAGACATATTTGGTCCTGTTATTAAAAGAATATTCTCATCTTTTTCAACCTTACAATCATTACTAATATAGCTATCTGCGCTTACATTACGTTCTACTATCGGGTGTCTACCATCCACAATATCTATTACATTATCATCGTTAAAGTCAGGTTTAACATAACCGTATTCTTCTGCCACATCAGATAATGAAACAAAAACATCAATATCACTCAAAGTATTTGCAACTCTTTGCAGACGTGGTATATATTCATGAATTTTTAATTTTTAACCTCTTGGAAAAAGTTGTAACTCTAATTCTTCTATCTTTGTTTTTTTGAGTTAACTATATGTTCTTCAACCTGTTTTTAATTCTTCAGATATAAATCTCTCACAATTAGAAAGTGTTTGTTTTCGGTGATACCCTAGTTCAGTTGGGTCTACACTCTTAAGTCCAACTTTAGAAATTTCAATAAAAGTAACCGAAAAATCTTATTGTAACCTACTTTTTAAGTTTTTTTAATACCAGTTCTATTTTTTTCACGTTCTTCTATTTCTAATAGTACCTTATTTCCATTTTTTTACTAGCATTCTTATAACTGTCTAATTCCTCGTTGAATCCCTAATTTTTATAACATTTCCATCTTTTTACTGTTTGACCAGCTTCTTCATGAATAGTTTTTTTCAAGGAAATCATGAAGATCTTCTAATTCATCAATATTATTAGCGATATCTACTAGTTTTTTTCTGAATCAAAGCCTTTTTAGAATATTCTTAATTTGCGGTATTTGCTTTTAATGTTTTCTTTAAATTAAGAAGTTCTTTAGGACTTACAATATTATATGATACTTTAGTTGAAATTCTTTCAAGGTCATACACTTCTTTTTAAAGCTAGTTTTAACATCTGATTTTTTTCAAAATAATGTTTAACAAAATCTCCTACTATTTCTTGACGTTTTTTTATTTCATTAATATCAAGTAATGGATTTTTCTAACCAATTTTTTTAATTTTCTAGAACCCGCTGCTGTAGAAGTTTTTATCCACTATGCTTAGTAAAGAACCCTTTTTGCTACCATTTGCCATATTTTTGCGTCACTTCAAGATTACGAATAGAATAGTTAGTCATATATACAAATTTATCTTTAAAGTAAACTTCGAAAATCTTTTTAAACTAGAGATATCTTTTATTTTTGTGTTTTTCTCAATATAATCTAGTAGTATATCTGCACATAATTTTAAATTTTTTTATCTTTTTAAATTATTAGTTTTATCTTTTGAAAGATTATCACTTTCTTCTACTTCAGTTATATATGCACTTATATCTAACTTTTGACCTTCTATACTAATAACTTCTTTTTATATTATTTTTTTAATACTTCATCTTGAAGATCATCCATTGTTTTTTTAAAATTGTACAACGGCTGTCTCCTGTCATAATATCACAAAAAGGCAAAAATAGATATTATTATCCTTTTATATACACTACCTAAAAAGTTATTTTTCATCATAGTTTTTTTATAGTTCATGTATGTACCCAGTGTTATAACTTGAACTACTTTTTCGTTCAACAATTTTTCCTTGTCCCGGTTCAGATACTTGTTCACATATTGCAACTTTATATCCATTATTAACTAATGTATCTATATAACCTGCTGATGAATGAAATGGTACTCCACACATTGGAATCTTTTCTGCCCCACCATCACGAGCAGTTAATGTAATTTCTAAAATTTTTCGATGCACGAACAGCATCTTCGAAAAAAACATTTCATAAAAAAATCGCCTAAAGCGATAAAATAAAAAAACATATCTTGATATTCTTTTTTTAATTTTTCAAATACTGTTCTATCATTGGAGTATATTTCATATCTTTTTAACCTTTCTTATTTTTAATTAAATTTTATCTTTAAGTATTAATATTTTTATTAGTAATATAAATATAATATAAAATTATCTTTAACAACATTTAGATTTGCTAAACTTTATTTGTTATTGTATAATTACAGCAAAGGAGTTGAATTATGTTAAATTTTATAAAAAAACAAAGTTAATTTATCAATACTAATTTTTTTATTTTTATGTTTGCTTTTTTTCAAGCCTTGTTCTTATTGCTTTAGCAGAATATAACAATGGACTTACGCCAACTTTATTCTTAAAAGCAATTTGTCTTTTTACCTAATTGGTCTTGGAATAATATATATACTACAAAAAAATACCGGTTGATCTTATAGAACGATTCACCATAGGTATATATTTATTTTTCTCTAGTTTTACTAGTTGGAATATTTTTAGTTCCTAATAGCATGGCTCCTATTGTTAATGGAGCACGCAGTTGGTATAACTTTGGATTATTCACAATCCAACCATCAGAGTTTGCTAAAGTAGCAACTATTGCTATGATTAGTTTATTAATTAAAGAACAAAGCTTTAGAGATAATAGTGATCCTATAAAACTTTTTAAAAAAATATTACTTATAGTTTCAATTCCGTTCATTTTAGTATTAAAAGAAAATGACTTAGGAAATGGATTATTCTTTATATATTTATTCTTAGGTTTAGTATTTCTTGTTAGTACTCATAAAAAAAACTTTACTTAATATTTATTCGGTAGTACTAGTCGTACTAGCTACTATCATTTTAGGAGCATTATACTTCCCTAGTCTACTTTCACTAGTCGGATTAAAGGGATATCAATTAAAACGTATCTTATCTTGGTTAAATCCCGAAGCTTATTCATTAGATTATTCTTATCAAATTACTCAAGTTTTAAGCGAAATAAAAAAACTGGTGGTTTAACCGGAACATTTGTTAAAAACAAAACTTATATCGATGAGCAGTTTAATGACTTCATCTTCTCAATAGTTGCTAAAAACTTTGGATTTATCGGAGCATTTTTCTTCTTGATACTATTCTTTATTTTTATACTAAGACTATTTAATATTGTTAAAAAAATGTGAACAAGGTAATTATAGTTATTACTTTATACTACTTGCTATTTGTAGTTTTTGTTTCTCTTTCTTCATCAATATTTTTTTCTACTCTTAGCATAATCCCAGTAATCGGTATTAGTATGCCATTTCATAAGCTATGGTGGAAGTTCACTCATGGCTAATAGTATATTACTAGGTATTATTATAAAAATAAATGCTACTATCCATGAAGAATACCTTGAAGATGAGTATTATGAATACGATAATAATGACTATAATAATTATGATAATCAATTTAACGATTATAGTGAAAATTATGATTATAATGATAATTACGACGATAATCCAAATAGATATCGCCGCAGTAAACGTAAAAACAATTATCGATAAAAAAATTCAATAATTAATTAAGAGCGAGGATCAGACTATCTGTCCTCGCTTATTTTTAATATTTTTCTAACGTCTTCTATGAATTTTTTTCATCAATAGTTTCAATTAATTTTTCCTAAAATAGCTTTAGCTGCATAATAATCGCGAATATCAAAAATAGCATTATGAGTGTGGATATATCGACCACTAATACCAATAACAGCTGTTGGTACACCATTTACCGCTTGGTGAATATTACCCGCATCAGTTCCTCCTGGTGAAGTATAATATTGATATTTTATTTCATTTTCTTCGGCAAGGTTAACAAGTTTTTCTCTCATATTTGGACGTAGTACCATAGTTCTATCAACTAGTCTTACTAAGAATCCTTCTCCTAAACGCCCATTACTTGTTTTTGATCCATCCATATCATTTGCAGGACTGCAGTCTACAACAAAACATACATCTGGTTTAATCATATTTGCTGCTGCACTTGCTCCTCTTAGTCCAACTTCTTCTTGAACTGTAGCACAAACTACTAAGTTAATATCTAAATCTACATTTGCAAATTGTTCAAAAATTTCTGTAATAATAACACAACCATATCTGTTATCTACAGCTTTTGTCATAAATCTGTGTTCAGTAAGTTGTTCAAATGATGTTTTAGGAGTTACAAAAGCTCCTTCACGAATTCCCATAGCTAGAACTTCTTCTCTAGAAGAAGCTCCTAGGTCTATAGTCATATCACTAATTTTTACATTTTGAGCTACTCCTGCTGTAAAGTGTTTTGGTATTGAACCAATTACTCCAGTAAATTTTTTACCTTCATAAGATGTAATAGTGTAAGTTTGAGCCAATAGAACATCTTCTCTGAATCCACCTAATGTTTCAAATTTTAAAAATCCATTTGGTAAGATTTTAGTTACTACAAAACCTACTTCATCCATATGTGCCGCTATCATTACTGTTTTTAGCATTTTGGATTTTTTTAGATTTTTTTATTGCATAAATCCCACCAAGATTATCATACTTAATTTCATCAGCATATGGAGATAGATTTTTTTCTAAATAGCTAGAAATTTCTCCTTCAAATCCTGATGTACCATCTAACATAGTTAATTCTTTAAATCTTTCTACTGATTTGCTCATATTCTTATACCTCTTTTTATATATTGTATTGTTTCAGTTTCTTTTTATATTTAACTTCATACTCAACACCATCATCTTCAAAATAGAACATTAAAGTATGGATTTTTCTATTAGGTTTAGTGTGTAACTATCCTTTACATTATATCCTTCAGCAATAATTTTATTGCGACATCTATCGATGTGATCATTATCTAATTCTTGTTCTTCTGATTTCTTAAAAAGATAATATCCAATTCCCGCCGCAGCCAAAGGTGCTACTATTTTTTTGATTTTCATATGTTCACCTCTTATCTGAATTCATCACATAATGAATTAAACATTTCCTCATCAAAAGTTAGGTCTTGGTGAGCAATAGGTTCATCACGCTTTATAATTTTTTTAACGTGTCTTCATAATGCTTTTTTTATTAGTATTTTTTATAAATTACTCCTGTAACTAAAGTCGTTGTACTCTTCTAAAAATACGGTATGCTTCAAGTTTATTTGTGTTATCATAACCTTCAATATCTGATAATTTTGTAAGGTTTTTCTTTGTACCATGCTGGTGTATTTTTTTGTAGTTATATGTTTTTACATGGACTAAATACATTAACAAGTGCAAAAGCCATCATGTTGAACAGCCTCTTCAAAAAAACTTGCATCATTTCTTTCATATCACCTGTGAATACTTGAGCTAAAAAAATGTTACTTCACATGATAGTGCAATTTTCATAGCTGATAAAAGGTTGTTCCATTACTCCCATCTAAAGTTGTAGTGGTTACTAAACCTTCATCTGATTTAGGAGACATTTGACCTTTTGTTAAGGCATAAAGTTGGTTATCCATTACTACATAGGTCATATTTACATTACGTTTCATAGCGTGAACTGCATGACCTATACCAATGGCATATCCATCACCATCTCCACCCATCGCAAAAACTGTTAAATCTTGATTTGCAAGTTTAATTCCTTGATGCTACAGGTAATGAACGCCCGTGTAATCCCTTGTACACCATACGCTTTAGTATAACCACTAATTTTACCAGAACATCCAATCCCTGCAGAAATTACTACAGTTTTCAGGTTTAAGTCCTAAATTTACTACAGCTCTATTTATTCCTGCCAATACAGAGAAGTCTCCGCAACCAGCACACCAATCAGGTTTTACATCATTTCTATAATCTTTTAATGTGACTTTCAAATTACTTCTCCTCCTCTAATAGTTGTGCTACAAGTTGATGAGTATAATAAATATCCCCATCATATTTTAGTAAGCTTCCTAATTTATCTGAATTATGGTACTTACTTGCTATTACTGTACGAAGTTGTTTATTGTGATTGTGCTCTACAATATAAACTTTTCTATACTTATCAAATGTATCACGAATTTCTTGAGCTACTGGGTAAATTTGACGTATTTGCATAGTGTCAATTTCATACCTTGCTCTTTTAATTGCTTCGCAGCTTTATTTAATACTCCATATGTTGAATTAACCCCAACTAGTAATATATCTTTCTCATCGTTGTATTCATGTAATACGAATGGTCTATCAACTAAGGCACTTTCGATTTTATTAGCACGTTTTTCTTTTTGACGAGCTGTATTTCGTTTAACCTCTGATGGTAATCCAACTACTGAGTGTTCATAACTGTTCGCATTATGAATTCCACCTTTTTGTCCAGGGATAGTTCTTTCAGAAACTAATACATCAGTCGTATAACGTTTGAAGTAAATAATATCACTTTCTGTTATTTCTTCTTGTTTTAATAAACGACCTCGATCTATTTGTACTTTACTAAAGTCAAAGTTAGAAACAGTTTCCTTATTCATACCTAATTGTAAATCCATTAATACAATTACAGGTGTTTGATATTTTTCTGCCATATTAAATGCATCTATCATAGTGTAGAAACAGTCTTCTACAGATATAGGTGCTAGTACTACACGCGTAGCATCTCCTGTTCCTCCGTATACTGCATGGAAAATATCAGATTGTTCTGTTTTTGTAGGAAGTCCTGATGATGGTCCACCGCGTTGAACATCGACTATAACTACAGGCTGCTCAGCCATAACACCCATACCTAAAAATTCAGTCATAAGTGAAATACCAGGCCCTGAAGTAGCAGTCATCGCTCTAACTCCAGCAAAGTTCGCTCCTATAGCAACACCTAATGCAGCAATCTCATCTTCAGTTTGTATATAAGCACCTTTTTACCGTTGGTAATTTATCAAATAAATATTCCATAATTTCAGTAGCTGGTGTTATAGGGTACCCTGCATATAATCTACATCCTGCAACTAGTGCACCTAGACCTGCAGCATGGTTACCTATTAACCACATATTTGATTTTTCTTTTGGTTCTAATTTCTTCAAGTAATATTTGTTACCAATATTATGTTTCATTCATAAAATCAGTCATTATCTCATGACCTTTATCGAATGCTTGAATATTCATATTTACTATTTCTTCACCCTTGCTAGAGAACTTAGATTCAATCATTTCATAGAAAATCTTTTCCATCTATATCTAATAAAGCAGAACATATACCTAATGTAATAATATTCTTAATAATAGGTGTTGAGATTTCTTTAGCTAACGTTGTTATCGGGAAAAACTGCAACAAGTCCTTTTTATTTCTTCAGATATTTCTGGTTTAATTTTTTTCATCAGCAATAATTATACTATTTTTCATCTAGTTCATTAATATAATCATCTAATGTTGCTTGATCAAAAATGCGATTAGTATATCTGTTTTATAATCAATAACATTTATTTTTTTCTTCAGATATACAAATTTTTACTATTACTGTGACCACCCTTAATTCTACTTGCAAAATCACGAGTAGAATACATATGGTATCCTAATTTATTAATAACTGTAGAGAAAATCTCAGCTGTACTTTCAAGTCCTTCACCTTGTTCTCCACCTATTTTTCCATCCTAGTTTATTTATCATACAATCTCCTTCAATCTCTTTCATGAGAAATTTTTATTCGTTGATTTCTTAATACTTTATTTTTATCATATTTAAGAAAAATTTTTTTCCATCCCTATAATATTTATTTTTTGTTGTAATAAATCCTTATTTTTTTACAAGTTCTAATAGATTAAAGATTTTATTCTAATTTTACCTTTTTTAGTACAATATTTGATAAAAATTTTTATTCAAAATACAATTATTACTTACTCATATTTATTATGATATATACATAATTGAAATTGTTTTTCATTATATGCTATTATCTATTATAGAGAGAAATGAAAGGAGTTAAAAAATGAAATTTTTTATAGATACTGCAAATGTTGATGACATTCGCCTTGCTAATGATTTAGGAGTTATTTGTGGGGTTACTACAAATCCTTCACTAATCGCAAAAGAAGGGAGAGACTTTAAAGAGGTAATTAGGAAATTACAGAAATAGTTGATGGTCCCTATTAGTGGAGAGGTTAAAGCTACTACTACTAATTGGGAAGATATGGTTACTGAAGCACGTGAGATTGCTAAAATCCATCCCTAATATGGTTGTAAAAAAATCCCTATGACAGAAGATGGATTACGTGCAGTTAAAATTCTTAAACAAGAAGGGATAAAAACAAATGTTACACTAATTTTTAGTGCTAACCAAGCATTACTTGCAGCTCGTGCTGGAGCTACTTATGTATCTCCATTCTTAGGTAGACTAGATGATATTTCTCATAATGGATTAATCCTTATTGAAGAAATCGTTGAAATATTTGCTAACAATGATCTTGATACAGAGATTATCGCAGCAAGTGTTAGAAATCCTATCCACGTTGCTGAATGTGCTAAAATGGGATGTGATATAGCTACAGTTCCTTACAGCGTTATTAAACAAATGATTAAACACCCACTTACTGATATTGGTATCGAAAAAAATTTAAACAAGACTACTATAAAGTTTTTCGGAGAATAATCTTTTATTTATATATTAAGAGGAATAACTCAAAAAGTTATTTCCTCTTTATTTTTTTGTACTAGATTTTAATATAATAATATTGTTAATGGTTTCCAAAATAAATCAATATAAATTCCTATTAAAAAGTTAAAAAAAACTTTAACTTTTTCACTGGAAATATCTATTGACTAGTGGTATAATATATTTTGTTGTATGAAAAAAAGTTGTTAAGATTAAATTTTATAGGAGGTTATATTAATGCGCGTAAATGTAACATTAGCTTGTACTGAATGTGGTGATAGAAACTACATTACTAAAAAGAACAAAAGAAATAATCCAGACCGTATTGAACTTAAAAAAATACTGTCCAAGATTAAAAAAAGTGACTTTACACAGAGAAACTAAATAATAAAGTTAGAAAAAGCCTTAAAGTATCTACGTTTAAGGCTTTTTTTGTTTTACGCTTTGCCCCATATTTGACCCACACATTAGAAATTAACGTATTTTTGCGAACTTCTTTCCGACTTCTTTTTCATTGATAGCTAATACAAAACAATAAAAAGCCCTATAATCTTTATAACAACTTTACTTGTTAAAAGATTGATAGAGCTTAATTTAATGAAAGGAAAATCAATTATTTATTTAACAATATTATTATTCTTCATCTTTCTTTACAGCATTCTTCACGCCGTCAACTGCACCTTCTACAGCATCTTTCGCATCTTTTGCCACTTCTTTAATTTTTGCGATTACTTTTTCTGCAGTTCCTTCTTTTTCAGTTTTTTCATCTCCAGTTAATTTTCCTACGCCTTCTTTTATAGATCCTTTAACTTGATCTACTTTATCATCAACTTGGTCTGTATTTTCATCATCTTTCTTCACAGCATTTTTCACGCCATCAATTGCACCTTCTACAACATCTTTAGCATCTTTTGCTACTTCTTTAACTTTAGAAATTACTTTTTCTACAGTTCCTTCTTTTTTCTAATTTTTCGTCTCCAGTTAATTCTCCTACACCTTCTTTAACTGAACCTTTTGCTTGTTCTACTTTTTCTTCTAATGACATATTTATTTCTCCTAATTATATATATATTATTCTTCGTCGTTCTTCACAGCTTTTTTTAACACCATCTACTGCGCCTTCAACAGCGTCTTTAGCATCTTTTGCTACTTCTTTAACTTTAGAAACTACTTTTTCTGCAGTTCCTTCTTTTTCTGTTTTTTTCATCTCCAGTTAATTTTTCCAAGACCTTCTTTAACTGAACCTTTTACCTGTTCTAATTTTTTTCTTCTAATGACATAATTTTTGCCCCCTAATATAATTAAATTATTCTTTGTTATTGCAATAAATTATTTTTCTTTATTTTCACCAATCTCTTTTAATACTTCCTTAGTCTCATCGGCGATTTTATCGATCTCTTCATTTGTTTTTTTATCTTCAACTTCTTCTACAGCTTTAGATACATTTTTTTCTTTTTCTTCTGCCGGTACACTAACTCCTCCTTCTAGTGTCATAATAACACCTCCCTTCCAGAGAAATTCTTTTTTAAAAAAATTAGTTATTTTTAATTCTTAATTATTGAACTCGTTTTTTTCTTTAGATTTAGAAGCTTTTTCATCTTCTTTATCATCATCGTTGGCTTTTGTCTTTAACAGCTTCTATGCCATCTTCAACCTTTTTCTTTTGCAGTTGAAAAAAACCTTCACTAATACCCGTTTTTTTGCTGCCTCAAACTTCTCCGAAGCAAATTCTCCTGTTGATTCAACAGCATTTGTTACTCTATCTTGTAAGCTTACTGAATCAGCTTCGTGTTGTTCTTTAGTTTTGATATCAACAACATTAACGTTTACTTCTACTACTTCTAAATCTGTTATATTAGAAATATCATTAGTAATCACTTTTTTTATCTCCTGATATAATTCAGGAACATTTTTTTCTTATATTCAACTATAATATTTAAATCTACAGCTACTTGTTCCTTACCAACTTCGACATTTACACCAGAAGTAACATTATCAGTATTAATTAATTTATCTGTTAGGTTAGAGAAAAACCCTCCATCAACAGCTAGCAATCCTGAAATATTTTCTAAAGAAAAACCTATAATTTTTTTGAATGACTTTATTTTCGTAAGTTAGTTCCCTTTAACTTCTTCTACGTTTTTTTATTTACATCTTTTTTTCATTTTTCTTTTTTTATTTGTATTTGGCATATTAAGCTCCTTTATTTAATAATTTTTTTATTTTTGTATATAATATCCTATTCCTGCTCCTAAAGCACCCAGTATCAAAACAAATAGTGTTTTAAAAACCAAAGAATAGAATAAAACAAGCTAGAATTACTCCTAACAATCCCGATATGATTGGGTATTGATATTTTTTAAACCATTCCATATTTTATATCCTCACTTTACACGACTTGTATTTTTTTTCGTTACTTCAGTTTCTTTTTTTGGTTTTATATCTGATACTGAAATTTTAAGTTTTTACAGCATGGTCAATACCAAAGAACTGTTTCAAGCCTTTAGCAATTTCATCTTGTATAAGTTGACCTTTATTTACAACATCTTCAGCAGTATTTAGTTCACCTTTCACATCAATATAACATTTGTTCTTTCTACTATTTACGTGAACAGTAGGATTATTGATTAACCCATTATCAGTTACTAAACAACTCACAAACCCTTCAAGAGCTGAATTTTTTACTGAAAGTTTACCATCTGCATCAGATAGTTTAACTTCAAGATGTTGTTTAGGATAAAATATCACGATTAGTATCAAGAATAATACCAAGATTGCTAAAACCAAAGTACCCCAGAATACATATCTAGAAAGGTAATAGTCAATATTAAAATTTTGTTTCCAATCATATAATTGTATATCTAAACTACTTACTTTATGATATTCTAGTAGAATAGGAATCAAAACTGTCAAGATTAAAATACAGACAATAAAGGAAAGTATTTTTTTATTTTTGGACATATTGAATCCTCCTATCAGTTAATTTTATATCATACTTTACAGCAAAAAGACTTCTATTCCTTTTTACCAAAGAAGAATGATACTACAGCAACAACAATCACTGCACCTAAGATAGAAGGAATTAATGCCATCCCTGCTAAATTAGGGACCCCATGTTCCAAATAGTGATTGCCCTACAGAAGAACCAATTAATCCTGCGATGATATTTGCAATGATACCCATTGCTCCACCTTTACGAGTAATTCCTCCTGCAATAAAACCAATAAACCCTCCGACAATAAGTGACCAAATCATAACCTTCCTCCTTCCTTTATTTATTTAGATATTTACTTTGTTTGCCCCAATTTTTTTAAATATCATACAAATATCTATCTAATTATTACTATATATGAATAAACGGTATTAATCAACGAAAACGCTCACAATATTGATACGATAATATTTTATATCCTTATATTATCTTATAATCCTTGAAATTTTTCTAAAATAGTTATAGAAATAATTTTTAATTAAATATTATTATTTTTTTAATTTACTTATGGCTTCTTCTTGCTAATTAATAAACCTTTATAAAAATAAATATATATTTGTATATTCAAATAATAAAAAAATACATCTAATTTATAGGATATATTAAATTTAATAATAAACTTAAATTTTTTTCTAAAACTTTCAACGTTAATTGATTTCACTTATCATATATAACTATTTATTTCTTATACATTCAACAATAAAAAGCTCTATAATCTTTATAGTTATTTAACAACTACAAAAAAATATAGAGCTTTTTTTATAATTTTAAAAATTAATCTTTTTTTAAATAAGTTTTTTTACGGTATCAATAGCACCTTCAACGTTACCTTTTTGAACCTTCAGCTACTTCTTTTTACTTTTTGAAACTACATTTTCTAATTCGATATTTTTATCTCCAGTAATTTTTTTCTAAACCTTCTTTTATTGAATCTTTAGCTTGGTTAATTTTTATCTTCAAATGACATAGTCATACCTCCATTTTTTTAATAATAACACTTTATACTACAAGTTCATTTTAGTCAATTAACTAGCTCATATAACTTCACTATTTTTCTAAACAACCTTTTTATCTATTTTTTTATTAACTCAATAGCATTTTTTTAAAGCGGCACACAATTTGTTTTTTTAAAAAGATATATGATAGAATAACACTATATTAGGAGGCAGACAATGAAGAAGTTTTTAGAAAAAAAGTACCCTATTTAATTTTTTTCTTTCTTTTTATTTATAATACTTCCTCTGTGTTCTTATTTTTATATCAAATAGATCAGGAATGATAATATGGTTACTTCTTTTCTTATATCCAATTGTCAATTTCATTATATCTTTTCTATATGCATATAATAAAGAGGATTTTAGCTACTTGTTTTCTATTCTCGTAGGAGCCTTTTTATCTATTATCTTGTCTAATTATATTAAATTTTGATATTCTAATTTATGGTTTATTATATATTTTTCTTTAGTTTGTGTGGGCAAGGTATTGGTTTTCTAGTAAGACAACTTCGTAAAAAAATAAAAAGTACTAAAAAGGTTAGTAAAAAGTAAGTTTATTTAAAAAGATGTGATTTAATAATTAAATCACATCTTTTTTTAATATATTCATATCCTAAAAAGTATTCCGCCTTCTTCTCCGTAAAAACTACAGATTCCAGAAGTTGGTACTGAGATAAACTCTATATTAGAAAATTTCTCAGATAATTTCTCTTCTATTTTTTTGCAAATATTCTCATTATTTCTGTGCGTGATAACTGCTCTTCCTCCCTTTGTACCCTGCTTTAATCATCTCATCGACAACAGCAGCAACAGCTTTCTTCTCCCCACGAACTTTTATGTAATAGATGCAATGTTCCTTCTTTACTAGCTTCTCCTACCATACGCATATTTAATAATCCTACAACAGCTGCAGCAAGTTTAGATAAACGACCATTTTTTTCACTAAATTATCTACTTTTTTTCTAATGCAAAAAAATAAGCTTTGTATTTTTTTGATATTCATTCATTCTTGCTACTACTTGATCAAATGATAATCCTTCTTTTATTAATTCATTTATCTTGAGAAGGAATAAATCATTTTGTCCTCCCGCTGAAAGAGTGTTAATTACATGAATGTTGACATTTTCATCTTCTTCTTTTAACATTTTTTGGGCAACGATAGCACTAGTGTAACTACCTGACAATCCTCCAGTTAAAGTTAAAACTATTATATTTTTCTGCTCCTCTATATGCTGATAAAAATGCATCTGGACTAGGACAAGCAGATTTAGCTGGTTCCGAACTAGCATACATTGCTTTCATCATTTCATCTATATCCATATCCAATGTATCAATATATATTTTATCTTCTATTTGAAGCGTAAATGGTACCCTTTCATAGACAACATTTTCTGCTTTATTTGGTATTTCTCTAAAATCACAGGCAGTGTCTACAACTATCTTCCACGACATAATTTACCTCCAGGTATTATCTTATTTTAATTTTTTTCTACTAAATCATGAGTTTTTTTATATAATCTAACAGTATCACAAGCTGAAACTATTACTTCTGGTAAACCTTCTCTTTTCTCTTCATTCATACACATAACGAAGTTATCATACATAGCTTCAGAATCGCCATCTTTTGTTAAACTACTTATAGTTTTTACTAATTTCTTGAATAGCAAATACATTTTTTTCAAGCATGTAATAACTATTAATCTTGCTAATTGTCTACGACTATATTTTTTTCTTTATTGGTTTATCTAGATGACCATTTTTTTCACATAATTATTTATCATCGCAGCTGTTAAGCCTTTATCATCATCAACGATTGATGAACTATCTAACTGATTTACATATAGTAATACTTGGTCTAGATATAAATCAATAGTAGGTAACTCAGACCATTTCGGATAAACTTTTTTTCAAATTCTCTTCTCCTTACAATCTAGTTTTCGATAATCATATTATATAGTTTTTTTAAAAAAATATAGTCAAGGAATATAATAAAAAGATTTTGCAATAATAATATTATTACAAAATCTTTTATTTACTTAGCTGTATTAAGTTTTTTTACTTATACCTCTACTAAGATTTAAATAGTATCCTAAAACTCCTAATGCATATATAGCAAGACCTATTATCCATCCTATCCATAATCCATCAATACCTACACCTTTAGTAAATACTAGATAATATGCTACTGGAATCCCTACAATATAATATCCGACAAACATTGCTAGACATATAGGAACTACTTTTTTATAACCACGTAGTACTCCTGCTAAGGCAGATGCAAATGAATCACACAGTGCAAATCCTATAGCAAATATTAATAAGTGTGCAGTTAAATCTATCACTCCACTATCAGTACTATATAAGTAAGGTATTTGAGTATCAAAAAGAAGTACTATTAATCCAGCAACACCTGAAGAAATAACTCCAAGAGCCACACTCAAAGCCGTATAACTCTTTGCAAGTTTATAATTTTTAGCACCTACATGATATGCTACAATAATTGTTGCCGTATTCGCTACACTTATAGGTAAACTATACAAGAAGCCTGAAAAGTTTAGCGCTGCTTGATGCGATGCTATAATCGTTGTATCAAAACGTGATACCATAAGTGATAATGTTGAAAATACTACTGTTTCTAATGCCGTAGCTATCGCAATTGGAATACCTAATTTAAAAATTTCACCCCAATATTTAAACCTAATACCCTCTTTTTTAAATATTTGATATTTATTAATTTTCGGATGCTTTAAAGTTAAAAAAAGAGCTATAAAAAATAGCACAGTGTATGTTAATGACACAGCTATCGCGTTACCTGCACCACCTAATTCAGGCATACCAAATTTACCAAAAATAAATCCATATGCTAAAGTAACATTTACCGGTACAGAAATTATCATCATAATCATCGACAATCTCGTTAATCCTAAACTATCCATAAATGAACGCAATACTACATATAAAAAAATATAGATAACACTCCAAAACTTTCATAATACAAATAATTTTTTTAGTTATAGTCGCTATTTTTGGCATCCATCCCCAAACTATCTACAATAGGAGCAGCTAATGTATTAAGTGCTATTACTAGAATAATACTGATAAGTACTGCTATATATAAAAATTGTCTAACCATTACTGGTATTTCTTCTTCTCTTTTCTTCCCGATTAAATGTGAAACTATTGGAACTATTGCAAGAACTATTGCATTCAATGTATACATTACAGGGTTCCAAATATTAACTCCCATACTAACACCTGCAAGGTCTGTTGGGCTATAGTGCCCAGCCATAAATGTTCCTATCATTCCTGATGAATAGGATATTACCTGATAAATTAATACTGGTAAAAGTAATTTAATGAAAATCTTTCCACGTTCTTTTATATTTTTACCTTGATACATAACTTCTTCCTTCATATATTTTTCCTTCACTTAACTTCTACATAAAAAAAATCCAAAAGCTAATACTTTTAGATGTTATCGATTTATAATAAGATGCAACCGAGACTTGAATAGATTAAAAAACCGTTAGTCTAATCGCCAACTCAACCTTGACTAAAACTTACACCCACAGAAGACTTACTTAATGCTGCTTCCTTCCGGACCTGACATGGTTCATAAGTACTGCGTCGTAAGGAGCCTCAGTCTCAACATTACGTGTTAGACTCGACATTCCCTATTCTACCCGCATCTCGGTATTCGGCCTTGCTAAAGCGGATTGCAAGTACAGGGCACCGCTAACTCCCCACCTAGCATTTTTATTATTATAGCAAATTTGAAAATAAAAAAAGCAAGTTTCAAATTTTTTTATTTAAACATATTCATTAATATTCTATCACTAAGTCTAGGGAATAACTGGCTTATTTTTCACCCCTAAAGTATATATGAATGGTAAATTCACTTCTCGTTTTTCTCTTTCTATTCCTCTAATAATTTTAGAAGCCACAAGTTTAGGTGTTAATGATTTATTTCCTAGTGCTTTTTATATGTTTTTATCTTTATCAGCTATATTAAAGAAGTTTGTAGCTACCGGTCCAGGATTAACTGTCATTACATGCACATTATCCTTTTTTATTTCTAATCTTAATGCATTGAAATACCCAATTAATGCAAACTTAGTCGCAGAATATACAGATGTTTTCGGAGTAGCTATCTTTCCTGCTAAAGAGGCTATCGTCACAATACTACCTGTTTTTCTTTCTTGCATCTCTTTCGCAATTTCACTAGTCAATTGAATTGTTCCTATAACATTCGTATCAAACATTTTAACTACTTCATGATCACTAAACTCATAATAATCCTTCATTAGTCCGTAACCTGCTGCGTTTATAAGAATATCTATTTCACTAACATTTTGCAATAATCCTTCTACTTCTTCTTGCGAGCTCATATCAACCGAATAAGTCTCAGTCGTAACTTTTCCAAGGGTTTCGCATTTTTTAGCAACCTTATCAAGTGCTTCTTTTCTTCTTGCCACTAGAATTAGATCTACATTTCCCTTTCGAGAAAATTGGTAAGCTAGTTCACGTCCTAAACCACTTGATGCTCCTGTTATTAAAATTCTTTTTCCATTTAAATCCATAATTAACCTCTTATTCTTTATGATTTCCACAAGTACATTGTCCCTTGATACAATTACAAGGGTAACTTCTTTTGCTGATTTACGTTTTTTTGTAATAATTGTATTACTTCATCTATATCACTTTTTACTTAAATTATTTTTCTTCAATTGCATATTTAATTATATTTTTTTGTTTTTTTAGAGCAGAATTTTTCTTATAAAGTTTCTTGTTAATACTTCTAAACAGTCATTTTCTAAGCATTTTTGCACTATATAAAAATTTATTTCCTATTTTTTTCTGTTTGCAGCATATCTTTTTCTACTAATCTAGAAAGCAGGGTTTTTATTGTTGACACTGACCAAGATTTTTCTTTTAGGATTTCTATAACTAGTTTACTTGTTACTTGGTTATTACTCCAAACAACTCTCATTACTTCCCATTCTGCTTCTGAAATATTTATCTCCATGTAACATCTTCCTTAATTTTTAATTTTTTTATCTACATCTGTAACTATCATACTATGTTAAATTATCTATGTCAATTCATAAAAAAACTCAATTCAAATTATAATCTGAATTGAGCTGTTTTATTATTTTTTTCTAATTGGATGCCTAATTATTGTTTTTAACTTTTCTGGTGCGGTTTTTTCTAATATCTGAAATATATATTTCATGATGAAATCTCTTATCTGATATATCCAACTTATAGACTTCTTTTTTTCATAAGTTCGTGCATAAGTTCAACAGTTTCAGGTTCATTGTCATATGGACCAATATGCATACACTGTACGCATAATCCTTTATCAAATCAAAAACTATACCTATTTCTCCAAAATAAAAAAATTATTCTATCTGAACTATCAAAATCTTTATTATTTTTTTGTTAAAATCACAGAAATAATCATTTATCTTAAACCCTATACTTTTAATAGAATCAAAAAAATAGCATCTACTTCATATGTTCGTTGACTATGGAATTGTTCTAACTTTCTATATAATCCGCTATCTTCTTTTACAAAAAAATGATAATTCACTTTCTACCTCTAACTCTCTATCAGTCTCATAGGTAAACCATAGATAACTAATCTCTTCATCTTCATAACCAAACACTTGATTATTAATCATATCTCTAATTTTTTTAGGAGTATGGAGGTCAAAGACAAATTTTTCCTCCTACTTTTTAATGAGTCATAAACTCCTTTTTAATCCTTCATTAAAATCTTCAAAATCTTCAAGATAGTTGAAAACATCAAAGGCGCTAAGAACAAAATCAAACTCATAACTTAAATTAGATATTTCTAATAAATCCATAGCGAAATAATTACACTCTGGTACTTTTCTGCTTGCTAAAGCTAGCATTTGTTCACTATTATCAACCGCGAATACTTGACCATATTTTGTTAAAGTAGGCAACATTGTACCACTACCACAACCTAAATCAAGAACTAGAAGATCTTTTCTATCTCCTAATTCTTGACTAATAATATTTTTATAAGCATCGTAATCAACATCCATTAATTTATCATAAACAATACTTAAGTTTTTCGTACATACTAAACACCTTTTAAAGGATATTTTTCAAATAGTGCATCTAGACCATAGTACTCTCTATCATCTCTTGTCATAATATTTACAACAACATCTCCAAGGTCCATAAGAATCCATTTAGCTTCTCTTAAACCTTCTGTACTATAGATAGTAGCTCCACTTTCTAAAACTTTCTCTCTTACTTCTTGAGCAATTGCTTCTACTTGTCTACTTGTTGATGCATGACAAATTACTGAGTAGTCATATAAAACTCCTGCATTTGTTAAGTCATACGCAACAATATCATAACCATGTTTATCATCACATGCATCTACGACGATTTTTTTAATAAATTTTCTACTTCCATTTTTCATCCTCTTTCTTTATTTTTATTTTTTTAATAATATGGAACGTCACTACATAAAGAACATCATCTTCTGGATATCTTTTTGCTAGTTTATCTATTAATTGTTCTAAAGTAACTCCATAATATTTTGCATAACGCTCTGTTAAAGTATCGCGCGTTACAGGTTTAACTAGATCAACTTCTAATGTCGCAAATACTGTATCTGGATCTTCATAAGTTGTTGCTTCTAGTAAATCACCTTTTTTTGAAGTGTGCTTCACTCTTATTTCTAATAGTTATAGTTTTTTTCATCTGATAAGATTTTTTTCTTTATTTTTTTCTTTAAATCCAACTCTATAGTTTTTAATATTATAATAGTTATAGCATTCTAATAAAGATGGGTATATTCTTTCATCATTATCAATTAAGTAAACTAAAGTATATTTAGCAGCTAATCTTACCGCTTCATCTAAATCATATTCCGCAACTTCTGTTACTTCATTTAAATGCGGGTGTTTTCTAGCTGGATCAATATAATCCGCTATGAAGATTATTTTTTCTAAAAGAGTCATATGCTTTCTTCCAAAAGTGTGGTTAGCTACAGCTAATTTTCACTTCTTCATCAGCAATTCCAAACTCTTCTTCTATAAACGCACTACCTACTGGTCCATGTAATACTTCAACTGGATAATCTAGTAATTTTACATCAAGGTTGTGAAGAATAACATATTTCTTCATTAATTCTTCATCCATAGGTTTACATACGTCGTGAACTAAAGCTGCTAAAGCTGCTTTTTCTTCATTTGCTCCATGAACTTTTGCTAAATGTTTAGCTACTTCTACTACTCTTAATGTATGTTCATATCTTTTTTTCTGGTAATATTTCTTTTTACTCTATCTTTAATTTCTTGAAATTCCATATAAACTCAACTCCTCAATATATGATTTACAATTATCTGTAACCATATAATCAATTTTTTTATTTTGTTTAATCCTATTTCTGATTAAACTAGAGCTGATTTCTATAATAGGTGAAATCATTATTTCATAATCTATCCCTTTATAAAAACCATCTTTTTCAACTATATCTTCTAACTTTTTCACCGTCGCGAGCAACGAATATAAAAGTTACAAGTTTTGAAAAGCTCCTCTATATTATACCATTTTTTTCAAATCTTTTGCTCTATCTGTTCCAATAATAAAAATATTTTTTTCATCTCTATAGTTATCTTTAAAGTATTTAACAGTATTATAACTATAACTTACCCTCATCATTGTTTATTTCATAATCACTAACAATAAACTTTGGATTATTTTTTTGATGCTACGTTGAATCATCTCAAATCTATCGATATCGCTTGCTTCCAAATTACGATCTTTTCAATGGAGTAATGTGAGAAGGAATAAAAATCACTTTATCTAAATTATAAGTTTTCTACTGCATTTGTAGCAGTGATTAAATGCCCAATATGTATTGGATCAAAACTTCCTCCATAAAGAGCTATTGCCATACTACTTCACCAACTCTATTTTTTTCTATATTTTTTTCTTTAGAGCTTTGTTTGTATAATACAATTGTATGACCAATTACTTGAACTAACTCCGAAGAAGTTCTTTCAGATAATAGTTCAGCCACTTCATCTTTATCCTCTTCACAGTTTTTGTAAAATACTAACTTTTATTAATTCTCTTTTTTTCTAGGGCGTCTCTTATCCCTGAATCATCTCACTAGTTACCCCAGACTTACCAACTTGAAATATTGGTGATAAATGATGGGCTAACGATCTTAATTGTCTTTTTTGTTTTCCTTTTTAACATTATATCCTCGTTTCTTATATTTGTAGATTTCATTCTACACTATTAAATTATTGATTCTCTTACAAAAACTTCTATTTCTTCAGGCACTAATATATCAATTTCACATCCGCTATCACTATTTACAGTAATCCATCCTAAACCTGAAATGACTATATCCGTTTTTTTCTATTATCAATTTTAAAACTCTTTCTAACTTGTTTTCCAAAAAAATAGAGATATTATCTTCAAATGGCGGTTTTTAACATTTGTCCTAAATGTTTCTCAAATAATGCATCAGCATTACTTAATTTTGTTCTATGAATTTCTACTAAATTAGAAGCATACAAAGTGAAAACTCTGTCTTTCTCCTTTAACAAAATCCATTCTCGCCATTCCTCCAAAGAACAAGCTCTGTTCTGCATTTAATTGGAAAACACGTGCTTTAATTTCTTTTTTAGGCATTACTAGTTTTAAGCTTTTTGCATCTAGGTAATGAGCAATATCATAATCAAGTATAATACCTGGTGTATCATATATACTTGTAGCACGATCTAAAAGGTATTTCAATCATACCTAATGTCGTTCCAGGGAAAGTGTGATGTTGTAATAACATTTTTATCACCTGATGTTAGTTCAATAAGTTTATTAATAAAAGTAGATTTTTCCTACATTTGTCGCACCTATAATATAAACATCTTTTCCGTTTCTAAGTTGATCTAAGCGGGACTGCCGCCTCTTCAACACCCTGATTTTTTTATAGCGCTAACTAAAAAGTATATCTTTTTACTTTAATACCTTTTTTTCTTTTTAAAACTTTAAATAACCATTGTTTAATTTTTGTTTTTGTTTTTACAGATTTTTGGTAGTAAGTCTAATTTGTTAGCAATTAAAACAATATCTTTATTATTTCCAACAATATCGACTACATCTTCTATCCAACTACCAGAAAAGTCAAAGATATCTACAACTTTTTCGCTATTAATGCATCTTTTTTTGATAAACTTTTTAATCAATTGATAAAAAAATCATCAGCACCTAGTTCTACATCAGAAACCTCGTTATAGTTTTTTTAATCTAAAAACATCTTTTTACAAACTAGCTGACTATCTTCACTTTTTTTCTACAACATTTTTTTGGAAGGTATCCTTGTTTTTTTAGGATCTTCACTTTGTATTTCTACTCCACAGCCAATACAATAAATTTTATTATCCAATATAACCTCCACTACTTTCTTTCTTATGAGTCAGTTTATATCCAAGTTTTTTTCATCTTAGGAAATGCTTTTCTTCTAGTTAAATTTTTTTAATAATCAATGCCTCAAAGAATCTGTTTACTCGTGTTTTAAATGCATCAGTTTTTAGAAATAGGTTTTCACTAGTACGCTCATAACCCCTAAACTTTTCGCACCAAAAACATCTGTTAATACTTGATCTCCTAATACTATAGCCTCTTCTGGTTTTCTATTCATCTTTCTTAATGCTTTTTTAAAACCCTAAAGTTAATGGTTTTTTTAGCACCCGCTACATATTGTAAATTTAATTGTCTACAAAATTCTTGGACACGCTCTTCTGTATTATTAGATACAACTATAATATCAAATCCAGCTCTTCTCATTTTTTTAAGCCATCTGTTTAGCTCTTTCGTATCTTTCTTACTATCCCATGAAATTAGTGTATTATCCAAGTCTGAAATAATAACTTTTTTTATTATGCATATTCATGTATTCTACGTCGATAAATTCATACTTTTTCTATAAAATCATCTGGTAAAAAAAATTTTTTTAATAACATACTTAATCACATAATAACTACAAGATTGTAGCTATTTTTTTCCCCCATTTTAATTTCTCTATCTTTTAAATTATCCTCTAAAAATAATATTATTTTTCTCAAATAATAGGACTACTGTAGAACCAAATTCAAAAATATCCTAATTCCTCACCTTTTTTTCACATAAATATCATCATATGTAGGAATTATAGAATTCACATTTTGAGCACCTACTGGAATAAGAGTATAGTTAATTTTTCCCATTCAGTCTGTATACTTGTCTGTAGTTATAACTTAATATATTATCACCTAACTCTAACCCCATTTTATTTACAGGATAAGAGTATTTTTCCTAAACTATAAGCATCTCTTATTTGAGAATTCATTGGGAAATGAATTCTGTGATAGTTTCTAGGACTCAAATATATAATCATATATGTTCCATCTTTATATTTATCAGCTAACTCACTATCTCCAACAAGTGTCTGAACATTATAAGTTTGATTTTTTTCACAACAAATGTTCTGTCGTCGCTAATAACACCTACTTCTGAAATTACACCATCCGTTGGACTTACAAAAGCTATCCTCATTTTTGATCTATAGGACGTGCATCTGGACGCAGTTTTCTTATGAAAAAAAGTCATTTAAGTTTTTTTGAAAATCATCTAATTCATCTAAAATTTCATCAGTATTAATATTATATGTTTTTTTGCAAATGGTTGAATAAGCAATCTACTTAAATTTGATTTAGTTAATTTTTTTAATGTTTTTTTGAACTTAAATCCCCATTTGTTAATTCAACACATAATTGAAATAATTTCTTTTTTTAAACATAGCAGTCTCCTTAATAAATATCATGTTATATTTTACTATAAATTCACTATTTATTCAAATATGCGGTTATATATTTCAAACGAATTTTTTTATTATTTTTAGTATTTATTTTACTCAAGCAATAATCAAAAATATGTAAAATAGTTTTTTTCATTTTTTTCTTATAATACACATTTGAAAACAATATTTATTTATACAAAATTAACAGTAAATATCCTATTATTATTACGTTTTTCATTGCTGCCATAATTAGTTTTCAAATAAAAAAATTAATGAAAAAAATTGTTATATAATATTGATTTTTTTGTATATAAATATTGTATAATAAAAATAGAATTCAATGTAAAGGGAGTGAATGCGACATGACACTTAATAATAAAGTTAAAGAAAACATTATATTAACAACTGTCCAAAACGTTTGAACTAAGGGGTATTCTCTGACAAGTGTTCAGGATATAATTAAAAAAGCTAAAGCCCCTAAAGGTAGCGTTTATTACTATTTCCCAAAAGGAAAAGATGAAATTTATCTAGAAGCTCTAGAAAAAATCAATTGTAACGTTAAAAAAGAGTTTAAATCAATTTCTCCTAAGTTAGGGACTTTAGAGGAATATTTACTAGCTGTTTTTGATTTATTTATTTCAAAAGGAAAAGCTTGTAAAAGAAGTGGTTTTTCATTAACTCTACTTGCGATGGAGACATCAGAACTATCTCCTTTAATAGCAGAAAAATGTAGTGATATACTTGAAAATTGGCGTTTACTACTTGCTGATGGTCTATTTGATAGAAATTTACCTGAAGACCTATGTAATCCAATTAGTGAATGGTTGTTTACTAGTATTCAAGGATCTATCTCTGCAAACAGAATACACAAAGATGAAGCATTCTTATACAACATTAAATCAACAATAAAAATCATCTCGCTAGCTAGTCCTGAATTCCTAAGAGATTTTTTACCAAAGGTAACGAAGAAGAAATAGTTGCATAATAAATTAAGGAATTAAAGTATAATACTTTAATTCCTTTTTTTCTATATTGTATTTATCATTTGAGTTGCTAATGAATTAATTTTTTTGGCTTAAAAAAATCTTTTTATTGCTGGATCTATGTCTAATCTAGATAATGCTAATTCAAAAGTCTTCAAACCAATATTTTTGCTTCATTAATTGATATTGGTAATTTTCAGATGTTTTTTTCTTAGTTCTGGAGTTGCAAAAACTGAATGTCCCGGCTCTCCCTAAAAATAATCTAAAGAATTTTTTTGTTCTACTTTTATTTTTATCAAACCCTCAGTAAATAATAGGTTTATTCTATCGTCATTAGGAATTATGTCATCATACATATAACTAACCAATAGATCAATATTTCTCTTCTCCAATTTTTTTCGTATAAATTCATAATGCCCTCCACAAATTATACATATTTTTTTCACTACTTGTCCTTATTTATATTAAACAACATTTTTGTGATAATTTGCAATAAAAACAAACTATACACTGAACCAAGCAACGTATTATAAGAAAAAGAAACGAATTAAAAATTTTTAATCCGTTTCTTTAACGCTTTTATTATTTTTAATAATTTTTTTAAATGATTCTACTTTATCTGTTTTTTTCCCAAGTGAAATCTTCATCCTCTCGACCAAAATGTCCATAGGCTGCAGTTTTTTTGTAAATTGGTCTTCTTAAATCAAGAGTTTCAATAATTCCGTTTGGTGTTAATCTAAACTCTTCTTTAATAGTTTTTACAATTTCACCTTCGTCTACTTTTGAAGTTCCAAATGTTTCAATAAAAATTGATACTGGGTGTGCTACACCAATTGCATAAGCTAATTGAACTTCTACTTTATCACAAATTCCACTAGCTACAATATTTTTAGCAATATATCTAGCCATATATGCTCCAGATCTATCCACTTTAGTAGCATCTTTACCACTGAAAGCTCCTCCTCCATGACGAGAGAACCCTCCATATGTATCTACTATTATTTTACGACCTGTAAGACCTGCATCACCTACTGGCCCACCAATAACGAATCTTCCTGTTGGGTTAATAAAGTATTTAGTATCTTCATCTAATAATTCTTTATCTAAACAAGGTTCGATTACATAGTTTTTTAATATCCGCATGAATTTGTTCTTGAGATATTTCTTCTGCATGTTGAGTTGAAACAACTATTGTATCAATTCTTTTTACTTTATGGTTGATATCATATTCAACTGTTACTTGAACTTTTCCGTCTGGACCTAAGTATGTTAATGTACCATTTTTTCTAACTTCTGCTAATTGTTTAGAAAGTTTATGACTTAGATAAATTGGTAAAGGCATATATGATGGAGTTTCATTAGTTGCAAATCCAAACATTAAACCTTGGTCTCCAGCTCCAACCTCATTTTCTTCTTTTTCTTGTTTAGTTTCTAAAGAGTTGTCAACACCTAATGCAATATCAGGTGATTGTTTATCTAACCCTACTAATACTGAAATATGATCACCAGAGTAACCTTTTGTTGGATCGTTATATCCTATTTCATTTACAGTATCTCTAACTACTTGTTGGAAATCAACATTTGCTGTTGTAGATACCTCTCCAATTAATACGGCAAGTCCAGTATTAACACATGTTTCGCAGGCTACACGTCCATATGGATCTTGTTTTAAAATCTCATCTAAAATAGCATCTGAAACTTGGTCTGCTATTTTATCTGGATGTCCTTCTGTTACCGACTCTGATGTAAATAAATATGTTTTGCTCATTGTTTTCTCCTTAAATATTTTAGCGTCTGACATCAATACAAAACTATCTTCTTAATCCTTAATATCTTCATTTAAAATAAAATAAAGACCTTATCCATAGACAAGGTCTTTTTATATACCTCATCGTTCAAAGTAAACTTTGCTAAGGAAAGCACCTTAATCAATTGATTAGGTTGCCGGAGTTCATCGGGCCTTATCCCTCACTCACTCTTGATAAGTATTTATATTTCTTTTTATCAGCATATTAGATTTTTAATATACTTTTAAGTAATTTGTCAATCATTTTAAATCTTAATATCCAATAAGATTTAAATCACGCTCACGTTTTATAGTGGTTTCATCACCATGCCCTGGATAAACTATTTTAGCTCCATCTAATTTGAAAAGTACATTTCCTAATGAGTTTTTTAAAGCTTTAAAATCTGATCCATATAAATCATAACGACCAAATCCACTTCTAAATAAAGCATCTCCTACTACTATAAATTTCCCGAAATCAAAAGAAACTCCACCAGGTGAATGCCCAGGTGTCGGTAATACAGTGAATTCCATACCTGCTAATTCATACTTTTTGTTTTCTTCAAATTCAAATTCTGCTGGATCTGTTATAGGTGCTCTTCTTAGTCTAAATGATGTTGCTCCATTGAAATCTGGATTACTTAACCAATCACGCTCATGACCAGAAATATATACAGGTACATTATAATATTTTCTACATTCATCTAAAGACATAATGTGATCAAAATGAGCATGCGTTAATAATATTGCTTCAATCTTTACATTTAATTCTTCTACTGCTTTTTGTATTCTTTCAAACCCTTCTCCTGGATCAACAATAAGTCCACGTCCATCTTTATAGATAATATAGCAATTCTCATCTACCATATCCATAACTATTCTTTTTAATTTCTACTTTTGCCATTTTATCAAAAACCTCTCAAAATTATTATTAATTATATTTTTATCTGATAATATACTTATTGGCAAGGATATTTAATCTCTAGTTATTTCTATGATCTTTTAAAAAAATATTGATACTATTTAATTCTCATCTCTTGACACTTTTTTTATAATATTCTTTATACTTGTATAATGCGAGATTTTTTTACTCTTAGTAATCCTAAGAGAATATTTACAAAGGAGAAGACAATGAAATTAAATTCATTAGCGAAATTTTCTTTACTTAGTGTCTCTATTTTTACTTATGTCACATCTTGCTATATCACCTGTCATACCTAATTTATACAGGTTATATAACGCTCAAAAATCCTAATATAGGATTAGCTTCTGTTGAATCGTTAGCTACTATTCCAGCTATGATGATTACAGTATTTGTGCTATTAAGTAATTTTTATTATTAAAGGAATTGGCAAAAAAATACAGTACTACTTGGTCTAGCTATAATTTTTCATTTTTGGTTTTAGTACCAGTTTTTACAACAAATTTTAAAATTGTTTTTTTATTAGTAGATTACTTCTTGGTGCTGGAATTGGATTATTCAATTCTTTATCAATTAGTATGATTAGTGACTTTTTGATGAAGATACTCGTGGAACTATGATAGGAATGCGTACTGCATTTTTTTAAATATTGAGTAAAGCACTAACTACATTTATTTCAGGCTATTTAATTATATATGGTGTGCAATATACATTCTTAGTTTATGCTCTTGCAATGCCAATATTCATTTTATTTTTTAATATTTGTTCCAAACCCTAAAAAAATAATGAGAGTAAACAAATCAGTATAAAATTCCATAAAGAAACAATCATCTTAACTCTATTAACACTTTTAGTTGGTATTTCATATATGGGAGCTACTATAAAAAAATTCCAACTCTACTTGTTGAAAAAAATATCATCTACATCCAGAGGTTTCACGAAATTTACTAACAATACTTGCTATTAGTGGTATATTTTCAGGATTTTTTTATTTGGAGAATTAGTTAAGAAATTTAAAAATTTAACACTTTCAATCATGTTATTATTTATGACTTGTGGTAGTTTTTATTTTTTGCAATCTTCCATAGTTCAATATTATTTACCATAGGAGCTATTTTTAATAGGTATTAGCTTTGTTGGTACTATGTCTTTTAATTTCTTTTTATATTTCTAAAAAGTTAGAGAATAAATATATAAACTTTGCTACAAGTGTTGTTTTAATCGGTGGAAATATTGGAGTTATTTTAACACCTGTAGTACTAACTAAACTTCCTGAAATATTTAGGTTAGAAAAAAATATTACACCTTTTTTATATAACTACTATACTTATGTTTATATGTACTATAATTAGTTACTTCGCTCTTAAAAATGATAAAAAATTAACCAGTTAGAAAATTCTAACTGGTTTTTATTTTTTATACTCTTCTTACATTTACGAAGTCTGTCGGCGGAGTATTTTTCTTTTTCCTAAATCTGGTTGCCCAGCAGTTATTAGAATATAATCTCCTTCTTTAGCTAGTCCTGATTCTTTTGAATAAAGAGCAGCATTTTCTAACATTTCGTCCATCATTAAAGTTTTAGGTTCAATAAATGTTGTTATTCCACGAGTTAAAGCTAATTTTCTAGCTTTTTCTTTTGTTGGTACAACGGCTAAAACTGGTACTTTTGGTCTATATTTCGCTATGAATTTTTGCTGTTGAACCTGACTTAGTATAAGTTACAATATTATTTACATCTAGAGAATCAATAATATGTTTTTGTAGATAGCGAAATAACGTGGGCTATACTCATTTTTTGGTCAGTATTTTTCACATCATTTTCTGTAACTGAATCTTGAGATTCAACATATTTTATAATGCGATCAACAGTTTCTAAAGCTTCTTTTGGATAGTTCCCTATAGCAGTTTCTTCTATTAACATCACTGCATCTACTCCATCTATAATCGCATTGGCAACATCAGATACTTCGGCTCTTGTTGGTCGTGGATTATATATCATAGAGTGTAACATTTGAGTTGTTAATATAACTTCTTTAGTATTGTCATTTGCTTTTCTTATGATTTCTTTTTTTGAACATTAGGTAAGTCTTGGTATGGTACTTCTACCCCTAATTCATCACGATTAATCATAATTGAATCTGCAAAACTTATAATCTCATCAATGTTATCATAAGCTTCTTTACAGTCTACTTTTACTATTAATCCAATATCTTTTTTTATTATTTTTTTCCAGTATATCTTTAACCTTTTTAATTTCATCCAAATTACTTACAAATGGACATGCAATAAAATCAACATCGTTAGCACACGCAAAATCAACGTTATTTTTCATCAATTTTTTTATAAGTTTGTATTTGCTTTGTGCATATATATGATCTATATCATATATAATCGCTGTATTTTTATTTAATTTTTTTCTCTTAATTCTTTTTACTCTTTTAATACGTTCTACATTCTCCTCTTCAGAACCATAATACGTATCAATTAAAACTGCGTCTACAGAACTTGTGATAATATCTTCTAAAATACTATCAGTGTTAAGTCCTAAAGTTGCTATTACTTTTGATTTTCTTACCATTGTTCCCCGTCCTATCTCAATTTTTTTCTACGATAATTATAACATATTAAATTAATAATGACTAGATTCTTTTTGATATCCACTTTATAATTAAAGTATTATTTCTTTCTTTTGAGGGTTTTTCATTAGACTCTAAGAAATCTAAAAATTCACCAAACAGATTTTCCATCTCTTCATATGTATTTAGGTAATTAAGCTCTTTTTTTACTTTTGCTCCACCTTTAATACCTTTCATATAGTATGCTGCATGTTTTCTCATCTCATGAACAGCTACTTTTTCTGGTTTGATTTCCATAAGTCTTCTTAAGTGAAGTAGACAAACATCAATTTTTTCTCTTGGTGTTGGTTCTGGTGTTAATTCACCTGTTTCTAAATATTTAACTGTACGGTATAGCATCCATGGATTCCCTAATGCCGCTCTACCAATCATTACTGCATCACAGTTTGTATCGTCTAACATTTTCTTTGCTAATTCTGGAGTTGTTACATCTCCGTTACCAATTACGGGGATTTTTAATTCTTTTTTTACATCGCGAATAACATCCCAGTTTGCTTTTCCACTATACATTTGAACTTTTGTTCTACCATGAATAGCTACTGCACTTGCTCCTGCTCTTTCAGCATTACGAGCATTATCCATTACAAAAATATGTTCATCATCCCAACCCATTCTCATTTTCACGGTTACTGGCTTAGATACTGAATCAACTATTCTCGAAATTACCTTATAAACTTTATCTGGATCTAATAATAATTTACTACCAGCATCAACTTTTGTAATTTTTGGTACTGGACACCCCATATTTAAGTCTATAATATCCGCTTCTGTATTTTTATCAACATATTTTGCCGCCTCTACTAGAGTATCAATCTCTCCACCAAATATTTGTAAACTTAATGGACGCTCTCTTGGGTCAATATAAAGCATGTTCATTGTTTTTTTATTATTAAATAAAATAGCTTTATCACTAACCATCTCCGCACATACTAATCCTGCACCAAATTCTTTTGCAGTAAGCCTAAAAGCAGCATTACAAACACCAGCCATCGGTGCTAGCACTACTCTATTAGGAATTTCTATTTCTCTAATTTTAAACATTCTTTATCCTTTCATCTTATAATTTACTTTTAAAAATTCTAATCGGTTCTGTAATTTTCTCTAATGATTTTTTAATATTCATCCCTGATATTTCAATATCACCATACATCTCTACTAACGGTGCTAACACAAAATTTCTTTCATGAATATATTTATGGGGAACAATCAATCTTTCGTCATTAAATACTAAATCATCGAATGTAATTATATCAATATCAATAGTTCTATTTCCCCAATGTTCTTTACGCACTCTACCTAACTCCAATTCAATCTTTTGAATTGTATCAAGCAGTTCATAGGCATCTAAATTACTCTCTACTTCAATACACATGTTTAAAAAGTTTTGATCAGCTACTCCTCCCCAAGCAGGAGTCTCATACACACTACTTTTTAATATGATTTTTATATTATTTTTCTTCAAGTTTTTCTTAGTGCATCCTTTAAATATTGCTCTCTCGGTTCTATATTGGTTCCTAATGCTAAAATAATCATTATAATCTATAGAACTCCTCACGAGATGTTTTTTTACTTCTACACCGCATTTTTCAAAATGATGTCTTACAGGCGCTGCTGGTTTATTAATTTTTAATTTTTATATTTTTTTGATTTCAGAAATCTATCAAAAAAATATTTTTAAGTGCCTCACCTGCTAAACGCTCTAGTAGATTAAATGTGTCTTCAGTAGCAGTTTTAACTACTACATCAGCTATATCAGCATAACTAACACTGTCTGTCATTTCGTCACTAAATAATGCTTTTTTTATAATTCAATTCACACTCAATATCAAAAAAATAAACTTTTGCCCTAATTTATTTTTCTTCTTCAAATAATCCGTGATTAGCAAATACTTCAAGACCATCAATAAATAACATTGTTTTTCATGATTAAAACTCCTCAATCATTATTTTTGATTAACTATAAAATTTTTATCATATTTCTAGTTTTTTTCTCTATTAATTATACTCCTAATAACCTTATTTATAAAAATCAACTCCATTAAATAGAGTTGATTTTTAGTTTGTTTATAAATATCTTTTATTATATTAATTATTACGTTTTTTTCTACCTAAGAAGAATGCCGCAATTACACCAAATATTCCTAAACCAAATGAACTAGATGAATCTAGACCTGTTTTTTTGGTAATACTTCTTTTTTATTTGAATGTGAATTAATTTTAACTTCACCTTTGTGATTAACAGCACTTAATTTTTGTTATATTTTTGTACTGCTGGAGATGTATTACCTTGTGTATTTTCTGGTTTATTAGGAGTTACTTCTGGACTAACTACTTCTTCAGATTTACTAAAGTCTATTTGAACAACTACTGGATCGTGGTCAGAGGCTCTACCATGCTCTTCCATAAATGATGCATTAATATGTACTGGTGAGAATAATACTCTATCCTTAATATTTTTAGAAACTAGTATATTATCTAAACTTTGGTTACTTCCACGATAGAAGTATGAGTATCTATCACCTGCTTCATGTTCCGCCATTAAGTTCACAAGCTCATTACCTACGATTGTTTTCACTGTATCAGAGAATTCAAAGTCATTAAAGTCTCCTGTTAAAACAAATTTTAAATTAGGATTTTGACGTAATCCCTCTCTAACAAATGCATTTAAAATTTTTGCTTGTTCTACACGTTGTGCCTTAGTATTTTCTACTGCTGGTTGATTAGATCCATATACTGCATCATCCCCTAATTTTGATTTTAGGTGGTTTGCAATAACTACTATTCTTTCACCTTTGAAATCAAATTCAGCAGCTAATGATTTTCTTACTTTTTCAAAGTTTATATTAGTTGGATCAATTCTTGCTGGGTTTTTTTCTAAATGTCCATCTACAAAACGTGCAGCTTCTTCACTTCCACCCTTATCTTTTCCGATAAGAGTTACTCTTTTAGGATTGTATAAGTATGCAACCCTAATATTTGAACCTGGTTTTCCTCCATCTTTTCCATCAATTGGAGCTACTTCAGTATATTTATATTCTGGTCCACCAAAACTTTTAATTCTATCAGCTAGTTTTTCTCCACTCTTAACACCTTCTACAGTTCCGTCATTTACTCCACCATTATTATCTTGAACTTCAATTAATGTAATAATATCTGGGCTATGAACTTCATTTATAAATGACTTAGCAATTTTATCTACTTTTTCTTCTGGTGTTTCGTCTCTTCCTTTGCTATTTGCAGAAAAGTTTTCGATATTATATGAAGCTATAGTTAACTTGTCTTCTGCTGGATATATTTTTGATACTTCACGTTTTAAACCACCATCTTGTACTTTCGGTACTTTGTATGGATCAATTCTATATGTTTTATATCTATATGTAAACACCCTGTAATATCTTCATCAAAGTAATCTTTAGCTTTTGCTACCACATTTTTTTCCCAACTTCAATAGCTATTGTCTCAGTGTTTTGAACACCAGGGCGAAGATTTACTCCACCAATATTGTTTAATTTTTGTCCTTTATAGTTACCTGGTAATACATAGATATCACCTTTATATTGTGGCCCTAAAATTTTAGGTTTATTAATATTAACACGCATTCCTTCTAAGCTTTCAAAATAATCTAAAGCTTCATTTTCAGGATTATATTTTGTTGGTGTTTTATCTACAGTGTCTTTAGGTATTTTTTCAGAGAATTCCACTGCATCTGGTAAAGCAGCCACTCCTAATTTAGTAATAGTAGCATTAATAATTTGAGTTACAGTTAGGCTACCTACAGGCGCTTTAAAAGTCTGCCCTGATCTAACAGCATATTCTTCTAAATACCCTTCTTTTACTGTTCCTTGAACTTTTAATAAATCTCCACTTTTCACTTTATCTTTTGACGCAACATATAATGCATCTGATGTTTTTGGGTTATTATCTGAAACTTTATCTTGTACATAAAACCCTGATCTATCTGTTTTAGTAACAACTACATTATTAACTATTACCTCACGACCAACTAGTGGGCTTTGGTGACTTTCTCCTTGAATTTCACCAATATTAGCAACCTCTTTAGGTGTTGTTGCTTGCGTGTTAGCTGCTCCTGTATTTGGTGTTCCACTAGTTGCATTAGTATTAGCAGGTGCCACTACTTCTGTTTTTACTTCTGCTGCTGCCGCATGATTTGTTTCAGCAGCTAAATAAGTTGCCCCAACTCCTCCTAATACAGCACTAGCTAAAAATATTGATAATTTATACTTCTTCAAAATTGATACTCCTTGTATTTAAGATTATTTGTCTACACTAATTATTTTTACTATCTTTTTTTAAGTTAGTAAATATAAAAATGTTACCCCTTACAAAAAAATCTTTAATGCAATTAATTACATTAAAGATTTCTAACAATCTAAATTACTTTTTATCCTTATTGACCTAAAAACAAATACATCCTCTATTTGTTTTTCTTCTTTTTTTATTACCTTTGCTTAAAAAAATGAGATTTTTAGTAGCAATAACTGACATTTGATAATGATTAACACCATTTTTTTATCTTTGTAAACATTGTTACTTAATGTTCCAATGACATTTAATAAACTACCTTTATCACAATATTTAGCTGTATTTTTCCGCAACTTTTTCCAAATGCTGTAAATTCTAAAAAGTCAGTTTCGTATTCACCATCTTTTTTTCTATAATCTGATTGTACAGCTAGAGTTGCTTTTTAAATAGTTCTTTCCATTTTCACTCTCTCTGAGCTCTGGTTTTTTTACTAGTCTTCCTATTAGTATAACTTGATTTAACATATTTTTCCTCCCTAAAAGTAATTTAGATTGTATAAAAACATATAAAAATTATAGTTATACTATTTTTTTGGGTTTACTTAGTTATCAAAGTAACAAACACTTCTCCATCTGTTAAAAAAACTCTGCGTTTATATAGTTGTCTCCATCAAAGTGAAGAACTTTACCAGGTTCTACTTTATGAACTTCATTGTCATTTAAATGAACTTCTACCTCACCTTTTACTACAGTGAATACTACTAGCGCTTCTGGATGATTATGTTTTTGAATTAAATCACCTTTTTTTCCCTACTTTTTTTAACTAGTTTAAAGCGATCGTGTTTTTTTAATAAACCTTTATCTTGAAAAAAATTGTTCCTACTTCCATGTCATTTCTCCTTTAATTTTTAAATACTTGTATTTTTATTATAACGCTTTTTTTATTTACAAAACAAATAAAATTTAAATCTTTTTTTCTAATTTACTAAATGTAGTTTTCATTTTTAATAAATTGAGCTCTATTTTTCTGATTTTTAAACCATTTTTTTAATATTCTTAAAGTATTTGTTAGACCTTCATCTGTAATCATTCCTTTAGGGTCCATAAGAGTTAACTCATCCTGTAGAAAATTAACAGTAGTAAATCCTATTTCTGAGAATAACTCTTTCCATTCATTTTGTGGTAGAGAAATACACTAATATTTATTGCTTCCGACAGTTGTTTTCTCGTTTCTTCATAATTATTTACTAAAAGCAATATCATGTGTTAAAAAGTAACCCACCTGGTTTTTAATACTCTAAGATATTCCTTTAAAGCTCTTTCCTTACTCTTATTGCTAAACATTGTCAGCATAGCTTCATTAACAATATAATCAAAAGTATTATCAGGAAACTTCATTCTAAAGGCATCTGCTTTTTAAAAATTTAATATTTTTGATATTGATATTTAGCTAGTTCTTCATTAGCTTCTTGTATCGCTTCTTTATCAACATCTATACCTACGAAAATTGTTTTTGGATATTTTTTTAGCTAATTCAATTAAATTAACTCCTTTATTACATGCAACTTCTAAAACTACATCTCCTTCTTTAAATGCTGCATGAGCTAAAAAGAAAGTTTGTACCTCTAACTCCTCCAGGACGCAATTTTGTTTTTTTCCTAATTTTTTTCAAAAACTTATGACCCGCTTCTTTTTTTCATTAAATTCCACTCCTATTTATATAAATCTTTACTTTCTATTTTTATTACAATATACAAAAATATTACTAGCATTTTTATTGATAATGATTATTATTTTTTTGTTTTATGTAGAATTATATAACTAAATCTGCGTATATAAAAAGCACCCTTCTTAAAGGGTGCTTTGAAAAAAAGACTAAATAAAATTATTTACCAGTAATACGACCAATAATTGTTGATACTTCACGTAATGGTGTATTATTCATAGCTATAAATCCAGCTGAAAAGATTGCTGCTTTTTACTTTTTTCAGCAGGTTTCATTTTATTAAAGTTTTTTTAGCTACATCTTTAACAAATTCAGCATTAGCTTTTCTACTAAAATATCCATCTTTTTTGTATCCAATATCATGTTTACGACAAATAGCATCTAATGTATCAACCGGTTTAGGATTTTTAGTTAAATCACCATGTCCTGGACCACAATAATTTCCCATGTAATGGTAATTTAAATTTTCCTTTTTTAGCTTCTGTGGCTTTGTTTGTTGCTGCAGTTTTTTTGTTACTTTTTTTAGCTTCTGTGGCTTTATTTATTGCTGCAGTTTTTGTTACTTTTTTAGCCGCTGTTGCTTTATTTGCTGCTGCAGTTTTTTTGTTACTTTTTTTAGCCGCTGTCGCTTTGTTTGTTGCTGCTATTTTTGTTCCTTTTTTAGCCGCTGTTGCTTTGTTTGCTACTGCTGCTTTTGTTCCTTTTTTAGCTGTTGTTTTTTTGTTTACTACTGCTGTTTTTGTTCCTTTTTTAGCTGTTGTTGCTTTGTTTACTACCGCAGTTTTTATTCCTTTTTTAGCCGCTGTTGCTTTGTTTGCTACTACTGTTTTTGTTCCTTTTTTAGCTGTTGTTGCTTTTCTTGCTACTGCTGTTTTTGCTGTTGGTGTTGTTTTTCTTACAACTGATTTTGTTGCAGTTTTTCTTGTTGTTGGTGTTGTTTTTCTTACAACTGATCTTGTCGCAGTTTTTCTTACTGTTGGTGTTACTTTTCTTACAACTGGTCTTGTTGTAGTTTTTCTCGCTACCGGTTTTGCAACCACTTTTCTTGCTACTGGTCTTGCTACAGCTCTTCTTGCTACCGGTTTTGCCACAGCTCTTCTTGCTACTGGTCTTGCTACAGCTCTTCTTGCTACTGGTCTTGCTACAGCTCTTCGAACTGGTGTAGCTTTTGCTCTCTTAACACTACCTCCTTTTGAATGAGATTTTGCTTGAACTTCATGATTACTGTCCGCTACTGCACCTACTCCAAATAATAAAGCCGCCAATGCAAATACACTTAATCCCTTCTTCATATGTTTGTTCTCCTTTATAATAAATTAGCTAACAAATAATCACTATTAGTTAACTTTGAGGAATACTATATCATAAATAAAAATTCTATATCAATAGCAATTTTTTTCTTGTTTAATATTATATTTTCGATAATTATTATCATTACTTGTACATTGAAAATTTTTCACTATATAATTTCTATCTCTTTTCAATTAACAATTATTATTTTTAATATAAACATATTCTTTTATCTTTAATACACTTTCTAAAGATTTTTTTAAATATACACCTTAGTTTAATACGATAAATTATATTTATACACTTACTATTTATATTATCTATATAATATTTTAGAGACTTTACAAAGTTATCATTTATATTATGAAAAATTTTTTTCTGTAAATTTTTGAAATTATCTATAATCATATTAGAATTTTTAGTCATTATAATTTTTTAAAATACCCACCCATCTATATATAAATAATAAACCCGAAATAAATCTTGATAATTTATTTCAGGTTTATATCCTTATTAATTTTCGTTTGGTAATTGAATCAATTGATTATTATTTGTTCTGTAGAAAGTCATATTTTGTCCCTCTAAATATACGACTTCTAAACTTACTAACATTCGGACTAACGACATTTAGTTGTGTTTGATTGTGTCTGTTATTCTGCAATGTTTTTACTAGAAATTACTATATTATTTCTAGTTCTATTTTTATGTAACCCTGCTCCCCTTCTTGTTACAAAGTTACTTCTAAACTTATTAACATTTTGGACTAACAGTATTTAGCTGTGCTATATTTTTGTCTATTATTCTGAAGTGTTCTATTAGAAATTACTACATTATTTCCAGTTCCAAATCTAGTTCTATTTTTTTATGTAATCCTGCTCCCCTTCTTGTTACAAAATTACTTCTAAAGTTCTTAGTAACAATGTTATTACTTCCTATATTTTTTTGTATTTCTATTCGATGAATTAGTAAATGTTGTTTTTTTCCGTAAGCTCTTGTTTTACCAAATCTTGACTTTGTAATATTTCTTGATGAACCAAATGATCTATTACTTAAATTATTATGTAAATTAGAAGTTCTTGTTGCTATTCCATTTGAATACGTATTTCTATTATTTGTTTTTGAACTTGTACCCACTCTTGAACTTCTATTAGATAATGATCCAAATGATGAACGTCCTCTAGATTTTCCATACGTTAAACTTCTTGAGCTATCAAATAACGATTCATTTGATGAACTTCTTTTTGAGCTTCCATACGAAGAACCTCGAGATGATTTTCCTCTCGAACTACCATATGATGAGCCGTATGATGATTTCCCTCTTGAACTTCCATATGATGAACCACGTGACGAGCTTCCTCTTGAACTACCATATGATGATCCATGTGATGAACTACCTCTTGAACTTCCATATGATGAGCCATGTGACGAACTTCCTCTTGAGCTACTATGAGATGAGCTGCTAGAAGAGCTCCCCTTACCACCTTTTGCAAAAGCTTGATGTCCCTCATCTGCTATTGCTAATCCACCACATAATAATGTACTTATTGCAAATACTGTCAATCCTTTTTTCATACTCTCTGTCTCCTCTCACTTTTATACATTTATTTTACCATAGATTCAGCAAACAATAAAGTTAACTTATATTTTTTGTTTATTTCTTTTTGATAAATTAATTGTATATGAGTTTTTATGAATATAAAAATAAAGATTAAATTTTTTTAAAAAAATAACCCAAAGTTATCATCACAACATAACTTTTAGGTTACTGAAATATTAGTATTATAGAATTTATTGAGTCTTTTTAAGATATTTTTAAAAATCAGAGTAATGATATACCCCTTCTCTTTTGTTGCCCTATTGCATTATCCACAATTGCCTTTACCTAGAATTTCTACCTCGATAGGTTTATATTTTTCAAATTTTCCTACAAGAATTTTTTTAAAAATCGGTGCTACCTTCATGAATAATTCCTCTACTAATCTCTTATCATCTCGCTTAGCTATTAATAAAGAAGGTCGATATATTCTTAAAAATACCCAAATCTAATTTTGACAATTCATCCTCTAATTTTCCCTTTTATCGAAGTATAAAAGTTCTTAGATTTACTTGTAGCCCCTAAGGCAGATACGACATTAAAACTTTTTACTTTACCTTCACATAACTTAGCAAAAATTAACTGTATAATCTAAATCTATTTTCTTCTGATTCTCTTTTTGTTTTTTGCAATTTTTTTATTGTTGTTCCTAATGCAGCAAAAAAACATCTGAATTATTTAAAATATCTGTATCAAAATCTAGATTTTTCAAAATCAATAACTATTTTTTTCTAACTTATCATTGTCAGGAAATTTCTCTATTGATTTTTCTTCCTAGTATATAAACTTTGTTATAATAATCTTGATTTAATACTTCATTTTAAAAATTTCTTTTTCCTACTGCCCCTGTAGATCCTATTATTACTGCTGTATTGTTCATATTAATCTTGCCCCTTTATAAACTAAAATAATAATGAAAAGAAGTGCTAATATTGGTAATCCACCTTGTTTTTAAAATAATCTTTTTTTATCACTAGTTAAACCACCATATATAGCTACTAAAATAATATATATTAATAACATTGCAACTATTTCTACTGGATTTTTTAGATAGAAATGCCCCATATAACAAAAGCTACTCCTAATAAACCATTGTAAATACCTTGATTTTTTTAAATAATGTATTTAATCTTGCATTTCTTAATTCCTCTTGCGGAATATTAAATACTCTACTTGTACTTTCAGAATCTGTTGCAAATGTTTCTAAATACATTATATAGAAAAAAATAACATTGCAACTAACGTTACTAATATTGTTGATAATATACTCATTATTTATACCTCTTCTATTTGAAATTTTTCATTAAATTTTATTTTAATAGGCTGACTAAGTCTTTTAAATCTTTCTCAGTAAATTCATTACCGATAATATCTTGAACAGTTGTTTCTCTTTCGCAACGTCTTATTTCTTCATGAGCTTTTTTTCAGAAAGTTCTACTAAAGACTTCTCTATTATTATTTTTCATTACGTCTTTTAATTACATAACCTTCTTTTTCTAATATTTTTTTATATGTCTAGTCACTGCGCTGCATCTATTTCAAGACTTTGTGAAATTTGTTTTGATGTACTAGAAGAACTTTTATGTAGATATTTTTATAATTTGAAATCTTGTCAAACTAATACCTATTTTTTTCTCAAATAAATCTAACAATTTTTTTATCTAAAAATCTTTCAGATCATACAATAACTCTATACATTCCTTAACATCCATGTTATACTCCTATTAAAAATTAATTGATTGACTCGTCAACTATTGATTAATCAATTATAATTCTTTTTATATTTAATTGTCAATAGTTATTTTTGTAAGAAATTTCCTACAACAGGGTGTAGGGGATTTTTCTAAAAACGAAAAAAACTTTTATATAATAGCATTTACATACGCTTTTCATTTATATATAATAAGGTTTATAAGTTACATACTTTTTTAAAAAAAAAGTAACAAAATTTATTTCAAGAAGATTGACGTCATTCCTTCTAACAAAAAAATTTAATATACTAAATTATTGAAGTGAAGGAGAAATTTATATGTTTTCATTTTTAAAAGCTTCAGCACCAAAACCGAGAATCGACAGTTCTCGTACTGATGCTGAGTATAAAAGACTTCGATGGCAAGTATTCTCAGGAGTATTCATTGGATACGCAGCGTACTATCTAATTAGAAAAAACTTCTCACTTGCTATCCCTTATTTAATTGATCAATACGGTTACACTAAAGCTGATTTAGGTAAAGTTTCACTTGCCCTATCTCTTGCTTATGGTTTCAGTAAATTTATTATGGGTAACGTTTCAGACAGAAGTAATCCTAAGTACTTTATTACTATTGGATTAGTTGCTTCTGCTGCTGTCAGCTTAATTTTTGGTCTAGTACCTGCAGTGCTTTCTTCATTAACATTTATGATTGTCCTTTCAGCACTTAATGGTTGGTTCCAAGGTATGGGGTATCCTCCTGGAGCGAAAACTATGACTAACTGGTTCTCTACTTCAGAACGTGGAGCTTGGTGGAGCTGGTGGAATGTTTCTCACAACCTTGGTGGTGGATTAATTGGACCACTTGCATTATTAGGACTTTCTCTTTTTGGTGCATGGCAATCACTATTCTACTTACCAGCAATAATCGCTATTATCTTAGCAATTATTATGTTCTACTTAATGAAAGATACTCCAGAGTCTGAAGGTTTACCTCCAGTTGATGAATGGAGAGGAGAAAAAATCGTAGAAAAAGTTGAGTCTGCTCACACTTTATCTGCAAAAGATATTTTCTTTAAATACATTATTAATAACAAATACTTATGGGCTATCGCAGTTGCTAACGTATTCGTATACTTCGTACGTTACGGTATTATCGACTGGGCTCCTACTTACCTAAAAGAAGTAAAACACTTCTCTGTTGATAAACAAAGCTGGGCTTACTTCTTATATGAATATGCTGGTATCTTCGGAATGTTAGCAAGTGGATACTTAAGTGATAAAGTATTCAAAGGACACCGTGCTCCTCCAATGTTATTATTCTTAACAGGAGTACTTGTTGCAGTGTTCGTTTACTGGAAAAACCCTCCAGGTAATCCACTTGTAGATAACATTTGTCTAGTAGCTATCGGATTCTTAATCTACGGGACCTGTTATGATGATTGGTCTTCAAGCTGCTGACCTTGTTCCACGTGTTGCTACAGGAACAGCTACTGGTCTTACTGGGTTATTTGGTTACCTACTTGGATCAGCAAGTGCTGGTTATGTTATGGGTAAACTTGTTGATGTATTCGGATGGAACGGAGGTTTCTACGCATTAATAGCTTCTTGTGTATTAGCATTCGTATTCATTGCTTTAACATTATTCAAGAAAACATCAAAACAATTAGAAGATTAATAAAAAAATGGATCTCTATCAAATTATCTGATAGAGATCCTCTTATTTTTATAACATTAAGTTAGATTTTAAATACTCAACTAACTCACTTCGTTTTTTTAGTATTTGTTTTTTTCCATAAGTCGCTTTTTTTATATGTGTCAACTGTTTTTTTACACTTAAAAACAATTTTTTTCTCCAATATCAGTTAAAGTATACCCTTCAACTATATATTTTTCCGACTTCTTTTTCTCGTTCACTAAGTTCTATTTCTTTATCTGCCTTTATATAATTCATAAAAAAATTGTAGCATACTTTTTCATTCAAGTAAATTTCATTTTTTTCCATTACTACGTCAATAGCTTTTAAAATTTCCTCATGTGCTGTACTTTTTGTTACATAACCTGAAGCTCCCATTTTAAAAAGCTTTTTATATATGATTTATCTTCATGCATACTTAATATAATAACTTTAGCATCTAAATCTTTCTCTTTTATAATCTCCAATATATCATAACCACTTCCATCAGGTAATGAAATATCACAAATAAATAAATTATATTCAGTAGTGCTAATTCTTTCTAAAAAAATTCACCTTTTACTCCCACAATCATCAATTAAACTAAATTTTTTTATTGTCTTCTAACAAAACTCTAATCCCCATTTTTTTATCAGTTTATGATCATCAATCAATAGTATTTTTCATTAGACTTCTCCTCTATTGTCTCTGTTTTTAAACTTACACATTAATATTGTCGAGTACTTTTTATTATTAAGCACCTTGAATTCTCCAGAAAAAAATCCAATATTCTCTCTTGGATACCAAATATTCCTAATCGACCTTCTTTTTTTGGCTGATTCTACACGTTCTTTTGTTAATCCTATACCATTATCTGCTATACTCAAAAATAATATAATCTGAATTACCATAAAAGCTTAATAATTACTTCTGTAGCTCCAGAATGTCGTTTTTATATTAGATAATGACTCTTGAATTATTCGGTAAAGTGTAATATCGAAAATTATCATTTTTACCACCTTCATAATTACTATAAAAAAATCAACTGAGATACCATATAAATTTTTTTATAATCTTCGATATATTTACTTATTACCTCTTCTAAAGCTTAACTCTGCACTAGGTGGTCTTAGATTAACTGCTATATTTCTAATATTTGTTAAAGCTATTTTTCGATTTCTGATTGAATTAGTAATAATCTATCTTTTTTTCACTTTATCAGTTTCTTTTTCTACTAAATTACTTAATAAAAAAATAATAAACTCGCGAGTGATTGACTTACCTCATCATGCAATTCTCTAGAAAGCATTTTTTTCTTTCTTCTTCTTGAATTCTAAAAAAACCTTTATTTAATAAATAGTTATTTAACTTTTTATTCTTTTTTTATTACTATCTACCATCTCATTTATAGAACTAACTAATACATGGAAATCCTGACTATAATTATCTTTATCTATATTTTTTTCTTATAATCACCTTCTCTAATTATTTCATCTGTTACAGATGTTAGATCTTTTACTGGTCGTTCAATTAATTTTTGAAATATAGTAAGCAACAATTAGCAACATTACAAAAACAACAATATTTAAAAACAAGAATTCTTATAAATTGCATATATGTTTTTACATAAATATCTTTAGTATAAAAACCTATTCTTATATAACCAATATTAACATCATCGACAGGAGAAATGTATTCTAATATCTCTCCTTTTTGAACTACCATAACTCTTATAATTATTTAATTGTCCTTCATTAAACGTCATAAAGTTTTTCTGGAACATCTTTTAGAGTTTTACCTATAATATTTTTTTATCATTATCATAAATAATAATATAAGACACTTCCTTATTCGATGAAGCACTATGTATCTTTTGATATATTTCATAAGTATTTTTCAGTTTTTTTATATCGTCTGATATATCACCAGCTAGCTGATAGTAGGTTTGAGTAATTCTATCTTTCAAAGCACTTTCCAATATACTTTTATTATTAACATATGTATATACTGAGATTATACTTAAATATATTGTATAGATTATCGCAAAAGAATATAATAATCTTATTTCTTATTTTTCAACTTAGCCATTTACTTAATCCTCACTTATTAAATCTGGATAATCACTAGCTTTTTGTTTCTTCATACTTTTCTATCTGAAGCTGTGATAAGACGTTTTTTTATAGAATCATCTTTATCTATAGATAATAATATCTGTTTGATTTTTTTCTTTATCCTCATAGTTTTTTTATGAGTTACTACAGGTCCTGTCGCTACTTCCGGAAACGTCTTTAATAATTTTTTTATATTATTCTCTATTCCAGAAAAAAATTACTACTCATATACTGCAAAGCCCAGTCATCAACTATTGCAGCCGATACTCTTCCATTTATAACTTGATTTATAGATTCTTCATGACTATGTGTAAAATAACTATTACTGAAAAAAAATTTATTTGCTGTTGTTCCATTTTTCTTTAGATAATCATTAAATACTAAATATCCTGAATAACTATAAGTATCTACAAAAAGCAAAACTATTATTTTTTTCAATTCTTCTATTGTATTTATATTTGAATCATTCTTGGTAATTATTATTGGATGATAATATGCCTTTACCTCTATTCGGCCTTGCTAAAAGTTCTAACGATTCTTTATCTTCATATAATGAATATGCACCGGTAGATAAAAAAATGCCACATCTATTTGATTATTTTTTTAGTAATAAATTAATATCACTGTAGCTTTTTTTCTGTATCAACTTTACCTTTTTATTCAATTTTTTTCACCGATATAATTAGCTAATTCTTTTTTTCTAAAAATATAACTTTTATTATCACCAGCAACAGAGATTAAACCAATTCTCAATGTATCATCATCTTTTCCATTATCATCGACATTTTTCTGAAACTTTTTGAGAAATCAATATAATCTTCCTGATTACTTTTTAAACATAAAAAGGCAGTGTTACTAATAATGCTATAGATAATATAACAACTACTAGCCCTATTACTACTTTTCTTTCATTTATTAAAACCAACCTTTACTTATAATTCATTTTAAACTGTATATACTAATAAACACTCATCTGAAAAGCATTTTTATCCAATATTAAGACTCAAACAGCTATACTAATAGTATAACACTATTAGACAATAAGAAAAGAGAAACACTTTGCTCAATAATATTAAACAGTATTCTCTTTCTATTATTATATATATTTACTAGCTTCTCTTATACTTAGTGAAGCCATATTATTTTTGTATTTTTTTCAATGAAAATCTTTTTACCCATTGGGGATTAGTTTTTCGAATAGTCTCTTAAAGCCCAACCTATAGCTTTATTAATAAAAAAATTCAGTATGATTTAAGTTATTAACTAATATTTTTTTCTAAAAGATCAGTATCTGTCTTTTTCTTTTTCGTAAAAGTTGATGATCTATAGCGACACGTCTTAGCCAAATATTATCATCAACACTCCATTTTAAAATTTCTTTTTTTAAAGTTTCATCACGATAAATTAAAGCTTCCAATAATTCTATCCAGTATATCAACTGTATCCCACCATGATTTCTTTATAACTAATTTTTTTAATTTTTTTCAAAATCAGTGATTTCTAAAAATTTCTGCATACCTTTTAGGTAATGATCTGCAACGTATTGACATTCCCTTTTTTTCATGTTGCCAACAATACTCAACAAAAATCCCAATCTATTTTCTTTTTCTTTTTTTGCATCTTTTAAAATATGGTTTGCAAATTTCATCTCGAACAGGAGCTTGAATACCAAAAAAAGGAAATTTATTTTTTTCATATACCTAGACATATCGAGAGCACGCGCAGTGTTTGCACGTGCCTCTAGTTCTTTTATTATATTAAACAAATCCATAATTAGCGTTTATTCTCTAAACTTGCTTTAATAAATCCAGCAAATAATGGATGTGCTTTTTCTGGACGAGATTTGAATTCTGGGTGGAATTGACCAGCAACAAACCATGGGTGTTCAGGTAATTCTACTATTTCTACTAATCTTCCATCTGGACTAACACCTGATAGAACTAATCCTTTATTAGTTAATCTTTCGCGGTAGAAATTATTGAATTCATATCTGTGACGGTGTCTTTCAGTTATGTTGATTTCACCATATTCTTTATGTGCTTGTGAACCTTCTATTAATGTACAAGGATAACTTCCAAGACGTAGAGTTCCTCCCATTTCTACTACATTTTCTTGGTCAGGAAGTAAGTTAATAATTGGGTATGGTGTATTTGGATCTAATTCTGAAGAGTGAGCTCCAGTTAGTCCGCAAACATTTCTAGCAAATTCAACAGCTGCAAGTTGCATACCTAAACAAATTCCAAAGAATGGTACTTTATTTTCACGAGCGTATTTAATAGTTGTGATTTTTCCTTCAACACCACGATCTCCAAATCCACCAGGAACTAAAATTCCATCAGCTTCTTTTAGATACTCATGAACATTTTCTTCAGTAATATCTTCTGATTGAATCCAATCGATTTTGACTTTAGAATTGTGTTTATATCCTGCATGTTTTAATGACTCAACTACTGAAATATAAGCATCATGTAATTCTACATACTTACCTACTAAGGCAATTCTAACTTCATCTTTTAAGTTATCTACACGTTCTACAAGTGATATCCACTCTTCCATATCCGCTTCTTTAGCTGTTAAATTGAAATGTTTTAGAACGATATCATCAATTTTTTGTGCTTTTAGATTTAATGGTAATTGATATAAATTACTTACATCACGACTCTCAATAACATTTTGTTTTGGAATGTCGCAGAATAGAGATATTTTAGCACGTAATTCATCTGTTAATGCAAGTTCATTTCTTACTACAATAATATCTGGTTGAATACCTAAATCCACGTAATTCTTTTACAGATTGTTGAGTAGGTTTTGTTTTCATCTCACCAGCTGCTTTAATATAAGGTAATAATGTACAGTGAATATAACATACATTTTCACGACCTAAATCACTACGAATTTGACGAATTGCTTCTAAGAATGGTAATGACTCGATATCTCCAGTTGTTCCACCGATTTCTGTAATTACTACATCAGCATCACTTGATTCTCCAGCTAGTAGTACACGTGATTTAATTTCATTTGTTACGTGTGGGAATTACTTGAACTGTTCCTCCTAAATAATCTCCACGACGTTCTTTTTCAATAATTGATGAATAAACACGACCTGCAGTCACGTTAGAATATTGACCTAGATTAACATCAATAAATCTTTCATAGTGTCCTAAATCTAAATCTGTTTCTGCTCCATCTTCTGTCACAAAAACTTCTCCATGTTGATAAGGACTCATAGTTCCTGGGTCAACATTTAAGTATGGATCAAATTTTTGAAGTGTTACTTTTAATCCTCTATTTTTAAGTACTCTACCTACTGATGCAGCTACAATACCTTTTCCTAATGATGATACTACTCCACCTGTTACAAAAATATACTTTTGTCATGTTAATCTCCTTTATAAAAAATAAAACCCCCTACGTAAATCGTAGGGGGTGGTTTTCTTCTATCACTCTTTTAGAGTGCCCGTATATTATGATAGCATAACATCATATTTTTATTCAACTAAAATATTTTTGAATTCTAGAAGAATTTAAATGAACTAAATGGATAGTATCTTAGACTTACTTTCCCAATCATCGCTTCTTTTTTAACAAATCCAAAGACACGACTATCTGTACTATGTTGTCTATTATCACCCATTACAAAGTACATTCCTTCTGGAACTGTTTTTGATTTAGTACTACTTAAGTACTCTATATTAAAGTCTGGTGTAAATGGTGCTGTTCCTGATTCTTTAGCTTCTTTAATTTTTTGAGTTAAATAAGGCTCATCCACTTTTTCACCATTAACATATAAAACATCATCTTTATATTCAATAGTGTCACCTGGAACACCAATTACACGTTTAATATAATCATCTGTTTCATTTGCATGGAATACTACTTCGTCACCACGTTCATAGTTTTTACTAAGTTTATTAACAAAAACTTTGTCATTATCAGCAAATGTATAGTCCATAGAATGTCCTTTAACTGTAAATGGAGCTATTACATAAGTGCTTAAAACTAAGTAAATTGCTATAGATGCGACAACTACTATAATCCATTCAAATATTTCTTTTTAAAAATTTCACTTCGTTATCCCTCTTAAATTTTTATATTATTATGATTTTTTTATTCTACCACATATCTAGTCAAAAAAATCAAAAAAATATCTTTTTTTAATCTAAGTATATATAGGTGAATTATTAAATCTATTTACTAATTATATTAAATATACATTAACCATAACTAAAAAAATAATAACTATATTATACTATATTTCTTGTATCTCTTTTTTTCGAACTACACTCTAAATTTGAAAACGTTAAACAGATTTATTGATTTTAATAATGTATATGATATAATCATAAATACGGGAGTCTGTAAACAGTCTGAGAGGAAATATTTATAAATTTCGACCGAACCTGATCTGGGTAATGCCAGCGTAGGTAGTATTCTTTAAGACCTAACTTAGACCCCTTTAAAATTGTAAGGAGGTTTTTTTATTTTTGTCAAATTGCAGTATTGCATTACAAATTCTTCCATTAAGCGAACAAAATGAAGAAAAAAATAAAAAAATAATAGATAATGTTATTCATTATCTTCAGAATAAACATTCTAATGTCGTTGTTTCTCCTTTTGAAACAGTAATAGAAGGAGAGTTCAATGAATTAATGGATACTCTAAAAGAATGTTTACTAATTGCGGGTGAAGATAGCAAAAAAACATTTTTTTGCTAATGTGAAAAATTAATTATGGGAATATTTTAACTATAGATGAAAAGCTTAGCAAATTTAATTAATAAATATGCTTGCTATTTCTATGCTTATTCTACTTATCATTTGGCAAGGGGCTGGATATTTAAATTTACTTCCTAAGTATATTATTCCTACTCCTATAGAAATAGTACAGTCTTTCATTAAAAATTATAAACAATTAATTTTCCACAGTAAAATCACCCTCCTTGAAGCTATTATTGGTTTACTACTTGGTATAATAATAGCTTGGACTCTAGCTTTAATTATGGACAGCATCCCAGTATTTAATAAAGCTATTTATCCTCTACTAGTCCTAACACAAACTATTCCTACTATTGCTATTGCACCTATTTTGGTTCTTTGGCTTGGGTACGGATTAACACCAAAGATTGTTTTAATAGTTTTAACTACAACCTTCCCTATTGTTGTCAGTATATTAGATGGATTTAGAAATTGTGATAATGATATGATCACATTATTAAAACTTATGAATGCTAGTAAATTACAAATACTATGGCATGTTAAAATACCAACTAGCTTAAGCTACTTCTATGCAGGACTTAGAGTAAGTGTTTCTTATGCATTTATAGCTGCAGTAGTAGCTGAATGGTTAGGAGGTTTTGAAGGCCTAGGTGTTTATATGATTAAAGCAAAAAAACTATTTGAATACGATACTATGTTCGCAATTATTATATTGGTATCTATTATAAGTTTACTAAGTATAGAATTAGTTAAACTAAGTGAGAAAAAAATTTATTAAATGGAAATATATAGGAGAAAATCATGAAAAAAATACTAATTAGTATATTTTTCTATTATTCTTGCAGTAACACTTACAGCATGTGGTTCTGCTAATAATAGTTCAAATAATAAAGATTTAAAAAAAGTCGACTTTGTATTAGACTGGGCAGTTAACACAAACCACACAGGATTATATGTCGCAAAAGAAAAAGGTTATTTTGCTGAAGAAGGAATAGATCTTGATATCAAAACCAGCACCAGAAGATAGCACATCAGATTTAATAATTAATAATAAAAGCACCTTTTTGGAATATATTATCAAGATACAATGGCTAGTAAACTTTCTAAAGGAGCTGGAATTACAGCTGTAGCTGCTATTATTGAACACAATACTTCAGGTATTATTTCACCTAAGAAAAAAACAATATTACTGATCCTAAAAGCATTTAGAAGGTAAAAAAAATATGGAACATGGAATGATCCTGTTGAACTAGCTATGATTAAATCTCTAGTTGAAAAAAACAAGGTGGAGATTATAATAAAAATTGAGTTAGTACCAAATAGTGATAGTAACTCAATTACACCTCTTGAAAACAGAGTTTTTGATGCTGCTTGGATTTACTATGCATGGGATGGTAAATTAGCAGAAAGTATGAATTTAGAAACAAACTTCTTCTACTTAAGAGATTTTGATAAAAAACTTGATTACTATTCACCAGTAATTATCGCAAATAACGACTATCTAAAAAAATAACAAAGAAGAAGCTCAAAAAGGTTCTTAGAGCTATTAAGAAAGGATATGTCTACGCTATAGAACATCCTGAAGAAGCTGCAGATATTTTTTAATAAAAAAAATGCACCAGAACTAAAAAGAAAAAAACGTGATTTTCGTAGTAGCATCACAAAAATATATCTCTCAACAGTATGCGTCAAATAAAGAGCATTGGGGAGAATTCGATGCTGAAAGATGGAATGCATTTTACCGTTGGGTTAACGAAAACAAAATTATCGAAAAACCACTTGCAGACAATACAGGATTTAGCAATGACTACATAAAATAATGAGTGTCTTAACAATAAAAAACTTATCTTTCAATTACCCAAATAATAGTATATTAAAAAATATTAATATTCATGTCGACCAAGGTGAAATTGTTTCTATTCTAGGTGGAAGCGGAGTTGGAAAAACTACCTTATTTAATTTAATTGCAGGTATCAACGAACTTCAATCTGGAACTATAGAAATTCAAGGAGATTCTAATTTCAAAGGAAAAGTCAGCTATATGCTTCAAAAAGATCTACTTTTTAGAGCATAAGACTGTAATTCAAAATATAATACTTCCCTTCTTATAAAAAAAGTAAATAAAAAGAAGCTGAAGCTGAAGCAATAAAAAAACTTTAAAACTATTTAATCTTTATGACTATAAAGATAAATATCCGAGTGAATTAAGTGGTGGTATGCGACAAAGAGTGGCACTTTTAAGAACTTATATGTTTAAAGAAGAACTATTTTTATTAGATGAACCTTTTTAGTGCATTAGATGCAATAACAAAAGATATCATTACATTCTTGGTATTTAGATATTTGTAAAAAGTTTAATCTTACCACACTACTAATAACACATGACATAGACGAAGCAATCGACCTTAGTGACAGAATATATATTATTAAAAAAATAAACCTGGTGAAATTATTTCAGAAATAAAAAGTTCAACTAAATGGTGAAAAATGTTGATGAACAAAAAAATTAAAATATAAAAGAGAAATTTTTGAAAACTTTTAGGTTTATAAATATAGAACAGAGTCAGACTTTACTGATTCTGTTCTTTTTTAATAATTTATTTAATATATATTTGATAAATATATATATTTTTTTCTATATACATGATATAATAAAAATTATAAGTCAAATGAAAGGGGTTTCTATATGAAAAAAATTACAAGGTATACTAATGTTATTATTAAGTTCCGTACTACTTGTGTCTTGTCAGGCAAATAAAAAAACGAAAAATAAAGACCAAAAATAAAGAGCAGACAACACAAAATGAGTCAAATAAACAAGAGGACTCTAAGAAAAAAGATGAAAATAAAAAAGAAGAAGCTAATAAAAAGATTCAGGTTCATCAAATAAAAGTTCATCTTCAACAGGTATCAAAGCAGAGGATACTAAAGTAATTGGTTCTGACGAATACGGATATGTCAAAGTCCCTAAAACTTGGGTTAATTTCCAAGATATTAACGGTGGTAATGACATACAATCTAGTGATACATCTGCGTATAATGTTGTTACATTAAATATATTCCGCCCAAGTCAACTTGGAATATCTGAGGCAGAATATGCATCTATCGATCCTAAAGCAAGTAGCAAACTCAGTATATACTAAACATAGAGAATAGTCAAACTGTTTGAAAAAATGTCAGGCACTAAATCGAAAATTGGTGGATATGATGCTTATGTTATTAATACTTTAACAAAAACTGGAAAATACTTTATTACATATATTTTTAAAGCAGACGATGGTAAAATACATTATACTTCTATAGAAGGTGATAAAGATACTGTAGACACAATGATTCCATTAATTGAGAAAAAGTTGGTCACTAAAAAAATAAATCCTGACTAGTATTTATAATAAACTAAAAGAATACCAAGAGAAAACTACACTTCTCTTGGTATTTTTATATACTAACTATAAATACTATATTTTTTATTAATAAAGTACAATAGTACTGCTGGTAATATCATTATTAACATCAGTTTAAAGCCGAAAACTTCCAAAGCTAAAAATATAGGAGTTACCCATGTTTTTGTTGCTGAAGAAAACACTAAGCAATATCCTAAGCCAGCTACCATTAACACAGGCAGACCTAACCATATTCCTAATACAACTCCACAACTTGCCCCAATAGCAAATAATGGTGTAACCTCTCCCCCACTAAAACCTATCGCTGTACAAATTGCCGTAAATATTAATTTTAAAATAAAATCATATACTTTAATATTACTATAATCATTAAATGAGAAATCTATTAAATTAGTACCTAGTGAAGCATATCTAAAGTTTAGTATAAAGCTCATTACTATAAATAATACTAATAAAACCCATGTAAGATATTTATGAGTAGCAACAGCCACTTTTAGATTTTTTTGAATAATAACAAATAATATTCCCTATAAAAAGTTAAAATTATACTTATAAAACGCTATTTTTTTAATATGTTTACTAAATTAATATCATTATTACTAAAAGTAACTTCTACAAAGAATTTCTCTAAACCTAAAAGATGAGATAGCCTTGCTGAAATAAATGCTGCAACTATGTAACTAACGAAACTCATAAATAGAACTAGCTGTAACTCTTATCTTTTTACCGATTATTTCTAAAATAAAAAATACTGCTGCAAGTGGTGTTTGGAATAGAGCTGCAAAACCACTAATCATCCCTAAACGAACAAAATATTTCTTTTGTTTATCACTTAAATCATTAGTCGTCATATTTTTTTCCCAATAGCACCACCTAATTGAACTGCAACACCCTCTCTTCCCACACTTACACCAAATACATGAGCAAGCAAAGTATTTATAGTAAGGACAATAGGGAAAAACCAGCTAACCTTATCCTTTTCTATTATTTGCCGCTTCAACAAAATACTTCATACCTACTCCATGAGTTTTAATTATCTTATTACTATATTTTTGTAAAAAGAAGCACTAGCGGTGTTAAGAGAATTAAATATTGGTAGTAATTTTTTTACTAATATTAATTAAAAATAGAAGTGTTTGCCCAAAGAAATGAACAACATACGGTAGTTAGTCCTATTAATAATATAATTCTAAAATAAAAGTTTTTTTATCATCTTAATACCTTTTCAAATAATAAGAGTAACCTAACAATATAATATATTAGGTTACTCCCTATTATTATTTATCTTTTTTTATACCTACTTTTGATTTTTCTTTTGGTTGATCAAAACTGAATCCTTCACCCATTACATCATGAACCTCTGTTATGGTTACAAAGGCTCGAGGGTCAATCTCAAAAAGACAAGCGATTTCAATCTACTTATTTCATTTCTTGATACAACACAATAACCAATATTCATATCTTTTCTAGTATAACTACCTTGTCCTTTAAAATACGTTAAACCGCGTTCCATATCCTCTTGAACTATTTTAGTTATTTCTTCTATTTTTGGTGAAACAATCATTACACCTTTACCTGATACCCCACCTTCGACTACATAGTCTATTAACTTGGTACTAATAAATATATAGAATAGAGTATATAAGATTGCTGGGAAACTTTTTACCGCTACAAACGTAAGAGCTATAATAACACCATCTAATACTTGAATAATTCTTCCAATTGAATTTCCCTGTATAAAGTTGAATAATTTTTAGCTACAATATCTACTCCCTCCAGTTGTACCACCAACTAAAAATACTATTCCTAGTCCAATACCTGCGATAATACCACCAAATACAGAAGCTAATAACTTATCTCCACCAATATCAATATTAACATTATATATTTCAAAAAAATTTTCAACCACGCAGTTAACATAGAAATACCATATAAAGTATATATCATAGTTTTTTTCTATCTAACATTTTTAAAACCAATAATTAGTAATGGAATATTAACCAATATTGTACCAGTTGATACTGGTAATCCGAATGCATAAAAGTAGTAACAAGGAAATACCTGTTCCTCCACCTTCTGCAAGTTTGTTTGGTACATTAAAGTGCATTATCGCAAAATGAATAAATAGCACAACCAAGACAAATAAATATTAACTCTTTTCGCAATTTTTCTTTTATATCAACTTTTATCTAATTTTAGCGACATAATACCCCTCCCATAATAAATTACATATACATTATATCAAGTAATATTTTTTTAAAAACAACACTTCTGCAAAAATTTTTTTATGTAAATTAAAGTAATTAATAAATTTCATATTGTAACTTTTTATTTTTAGACTTTTTTTCAATTTGTACTATAATTATAATATCAATCATTGGAGGATAACTTAATGAATAAAAATTTTATACCGAATTATCTTACCTTGTGTAATATCTTTTGTGGCTTTTTATCAATCTTAGTCACTGTACATGGATATTATGTTTGGGGAACTGTCTTTATTTTATTAGCAATGCTTGCAGACAGATACGATGGTATTGTAGCAAGAAAACTTGGTGTCGTTTCTGACATCGGTCATGATTTAGATTCTTTATGTGACGTTGTAAGTTTTGGTGTAGCACCTGCTATACTAATTTTTGAAAAATTTGTATCTATTGATAAACCAACTTCTACATTAATAGTGATAGTGGCTATCCTTAGTGCCATCTACGCTTGTTGTGGGGCTTATAGATTAGCACGATTTAATGTTACTAAAATGAAAGATGGTTATTATCAAGGTGTGCCTATTACAACATGTGGATCAGTTTTAGCTATAATATCATTATTTAACTTACCAAGCATTATAAACCTATTATTACTAATAATCTGTTCATACTTAATGGTAAGTAATTTAAAAATTAAGAAAATATAAAAATAAAAAAAGTTTGGAGTATCCAAACTTTTTTTATTTTTCTTTATTTAAGACATTCGTATATTACTTGAGCTAATCCTTCTGGATTTTCCCATGCCATAGAATGCCCAGCATTCTCTACTATTTTTACTTCTATATTATTCTTTGGTAACTCTTCTAAATCGTCACTTGGTAATGTTTTACTACCGAAGATAAAGAATCGAGGAATTTTATAACTATAGAACATATCACGCCAAGGTACTTCTCTAACTTCTATAGCATCCCTTGATATTTGATATGCTGCCTCTGGCAACCAATTTCTTAATGTTGCTGCCCACATTGTATTTTTTCCACTTGCACAATATTCTATTAAACTACTTATTCTACTCTTATAATTCTCTTCAGTGTATTGAGCAACAGCCCAACTTGTTCTCCCCTTAGTAGCAGGATCCAAATTAGGTTCTGTCAGTATTAATCGATCTATCTTTTCCTCACAAAGTCCACAAAGTTCTATAGAGATAGCCCCTCCTAAACTATGACCAAATAATATAACTTTATTTAAATTCAGATCTTCTAAAAATTCACTTAAGTACTTCGCATGATTTTTAACTTTATATTCAAAATCAAGAGGTTTATCGCTATAACCTGCTCCTAGTAAATCTATTAATATTCTTCTATGACCTAAGAACTCTTTCCTATTTGCTATCTCAACATAATCAAAAGATCCTGCACAACCTAATCCATGAATAAATATTATCGGTATTCCTTCACCAGGAAAAATCATTATATCTAATTTTATAGTTTTTATTTCTTAATTGATATTCTTTCATAAATTATCCTCCCAGACATTTATATCCTTATTATATCATTTATTGTAAGCAGTTTAAATAATAGTTATTACTTTTTCTTCTATTTGTTATATAATCGTATGGGTATGTATTAAAATTTATATAAGGAGCATATTAATGATATTTACAGAAATTAGCAGTGACGAACTACAAAGAGGTTCAAGAAAAAAATAATGATCGTTACTATTTACAACAAGCTGCTGTATATAGTAAAATGCAAAAATTTCAATAACCTAAAAACAAAAAAATTCTTGCTGTAAAAAGAAAATGACGAAGTGTTAGCATATGCAACATTTATTTACTTCCCTTATAAAAAAATTCTTCTTTAAAGTAACAGCTCAACATGGTCCGATAATGGATTATTCTAATACTGAGTTAGTTAAATTTTTATATGACAGAGTTGAAAAAAATACTTTTGCTAAAGACTTCCGTGTTCTTTGCGTAAGGGTTAAATCCATTCTTTAAATGAACGTATTTATAAAGATATCGAATATGTTGAAACTACTAAAGAATCTATAGAAACAGATAAAATATTAACTTCACTAGGGTATAAACCACTTAATGATGACTTATTTACAAACCCTACTTTAGCTTCTCGTTGTATATATTCAAGAGAACTAGAAGAAACTCTTACTGAAGATACACTATTAAAAACTGTTTCAACTATGGCTAAAACGTTCAATTAACAAAAGCTATAAAAGAAGGAATAACTGTAAAAAGAAATCGACATTTTTTTAACGATGAAGATGCTGCAGTATTTGATTCAATTAAACAAAAGTACAGAAGATAGAATCAACTTCCAAATTAGAACTAGTGAGTACTTTTAGAAATCTAAAAACTGCATTAGGTGATAAACTTCACCTTATGGTTTCTTATTTAGATTGTGATTCACTTATTTCTAAATTAAATAAAGAAATTGAAGATTTTAACGCTGAAAAAAATAAACTTACTGAAAAACTTGAAAGTGGAAAAAGTAAATCCTGAAAAAAACTATGAACAAAAATTGCTAGAATAGATGAATCAATTGCTTTTTAACAATGATAAAATAGCAAAAAAATCACTTCTTTAAAAGAAGAACATGGAAATATTATTTATCTATCATGTGCAAGTTTTATAGAGACAAAACAAGATCTTATTTACTTCACTGGAGGAATGAAAAAAAGAATTTTTCTAGATTTAATGGGTCATATTTAGTAATGTATACTATGATAAAATATGCTATTAGAAATAACTTCAAAATTTTTCAACTTCTTTTGGAACTTCTAAAGAGTTCACTTCTGAAGATGCTACTGATTATAGTGTTCTTCAATTCAAACGTCATTTTAACGGAAATGTAGAGTACTTTTATGGATAACTACGAATTCCGTAATGCAATTGGAAAAAAATTTGGAAAAATATAATATAAAAAAACTCTCTCAGAAATCTGAGAGAGTTTTTTTATGAATTAGAATTATTCTGATTTTTTTAGTAGCTTTTTTTAGCAGCTTTTTTTACTTTTTTTCTTTTTTTGTGGTTTATTATTTTTCTGGATACATAACTTTATCAACTAAACCATATTCACAAGCTTCTTCTGCACTTAAGTAATTATCACGTTCTGTGTCACGTTCAATTGCTTTAATTGTTTGACCTGTTCTGTCCGCTAAAATTTTGTTTAATTTTTCACGTGTTCTTAGTATGTGTTTTAGCAGCTATTTCAATTTCAGTAGCTTGTCCTTGTGCTCCACCTAACGGTTGGTGAATCATAACTTCTGCATTTGGTAACGCATATCTCTTACCAATAGTTCCAGCAGCTAATAAGAATGCTCCCATACTTGCAGCCATACCCATACAAATTGTTACTACATCACATTTAATATGTTGCATAGTATCATAAATCGCAAAACCAGCTGTTACGCTACCACCTGGAGAGTTAATATAGAAATAAATATCTTTCTCGCTATCTTGTGCTTCTAAAAACAAAAGTTGGCTTGTAATTGAGTTAGCAACTTGGTCATTAACTTCTGATCCTAAAATAATAATTCTATCTTTTAAAAGTCTTGAGTAAATATCATAAGCTCTTTCTCCTTGAGAAGTTTGCTCTATTACTGTAGGAATTAAATTCATTTTCTTACCTCCTATTTTATACCTCACTTGATATTATATATCAAATTTGGTCAATTATCAAATTTTTAGCTTTTTTTAATTTATTTTTTTCTATCCGGAAATAACATCCTCAATACATCCAGAGATAACCTTCTTGATTTACCTTTATGAGGGTAAATATGCATCATCATCATTGGATTAAAATTAGCTTCTATTACTCCATAATTTTGATTTGTAGCTACTTGTTTAATATCCTTAATAATTAGGTCTACCCCGCATACTTTAGCCATCATAGCATCAGATATTTCTACAGCTAGCTTTTTGTAACTATCATCTACTTCATCAGTCATATCTATAGAGTCTCCACCAGTACTAATATTAGAGTTTTCTCTTAGATATGCTATTTGACCTTCATCAAGAACAGTATCAAAACTTAGCCCTTGTTCTTTTAATTGTAGGCTTTCAATCTCACCTAACTCTATCTTCTTAAGTGGTGTTTTCTTAGCATCTCCACGTAAAGGATTTTCATTTTTTATCTCTACCAATTCAGCAATTGTATGTTTTCCATCTCCTACAACATTTGCTGGTACTCTTAGTAAAACAGCCTTTGTTTCACCTTCTATAACAAAGAATCTATATTCTGTTCCATCTATGAATTCTTCTATTAAAATATCCTTATCTTCTTTTAATGCTAACAATATAGCTTTTTGAAAAGTCTTCTATATCATCTGTACCATGTTTAAAAAAATAGAGATTCCTAATCCGAAATTTGTACTTTTTAGGTTTTGATAACTATAGGTTTATTTTTTTAAATAATCAAATTTTAATAAAGCTTCATCTAATGTTGATACTTCATAGCCACCTGGAACTCTGAATCCTTTTTTTCCGATAATACCTTCTTAGTTACAACTTTATTTTTCCATTATTAATGGAGATATATAAGTATCTTTACTTGTCATATTACCATTTTTTTACATATTCTACAGTTTCCATTACTTTCTAGGCGGATAAACTGATCATTTTTCATCTATAACATCTACTTTTATACCATTTTTTTCATAGCATCTTCAATTACTGCTTGAGTAGATAATTCCATGTTACTATATGCACTTAACGAATAATATTCTCTTAAAAGCTTCTTCTTTATATTTTTTTAGCTAGACTGACCCCTAACTCTATTATATTACCATCTTTTTCATACTCTTTTTACTATTTTTTTGCAGCGAGTGTAAGTGATGGGTCTATTAATTCATTTTCTTTTTTTCTTCTATTAATAATATATCACTTTCAGGTAAGCTCAATTCTCTAACCATGTTTTTTTCATATTATCAAGAAGTTCTAAACCTTCTTCTAAGTAGATTGGCATTTCAAAGTGGATGAGATAAAGCAATATTCTCACTATATTCTTTTCCTTTAGATTCTGAAGTTTTTTTATCCACTTCTTCCATCCATACTAAAGATTTTATAAATAAATGAATAAATCTAACATCTTTTTCTAATATTCCAAAAAGGAGCAAATGGATTTAAATCAAACAATCTAAATTCTATATATTTAATACCTTTTTTTGGTAAATCCACTACGGTTTCAGCTCCTCTAAATCTAACGCTAGAATAAAACTCTTTTTTTCGGCTATTAATTTTTTTATCTTTAACATAGCCCTGTTAAATCAGATATATTTTTTTCTAATGAAGAATAAGATACTACGATATCATCATCATTAACATAACCCATATCTACTTGTTCTTAAGCTTCTCACAAAACCTTCCGGTTTATTTCCATTTGTAAAAATATTTATCTTTCTGCAAAAGGTGATGCACCATATAAGTAAACAAGTAACCATTGATATCTTAAAAATTGACGTGCTAATTTCATATATATATCATTTTTAACATTAACAACATCGTTATTTGTTATATCAGCTACACTTTTCATAAAATCATCATCAATTTGGAAAATTATAATGAATACCTGATACCATTTGTTTATATTTACCATATTTTTTTCAACTAAGTATTCTCTATAAACAATATCCCATTCTTTTTCAAATTGAGCTACTTTTAATATCTTTATCATCAGGCAGTACAGCAGGTATACTTAGAGGCCATATATACTCATCTTCAGGGCATATTCTTTAAAAGCTACTTCATGAATAGCATTTAAAACTCTAATAACATCTTTCTCATTTCTTTCTGGTGTTGTTATAAGTTCAATTTGAGACTCTGCAAAAATCTGTTTGAATATATGGATTTTTTGTGACGAGGTTCTAAAAACTTTAGGATGGTCTGACTTTGTTATATGACCATTTTCTAAAATTCTTTGTCCTTCCTTTTTCTATTCCTATTGTTACTTTAGAAAACAATTCTTCTAAATTATTATCTTTTTATAATATTTTTTTAATTCCATATCTAATCACTCTCTATAAATAATTTGATTAACTCTTATATTATCATAAATAATAAAAATTATAGTAGAAATATTACTCTAATATTAATATTTTTTTCTTTAGGTTACATTAATTATCTAGTTATGATATAATCTAACTATATATGAGGAAAGGAGAAAGAACTAGAAATTTTCTCTAGTATCTTAAAATAAAATATGATTAAATTAATAGCTAGTGATATGGATGGTACACTGCTAAATAATGAACATAAAATACCTGAAAAAAATGTAGAATTAATAAAAATATGCTCAAAATAATAACATTGAATTCGTAGTAGCAACAGGAAGAGCTTACTATGAAGCATTACCCTGCTCTTGAAGAAAAATAATATCGTCTGTGATGTTATTAGTTTTAATGGAGGGTTGTCTACAATAAAAAAATAAAGAGATTATTAGTATTACTCCAATACAGAGTAAAAGATTTATATTATACGATAGGAATATTTAAAAAGTTTAGATATCAGCTATCAACTTTATACAAAAAAATACTGTATATACTCACAGTATCGAAACTGATATTCAAGCATATGCTGATCTTATACGCTCTATAGGTTCGACTCCAGATTTAGAATATTTAAGAGCTGAATCAAAAAAAAGACTACAAAATGGACATGTTACAGAAGTAGAAAATATAGAACTTTACTTAAACCAAGAGCATAATCCATCAATTAAAAATAATTGGAATATCTAAATGACCTTGATAAATTAGAAAAAGGCTAAAAAAACTACTATCAGAAAAATGAAAAATATTGCTGTAACTTCTTCAGGTGCTAATAACCTTGAAATCATGGATAAAAATGCAACTAAGGGGTATGCTTTAAAACAAGTATCAGAAGCATATAAAATTTCACTAAACAATACATTAGCAATAGGACATAACTTAAATGATGAAGCTATGCTTAAAAATAGTAAAATACAGCGTAGCTATGCAAAAATGCAAACCCACATCTTAAAAGAAATAGCAAAATATACTACTGAAAAAGAAATAATGATGAAGCAGGTGTTGCAGATACTATCTTTGAACTATTAAATATTCATAACAACCAAAAAGACGAAGAAATTAATAGATTATTAATTAACAAAGCTATCGAAGCGACAAAATTCTCATATGTTCCATATTCTGAATTCAAAGTAGGAGCAGCTCTTCTAACTGAAGACGGAGAAATTTATACAGGTTGTAATATTGAAAATGCTAGTTATACACCTACAAACTGCGCAGAACGAACAGCGATATTTAAAGCAGTTAGTGAAGGTGTAACTAACTTTAAAAAGATAGCTGTAGTTGGTGGACCAAAAGGAAATATTGATACTTATTGTCCTCCATGCGGCGTTTGTAGACAAGTAATTGCCGAATTCGCAGATGAGAACTTTGAACTAATTCTAGGAACATCTGAAAATAATTATGAAGTGTATAACTTTTTTAAAGAAGTACTACCACTAAGTTTTACAAAAAATAATTTAAAATAGTTAATTATAAAAGTATAGCATATATAATTATATGCTATACTTTTTTGTAGACATAAAAAAAAGCCGTAACTAAAAGTTACGACTTGGTTAAGATGACCCGTACGGGATTCGAACCCGTGTTACCGCCGTGAAAGGGCGGTGTCTTAACCACTTGACCAACGGGCCAAAAAAATATAAAAAGGCTATTAGATAGCCTTTTTATTCATTTAATGAGCCATGAAGGACTCGAACCTTCGACCCTTTGATTAAAAGTCAAATGCTCTACCAACTGAGCTAATGGCTCATGGCTGGGATACCTGGATTCGAACCAGGGGAATGACGGAGTCAAAGTCCGTTGCCTTACCGCTTGGCTATATCCCAATAATAGAATGGTGGGAAGAAGTGGATTCGAACCACTGAACCCTAAGGAGCGGATTTACAGTCCGCCGCGTTTAGCCTCTTCGCTATCTTCCCGAAATATTTAAAATGGTGGAGGTTAACGGGATCGAACCGCTGACCCCTTGCTTGTAAGGCAAGTGCTCTCCCAGCTGAGCTAAACCTCCGTTCAAATGGTGACCCGTACGGGATTCGAACCCGTGTTACCGCCGTGAAAGGGCGGTGTCTTAACCACTTGACCAACGGGCCAAAAAATGGCTCCACAGGTAGGACTCGAACCTACGACCCTCTGATTAACAGTCAGATGCTACTACCAACTGAGCTACTGTGGAATGATAAGTCTAAAGCATAAGCTAAAGACCTCTGAAGCCTGGCAACGTTCTAGTCTCGCAGGGCGTAAACCCAACTACATTCGACGCTAAAGAGCTTAACTTCTGTGTTCGGTATGGGTACAGGTGTGTCCTCTTCGCTATCGCCACCAGACGAAAACTTCATACATCTATTATATCATCATTTATTCCTTTGTCAACCTCTTTACTCTAAAGAACTTCACTTGATTAAGTCCTCGACCTATTAGTATTAGTCAGCTGAATGTGTTACCACACTTACACTCCTAACCTATTCTCCTTGTCGTCTTCAAGGGGTCTTAATATCCGTGGGAAATCTCATCTCGAGGGGGGCTTCATGCTTAGATGCTTTCAGCTCTTATCCCTTCCATATTTAGCTACCCAGCTATGCCACTGGCGTGACAACTGGTACACCATTGATATGTCCATCCCGGTCCTCTCGTACTAAGGACAGCTCCTCTCAAATTTCCTACGCCCACGACGGATAGGGACCGAACTGTCTCACGACGTTCTGAACCCAGCTCGCGTACCGCTTTAATGGGCGAACAGCCCAACCCTTGGGACCGACTACAGCCCCAGGATGCGATGAGCCGACATCGAGGTGCCAAACCTCCCCGTCGATGTGGACTCTTGGGGGAGATAAGCCTGTTATCCCCAGGGTAGCTTTTATCCGTTGAGCGATGGCCCTTCCATGCGGAACCACCGGATCACTAAGTCCTGCTTTCGCACCTGCTCGACTTGTAGGTCTCACAGTCAAGCTCCCTTGTGCCTTTACACTCTGCAAATGATTTCCAACCATTCTGAGGGAACCTTTGAACGCCTCCGTTACTCTTTAGGAGGCGACCGCCCCAGTCAAACTGCCCACCTGACACTGTCTCCCGGTTTTCTATGCCGAGGGTTAGAATTTCAATACAGCAAGGGTAGTATCCCAACAACGCCTCCTCATACACTGGCGTGCATGATTCTCAGGCTCCTACCTATCCTGTACATACTGCATCAAAATTCAATATCAAGCTACAGTAAAGCTCCATGGGGTCTTTCCGTCCTGTCGCGGGTAACCTGCATCTTCACAGGTACTATGATTTCACCGAGTCCATCGTTGAGACAGTGC